>Ga0209415_10000693_pt1 | contig 62861 bp, 72 predicted proteins | sample PeaSoiSIISIP2007_FD_187696 | JGI IMG/M metagenome (GOLD analysis project Ga0209415, IMG submission 187696) | Peat soil microbial communities from Weissenstadt, Germany - SII-SIP-2007 (SPAdes) (version 2) | ecosystem: Environmental > Terrestrial > Soil > Wetlands > Peat | place: Germany...
CGAGGCCATCAAGGGCCTCGGATCGAAGGAAATAGGCAAGAGATGGTCAAAAGCGAATCGACAAGTGGAGTTGGACTCGTTCACCTTCCAGATGGACCCGCACCGGTGGAGGCCCGTCCCAATGGATTGGGTTCCTCGGATGATCGGGCCCAAGGAATGGTCGCGGATTGCCGCCGGCGTCGAACAGCGCCTGAGGGCGATCAACAAATTCCTGCTTGAGCTCTACTGCGGCAATCAGGACGTTGTCCCCAAAAGCGTCGTGTATTCCTCCGTCAACTTCAACCCCAGCCTCCAAAAGGTGAGGCCGGCCAAGGATGTCTACGCACACATCTACGGCGTCGACCTTGTGAACCTGGGCAACAGGAACTACGTTGTCCTAGAAGACAACCTACGTATCCCTTCAGGGATATCATACCAACTGAAGTGCAGGGACATAACTGAGAAAGCCCTCCCCGAGCTGAAGCGACCATACAGAGTGAGAGACTACGAAATACGCAGCACATACCTGCGTCTTTTCAAGTCCCTATGCAGCACCCGCTCGCCCACCTGCGTCATCCTTACAGATGGCAGCTTCGGCCCGGCGTTCTTCGAACATCGATACCTCTCCGACGTTCTCGGGATTCCTCTTGTCGAAGGCTCAGACTTATTCATAGGAGAGGATGGAACCGTCCGTGCCCGAACCATCGACGGGGACGTCAAGGTCGACCTCATCTACCGCAGGGTGGAGGACCTCGAGCTCTTTGTTCCTGGACTCACTGAGGCCTACCGCCAAGGCAAGGTGACCCTCGTGAACGCCATGGGCACAGGGGTCGCAGACGACAAGCTGGTGTACCTATGGGTGCCAGAGATGATACGACGCTACCTCGGCCGGGAGCCGATACTCCCCAATGCCAAGGCCTACAACCTCATGGATCCCAAGGACAGGCAGTTCGCGCTCCAGAACATCGGCAACCTGGTCTTCAAGGCCAGAGAGGGATACGGCGGACTCGGGGTGTACATCATGGAGGATCTAGACAAAGGCCATCGCAAGTCAATGTCGCAGCGGATAATCGACAAGCCATTCGCGTTCATAGCTCAGGAGCCGCTGGATTTCTCGAAGCACGTCGTTTTCGACAGAGAGTCGGGAGGATTTGAAGAGCGATACATCGACCTCCGGGTCTACGCGGTGCAGGATGGGGAGGATAGGGTGACCGTCTTTCCGGGTGGTCTTACACGAGTCGCCAGAGCCAACACAAGGATTACCAACAACTCTTCTGGAGGGTCGTGCAAGCCAACATGGGTTCTCAAGTAGGCCCGGCCGAATTCACAGGACAGTACCGTTACGAGACTGTCTACAGATACTCGGATTACGTCCTGCAAAACGACGATTTCCTGCGGGTCATACCGCATGCGGACGACCACACGTTTCTCGACAGCTATGACGTGGTGACTTCTCCACCCTCGGCATACGTGGAATTCAATGACACCTACGGCAACATCGTACGCCGCATCAAGGTAACGACCAGGCACAGGGAACTGAGCATCGTCTCGCAGGGAAGATTCAGGCTGGTGCCCTGGCGCGGACCGTACACCGACTCGCCGGTGCAGAACATGAAGTTCAGCCAAGACGTGACGGACTTTCTCTCCCCCTCACCGTTGGTGAAGCCCTATCTCTTGCGCGACCTAGCCCTGAAAGTCGCGGGGGATTCAAACAGTCTCTTGGAGACTGTAGGAAAGATAACGCAGTGGGTCCATGACAACATCAAGTACGAGAAGGGTACGACCACGGTCCTAACAGAGGCTCACCAGGTCCTTGCCAATGGCAGCGGCGTCTGCCAAGACAAGGTCCATCTGGCCTTGGGCGTCCTTCGTGCGCTGTGGATACCTTCGCGTTATGTGAGCTGCATCTTGACGGAGCAGGACGGCGACACCCATGCGTACCTTGAGTTTCTCCATCCCGCATATGGGTGGCTCCCAGCCGACCCCACGAAGGGGATATTGGTCGACGCAGGGACGAAGTACCTGAAGCTCGCCGTGGGGCGAGATTACACGGACGTCTCCCCAGTCAGCGGAACCTTCCTGTCGACTGGCACGGGTGGGTTGAGCCGGGTATATGCTTCTGCGATTAGGATAAACACATATTAGCCAAAGGGGCTAAATGACGCTGTGGCTGCCCCGAAGCCATCGGAGGATCCACGTTCGGTCGTCTTTGCCAAGGACAAGTGGTTGACGGATTCTCGGGTCTACAATCTGATTTGGATGGGGCGATGGCTGGAACGTGCGGAAAACATCTGCAGGGCATTAGACGCAGCTGCGCTACTCTCCGAGTCCAGCACTGAAAAGGCGTTCAATCAGACCTTGGAGAGGGTCGCGGCCGCGTGGGGCCTGTCCTCAAAGGACTCGCATGAAGCGCTTATGATGCTCATATGGCAGGAAACTAGCTCGTCGATCTATTCTTGTCTGAAGATGGCGAGGGAGAACGCAAGCCACGTCGGGCCCATCGAGTTGATTTCATCAATAAACGAAACCATCATGGAACTAAGTTCGCAACAGGAACAAGGCGAGAAGATGTCACGTAAGGAAGTGCAGGCACTGATAGTCAAGATACGCGACGGCCTAAAGAAGACGTTCGGCGTGATCGAGGTGGTCTGGTTCAAGAGACAGCCACTGTCAGAAGAGGAACTTATCAGGCCATATGTCCAGCAAGAGTGACTTCGTCGCCTGAATGGGTCTGTACCCATTTTTCGGTTCGAACCCCGGCCGGGGGAGTCTTGAACACGGTTTCCCATTCCTGAATATCTCCAAGGATTTGTTGAGTCTCCGAAAAAGGGCCTTCTTTGCTTAAATAGGGTCGGGGAGGCGCCAGGTCAAACATCATGCAACCTACCCAAGGAAAGTGGGCTTGGAGGTTCATCTGGGCCTCAATCATCCAGGGCATTATCGCCGTCGCCGCAACTGTTTTGATCGTAGAACCCTGGAGTTACTTCGGCATCAACTGGTACTACGCTCCCTCCAAAGTCATCGCTAGCGGTGGCGGCGGGACGTGGATGTTCACTGGCTATGTCTTGTTCCTCATCGTGGGTGTAGTCGCAATGGCAGTCACTGCCGTCTTCTACTCCTATATCGAAGGAACGATGGGCAAGGTGTACCACGGGCTGACGAACTACCTCGCGTGGGGGCACCTCGTGTTCATGAATGTCGGGGTGGCTGGTAGCATGATCCTGATGATGTGGGGTGGCTACTTGGCAGGCTGGTCGGGCGCCGCCGTTTCATCTGGGGGTCTAGGATACACGGACCTTCAGATTCATGTCACCTACCTGGGGCAGTTGGTGAACCCCATCGGAGGCCTGGTCATGTTGGCGGCCCTGGGCGCGGTCCTCGGCGGCCTTGGATTCATAATCGCAAGCAGAAAGAAGTAGGCGACCGACAAAAGCGTAAATCTGACGGATCTACATTCCCTTTCATGAAACTCGGAATTATTGGAACGGCCGAAGTCGGCTTCAATCTCGTGATGATGCTCTCCGAGCTCGGGCATCAAGTCATGTTGTGCTCCCTGACCGCCTGATTCGACCTCTCGAAGAAGTACGGCTTAGCCCCTATGAATTTCAAGGTCGTAAAGTAAGCATCACTTTCACGGACCTGTCAGGAATCATGAAAATATTGTGGGTCGGCTTATATAGACTGAAAGCTCGCCGAGCCTCGTGGATTCCGTAGTTCATTTCGAAATCCCTGCCAAGGACGTCAAGAGGGCTTCGAACTTCTACACCAAGGCATTCGGGTGGGCCTTCAACCAGTTCCCAGGCTTCGAGTACTGGAGCGTCGGGACCACGGCTTCCGACAAGAACGGCACTCCGAAGTCCCCCGGCGCCATCAATGGTGGCATGGGGAAGAAGGGAAGCATGGCACCTGAATCGGTGACGGTGACCATCAACGTCTCCGACATCGACGTAGCCCTGGCGAACATCAAGAAGCTCGGAGGGAAGCAGAGCGGGAAAAAGATGCCCGTGGGTGACATGGGCTGGTCCGCTTACTTCACAGACACCGAAGGGAACCTCGTCGGCCTCTGGCAGAACAAAGCGATGTAAACGGGGCAGGGCGGAAGCCCTCACCCCTCTTTTCTGTTTTCGACCTCTGGCATCAAATAAGTAGTAAGTTCGACGCAAAGCCTATTCTGAACCTAGAGATAGGGGGTTTCTCATGAAACCGGGGCTGTTTTCATTTGTGGTCCAGAAGCACAAGGCCACCGCCCTCCACTACGACTTCCGGCTGGAGATCGGGGAGACGATGCCATCCTGGTCTGTCCCCAAGGGCCCTACCCTCGACCCCACGATCAGAAGGCTGGCGATGCCAACTGGTCCGCACGACCTCGAATATCGACACTTCGAAGGAGTCATCGGGAAGGGAAACTATGGGGCCGGGACGGTGATGATCTGGGACGAGGGCAGGTACACCCCCGAGATTGAAGTTAGCAGAGGGGTCCGTAAGCTGATCGTTGAGAGATCCGAAGCCGAGGAGGTCGCCCACTCGAGCCTGAGGGATGGGAGCCTGAAGTTCACTCTGTTTGGCAAGAAACTCCACGGCTCCTTCGCCCTGGTGCGGACAAAGGGCCTGGGCGGCATGAAGGGAGCCTGGCTCCTCATCAAGCACAAGGACCGCTACTGCATGCCGGGGTACGACGCCAACCAGTTCGACACCTCGGCCGTTTCAAAACGGTCGCTGGCTGAAATCGCGGAAGAAGAGTAGCAGCCCGTTTCGTCTCACTGTGGCCGATACTGGAGCAATTTTTAAGCCACCCCGAGCCCAATTCCGGCCCTCCAAGATGGCCCGCTACGTACTTGTCTCAGATAGCACATTAGCCCGAAACTACAGGAGCGTCCCGCTACTTGACTTCCTGGCCAGCGCCCCCACTAGCGCCCTCCCGTCAACCTTCTACAACTTCCTGAAGGGACCGCCCCCGCCTGCCACCGACGGCAAGGCAGACTTCGCCCCCTACGCCATTAGGAAGCTGGAGGCTTCTGTCCTGAAGGAGCACCCTCGGGAGGATGTTGTGGTTGCCCACGAAGATCACATAGCGGAATTCGTCGACGACGACACAGAGCTGATCGGGGTCTCGACTATGGACCCCCTTGGCCTCGGACCCCTCACGATGTCCTACACAGTCTTCTTCAACACAGTCGCCCCCGCCTACGTCCAGAGGGAGTTCGAATGGCTCCTGGCCAAGATCAACAGGGCCCGGGCCGGGAAGAAGGCAAAGCTGGTCGTCGGCGGCCCCGGGGTCTGGGAGCTTACCGTCCACCCCCAAGAAATGGAGAGGAACAGGATTGACTACGCTTACCAGGGGGAGGCAGACGACGTAATATCGGACCTCTTCCGGTACATCCTCGAGGACGGCGGGGAGAACACCGAGTTCTTCCACGGTTACCAGACCTTCGACGAGTCCTTCCACAAGGAATGGAAGGCGAGCTCCAAGTTCATCAGCCGTTACCAATTCTCAAAGCAGTTCCCGAAGCTGGAAGACATCCCCGACATAGTCAACCCCTCTGTGAAGGGGATGGTGGAGGTGATGCGCGGTTGCGGGATCGGGTGTGATTTCTGCGAGGTCACCCTCAGGCCACTTCGCTACTACCCCCCGGATAAGGTGAGGCGGGAGCTCCAGGTGAACCTCAGGGCGGGGATGGACAACGCCTGGCTGCACAGCGACGAGATCTTCGCCTATGAGCACGGAAGGAACTTTGTCCCCAACGAGGAAGCGATCTACGACCTATTCAGAACCGTCATCGAGACGACCGGGGTGGCCCAGACCAACCCCACGCACGGCAGGATCTCGATTCCCGCCGCCTTCCCTGAGTTCGTCGGGAAGCTTTCGAGGATCATCCGCGCCGGGCCTAACAATTGGATCGGACTGCAGGTGGGGATCGAGACAGGGAGCGACAGGCTGGCCTTGGAACACATGCCTAACAAGACCCTGCCGCTGAGGGTGGGCCCCGACGGCCACTGGGCGGACATAGTATGGCAGGGGACCTACGTCATGAACAAGAACTACTGGCGCCCCGCCTTTACAGTGCAGGTAGGCCAGGCCGGAGAGACCCCCGAAGACAACTGGGAGACCGTCGCTCTGATCAACCGGCTGAGCAACTCGACGACCGACAATGGTAGGCCCTTCGAATTCACTGTGACCCCCATGCAGAACGTCCCCCTCGGGCATCTGAAGAGCAGGGACTTCTCTTCGTTGAAGTTAGACAAGTCTCAGCTGGCCGTCTACTATGCCTCCTACAAGCACCTCCTGAAGATCGCCACTCGAGATGCCACCAAGGCCTCGCGGGAGGAGAATCCAATCACCAAATACGTGACAGGAGGGATGATGGCAATAGGCGCCTGGGCTATGTTCCGTTTAGTGAAGAACCGGTGCAGGAGGAATGGGCTCGACCTTGATAAGGCCGCAACTTACGGCCTTGAGAGGAAGCCCCAGCAGGCGCCAACCCTCACAGCTTGATTTGAGACCTTACAATCTTCTACGTACTCCCAACGGTTTTGAGGGCTGAATATTCCGCTTTCCAAAGGCCACGAGAGAATAATCTCTGCCCTCGAATCGCCTCGTAGAGCATAGCACTCTCATTTTTTCTCCCGAGAACATCTAAGTATGATAAGACAGGCGCGCTGAATCTGATGCTAATTCTCGAATTCCTGGTCATACTCTTCCTCTTCTCGATTTTCGCAGGGATCTTCGGTTCGATGCTCGGCCTAGGGGGCGGGGTGGTAGTGATCCCTGTCCTTACCCTGCTATTCGGCGTCGACATACATTTCGCCATCGGGGCCAGCATCGTCGCCATAATCGGGACTTCGAGCGGGGCGGCCTCGACCTACATCAAGGACAAAGTGACGAACCTGCGCGTCGGCATGTTCCTGGAGTTAGCGAGCGCCAGCGGGGCCATAGTCGGGGCGGCCATCGCAGCCTACGTGAACTCCGTAGCCCTGGAGCTAATCTTCGGGGTTATTCTGCTCTTCACTCTCATCCCGACCCTGATGAAGATCGGTGAGGACATACCAAAGTCCCCGGAGCTGAATGGGCTCTCGAAGCGACTCGGCCTGCACGGCTCGTACACCGAAACCGACGGCAGGGTGATCGATTACAACGCCACCAGGCCGGTAGCGGGCCTTACGGGGACCGCCGCGGCGGGCGTGGTCTCTGGGTTCCTGGGCGTAGGGGGTGGCGCCTTCAAGGTCCTGTCGATGGACCTGGCGATGAAGCTCCCTCTCAAAGTGTCTACGACGACATCAAATTTCATGATAGGAGTGACGGCCGCGGCGAGCGCCGGCATCTACTTCGCAAGGGGGGACGTCAACCCTCTGATCGTGGCACCCGTGGCCCTCGGAATTCTCCTAGGGGCGGCCATTGGTGCCAGGCTGCTGCTGAAAACCCGCAATCCGACCATCAGGAAAGCGTTCTCGGTGGTGCTCGCGCTGACCGCCCTGGAGATGATCCTTAGCGCAATGGGGGTGCAGGTTTGAACCTCCGCGACCCCGAGTCGATGAGCGTGGTTATCGGGACCCTGCTGAGGTACGGGGTTGTACTTTCGGCCATTATCGTCATCGCAGGGACCATCAGACTTGCCACCGCCAGCGGACTCTCAGACACCAACGGCCTGTTCGCCTATAGCGCCGATACGATCCCACATGGAACGTTCAGCCTGAGCGTTTCAGGATTCTTCAACGGTCTCGCCGCCTTGGACCCCTACTCCCTGATCGAGCTCGGAGTGATGGTATTGATTGCGACCCCGGTCGCCAGGGTCACTGCCTCTGTCCTACTGTTCGCCGCGGAGCGTGACCGAATCTACGTCGTGATCACCGCGGTCGTCCTGGGGCTGCTGCTGTTCAGCATGCTCGCGACGCCGTTCATCCCGGTGTTCCACGGATAGCCGACTTCATCCGTCAAATGTATTTTAGTTCCTAATGACCAACGCGCTTCCTTGAAGGCACGCGTCGTCTTCTTCGACCTCGGCGGGACATTGCTGGTGATGAGGCGCGACAGGATATTCCGAAGGGTCCTGAACGAAGAGGGTCTAGACGCGAGCCTCGACATGATCCATTCGACGTACCTCGGCCTAGAGTCCTGGTGGCTTTCGGACTACGGATACAAAGTCATGAGCCCCGAAGATACAACGGAGGCGTATCGCCACTTCGATGAGAAGGTCTTCCAGTCCCTCTTCCCCGACAGGGGGGCGCCAGAAGCACTAAGGGTCTCCAGACTGGTCAGGAAGAGATGGCCCGAGCTCGAGAAGGAGATACCTCTTGCCCTCTACCCAGACGTCGAGCCCACCCTGTCAATGCTCTCCCGCGACGGCATAGCCATGGGTTTGATCTCCAACGCCCCGGCAGACACAGATCGGGTCGTCCAGGCACTGGGGCTCTCGAAGTATCTGAGCACCATCGTGATTTCTGGGGCCGTCGGGTACACCAAACCGAACCCAGAAATTTTCAGGATCGCCTTGCGGCAGGCCTCCTACGATGCAGACCAAGCAGCCCACGTCGGGGACCTGTTCGAGGCTGACATAGTGGGCGCCAGGAATGCCGGGGTCAAAGGGATACTTATCGACCGGGATGGCTCCCACGAGGGTCTCGACTGCCCGAGGGTCAGGGCACTGACGGACATCTTCCCGCTCCTGAACTGAGACTCAGCCCGCTCTGGTTGCCGGATGATAGGATGCGCAGATCATCCCGTAGTACGTCGGGACCTGATAGGACACCAGCTCCCCCTTCATGGGAACCACCGACAGCACGCCAAGGAGCATCGCCATCTGCCAGAGGCTGTCCGGTCTGGCTCCATCCACGAATCCGGGCTCCATCGACATGATTTCATCTAGCCTGTCTCCGCGGATAGCCTCCACCACTTTCCTGTCGTATTCGGCCGCTCTGTTGTCGAAGCCATAGAGCCCGCCCTGCTTGTGCCGGTGCGCCTGGTCGGCGCTCGCGACAAAGGCGACCCTCTTCTTTTCATCTTGGGCCATCTCTCCCACGATCCTCCCGAACTCCGCGTTCGGTCCTAGTGGTATCTCTCTAGACGGTGTCACAATCACGACCCTGCTCTTCAGACGGCTCTCTCTCAGAAGAAACCAGAGAGGAATCATCGTCCCCCAGTCCATGGCAAGATCGGAGAGCGGCCCTTCGAAAACCCCGTAATTTGCCGCGACGACTGGGAGCCCTGTTTTCTCGGCCGAGTCTGCAATCTTTCTGGCGAACTCCGGGTCGCACTTCGCGCGCATCCTAATCTCTCTCCCACCTTCCACAACCTTCCCCGAGGAGAACTCTGAGGTGACCACCCCGATGTGCTTGTTCAGCCTCAGGTTGTGCGGGCTGGCCAGCACTATGGTGTCCGGCTTCGCCGCCTTCATCGCCGCGGCGAGCACCCTCATTCCCCTCCTCGTGGGAGAGAAGAGTTTCAGCTTCTTGCCTGCAAGGGCGGGTACCACCTCCCCGCCGTGGGGGGCTATGCATGCGTAGACCAGGGGCATGGTTCCGTGAGGGGACTAGGGCCGATTCAAAAGTTCTTGTCGAGGTAGTGCATTATGCCCATGGCGGAGGTCCTCACTGAGACCTTAGCATAGATGGGGAGGTCATCGGTGCCAGCGTCCTTTGCCACCTCTCCCTCCATGACCTCGGACACCTCATCGAGGGACATCTTGTTCTTCCACATCGATTTGACCTGCTCAACCCATTGCGGTACCAGCTCAGCTGTCCTATCGAAGACCCATTCGACGTCTTTCCTGACGCCGAAGTGCGGGACGAGGAGCTCGGTTGGCTTCATCTGTCTAATCATGCCTATGGTCGCCACAAGTTCCGTCGGGTTGAAGCTGGGCGGGGGAGTGGTAGGGATCAGCGCCTTTGACCCGGGATAGACGATCCCGATGGCGTCGGCGGTGAGCATGGCCTTTGTCTGGTCAAGTAGGATCGAGATCTGGTGGGGGGCGTGCCCAGGAGTGTGCATCATCGTCATGCTGAGACCGTCTCCCAGATCGAGGTGGGCCTCTTTGCCTACTGCCGTGATCCTCTCGGCGGGTATCGGTTCTGGGTTCCCATAGAGCCCCATGATCATCTCTCCGAATACCTTGGTCGAACTTTCAATGAGCCTGGTCGGGTCGATGAGGTGGGGGACACCGCGCTCATGCGCCATCACTTCGGCGTTCGGCATCTCCTTGATGAGCCTCCCCGCCGCTCCCCCGTGGTCGAGGTGCACGTGGGTCGGGATGAGGTACCGCACGTCAGATGGCATCACTCCTGCCTCCGCCAGTCCTTTGAGGACACTTTCGTAGGAAGTTGCGTACCCGCAGTCGACAAGAGCAGGCTTCGGTCCCTTCACCAGGTATGCCCCCACAGTCCCCGGTTGACCAAGCGCGTAGGTGTCAAGCATGTAGACTCGTTCAGAGACCCTGGTAGCGTACACGGCCGAGCTCCTAGGCCGGACCCTTCGGGTTCCCGAACTCGAAGGCGAGCATCGCCAGGGACGCCGCGCCGAACTTCAGCACGTCCTCGTCCACCTTGAACTTCGAGCTGTGGTTCGGATAGACGCACCCCTTGGCGGGGTTGCGGCTCCCGAGGAAGTAGAAAGTCCCAGGCGCCTTCTGGAGGAACCTCGAGAAATCCTCTCCCCCGAGCATCGCCTCAACCTTTTGGACCCGAGTACCGGGTATCTTCTTGAGCACCCTGGCAGCAGCATCAGTAACCTCAGGGTCGTTTACCGTCACAGGGTAGGCGTCCTTCTCGAACTCTATTTCTGCCGCGGCTCCGAACGACCTGCACACCCCCTTCACGACCTCCTCGACCTTCGTCTTCGCACGCTTTCTTGTCCTTTCGTCCAGGGTCCGAATGGTCCCCTGAAGGTGCGCTTCGTCGGGGATGATGTTCTCCTTGGTCCCCGAGTGGACTGCTCCTACGGTAATGACGAACGGGCGCATAGGATCGATCATCCTGGACGACACCCCCTGAAGCGCTAGGATGACGTGAGCCGCCACGTAGATCGGGTCGACCGTCTCGTGGGGGGCCGACCCGTGCCCGCCCTTCCCGATAATCCTTAGCTTGAACGTGTCAGGCGCAGCTGCGACTGCCCCGCCCCTGACCCCGAACACCCCTGACTTCCTGTTCGCCTCTATGTGCAGCCCGAAGACGAAGTCAACCTTCGGGTCCTTCATCGCGCCGTCTTCGATCATCGGCAGCGCTCCTCCCCTACCTCCATGCTCCTCCGCCGGCTGGAAGAGGAACTTCACGGTGCCTCGAAGCACTCCCTTGTTCTCCGAAAGAATCCTCGCCGCCCCGAGGAGCATGGCGACGTGGGTATCATGGCCGCACGCGTGCATCACACCGTTGACCTTCGACCTGAACTCCACGTCGGACCCCTCCTGGACTGGTAGGCCGTCCATGTCCGCCCTCAGCGCGACCACCTTCCCTGGGCTTCCCCCCTTCAGGATCCCCACGACCCCCGTCCCACCCACCCCACTCCTCACCTCGACGCCGAGGGACTCGAGCCTCTTGGCGATCAGCCTGGCGGTCGCCTCCTCGTGGTAGGCGAGTTCGGGGTGCTGGTGCAGAGTCCTCCTCGTCCTTATGATTTCAGGCTCGACTCGCTTAGATTCCGCGAGGAAGTCCAATGGAGGTGCCGAAGGTCACGACGATAAAAAGCTCACAATGAGAGCACGGGAAGCACCGTGGTTCCAGGCTCACACTTTTAGGATGACGCGCAAGGGTACCTGCTGATGTCGCTTTCATACGCCTCAAAAGCCGGCGTTGCCATTTTCGTCGGAGCAGCCCAGTTCAGCCTCAGCCTGATAGTCGCAGAAATCCTGTATTCAACCAGCGGCCCTCTCTATACATCAGGGTCCGGAAACACCACTGGCTACATCTACAGCGTCGCAAACAACTACGTCAGCGACCTGGGCGCAAACTGCCGCACGACCTGCACATCGGTGCCTTCCGCCTGCCTTTTCGACGCTTCCATCGCGATTCTAGGCCTCATGATACTTGTCGGAGCCTACTTCCTCCATAGGGCCTACCATTGGAAGCCTGCAACGATCATGATCGCCCTCGCAGGAGTCGGCGCCCTGGGGGTCGGCCTCTTCCCCGAGACGACGGGGATCTGGCACAGCATCTTCTCGCTGATAGTATTCCTGTTCGCAGGACTCGCAGCACTGACCACGGCCAGGTTCCAGAGGAAACCGATGTTCTACTTCTCCATCATCCTGGGTCTCCTCACACTCGTCGCGCTGGTGCTCTACATCGGCGGAGAGTATCTCGGTCTCGGTCCCGGGGGAATGGAACGGATTGTGGTCTATCCAGTCCTGGTCTGGTCGATCGGCTTCGGGGGTCACATGATGGCAGTGGACGGGACCCCCAAGGCCTAGCACCGTGATTAACGAATCGCGAACACGCACCGACAACTCCGAGAAAGTGGCCAGAGTCAGGAAGGGGACCACGAAGATCCTGCTAGTGGATTTCTTGGTGGCAATGGGAGTGATGACATTCGGTCTGCTTTACGCTAAAATCAGTCCAATCTACCTCGTGCTCCTATCAAGCATAACATTCGTCCTTTTCTTCATCGTTAGCATCCTGCTTGTAGATTCAGATCGATACGTTGCAAAGGGGAGGCGGATTCCTCCTATCTCCGCTGCGATGACCTGACCGCTTCGTAGTGAAGCACGAGTTCCCCGTACTTGAGCGCCTTGACCCGACAGGAGCTTCAGAGTTTGTTGCCTTATCATGGAACCCCAGTACAGCTTCCCCCGTCCGAGGACGACCGGCATCACCAAGAACCAATAGTCGTCGACCAGGCCCCGCTGGATGAACTCCTGGGTGACGGAGGGGCCCGCGTCTACGATGATATCCTGGCCAGGCTCCTTCTTCAAGCGAGCGACGATGCGAGCGAGGTCGCCTTTCATGATCCTGGAGTTCTTCCACTCTGCCCTAGTCAGGCTGTGGGAGAGAGCTATCTTCTGACAGCGCTCGATGAACCTCGAAAAATCGAACAGGAACTTTGGATCTGACGGCTTCCTCGCCGATAGCGAATGGTACGCAACATGATCTTCGTAGGACCGTCTTCCATAGATTATGGTGTCCACCGAGTCATACCTGTCGATCCACATGCTCTTCCACATCTGGTCCGGCTCATCGGGGGCATAGTCAGATCCCGGGTACTTTGGAAATTCTGCGTATCCGTCGAGTGTCATGTACAGGTTGACGGTGATCTTGCGCGGCAAGTCTAGCCCCCGATATTCGTGGTCCTCGTAAGACGATAAACTCTTCGCCCGAGTCGGGTAGTATTGCATGCGGGGGGTGGGATTCGAACCCACGAACCCCTAAGGGATAGGATCTCTCGGCTTTTGACGCTTAAGTCCTACCTGGTTGACCTGGCTTCAGTACCCCCGCGAGGCCCGAGTCCCCAAATTCCGTTATTAACATTCGAGGCGCCTACGAGACAGAATTCAGTAGTGCCCTCAGGCCCTTAGTGTTGGCCACATCCTTCGCCTCAAGCCAAGCCCTCCTTGCGAGCAAGACCCCGTAACCTAAGTTATCCAGCTCGCTCACGGAATGGGCGTCCGAGTCGATGACTATGGGTACTCCCTCCTCCATCGCCCTCTTGGCCCAGACCTCGTCGAGGTCCAGCCTTTCAGGCTGTCCGTCTATCTCCAGCATCTTGCCGTTCTCTTTCGCTGTCCGTATCACCCTGGCCAGATCGATGGGGTTCCCTTCCCTCCTTCCGATGAGTCTGTTCGTCGGGTGGCACATGAAGTTGACAGACGGGTGCGACAGGGCCCTTACCGCCCTTTCTGTGAGCTTTTCCGCATCCTGCTTGAAGTTCTGATGGAGCGACGCCCCCACCAGGTCGAACTCGTCGAGGAACTTCTTCTCAAAGTCCAGGGAACCGTCGCTCTTGATCTCGACCTCGACCGCCTTCAGTATCCTGAACGGGGATAGCTCGTCGTTCAGCTTGTCGATCTCCTTCCACTCCCTCCTGAACCTCTCCTCCGACAGCCCGTTGGCCACCCTGACAGACACCGAATGGTCCGTGACCGCGATATACTGGTGCCCTCTCTCCTTCGCCCCCTTCGCCATCTCCTGCAGAGACGCAGACCCGTCGCTGTAGGTCGTGTGCATCTGCAGGTCTCCTTTGATGTCATCCGACTCTATCAGGTGGGGGAGCTTCCCTTCCCTTGCGGCCTCTACCTCTCCCATGTTCTCCCTCAGCTCCGGCGGGATGTAGGCAAGTCCCAGCTTCCTGTACACTCCCCCCTCAGACTCACCGGCGAGCCGCTTCCCCGCCTTGTTGAAGAGCCCGTACTCATTGAGCTTCCACCCCTTCTCGATGGCGAGGTTCCTGAGCGCTATGTTGTGGTCCTTCGACCCAGTGAAGTAGACAAGAGCCGCTCCGTACTCTTCTTTCGAGAAGAGCCTCACGTCCACCTGCACCCCTTCCTTCAGTTTGACGCTCGTCCTCCTTGGCCCGCTCTCGAGCACCTGGGCGACCCCCGGGCACCCCGTGATCGCGTCGACGACCCTCTTGTCCATCGAAAGGAAGTCGAGATCACCGACCGTGCTCTTCCCTCTCCTCAGGCTCCCCGCCATCCCCACCTGGATGCCCAGGGCCGCGAAGTATGCCGCGAGGGTCTGGTAGGTCCCCTCCGCCTCCGGGAGTAGCATCCGCTTTTCGAAGCTCTGCAGCTTCTGTATCCCGACCCGGAACTCCTCCCTCACCGTCGGCCCGAACTCGGAGTCGAGCCTCCCTTCGTCGAGGGCCTTCTTCAGTCCCTCCACGCTGGCGATTCCAAGCTCATGCGAAAGGTGGAATGCCGTCCTCGGCCCCACCCCCTGCACCTTCATCAGCAACGGCACCCCCGCGGGGGTCCTCTGGCTCAGCCGCTCAAGTAGCCCGAGCTTCCCGGTGCTCAGGTACTCATCGATCTTCCTCGCAATCCCTTCCCCCACATATTTGATCTCCTCGAGCTTCCCCTCCCTCCAGACATTCTCGACGTCCTCGTCCAGGTTCCGGACGCTTGTCGCGGCGCGGCGGTAGGCGATCACCTTGAACCTGTCCTCCCCGTTCGCCTCCACGAGCTCTCCGAGCCTGTCGAGGAGCTCCGCGACCTCGTTGTTCTTCAAAGCGGCAATTTCATGTGAAAAGACTTTTTAAAAGCAGTCTGGCGCGTCGTTTCGACTTGGCTGTATTTCAGAAGGCCTTCGTTCTCATGAAGGTGATCCCTGGCCACGAGGAAGAGGTGGTTGACAACCTGATGAAGATTCCCGAGATCAGGGAGGTCCACATCGTCCCCGGGAACTGGGACATCCTTGCGGTCATCAGCTCCAAGAAAGAGGTGGCCATAGGGAGCGATGAGAAGGTCTACAGGCTTGTCCTGGAGAAGATCGAGAAGATAAAACACGTGGCGGACACCAACACAATGGTGTCGCAGTTCTCAAAAGAGAAGTAGCTACTTCCACCAGCCGAATTCCTTCGGGGTGTCCGTTATTGCGACTCCGTTCCTTCCATCTATCAGGACATCGTCCTCTATCCTGACCCCCAATTTCCCTCTGATGTAGGCTCCCGGCTCGATGGTGAAACACATGCCAGAGTCCAGCTTCTCTCTTCCTCCCTCCACTATGTAGGGGGCCTCGTGGATCTCGAGCCCGAGCCCGTGCCCCGTCCTGTGGGTGAAGTACTTCCCCAGACTCGCCTCTATGAGGACGTCCCTGGCCGCTGCGTCCACCGTGCCGACCCTTGCCCCTTTCGCCGTCTCCGCAATCCCCGCCTGATTCGCTTCAAGGACCTTCGAGTATACCCTCTCGACCTCCTGGGACTGGCCGATGCAGAACGCCCTTGTGATGTCGGCGTAGTACCCCTCGAACGCCGCCCCGACGTCGATGATGATGCTCTCCCCTCTCCCGATCTTTCTCTCCGACGGGAGGCTGTGTGGGTCGGCGCACCTGGGGCCTGACTGGACGAGCATGTCGTCGACGTGGCTCGCACCCTTGGCGTAGATCTCCTCCGTTGCCGCCTTTGAAACAGCGACCTCCGTCATCCCTTCCTTTACGATGCCTGGGAACTCCTTGAATGCCCCGCTGAGTATGCTCGCCGCCTTCTTCAGCAGCCTCATCTCCTTCTCGTCCTTGATCTCCCTCAGTCCCTGCAGAACCGGTTCCGCGTCCCCGAGCTTCGGCGAGGCCTCCTTCATCAGCCTGTCGAGGTAAAGATACGGGGTCCTCCCCTCCACCCCCCACTTACCACGCATTCCGACGCCCTTGGCCGCCTTCGATATCGCCCCGGCCGAGCCTTCGGAGTCGGTCCAAGGGTGCACCTCCACAGACAGCGGACCGTCGACGTACGGCCCCGATTCGAAAAACGGAGCCACCAGGTGCGGCCCCCCCGCCGTCGGGATCAGCAGCATGAACGGCCTCTCAAGCAGAAGGGAGTTGACCCCGGTGAAATACGCCATGTTCGGCCCAGGGACCACCACGGTCCCCCGTAGCCCCTTCTCTTGGAGCGCCTCCCTGAGCCTCTCGACCCTCTTCGCGTAGATGGTGTCTCCTTTCATTCTCGCCATTGGCATTTGATTACACCGTTAATATGTAGTCTTCTCGGAGGCGGCCCGATTTGGGCCTGAAGGAGACCTTCGTCCTTCCACTTGCGAGACGGTGGATAGCAGGTGTCGCCATGGACACAGCTTTGGAGGATGCGAAGAAGGCGAACTCCAAAGGCATCGGGGTCGTCGTGAACTTCCTTGGTGAGGAGATCAAGGACCCCGCGGAGGCCGACGCACACACAAACGAGTACCTCAAACTTCAGCAGGCCCTCGCCGACGGTGAGATCAACGGCTTCGTCTCGGTCAAGCTTACCCAGCTCGGGATGGGCGCAGACGACCATGGGATGCGCGCCCGGGTGGAAAGGATCGCTGACAACGCTGATCACCTCAAGCAGCTGCTCTGGATAGACATGGAAGGATCTGCATTCACCGAAGCGACGATCGATACGTACCTCCAGCTTCACGAGAAGCACCCGACCACGGGCGTGGCCCTCCAGGCCTATGCACGGAGGAGCGAGTCTGACTTGAAGAAGATCCTCGACGCCGGGGGGACGGTGAGGCTGGTCAAGGGGGCCTACAGAGAGAGCCAGGACTTCGTCTATCCGAGTAGAGATGAAGTAAGGGAGAACTTCGCCAAGCTCCTCGAACTCCTCTTTCAAAGGGGCCAGAATTTCGCCGTGGGGACCCACGACTCGGTGCTCATCGACAAGACGAAGTCCCTCGCCGAATCCAGGAAGGTCAGCTTCCGCTTCGAGCTGCTAAAGGGGATAAGGGACGAGCTGAAGGTCGAACTTGTGAAGTCAGGGTACGCCGTCTCGGAGTACCTGCCGTACGGTGACCGTTGGTACGCATACTCGAAGAGAAGGATATCCGAGCACCCGAGCAACATCTGGCTCCTCCTAAGGTCGCTGGTCTGACCTCACATGGCGGGTAGCCGGCGTTGATTACCGGCTCAACTGGAATAGACCCCGCTCGCAAAATACTCACCAAGGAATGAAACGTCCAAGGTCTAAAGACAATGCCCGAATATCAACCAGGACAAGTCTGGGGAGCCCTCCGCAAGGCTTGGAAGGGGTACCGGATCGCAAAGGTCCAGGGCGACAATGCCCGGATGAAGGAATATGCGACCCGTATCAGGACGCTTCAGGGCCAGCTCGGAGTCCCACAGGCAAGCTTTCCGAACGTAGGACTGTAGAGGAGCTCCGCTCCTCTTTCCCTTTTTAGTCGGAACCGACGAACTCTCTTTCTATCTCTTCGAGGATGTCCCCGACTACCTGCTTTTGCAGGCCGAGTGAAGCGCTGATTCCACCTACGCCGTCTCCCTGCTCCTTCATCAGGTACCTCAGGACCTTCCTCCTGTCGTCGCTCGGAAGCGACGTGGTTATCCTCGCAGCCTCTCTCAGGGCGAGGCTCCTGAGGTAAAGCAAGACCGCTCGCTCCTCTTCCATCTCCTTCAGCTTCTTGTCCACCTCGGCGACTACGCGGGTCAGAGGCCTTATTCTGGAAGCACCTTCAGGGTACCTCAGGGCCTCGTTGACGTTGGCGGCCATCTGCGCCCGATCTTCGCTTTCGTGTACCCCTGGAACCGCTCCGAATGAGAACATTCGGGCCCTGAACAGGTTGGGCGCGAGGTCGATGGTGACAGAGAAGCTCTTCTTCAGCATGTACTCCTTCCTGGGAGGCCCTCTCGGGCTGTCTTGGGCGATGGTGCTCACGAGCCCCGCGACCTCCATGGTGTCCAGATGCTTGGCAACGAGCTGTTGGCTTAGCCCGAGCTCCTTCGAAAGCGCGAGTTGATAGTTCGGCTCATCGCTGAGTCTGGCGATGATCTTCCTCCGGATTGGGTTCTCGACTGTCCCCAGGACAGCATCAAGCTCAGATTGGCTCATTGGTTATCTCCAGATGGTTGTATACGAGCTGTTCGCTCTATAAATAGATTCTCGGGGTGGTCTGCCGATGAAGCAGGCCGAATCGGGCCAAGAACATGGGATCTATTCAGAAGCTCTCATATTCATTTTAAGAACGCCGCTGGAGTATCTCCTCTGATGGCCCCGACCAAGACAATCCTCGCCGAGCATGCGGCCGTAGCAAGCGAGCAGCCTCTGGCCACCATGGCAGGATACGACATCCTCCGCGCTGGGGGCAACGCCTTCGACGCCGCCACAGCTGTCAGCTTCGCGCTTTCTGTGGTGTTCCACCCTGCGGGAGGGATTGGCGGGGACTTCTTCGGCATGTTCTACGAGTCCAAGTCGGGGAAGGTATCCTGCTTGAACGGGAGCGGCTGGTCCCCGACGGGGCTCACGGCAGAACTCGTGAGGTCCATGACAGGCGGCCGCATGCCCACTTTTGGTCCTCTGACCTGCGTCGTCCCGGGCCTCGTCGGCGGAGTGTGGGAGATGCACAGGAAGCTCGGACGTTCCGAGTTCAAGGGACTCCTCAGGCCTTCGATTGACCTCGCTGCAAGGGGGTTTCCGGCGGGCGAAGGAATCTGCAGGTCCGTGGCGGGGGCATACGGTGCCCTCACGCCCGACGCCCTCCGCATCTTCGCGCCTTCTGGCAAGCCTCCGAAACTAGGCGAATGGTTACGCCAGGAAGCACTGGGTAGGGTGATATCCGAGGTCGCGGACCGGGGGCCCGAAGGGTTCTATTCCGGTCAGGCTGCCGAGGAGATTTCTGCCGCTCTCGAATCGCTCGGCATACATTGCCGACTCGAAGACTTTTCTGATTCCAAGCCAGAATGGGTCGAGCCTCTTAGGCTCGAATACAACGGCACCACTGTTTACGAGGTTCCTCCAAACAGCATGGGCGCCACGAGCCTGCTCATACTCAAGCTCCTTGCGGGTGCCGGACTTCCGAAGGTCGGCCAGCTCTCGAAAGAAAGAATCGAGCTAACCATGAAGGCGGTGCTTCCTGCCTATGCTCGCCGTGACCAAATGCTCGGGGACCCAAGGTTCGGACCTATTGACGTGAAATCTTTCCTCTCGACGGACATCGGAGGCCTGGAGGGATCGGGACCCGTCAGGACGGGGGACACGACCGCCTTCTCGGTGGTCGACTCCGAGGGGAACATCGTCTCCGGGATTCAGAGCCTCTTCCAGCACTTCGGTTCTCGCGTCTTCGTCCCTGAGTGCGGCATCTTCCTGAATAGCAGAGCTTCGGGGTTCAGCATGTCTGGCCCCAACAAGGTCGAGCCTCACAAGCGACCTCTGCACACACTGTCTTCGATGATTCTCGAAAGGGGTGGCAGACCGTACCTGTCCATAGGCACCAGCGGGGGCGACTACAGGCCTATGCAGCACGCCCTCTTCGTGACGAACGCCGTCGACTATTCCATGCCCGCGGAGCAGAATGTCGGTCACCCTCGTTTCCTCTGGGGAGGAGGGAAGACGATCTTGGTCGAGGAAGGATACGGGATTCCTCGAGGGGGATACAGCATCGAGAAACTGCCCATGCCCGGGAAAACAGGAGTCTGCCAGGCTATCGAAATGTCAGGACGCTACAGGAAGGCGGTGTGCGACGTCCGAGGGGATGGCATGCCGTCAGGATACTAGGAAAAATTGAGTTCAGTCAATGGCCAAGAAAGGCCTTCAGATGCTGGTCAACGCGAATTCGTAACGGCAGGCCCTCTGGCCCTGTAGCCCCCGGAGTCGAACCCGAAAACACCCACGAGGATGCTTACGATGAGAAGCGAGCCGATGAAAGGCAGAAGGGAAGAAATACGCCTAGGTCTTAATTACCGGTCTAGGTTCGGGCAGGAATAGCTGGGCTCTTTGTGATTGAGACCAAAAACCTGACGAGGAAGTTCGGCGATGTTACTGCAGTCGACGACGTGACTTTCCGAGTTGAGGAGGGCGAAGTCTTCGGCTTCCTTGGACCGAACGGAGCGGGAAAGACCACCACGGTGAGGATGCTCTCCTGCCTGATATCAAAGACCAGCGGGGAAGCAAATGTGGGCGGCTACGACGTAGGCAAAGAGGCTGATGCGCTCAAGATAAGGAAGCTAATCGGGCTCGTCCCCGACAACGTGGGCCTCTACGAGAGCCTCAGCGCCTACGACAACCTGGACTTTTACGGGAAGCTCTACGACTGCACGGCGACGCAGAGGAAGAAGAACATCCAAAGGTTCCTCACGATGCTCGGATTATGGGAGAAGAAGGACGTCGCGGCAGGCACCTTCTCCAAGGGGATGAAGCAGAAGCTCGCAATCGCGCGCTCTCTCATCCACGATCCGGAGATACTATTCATGGACGAGCCGACGGCTAATCTCGATCCGGAATCGTCGAAGACAGTCAGGGACTTCATTCTCGAGCTAAAGAAGGAGAAGAAGACGATCTTCCTGAACACCCACAACCTGGACGAGGCCCAGAGGATCTGCGACAGGATTGCGATACTCAACACCAAGCTGATGGCGGTCGGCACCCCCACCGAGCTCGAGCGGTTGGTGAGCGGTAGGAAGACTGTAATCCAACTCGAGCAGACCAACGACGTTATCCTTGCCGCTGTGAGGAAGCTGCCGATCGGGAACTTGGTCGTCGTCGGCAACAGACTGACCATCGATGTGAAAGACCCCGAGAAGGAGAATGCAGCTATCGTGGACGCGATAGTCCGGGCTGGAGGCCACCTTCAATCCGTCACCATAGTCGGCTCCACCTTGGAGGACGCCTACCTGAAGCTGGTGAGGGAAGCCCAATGAGACTCTCGAAGTCGTGGATTATCGCTTCGAAGGACTTCAAGACGTACAGGAAGAAGAGGAACATAATCTACTCTCTGGTGGTGACCCCGCTGATCGTCGCCATCCTCATCCCTACCGTGATCAACTTTGCAGGTCACAAGAACGGCGCGAACGGAATTCCGGCTTCGGAGCTCATGGTACTTCTTCCCGCTTTTCTCTTCTTCTTCGTGATCCTTGCGGCCTATATCCCGACGCCCATCGCATCCTACACCATTGTGGGCGAGAAGGTCGAGAAGAGCTTGGAGCCACTATTGGCAACTCCAACGACGGACGGCGAGATCCTTCTTGGAAAAGGGATCGCCGCGTTCCTCCCGCCCTTGATAGCAGTCTTGGGAGGGGCGACTGTCTTCATGACTTACATGGATGTTACGACTCACAGTACGCTGGGTTACTACTACTTCCCCAATTGGGACGCAGTCACCCCACTCCTCACCCTGGTCCCCCTAGCAGCTCTGCTGAGCGTCCAGGTGAACGTGATCGTCTCATCTAGGATAAGCGACGTCCGGTCCGGTCAACAGATTGGAGTTCTTACGATCCTGCCCTTCGCCGGGCTTTACGTAGCCGGAGAGCTGGACATCATCGACCTCGGCTCGACGTCCGCCTACTTGATAATCTTGGGCGCCCTCCTTGTGGTAGACGTGCTCCTCTTCTTCGTCTCAAGGACGACATTCCGCAGAGAGGAGATCCTTACGAAGTGGAGGTGAAGAGACGCGGTGCCGAGTGCAGGTCCGCTTCCCGAAGGGAAGAGACAGGAACTCATTGTCGGGGCTGTCACTGACGTGCGGATTGCGATCAACGGGGATTTGGTCGAAATTGAACTAATACCCGCCCAAGAAAACACGAGTCGGATCTGGTTCAAACTCTTCAGACCGTGATTCGGTGTTCCCATGAGGCTCTACCCGAAGGTTCGGGCGGCAGGCACGGGGCGACCTATCCGGACATGCCGTGGGAGCCGAAGGAGTCATTCAGGGCAGTCGCAGAATTCTACGCCCGCCATTAGATAGCAAAACGCGGGCCCGGTGCGATTTGAACGCACGACCTCTGCGAGCTCAAGGCTCACTACAGCTGTCTTCAGACGGATAGGAGGCTCGACCTCGTTGAGTCTGCCGCGCTGTCCGTACTGCGCTACGGGCCCAAGCGGGAGCCGCAAAGAACCGGAATATTACCTGTTCCTACTCCAGCAGGTCGAACTCGATTTCGAGCTCCCTCTTCGAGTTCCTGTATCTCGGCTTTCCCAGGCGGATCTTCCCCACCTGGAGGGTGTTCTCCACATGCCTCTCGTTGCAGCAGTTGATGTTCCAGTCCGGTATCCTGACCATCTTGAGCCTAGCTGCACCGGGGGGCAATGGGAACAGGTCGTAGATCGCGTTCCCAAAGTGCCCCTCAGCCTCCTCCTTCTCCATCTCGAACTCCAGCACCTCGGACCCCTCCGCAATCTTGTCGTTGGCCGCCTTCTCGACACTTGCCATCTCTTCGTCTGTGGGTTTCCTCTCGAGCTGGACCGTCAGCCTCCCGTGGGGCCCGGAAACATAGACCGAAGCAGTCTTCTTCCCCCCTAGGACCCTCTCCTCCGCCCCCTTGACGATGTGCAGTGCCGTATGTGTCCTGGTCTCTTCTGAGCTCATCTACAGCCTCGTCACGATCTTGTAGAAATCGGACATCTTCGTCTGCAGCCCGTAACGCCTCTCGTTCCCACGCATGTACCAGAAGATGGAGAGCAGGGTCGGCCACATCCTCATCAGGCTGAACGTGCCATCGATCTTCGCCTTCACAAAGTCGTACACCTTGCCGTAGATTTCGTAGTGGTCCAGGACTGCCTTCCTGTACCCCTCCCTGTCGCCGATGTGGTCGACGAAAAGGTTCGCGCACTGCATGCTCGGTATGATCCCCTCTCCCAGCATCGGGTAGACCGTGCCTATGCTCTCCCCAACTCCGACGACCTTGCCGTCAAAGAATGGCTCCATGAGCCTGGGGGGCGTGACCCTCACCGGCCTCCCTATCTTCCTGATGACCTCGCAGTGGTACTTCTTCACGAACTCGTCGAGCTCGTAGCGGTACCTCCCCCTGAGGTCCCCTGCCCCCACGTGCCCCATCCCGTCCCCGAGGGGGAACCACCACCAATACCCCGTCAGCCCAGGGTACGGCCGAATCACAAAGTCGTCGTATGGGAGCTCCTTCGACTTCACCTGGTACTCGAGCGATGGGATGACGAGGTCCTCTTTGACCTTTGGAAGCAGCGACCTTTGCAGCCCCGTCGCGTCTACGACGGTGTCGAACCCCGAAAAGTTCCCGTTGGCCTCCTTCATCTGAGCGCCCCAGTGTACCTTCTTCCCCTTCAGCATGTCCTCGGTGAGCCTGTGCTTGTCGTAGGTTACCAGCCCTCTGAGGTTGATGCTGATCTCCTCGTCCCCGAGGTCCACCAGCATCTTCTTTCCCCTGTGCAGGACATAGTCGTCGAAGTTGAACCCCGCCTGCTTTACCATGTCTTTGATGAACGGCTCGCTGGTCCCCCAGGCGCACACCGTGTACCAGTTCTTCTCGGTGCGCATCTCGAAGGCCTCGGCTTCGACTCCCGCGGGAAGCCGGTTCAACAGATACGCCCCCGCGACCCCCGCGCCGACGACAGCCAATTTCAAATGACTAGAGACCGTTGGTGTCCCGCCGCTTCACCGCGCTTTTCTACTTGTCGATTGAAATTCATGGCCAGATCCCGACAAAGTACCCGCTCAGACAAGACTGTCCGCGCCGGGTCCTGCCAATCCAAGACTGATCATTCGACGGACGCAACGTCCCTAATGGGTCAGCCCCGAACCGAATGTTCATATATTAAGTAACCCAAGTATACCTAGGCAACCAGATTGGCAAAACAGCAGCAGTCAGCATCGAAGGTCGTGAAGGTCAGCGAGGACACTCATGCGAAGCTCGTCGCCCTCGCCAAGTGGGGGGAGCCGCTCGACCAGGTGATTCACCGGCTTGTCACGCAGTCCAAGGGACTAGAGGACGTCGTCACCGGCCAGAGCTCAATCTGCTTCATCGACGGCCAGGAAGGCAGATTGCTCTACCGCGGGTACGACATAGTCGACTTGGCGCCCAATTCGACCTACGAGGAGACCACATTCCTGCTCTGGAACGGGCATCTTCCGACCGCATTGGAGCTCCACGCATTCAGCTCTGAACTCTATTCAAAGCGCGCCGTCCCCGAAGGGGTCCTTTCGATCATGCGGAGCCTCCCGGCCAATTGCGACGGAATGGACGCTCTGAGGGTCGGGACCGCCGCCCTTGGCATCTTCGACGATCCGATGTACACCCCGCAGGAAAAGGCCCAGTCGATCGCGGCAAAGATCGGGACCATCGTCGCCGCCATCCACAGGCTGAAGCACAACCAGGAGATCATCGCCCCCAGGGACGACCTGGGCTACTCGGCCAACCTGCTATACATGACGACGGGCGCAGTCCCATCGAAGGAGGACGCCCGCATCATGGACGCCCTGCTAATACTCCACGCCGACCACGAGCTGAACGCCTCCACGTTCACGGCCCGCGTCATCGCCTCGACCCTATCCGACGTCTACTCGGCTGTGACGGGCGCCGTCGGGGCCCTGAAGGGGCCTCTCCACGGAGGCGCAAACGAAAAGGTCATCGAGATGACCATCGAGATAGGCAACCCGGAGAACGCCGAGTCATATCTTGACGCGATGCTCGCTAAGAGGCAGAAGGTCATGGGCTTCGGGCACAGGGTCTACAAGACCATGGATCCCAGGGCCGCTGTCCTGAAGGAAATGGCCCACAAGTTCATCAAGAGCGAGAAGGAGAAGCGCGTCTTCCAGATCCTGGAGAAGACCGAAGAGATGATGAAGACCTGGAAGAACCTGTACCCCAACGTCGACCTCTACTCCGGGCTGGCGCTCAACCACGTCGGCATCCCAAGCTACCTCTTCACACCTGTCTTCGCCGTGGGCCGCTCCCCCGGCTGGCTCGCCCACATCCTCGAGCAGTACGCTGACAACCGCTTGATCAGGCCAAGGGCCGAGTACATCGGTCCTACCAGAGCCGAATACATCCCAATCGAGAAGAGGACCTCGTCCCCGGTCGTGAAGGGATGAGGGTCGAAGCCCTGATACGGAAGACCCCTGTCACGATTAGCCCGGGCGCCACAATCCGCCAGGCCGCCGAGGTGTTCGCCAGGGAGAAGATTGGGCTCCTGGTGGTCGCCACTTCGGTCAGCCCGGTGAAGGCCCAGGCCGTAATCTCGGAGAGAGACGTCGTCAGGGCCGTGGCCAAGGGGACTGCGCTCAGCGCCCAGCTCGACACAATCGCCACGAAGAAGCTCGTCAGCGTGAAGCGCTCGGACCGGGCGTCAAAGGCCGTCCGCCTGATGATGGATAACGGGATACGCCACCTTGTGGTGGAGAACGACGACGGAACCTTGTTCGGGGTCCTTTCTATCCGCGATTTCTTCCGGGAGGCGAAGCTCCTCCAGAGCTTCCTCAATGAGGAGGCGGAAGAAGTCCACGGCGGAGACTGAACCCTCTAGTTTCTTCTCACATTTCAGATTTTGACACCAATCTTAAATAGCGTAAACGGGTCGTGATGTTTCAGATGCTCTTCGGGGACATCGGGATGGTTTTCATCATGGCCCTGGTGGGAGTAGCCTTCACTGTGCCGACCGTCCTGCTTCCGATCCTCTTCGGTCCCAAGCGCCCCAACCCCATCAAGAACCTCCCCTTCGAGAGCGGCCAGGTCCCCCGGGGGGCCGGGAAGATGCACTTCATGATGCAGTACTACGCCTACCTCCTGATGTTCATAGTCTTCGACGTTCTCGGCATGTTCCTCTACGCCTGGGCAGCCGCCTACAAGCCCGCGGCCCTGGGCCTCGCCTCCGACTGGATCGTCACCCTCTTCATCGGGATGCTCTTCATCCCCATGGCCTTTGCACTAGTGTTAGCCGGGAGGCGTGAGATTTGGTAGTCGCCCAGCAGCAGAAGGACGGCGCCTTCCAGGTCCTCGTCGGGAAGATCGATGACGTCCTCCAGTACGCCATCGGGGACCCCATGCGCTACCTCGCCAACTGGGGACGCCTCTACTCGCTCTGGCCTGTCCACCTTGAGACGGCCTGCTGCAGCGTCGAGGTTGGGGCGGCCGCCGGCTCCAGGTTCGACATCGAGCGCTTCGGAACATTGGAGGCGTTCGGCTCCCTCCGCGCCTGCGACCTGATCATTGTCATGGGGACTGTCACCCGCAAACTCGCCCCGAGGCTGAAGCTCATCTACGACCAGATGGCCGAGCCGAAGTGGGTAATCGCCATGGGCGCCTGCTCCATCACTGGGGGGCTCTACTTCGACTCTTACAACGTCCTCCGCGGCATCGACGACATAATACCCGTCGACGTCTACGTCCCCGGCTGCCCCCCGCGGGCCGAGGCCCTCATCCAGGGTCTGGTGCTTCTCCAGGAAAAGATCCGCAAGATGCCGACGCTCAGCGGCCGGTGACAACCTGATGAGCAAGACAGAGGCTCCCGGGCCAACAGCTCCTCCAAAGCCAGCCGCACCCGCACAGCCAGCCACAGCCCCGCTTCCCCCACAGAAACCTGCGGCCGCACCCCCGGTGCAGGCGACCCCGACTCCGCCGAAACCAGAACCGGTACGGGCGAAGGCATTCGCCGCACAGATCTCCTCGCGCTTCCCCGACGCCAAAATCGAATGGATGAAGGAGCGCCGCCTCAAGGTGACCACGACCCAGACGAGGATCAAGGAGCTCGGCCTGTTCGTGAGGGACTCCCTCGGCTTCGACCACATCAGCACCGTCAGCGGGGTCGACTGGATCGCCAAGAACGAGCTCGAGGTCGTCTACTTCGTCGGCTCGTCCATCCCCGGCCAGGAGGACTTCATACTCGCGGTCTCCGAGCGCATCCCCAGGGAGAACCCGGTGGTCCCCACACTTATCGACGTCTGGAGAGGAGCGGAATACTCCGAGCGGGAGACCCACGAGATGTTCGGGATCAACTTCCAGGGGCACCCCGACCAGAGCCACATATTCCTCCCCGAAGACTGGAACGACTTACCCCCTCTCCGCAAGGACTACGTCTCGCCAGGGAGATGACAGCATGACAGCCGTCTCAGAATACTCGCCAGACTCGGAACGTATAATGTCCGTGTCCCTGGGCCCCCAGCACCCCGGAGCAGGCCACTTCAGGATCAAGCTCTGGCTCGACGGGGACTACGTCGTCAGGTCCGAGCCGGACCCGGGCTATGTCCACCGCGGGGAGGAGAAGATGAGCGAATACAGGAACTACATCCAGAACGTCCCTCACCTGGAGAGACCGGTAATCCTCGACAGCTCGAACATACTCTTCGCCTACTCGTTGGGCGTGGACGAGCTGATGAACAACAAGATCCCTCCCCGCGGTCAGTACCTCCGCGTGATAATGTCCGAGGCCAACCGCATAATCTCCCACATGTACTTCCTCGCCATCCAGGGGTACTTCATGGGTCACACCACCATGATCACCTGGTGCATGGGGGACAGGGACTTTTGGATAGACTTCGCCGAAAGGATCGGAGGCGCCAGGGTCACCTTCGCATACGTGATCCCCGGCGGGGTTAGGAACGACATCCCCCAGTATGCCATAGACAAGGGGCTCAAGACCTGCGACTGGTTCGAAAAGAGGATGGACGAGTACGAGAAGATATTCTTCCAGAACCCCATGGTCCACCAGCGCTCGGACCGGGTGGGGGTCCTTTCCAGGGAGGACGCCATCGCATTGGGGGCGACCGGGACCGTCGCCAGGGCGTCGGGGCTGACATTCGACGTCAGGAAGGACGAGCCCTACAGCTCATACGAGGATTTCGAGTTCAAGACCCCCGTCCTGACCCAGGGGGACTCCTGGGCGAGAGCCTACGTCGCATTGCTCGACATGAGGGAGTCTGTGAAGATAATCAGGCAGGCACTGAAGAAGCTGCCGCCTGGGACTGTGCGCCTGAAGCTCGGGCCCCAGCCCAGGGTTCCCGCAGGGGAGGTGTACTCGCGGACCGAGGCCGCCCGGGGGGAGATGTCATACCACATAATCAGCGACGGGTCCCCCAGGCCCTACAGGCTGAAGATCGGGGTCCCATCCATGAAGAACCTCAGGGTGCTCCCCTACCTGTTGAGGAACGTCCACGTTGCCGACATCCCCGTCATCTATTGGGGAATGAATTATTGGCCTGTTGAGTGCGATAGATAGCTCTCGCGGCCGAAAGCTTGTCGGCGATGTATAGTTTCTCAAGGTCTTCCTTGTTCGGTGGCCAAGCAAGGCCCTCGGGCAACGGCAGTCGAGCTGGATTTCCCTTTTAACGACCAATGTCCTGTTTCGCAACGGCCCCGGCCGGCGGCGCGAACGGTTCCGCTTCATGAGCCTTCTCTCCCCGGTGGAACAGGTAGACCCCAAGGAGTATCACGACTCCCCCGAAGATTTGAGCCAAGGTAATCTCTTCGCCGAGAAATATCAGAGCGAACACAGCCCCGAAGACAGTGGACGTCGACCAGACCAGGAGCATCCTGATGGCGCCGAGGCGCTTTACCGCCGCGATGAACAGATAGGTCCCGCCCGAGAGTGCCAGAGCTAGGAGTACTAGGACAAGCGCATCCGAGTAGGACAACTGCAGCGGGAGCATGGCGACAAGGGCGAATGCAGTCACGATGCCGCCCCCTATCAGGTTCCTGAACTTGCTGATCAGCGAGGTGTCGAACCTCTTTGTGGCCATGACGATCAGGTTGTTCTCCACCGACCACCCCACCGTCGCCCCAAGCACGAGGAGGTTCCCGGCGAGCCCCTGCAGGAACGCAAGGTTGGCCAGGTCGAGGTTTGTGGAGACAACCACGAGCCCCACTACAATGAGCAGGCCCCTTAAGATCTGACCCCGGCGCAGCCTCTCCCCGAAGACCGAGAACGCGATTATCGTGGTGAACAGGACCTCCCCGTTGGCGAGGAGTGACGCGTTCACCGCAGTGGTCTCGTTCAGGCCGAAGGTGTACATCAGAGGCGCGACGGCCGCCCCCACTATCCCGAAGAAGACGAGGTATCTCATGCTCCCTGGCTCGGGCTTCCTCTTCGGCTGGTTCAGCAGGAGGATGAAGCCGGAGATGAGGAAAGACAGCCCGGTGATCACGACAGGCCCGTTGTGTTCTAGAGCGACCTTCGCGAGGGTCGGGACCGAGCCTCCGCAGAGCGAACCCAGTATGGCATAGAGGTACCCTCTCGCCAAATCCGACTGCACCTTGCCAGCCAATTCTATTCTACCAAATGCCCGGCGAGAACAGGAATTAACTCTGACATGGACTTTCGAAGTCTTATATCGCCAGTTCCGAAAGGCGCCGCATGTCCTCCAACGAGGAAATGCTGGCAGAACTTCGAAAAATAAGAGAGCTCCTCGAACATCCTCCGCCGCCACCCCCCACCAAGGGACTCATCGCCGAGTTCAAGGCCTTCCTGTCGCAGTACAAGGTCCTCGCTCTGGCTGTGGCGTTCGTATTTGCGATATACCTGGGCGGCCTGGTGAAGGCGCTTGTATCAGACCTCGTCCTCCCCATCCTGTCGTACGCTCTTCCCGCTGGAACCAACATCAACACATACATGGCCGGTCCGTTCGGAGTCGGTGACTTCGCGAACGCGCTGATCACATTCCTAGTCGTCGCCTTCGTCATCTTCCTGATGGTGAAGCTGGCCAAGCGCTACAAAGTCGAATAGAGGGGCTCTCCCCGTTTTTCCTTATCGCCTATCATAGTGTATTTCGTTAAGCAGAATGTCAATCGTTCTTGCCTCAGTCAGTCATGTCCGGCTCTGTGGGTATCATGTCGGATATCACGATGAGCAGCAAGTTCGAGAAAGGATGGAAGGCTCAGGAGACGGAGCCCTTCGGGAAGCAGGTCCGCGACACAGTCCGCGGCCCAAAGCCGATACGCCCACAGGTCCAGAAGGCGACCCAGCAGCTTACTGGGGAGATCAACCGCCTGGACCAGGCGATGAACCGGCTGAAGCAACGCGAAAGCTCCATCTTCAAGAAGACCGTGACTGCCGTACAGGCACACGACCAGGAATCCAGCAAGGCCTACTCCAACGAGCTCGCCGAAGTCCGCAAGATGCAGAAGATCGTCACGTCGTCGAAGATCGCCCTAGAGCAGATCACAACGCGACTGCAGACGGTCACAGACATCGGAGACTTCGCAGCCACCATCGCCCCGGCCATCGGGGTGATTAAGAACGTCCGTGCCACCCTCGGCGAGGCCATGCCAGATGCCCAGGGAGCGCTCGGAGAGATCGGAGCCACGCTCAACTCGATCATGGTGGACGTCGGCCAGATAACTGGCACGACATTCTACCAGGCCGAGAACAGCGAGGAAGCCAACAAGATCCTGGCAGAGGCGTCGGCCATCGCGGAGAAGCGCATGGCGGACAACCTCCCAGAAGTGCCGAACAGCACGGGCCAGTCCATCTTCACCAGCGAATAGACACCCCCAGGCAGCTCGGCCCAGGCCGGGCGGCCTTCTTTCTGTTTTTATCCATGTTCTGTTCGGGCTATACCTATATCCCGACCACCTGACCCCTCCACCAAGAGCACAGGAGCAAATGGGCCAGAAGTCAGACCCCGACTTTGACGTAGTCATCGCCGGCGGAGGCATGGCGGGCCTCATAACGGCCGCTTCCATCGGATACCACTCGAAGGGGAAGGCCCGGGTCCTCATCGTCGACAGGAACAAAGAAGACGAGCCGGGCCGGAAGACCAACAACGGCTGGACCTGCGGGGACGCGACCAGCAAGAGGTCTCTAGATTACCTCGCCGACCACATCGGGATAAGGTACGGTTCTCCTGAGCTCGAGCACCCGGTCAGCGGGGTCTACGTCTACTCCCCGGACAGGAAGTCCAAGGTACTGTTCGAGGGGGAGGGATATCTGTTCAACAGGAAGCTCGCTCCTCGCAGGCAGGTAAGCGACGCCAAAAAGTACGGGACCAAGTTCATGTACGGCGCTACCGCCGAGAGGCTCCTATCCACCGACGGGTGGATCACGGGGGTTACTGGGAGGAAGTCAGACGGGTCGACCTTCAGCATCACCGCGAAGATCACCATAGACGCCACCGGTTCGTCGTCCACCCTCAGGAGGTTCATGCCGATCCCCTCCATGATCGAGAAGGAGATCGACCCCGACGATGTCGTGGGGACGGGGAGGTACATCCTGGACTTCGAGCCCGCCTCCGACCAGCCCGCGTTCTTCGCCCCCGACTACTGCATCATCCACCTCGACCAGTTCATAGCCCCCGCAGGGTACGCCTGGGTCTTCCCGAAGGGGAAGAAGAAGGTCAATATCGGCCTGGGGGTCTCGCACTCAGGGCTAGCCAGGCGGAACAGGAGGTTCCGCCTGAACGACAACCTCCAGAGCCTGATAGACAAGTACCTCGCCGACAATCCCGTCATCAAGAACTACTCCCAGCCCAACGACGACGCCGACTCGGGGAACACCAAGGGGAACTGGCAGGTCCCGGTCCGCCGCCACAACGACTGCATGGTCGCCAACGGGTTTGCGGTGGTGGGAGATTCGGCCTGGATGCCCAGGCCCATCGACGCCGGAGGGATCAGCCCTTCCATATATGGGGGGACGATACTCGGGAAGGTCGTCGCGGATGCCCTGGAGGCCAGGGACGCCAGCGAGGCGGGGCTCTGGAAGTACAACGTGGAGTACATGAACACCCACGGCTACCCCATGGCGAGCTTCGAGGTCCTCAGGCGCTACCTGCAGACGGTGACGAACGAGCAGATCAACTACGGCATGAAGCACTTCCTGTCGGAGGAGGACGTCACGGCCATAACTGAGCGTAAGCACCCTGAGTTCAACCAGGCTCGTTTCATGAACCCGGCGATGTGGTTCAGGGTCCTGGGACAGTTCTCCCTGGCGAGGGGGCTCAGGTACACCGTGAAGAAGAGCGCCGCCCTGGTCGAGATTAACCTGGCCTACCCAGAATCGCCGAAGGGGTTCGCCGAGTGGCAGAAGCGCCTCGGAAGGGAGCTGGCCGAGACCGTGGAAAAGTTCAAGCCACTGGACGTAGTCGCTGCCTAGGCGCCGATCAGATTCTTCGTCTCATCAGGACGTTGCTCTTCCCGAAGGGGGCCACGACCTCGAATCCTCTCTCCCTGAACATGGATTCTGTTCCAAACCAGGATGCCAGGGCGCCCCTGCGGGTGACCGGGAATGCCTCGACAGTCCCTCCGCCCCTTTTCTTTATCGACTCCAGGGCCGCATCTAGGCTGACGCGTGCCACTTCCTGGTTCCTGTAGGTCCGGTCCACGCAGAAACAGGTTATCCTCCAGAGTTTCTCGTCCAGGCTCGAACCAAGGTTGCGGTATTTCCTTCCGGCGTCGATCCGGGGCAGCTCCTCCTTGGGACCGTATTGGCACCAACCCACCGGCTCCCTCCCGGAATACACCAGGATCCCATGTGCGCACCCCTTATCGACCATGGCTTTCTTGTCTCTGCGGTTCCGGGCGGCCCGCTGGTCTAGGTTCAGGTGGGCGGTCACGGTCTTGGACAAGGGTCTGGGGCGCTGATAGTAGACGCACCAGCAGGCTCCCCATTCGCCAGGCTCTCTGAATAGCTTCTCAAAGTCGGACCAGGTCCTCTTCGAAAGCTCCTTGGTGGCGAAGGATGCCAATCGGTCAGAAGCAGGGCTGGCGTTTACCTAAAGGATTCCGATGGTCGAGGAAGAGCGCATCCGCGAACTAGAAATAACCCACAGTGAACACGCCTGGCCATGATTTCTGACCCTCTCGACAACCAGATCATGGACTTTCTGAAGGAGGTAAGCCCCTCGGGAGCATACTTGATGGGTTTCAACGACTATGCAGGGAAGCTTTTCATCGCATCACAGGCGAACATCGACGCGGCCCTGAAGAAGGTACGGGCTCTGAGAAGGAAGGCTAAGACTGAGCTGCAGAAGAAGGTCCTGGACTCGATGGAGACAGGCATACTCTTCGACGAACCGCAACCCGTCCTGGACGACATCGTCGGGACCATCTTCGTCCACCTGGCCAAGGAGGGTGTGAACGACAGACACCTGCTCTCGCTTCTCAAATATGCGATCAAGGACGTGGACGCCTGCAAGGCGCGCTATTCCAGGAAGAAGATACCAGTGGCAGTCAAGGCGCTCACCCTCTATCGCCTGGACGGGGTACTAGAGATACTCGACACCGTGAAGAGCGAAAGTAAGAGCGCGGAAGTCAAGGACGCGGCCGACTCCCTAAAGGCGAAGGTCTCGGACTACGTCAAGCTCTTCGAGCTAGAGGGGTGGGGGAAGGGGGAGTTCCCCAACGTCGAGAGGATATTCAAAGAGAAAGGTTTCGACCTTGGGAGGCAGAAGTTCTACCCGATCGCACTGAAGAAAGGGTTCGACTACAGCGAGACCCCAGAGCAGCTCGAAACGAAGGCGATGGGGTGGATCGACGAAGAGCTCCCCAAGTTCAGAAAGGTTGCTGGGACGCTCGCAAAGCAGTTCAAGTGCAAGCCGGCCCCGGAGGAGGTCGAAGAAAGAATCATCGAAAGGAACGACCTCGATCCGAAGAAGCTGGTCGCAGTCACGCTCGGGATCAGGCGGGTAATTCAGCGGCTGGTCAACGAAGATGTCAACAGGATAAACCCGAAGTACAACACCAGGGTCATCGAGACCCCTCCATATCTGACGGGGACGATGCCTACGGGGGCTGCCCAGTTCTTCGACACGTACACCAAGAGGCCCTTCCAGGTCTTCTTCCAGACCACCGACCCCAAGAGAGACCCGGACAAATCAGTCGCCGCACTGATCGACCTCTTGGTCCACGAGGAGTACGGCCACTGCGTACATCACTCCAACAGCGCCCTCGAGTTCGTGGGCGAGCTTCCGATGCTCCAGATGATGGCCGCCACTCTCAACAGCGCCCCCATAACCGAAGGACTGTCGTTCAACAGGGAACTCGAGTTCTTCGAGGTCTCCAAGGGGCTCGAAACGAAGAAGAGGCTGACCACCGTCGAGAAGGCCTACGTCAAGCTGATGGAGAAATACGGAGGGCTCAAGCAGGTGAACCTCGAACTCGAGTTCATGACCAGGCGCTGGAGGATCACCAGGTTCCTGAGGGTTGTGGGGGACGTGTGGGTCAACACCGGCAAGAAGACCCTGCTGGAGTTCGTCGACTGGGCCAACGAGTACACGGGGGTCCCGAGGAGCAGCGTGTACTTCCAGCTCTTCCCGGCGCACGAGGGGGGCTTCCCTGGATACGCGACGAGCTACGCTGTTGTCGGCCAAGAGATCAGAGCCATTGAGCGGAGGATAAAGGACCCCAAGAAGAGGGTGAAGTTCTCCACATACCTCTGCAGCATCGGGTTCCCGCCCAGGAGCATGTACACGAAGATGCTGAAGGCCTACGCCGCGAAGTTGCAGTAGAGACCGAGGGTTAGGATGAGCATGGTGAAACTGACCCCGAAGATGGAAGCCTTCCTCAAGGAGAAGCACTTCGGGAAGATAGCGACAACGATGAAGGACGGCTCTCCCCACGTCACCCCCATCTGGTTTATGCTCGAGAAAGGGAAGATAATCATCAACACCACGACGGCGAGGGTGAAATACTTCAATATCAAACGGGACAACAGGGTCTGCTTCCTCGTCGATGACGCCTACCCATACCTGATCTTGTTCGGCACGGCGCGAATAGCCACTGAGAGGGACGGCAAGAAGGACATCGAGACACTCGCGATCCGGTACACCGGGGAGGCGGCTGGAAAGAAGGCGGCCCGTGAGCGCTATTGGAAGCAGCCCAGGGCGACCATCGAGATCAGCCCAGAGAGGGTCGTCTCAGGGCTTTAGTAGGCTACTTCATCGCCCTGAAGAAGAAATCGGCCACGAAACGGCTGTACTCTTCCCTGTCTGAGGTCTTGGCGAAATGGATGTGCTGGAAAATCACCCGGTTCAGCATCCCCAGGAGACAGTCTGTAGCCAGCTTCGAGTCGGTTCTCCTGAAAACCCGCTTGGTCATGGCCCTGTCGACCAACTCGACGGCCATGGTCCTGATCTTGTCGAGGTCGTCGGAGACGATCTGGGCGCTATGCTTGTCCAAAGTCGCGGAGTCACGCATGTAGAGACCGATGTCGAAGGTGTGCTCTGGGAAGTTGGAAAGGTACGTCGAGATGAACGCCTCCAGCCCCTTCTTGGGGTCGGCCGAGCCTGACGCCTTCGTAAGCTTGGCGATGAAGTCCTCCATGGATATCTGCTTGCGGGCCACGGCGTCGAAGAGACCCCTCTTGCTCCCGAAGTAGTAGTAGATGACCGGGGCCGTGGTCCCAGTCTCTCGGCAGATGTCGCGCACGGACACGTTGGCGAAGCCCTTCTCGGCGAACATCTTCGAGGCTACTTGGAGTATCTTCCCTGCCGTCTCGTGGGTCTGCTCCGTCTGCATAGCTCGCGAAACCCTCCTGAGCGTATATAACAATTGGAGCCATACATGGGATCTCCTCCAGCAGAGGTGATCGCAGCCGGGTCAGATTCTGTGTAATGATGCAGGCTCTAGTCGAAGTCTCCGCCGCCTTCGCCGCCCATGCCTCCCCCTCCGGGCGGCCCGGCAGGCGCCTTCGATTTCCCTGCGGCGATGACGTCGTCGATCCTCAGTATCATTGATGCGGCCTCGGTGGCCGATCTGATGACCTGTATCTTCACGGCCAGCGGCTCAAAGACCTGGCGCTGATACATGTCCTTGACCTTGCCGTCAGCTGCCTCGATTCCAAACCACTTCCCGCTCTCGGTGGCATGCTTTGCTCTGAACTCCACCTGGGCGTCGATGGGGTCCATGCCTGCGTTCAAGGCGAGCGCGATGGGTATGGATTCGAGCGCCTCGGCGAACTTCTGCGCCGCCAGCTGCTCTCTGCCGGACAGCTTATCGGCCCACTTCAGGACCTGAGCCGCCGCTTCAGCTTCGGCCGCTCCCCCTCCCGCGACTACTGCTGGCTTCTCTATCACGTCCTTCGTCACCATAAGGGCGTCGTGCAGCGACCTCTCGCCTTCGTCAACGATGCGCTGCGTCCCTCCCCTCACGAGGATGGTGACAGCCTTCGGGTTCTTGCACCCTTCGATGAAGACCCACTTGTCCTCCTCGACCTTCCTCTCTTCGACGTGGGCGGCATAGCCCAGGTCAGAGGTGGAAAGGTCCTCGAAGTTGTTGACCACCCTCGCGCCTGTCGCCTTTGCGAGCTTGGTCATGTCAGACTCCTTGGCCCTGCGGACCGACAGGATTCCAGCCTTCGACAGGTAGTGCTGAGCGATGTCGTCTATGCCCTTCTGGCAGACGACAACGGTGGCTCCGACCTCTCCTATCTTGTCGACCATCCCCTTCAACATCTTGGTCTCCTCGTCCAGGAACTTCTTCATCATGGACGGGTCGTTGATGTTCAGCTTGGCGTCGAACTCGGTCTTCTCGATTTCGAAGGGGGCGCTGATAAGTGCGATCTTCGCCTTCTCTACCAACTTTGGCATCCCAGAGTGGACGACTTCCTTGTCCAGGACTATGCCTTGAATCAGGGTGGTATCCTTCAGGGAGCCTCCGGGCTTCTTCTCCACTTTCACGTTGTCGATGTCAACCCTGTAGCCCTTGTCAGCCTTCTCTGCCACTGCGAGTGTCGCGTCGACAACGAGCTCGGCGAGTTCCTCGGCCTCCCGGGAAACGAGCTTCGTCTGCATGCTCGTCCGTGCGACCTTCACCAGCCATTCCTTGTTGTCAGGGCTGACCTTCTCTGCGATGTCTTCCAATGTCTCTATAGCCTTCCTTGCGGCCTTCGAATAACCGTCTACGATAACTGTCGGGTGTACGTCCTTGTCGAGGAGCTCTTCTGCCTTCTCGAGCAGGGCGCCCGCGAGTACCACGGCCGAGGTCGTCCCGTCCCCCACCTCGTTGTCCGTGGTCTTCGACACCTCGACAAGCATCTTGGCGGCCGGGTGCTGGACGTCTATCTCCTTCAGCATGGTCGCTCCGTCGTTTGTAATGGTGACGTCCCCCAACGAGTCGACGAGCATCTTGTCCATGCCCCGTGGGCCGAGGGAGCTCTTCACAATCTCCGATATCAGCTTCGCAGCTGCAATGTTGTTTCTCTGGGCCTCTTTGCCCCTGTTCTGGCTAGACCCTTCCTTCAGGATGAGGACGGGTTGTCCGGACGACGTCATAGCTGGATATGCGGTTGCAGACACGTTATATCACTAAACGGTATACAACCAATTGGGGTATATGAGTTTTGCGCGGAGAGTTGCCCTCTACGTAGGGAGCCCCATCTTTGAGGCGAAGCGCGAGTATCGAGAGTCCTTCCGAAGCTCCGCGAATATGGGAAGCGATGCTATGAGGTACGGCCAAGAATGGAGTTCAGCTGCCCTGTCTAACGCCCTGAACGCCTCGTCGAGATTGCCCAAGGCAGATTGAATGAAGAGCTGCCCGTAGATGCGAACGGCTTCGCTATTGTCAGTCATTATCTCTTTCATCGATCTTTCAGCCTCCTCCCTTCTTCCCGTGAGGGCATAGACAAGCCCTTGATTCAGCCTCAACAGAGGTTCGGTGGGGCTAATTCCAAGGCCTTTTGTGATAAGCTCCTGCGCCATGGCGAAGTCCCCCCTCACCATGCAAATCTCTGCGAGCCCGTTGATTATTCTTGGGTTCATGGGGGTCAGCGTGTCCATCTTCTCTAGAGTCGCCAGAGCCCACTCCACCTTTCCTGCCACACGAGCAGTCCTGGCCGCGAGGTCCGCAGTAAAGACAGCAAGGGGGTCCAGCTCAAGCGCTTTCTCGAAGGCCGCTAACGATTGCGGAAACTTTCCCATGCTAGCATAGTAGATTCCGATGGAATGATACGCGTCGGCGAGGTTTGGGTTTGTCTTTATTGCCTGTTCGGCTTCGACGAGGACCTGGTCGAACCTGTCGAGGACGTTGCACACGCCTGCCATTGCCGCATGGGCCTCGGCGGAGCCCGGGTCGAGCTCAAGGGCCTTCCTGGCCGCGGGTTCTGCTCTGAGCGTTACCACGTCGTAGTTTTCGTATCCCCCCGTGGCCAATCTGAGCCAGGCCCCGCTAAGACCAGCGTATGCCCTGACGAAGTTATGGTCTCTCTCGATGGCCTTGTCGAATAGGACGACTGCCTCCTTCAACGGAGTTCTCCCCCCTGAGTGAGTGAGCTGAGTCGCCTTGATGTACATGGTGTAGGCATCGACATCTTCGGTGTCGGTACGCTTGGCCGGAAAGAATCCCACCGATACAGAGTTGGCAACCCTGGCCGCGACGTCGCTCTGAATTGCAAAGATGTCGTCCAGCTGGCTGTCATAATTCGAAGCCCATAGGTGCTCTTCGGTCCGTGAATCTATGAGCTGGACGGTCACGCGGATTTTGTTGCCAGCCTTCCTGACGCTCCCCTCGATTATGGAGCCGACCTCGAGCTCGCGCCCGATCTGAGACACGTTCTTCTCTTTCTTCTTGTAGTTCATCACGGAAGTCCGAGCGATGACCTTCAGCCCCTTGACCTCCGACAGCTTCGTGATCAACTCTTCAGTAAGGCCATCAGCGAAGTATTCATCATTGGGGTCGGGGCTTATGTTGACGAACGGCAGGACGGCCAACCTTTCCCTCGGGGCCTGAGAACCGCTGGCTCTGGACGAGTTCCTCTCCATTTCTACCCTGTAGACCTTCATGGGAAGTTCGACGTTCTTTAGCTCTACCTCTCCCATCTCGACGAATCCAATGTCCGACTTATTCCGTATGCTATCGTACACCTGCCTGGTGATGCAGACTCCCCCAGGTCGGGATAGCTGTTCGATACGAGACGCGAGGTTTACTGCGTCTCCGTAGACATCCTGCGATTCGTGCACTACATCTCCAAGGTGGATTCCTATCCTGGCCTCGATCTTCCTCTCCTGTGGGGCATTCGAATTGCGCGCAGCCATCGCGTTTTGGATCTCCACCGCACAAAGGACTGCGTCCAAGGCGCTCTTGAACTCGACCAGAAAAGCATCTCCGATTGTCTTGACCTCAATCCCGCCATGCTTTCCAAGGAGAGGTCGGACGATTCTTCGGTGCTCCTCAAGGAGTTCCAGGGCGAGGGACTCCCTCGCCTGCGACATCCTGGTGTAGCCCACGACATCGGTGAACATGATGGCGGCGAGCCTTCTATCCGCGCTTGCCATGGGAGGATCTCCTGGAATCATTCAGCATCTTCTCGATGGTCTTTGCGAGATCGAAGTCCCACTCCGTCACCCCTCCTTCCGAATGGGTCTGCACTGAGAGGGTTATCGACGTGTACCTGACATGAATGTCAGGGTGATGCTCCTGAGCCTCCGCGACCCGGGCCACCCTCCTGATGAAGGCGATGCCTTCCATGAATTCGTCGAACTCGAAGGTCTTGGTGATGAATCGCCCCTTATGGCTCCAGCCTTTGAGCGATTTGAGCCGCTTCGAGATTTCTCCGTCGGTAAGGCGCTTCGGCATAACATGAAACTCGATACGGCCTTCATATTTACTTAGCGAAGAGGCAACTACCTTTGACTCCGGCCATTAACCTAAACGTCGCGGACCCATGGGATGTCCGATGGAAGAGAAGCACATAGTCCGCTCCGTAGCCGAATCACTCTCAAGACTGAACGACTCGAAGACCCAGGTGGCGGAAAGCACGAAGACCTCACATCTGGTTAGGCATGTCAACAACGTATCTAAGCCGAATTCACCGAGCTCCACGCTGAAGAAGGCCGGGATCGCATTGATCGTCGGGACTCCTGACCCCATCACCGCGGTGCCGGGGGTCGCTCTGTTAGCGACCTCCTATGCGCTCAAGCGGAAGGAGCCCACGAAACTCGAAGACCTAGCAACGGAAACAAGAAAAATTCTACGCGACATCCAAAGCCTGAGCCTTTAATTATCGGGCGAGGCCCGTCTTGCTCGATGGAACTGAAACCATCGAAGGGGCTCAAGGTATTCGTCAGTGCGCAGCGAGAGGCCATTTTTGGGGACGAGTCGGTCTCCGTTCAGAAGGTAGCCGTCAACGACGGTGCCCGGGCCGGAGTGATGACGGGACGGACGCTGATAGGGTTCTGCGAAGTGGAGATGCAGAAGCTTGACGGACATAATCACTGGTACCCGATCGAAGATTTAGCGGGGGAGCAGGGCGAGAAGATCATAGAGGAAGAGATGCCGATCGATCTCCCTGAAGATGAAGGTCCAGAAAAGGAGCTAGCATAGCGTGTCCTCAGCCAGCCTGGCCGAGCTCGTCTTCGTAGTGGACGTTTCATCACTGACGAAGAATGGTTTCATCGGCACCACGACCTACGAAGAGGGGAGGGTGGACCTCGAGTTCGACGACAAGGGGGAAGGTGTCTACCTCAATTCGGAGATGGCAGGCAGACTGAAGGTCAGGAAGGGGTCCTTGGTCTCCGTGGTCATCGAGGGCGACGATAATCTGGTTGCGGAAGCGAAGATTGGCGGCGTCAGCAAGATTCTCCGGATTTCGGATCCTAAGGTGTACTATGCCATAGGCAGGGACGGCGGCGCCGTGGTCAGGGTCAGAAAGGGCTAGCGCACGGCGGCCTCCCCCATGAAAATTAATCAAGCAGCTCCAGGCGGTTGAACTGATAGCTTGGCTGAACGCGTCAAGGTCGGAGACAGGGCACCGGAGTTCACCCTCCTTTCGCAGTCCGGAGGCACCGTGAACCTGGCAGACTACATCGGTCGGAAGGAGCTTGTGCTCTACTTCTATCCCAAAGACAACACCCCCGGGTGCACAGCCGAAGCCAAGGCGTTCCGCGACCACTACGAAGCGTTCAAGGAAATGGGTGCCGAGGTCATCGGAGTGAGCTCAGATTCGGTGGACTCGCACAGGGACTTCGCCGCCAAGTGCGAAATCCCGTTCACCATTCTCAGCGACGAGGATGGGAAGGTGCGTAAGCTCTACGGCGTCCCGTCATCTTTGGGGCTTTTTCCCGGGAGGGTGACCTATGTCATCGACGCGAACGGCACCGTGAGGCACATCTTCAACTCTCAGCTTAACCCAGGCAGGCACGTTGAGGAGGCTATGACCATCCTCAGGAGGTCCAGGGAGACAGGCTGATGCCTGGACTCTCGTGCTCCCCATGGCCTTCGATCTCTTTCTGTTCTGGTATCTAATCATAGGGTTCCTCTTGGGCAACGGGGTCCCCCACTTCACATTCGGTGCGGCGGGGAAGATATTCAGGAGCCCGTTCGGGCAGAAATCTTCTCCCCGGACCAACGTCCTTTGGGGGGTCTCGAACTTCGTCGCGGCCACGATAATCGGAGTGGCACTTGCTGCGCTAGGCGACTACGACAGCTTCGCGCTTCCGGTGCTGCTGGTCGGTTTCTGGCTGACGATGCTGATGTTCGGGACGGGCATCAAGAGATTCCTTAACGACTAGGGTTAGCCCAGCGTGTTACTGATGGGTTGAACTGCGACAGAACTGCAGCCTCTCTCACTCGTGACGCTTTTGCGCGCGTGAAAGCACCCAGGCTGGCTTCTCCCATAATTCCTCGTGGCCTGCGGCGTTCCGGATCAGCACCTTCCTCCCGTCGTCGTCGAGGACCTCCACGGCTGGAATCTCGGTGCGGAGCCTCGTGTACTGAGCGTCCGTCAGCCGAACCTTCTTCCTTCTTCCGATGCTCGCGTGCCAATCGGCGCTTGTCCCATCGAGGGAGAACAACAGCGAAGTCGGGCCGGCCTCGAAGTACACCTTGGCGTACCTGAGCTTCTTCGGGAGCTTGTGCTCGAGGCGGAACTTCAACCCCCTTCAATGGGCCTCCCCGCCCTAATTAGCGTTGCTTCGGACACTTTCACATACGACCCTCCTCGGCGCCGTGAAGCAATCCAAAGTTTAAACTCCTAACGGTGGCCGACTCGGACATTGTCCGAGGTCGAAAGCACCAGCGCCGAATCAAAGGCGATCGCCGAGGTCCAGGCTTCGACTCGATTCTTGCTCAACTCATTCAAATCCAAGATGGCAGACCTCAAGGAGTGCGGGCCTGACGTCAGGTCCCTTCTCAGATTCGGAGTCGACCTTCATGCGGCGACCCAGACTGCCCGGGACTTCTTCGGCTCTGACACTGTGGACTATTTCGCCATCGACGGCACGGACTCCGTCGACCAGCAGCTGGATCTGTTAGTCTTCTACGTGGGCGCCTTCGCCTACGGCGGAAGCATGACCTTCTCTCCCACCGGAGTCGAGGTCAGCGATCCAAGGGCCATGGAAGGGAATCTCTCGGTCTCCGCTGCCGTCCCGCTTTCCGAAGAGGACGCGGCCGAGGTCTTCGGGCAGAAGCGGGAATCAGGGGTAGAGGTCGATGCAGAGCGTCTTCCCACCGCCCTGATGCACCTGGCCGAATACTATCTTGCATACAGGGGGATCGTCCGGGCTCCGGGGCCGAGGATTGTCCTACTCGACAGGACGCTGGCCGGGGACGTCGGCCATCTCGTCTGGAGCACCAGGGACTTCATCAGGTCGAAGCTCTGCGTCCTGGAGGGGTTCGAAACCCCCTTGGGCAATGTCACTGCGTTCGACCTCGAACTCGTGAGGATGCTCCTCCCCAACAAGGAACTCTCGCAACCGTCCCCGAGGAGCCAGCTCCTGAAGTTTGCCGCAATCATGGAACTCTTCGGAGGCGAAGCCCTCACCACCGAGGGGCTGATATCCAGAACAGGGGCGGACAAGGGGTGGCTCGGGAGGCTGGAAGAAGACCTCCTGAAACTGGACAAGCTGTTCGGCATCTTCGAGACGACGTCCCCTTCGTTCAAGCTCAAAGTGGAGGTCAGCGGGTACTGGGACCGCGTCCTGAGCGCCGCCTTGCAAGTGTCGGAGCACATCTTCGACCCGAAGGGGGGTCACCCGCTGAGGATCACGAAGGGCGGGAGTCAGGCATGGATCACGGCGGACGACCTGGATTTCCTTGTACTGGTCTTCATCCGCGCCCTCACCCGGCGCGCCTGGGAGGAACGGGTCCTCCCTATCGGCTTCGTAAAGGACACGAACGCCTTCGAGCTGGTGAACTCTGTGATCCCGGTGCTAGAGCACGCAGGTCTGTGGAATCCTTCCCGCAAGTTCCCGAATTTCAACAGCGACAAGATGCTGCTTCAGACGAACAGCGTCGCCAATTCGGACGAAATCCCTACCCCCTGGCATACGCCTGACATCGACGCCGCGTTCAGGACGACGGCCCCGGTCGACGACCCCTCCCTCGGCAAAGGCGAAGCGCGCGTCAACGGCGCCTACGAGAACGTGATCTACCAGGAACGGGTCTACGTTAAGACGTACATCCAGCTTTGGAGCAGCACTACTACTCCCAGCGTAAGGAGCCATGTCTTCACCTACGACAGGCCCGTGTACCCCGGCTTCGACCACTGGGACGAAGTCCTACTCTACAACAAGGACGGCCCGGTCGATGGAAAGATCAGCCCTGTCCTCCATTTCCATCGAGGCTCTCCCCTGACAAACCTTTGCATGGCCCTGCTGACAGAGATGGGGAAGGAGGTCGTCCCCGAGGCTCTCGGGCACAACTACCCGTTGTTCCTCGCAGACAAGAAGGCAAAGTCCATCCTCGAAGAGACTCGCCAGGCCTACCTGGGGGCGGTGGCGATCGAGATGGCGAAGTCCGACCTCGACCAGCAGGTCCTTTTCTCCCGTAGGTTCAGGGATTACCGCAGTCAAATAGAAGGCAAAAGGAAGTCTTGACCATGCTACCCTTCGACGACATCGACGGCGAATTCAAGGGCCGCCTCAGAGAGATAGCCACGACCACCCGTTCCACAGTCGACAACTCGACGGTCACCTTCCGGACCGCCCGGATAGAGTGCGAGTACACCCCGAAGGTGGTCAAGAGGTTGGCCATGGGTCAGCTTGTCGCGATCCCCAACGTCCAGGCTCTTGGAGCGAAAAATTCCTACTCCCTCTATGAGATTGCCGACGTGTATCCCATGCACTACTCCATGCTGACCCTCGACCGGTCCCAGCCCGCCGCGATACGCACTGAGTTCATGGAGCTCATACAGAAAGAGTGGGAGAAGGGCTCGAAGAGTACATGGATAGAGATTGTCGCCGCGCCCATCAGCTATGTGATGAAGACCACCGATGAAGGGGTGGCCTACGAACGTAGGGCCATGGCCCCGCTGACCGGGAGCCCCGTGAAGCTCCTGAGCAAGGAGTCGATCCAGCAGCTGATATGCTTCAAACCCCCCGGGGGCAACTCCGATGACTACTACCTCGGCACCCTCCTCGGATTCACCGACGACTCCATCCCATTCTCGGTCAACCTAGAGAGCCTCATCCACTACATGGGGGGCGTGTTCGCCTTCACTGGGTCAGGGAAGTCCAACCTGACAGCCACGGTCATCCGAAAAGCACTGAGGGCGATCCCAGACCTCAAGGTCGTCGTCTTCGACCTGTCAGCCGAGTACGGGATCCACATCCTCGACGTCCTGAACGAACTCCCGAGCAGGGTGATCTTCACCGACTCTTTCAGGGACAGCAAGAACCTCCCAGCAGAGTACTTCAAGCGCCACGCCACCCCCGAAAGCCTCGCCGCTCGGGAGAAGGAGTTCTACCCGAAGATCTCCAGCCTGTTCGAGGACGGAAAGGTGGAGTTCCTGCAGAGCCATCTGGCCGGAGAGGAGGAGGTCGCTCGGTTCAGCACCTACGAGGGACTCATTGAGGTACTCTCCAACACCCTGAACGACAGATACGGCGCGGTCCAGCAGAAGATCCTCGTCCCTCAGGTAGTCGGGACCATCAAGCAATTCCTCCGAGAGAACAAGCTCGAGCTCGAGGCGAGGTTCAGCCCGCGGACGGTGGACCTATTGGAAAGGATCAAGCCCCTACTCGCGGACCTCGGCGCGAATAGCTCTCTGAAGAAGACATTCGACAGCCTTTCTACGGTCGTCGCCTCGATCCCTGAAACCCCGGAGGAGGAAGAAGGCTACACCTGGAGCAAGCTCGCCGACGAAGTCCTTTCCCTTGACAAGGCCTCTCCCCGGGTCTTCGTGGTCAACCTCCCCGAAGCCGAGGACGCAAGGCTCGAGACGGCCAACGTGATCAACGAGATATTCAGGAAGCGCAAACGCAGCTTCACCCTCTCCCCAAGGGTGCTCTTCGTGATCGACGAGGCCCAGGAGTTCATCCCCCAGGTCCCAAGGAAGGAGGACGGCACAGACCAGTCCAGCCGGGCGGTCGAGAGGCTCCTCAGGCACGGGCGGAAGTACCACTTGAACTGCTGGATCAGCACCCAGAGGGTCGCTCACCTGAACACGAACGCGCTCCAGCAGCTGCACAGCTATTTCGTCTCCACAATGCCCAGGCCCTACGACCGCCAGCTCATCTCAGACACCTTCGCGATCGACGACGCATTCATGGAGCGGACCCTGGCGTTCCAGAACGGGGACTGGCTCCTCACCAGTTTCAAGGCGACCGCGACCCAGAACATCCCTGTCTTCTTCCACGCCGAGAACAACGAAGAGATCCTTGACACCTACCTGAAGAAGACCTTACCGTTGAGGAACCGCCCCGGCTAGTCTGCCTCGGGCTCTTGCACGGGTACGAACGTCGGTTTCGGCTTCTTGGCCATGTACGCCGGCACGGCCGAAAACAGGCTCACGAAACCCATCAGGAGGAACAGCCCGTGAAGTGCGTTGACGAAGCTGTCCAAGGCTATGGGGTTGATGGCTACAGCCGTTCCAGAGAAGATTTCCTGGAGGACGCTACCGGATACGCTGCTGGCCATGACTGCGAAAGCGATTCCGAGGCTCAGCAGGAAGCCTGCGTTTATGAGCGTAGACGACATCCCCGACGCGACCCCCCTCCGCTGGGCGGGAGTGGCGTTCATGATCGACGCGACGTTGGGGGCGACGAACAGCCCGCCCCCGACCCCTGCAAGTGCCATCGGCCCTACGATCTGGTCATAGGTCGAAAACGGGAGCAGCCCGAGCCAGAACAGAGCCACAGACACCACCAGGAGGCCGGCCGTCGCGAACCCCCTCGAACCGAACCTGTCGGACAGATAACCGCTAAGAGGGCCCACCATGACGAAGGCCACCGAGAACGGAATCAGCCTCAGCCCCGCATCGAATGCATCGTATAGAAGGACCCCCTGGAAGTAAAAGACAAGGATCAGGGAGAGGCCTCCCCTCGAAATGGACGCAAGGAGGTTGCTCGCCATCCCAGCCGCGAAGGCCCTGATCTTGAATAGGGAGAGGTCCATCATGGGGAACCGGACCTTCCTTTCTGCGAACACGAATCCGACCACGCAGAGCGCTCCGGCCACCATCGCTCCGATGTAGGTGACGGACCATCCCAGCAGTGCGCCAAGCATTAGACCGACCAGAGAAAGCGAGAGTCCTGCCGCGAAGAGGATATTCCCCAGCGGGTCCAGCTTCTCCCCTCTGCTCGGGATCGACAGCTCCCTGAGCTTGACGTACGCCCAGACCGTCGCGAATGTCCCAATCGGTATGTTGATCCAGAATATCGACCTCCAACCAAGGGCCGACCCTGCCAGTATCCCTCCCAGCGCGAGGCCGAGGACGGACCCGAAGGTCCCTGCCACTTGGTTAAGGCCCAGGGCCCTCCCCCTCTCGTTCGGAGGAAAAGCGTCGGTGAGGATTGCCGCGGAGTTCGAGAAAAGTAGGGCTCCTCCAGAGCCTTGGACCAGCCTGAATATCACGAGTGATAACCCGCTGGGGGAGATGCTGCACAGGGCCGACCCGACGGTGAACACAGCGAACCCAAGGTTGTAGAGCCTCACCCTCCCGAACATGTCGGACAGCCTCCCGAAGGTCAGGAGCAGCGACGCGTTGACCAGGATGTACCCCATTATGATCCACACAGATTCGAAGGGGTTCGCGTGCAGGTCAGCGCTGATGGTCGGCAGGGCGATGAGTACTATATTGCTGTCGAGGACCGCCATGAAGGCGCCGATGGTCGTGTTGGTGAGGACGACGTACTTGTACTGCATTCCCTGATTTTCTCACACGCGCCCCTTCGGGAGCGATTAAGATTTTTCCGCTTCAAACCGGCTGTGCCAGGTCGGGTGGCTAATCTGCGAAGTCCGTCCAGGGAGGCTAGCTAGTCCGACCGGACTTCTTCTATCTTAACGCCTTCACTTCGGCGGACAGGCTGTCCGGGACGGGCCTACAACCGCAGGCGGTTGCGAGTTCCGCGTGCCAGGCGACCCTTTCTTCTCGTGTAGGGTTTGGAGGCATGACGTGGGCTTCATGCCATTCGGCATTCATGTTGCTCTTCATCGCGATCCTAGCGTCTGGTGCTCGACCCTCATGCACCTGTCCATGACGTATTCGACCTTCGCCTCGGCCAGCATCTTCTTCGCTTCCTCGTTCTCAAGATGTAGCTGTCCCCAGAACACGAAGGGCCTCCCTGTCTTTTCCTTCATGGCGGCCACCTGCCTGGCGACCTCGGGGAACTCCTCTGAGGGCCTGAAGACCTCGACGACGTCGACTTTCCCCGCTAGCTCCGGAGGGATGTCCGCCAGGGATGGGTAGGACTTTATCCCGTCTATCGAGTCCGTCGTTGGATTGACAGGGATCACAGTGTACCCGTGGTCGCGGAGGTACGCCGGAACAGTGTAAGCCTCCTTCTCGGGGTTCTTCGACGCGCCTACGACGGCGATCACCTTGAACTTTTTCATCACTTCGGTCGGCTGGACCGTGAACTTCTGCATGTGAAACGGGGTCGGAGGCCGCCTAATACGGTTGTCGAGCCGGGACAGCGCAATCCTCTAAAACCACATCGACGAGGCACAGACAACGGAAATGTTCAGCTCCGTCCTGTCTAATGTGCCTCTGGGGACGGCCAACGTCCTAGCCGACCTCATGTTGGTGGTAGTGGCAATCTTCCTGCTCTCCGGACCTGCGATAACCATCTACTATTACCGCAAGAACAAGAGGATGAAGGCGGCTCCGTCTACTGGTTCTGTTTGACGCTCTTCTGAGCCCTCCCGGCGCGTCGGTAGAATGGGAAGACCACTACTAGGGCTACAGCGGCAAGGGGTAACACAACTACCGCCACTTCCACTATCCCTTCGATGACGCTCACGAAGAGGCCCCCGATATAGCCGAAGAACCCTCCGACGCCCGTCTGGATCCCCGGAGGTGCCACCACATTCACCACGGCGCTCGTCTGCGCCACTGTCCCGTTCTGGTCGGTGACGCTCACTTGCACTTTGTAGTCACCTGAGGCGTAGTAGGTGTGAATCACTATCTGCCCCTGGATGGCGCTCCCGTCCCCAAAGTTGTAGTTGACCACGTATGGCTGTGCTCCCCCCTTGACGATTGCGTTGAACGTCACGCTTAGCGGGGAGGTGCCGTTGGTAGGGGTCGCGCTCAATGTCATCGACAACGGCGTCAATTGGGCAGTCATGCTGACGGTAACGTTGATGGTGGCGTAGTCAATCAAAGTCCTGGTCTGGAGTATTTGGCTCTCGACCTCGTTGATCTGCTGGTTCACCTGCTGAAGCTGGGTCTCCACGGCGAGGGTCGAGTTGATTGTGCTGGTCTGGTTCAGGAGCTTCAGGAGCTGCCCCTGTTCGGTCGTTAGCGACGCAAGTGTCGCGTTCATGTCGGTGTACTGCACGGACACGTCGTTGGAGTTCGAGGTCTCGCTCAGGAATGTCCCCAGGGCCTTCACCTGGTTCAGCACCTGCTGGTAGAGGGCCGACGGGACCCTGATCACGACATAGGCCGATTCGCTATAGGTCGATTGATAGGCAACATACCCGCCGACTGAGTATGCGAGGGCGGAGATCGCCGAGGCTGTCTGTTCCGGTGCGGACGTCCTTATCCCCAGGTCGGTCGCGAACTCGATGAGTCCGCCGCCGTTGGTCGGGGTCCCCTGGGTTACAGTCGAGTTCCCCGTCAATCCCACTTGGAGGGTCTCAGGAGGAGAGCTGGTCGTCGACGCGATCGTTGTCGAAGACTCAGTGTAAGTGGCTGTCGTGGAGGCGATGATCTGGGTGTCTCCCTGGCTACCGTAACCTGCGGTTGGGGAACCAGAGACCCCGAAGGTCACGCCATTCTGAGCCGAGTTTTCCAAGTCATTGAGCGATGTGCTAGAGGTCGTCGGTGCAAAAAGCCCCGCGTTGGAAAGCAGACCCAGCGCGAAGCCGCCGACCACGATGAGGGCAGCGATTCCGAGGACGACCCTCTTCTTCGTGATTCCACCGAGCTGGTTCACGGCAGGGGGTATGGCGGGAGCCGAGTTAGTCCCAGCGTCAAGAACGCGCCGTTCTTGGGACGCGAACACACACTTATTTCGTCTCGGGTGGCGTTGCTACGGGTTGTCCGAGGCCTCCCGGGATAGGGTGGACTACGCACTCAGAGGAAAGACCCTGACTGTCTATCTCTACCTGCTGAAGCACGGGAAGGCCATCGGGGTCCGCGAGATACAGAAAGCACTGGGGTTCTCCAGCCCATCGGTCGCGTTTCATCACCTCGACAAGCTGGTGCAACTCGGGGTCGTTGTGAAGGACCAGTATGAAAGATACGTCCTGGCCAAGAAGGTCGACACTGGCATACTGCATTCATTCGTGAGCATAGGGGGACTCAACCTCCCAAGGCTGGGTTTCTACGCCGCCTTCTTCACGACGATAGCAGCAGCCTACATGCTGCTTGAAAGGAGCTCCCTGGACCTCTACGCGGTGATCGGGACCTTGGGAGGTGCCGCAGTCTTCTGGTATGAAGCCTGGCGGGTTTGGAGGCGCAAGCCGTTCTGAGAACTAGAACTATCTACCCGCTTCGTGGAGATGAGTGAGCATGGAAGGCAGACGCTTCGGAGTTGGTCTGGTCGCTGGCATCCTCCTCGGGCTTGCCATCATTACAGTCGGAGGCGGCCTGAGCTCTGTCCCAGGGGTAGCCCTCTTTTCTCCCTCGGCTTCCAGCCAGGCCACGTCGTCCACCTCCATGGCGACTTCCGCCGCAACCGTGACTATGTCATCGACCACCCTCTTGAGCGCGACGTCCTCGAGTTCAAGTGCTACCTTCGGCGGCGCCACTTCGCCCCAGCAGGTACACCCGTCAAACGAGAGCGAAGTCGCCACCGGCACCACGACTGCGAGGTCGTCGAGCACCTCGATCCAGACAACAGCCATCACGACCTCCGATCAGGGCACTCTGACCAACCTTGGGAGCAATGTAACATACGCCCAGAATGGGGCGAACACGCCTAGCTACTCCTCCCGCATCTATAACATAGCCCATCAGCCGGCTCTTTCGGACGCCGTGATTCTCCTCCCCGTCCTGGTGGCATTCTTCGCAGCGGTCGTGCTCTACAAGGTGTCTATCCGAGACAAGGATGAGCCCACCTAAGAAAAGCCTGAACGATCACCTAAACAGAAACTCCATGCAAGGACCGAGTCTCGACCATTTGGTCCCAGGCGGCCTGATCTTCAATGAACCGTAGCGCAGCGCCGATGACTTTCTTCCTTCGGCTTCTGGATTCTTAAACCGTGGCTACTGCGATACCACGAACTCTCGGCTGTTCGGTTCCTTCCCCGCCCACCGCTGAGACCATTCCGCGAGCCCGCACAGGACCTTGTAGACCTCGTGCCCCTTGACCGTCAGAGAGTACTCGATGCGCGGCTTCTCTTCTGCATAGACCTTCCTCTGCACCACTCCGAACTTCTCTAGCTGCGAGAGCCTCTCGGCCAGCGACGTCGCGCTGATCCCCTTGATGTGGTTCTTCAGCTGGTTGAACCTTGCCGGTTCCATCTGCCCCAGCATGTGGATGGTGGGGAGGGTCCAGGTGCGGGTGATCTGGTTCCAGGTCTGGTGGGTCACGGCGCACGAGTCCAGCGTCTTCTGGTCAAGCTGCTCTGACTTGGTGAGGTTAGACATACGTAGTTGGTCAGGAAAAACTACTGGTCTTAAAAACCTGTCTCACAAAGAGGTTTCGAATGACAAACGAAGGCGTCCAAAGGACCTCGTCCAAGTTCAGTGAGGCCGAGGCGGAATACCGCGCCGAGAACTTCATCGGCAGGATAGCCACTTCCTCCCTGGGAGGTCAGCCTCACGTCGTCCCAGTGGGGTACCGCTTCGATGGCTCGACGATTACATTCGGAGGGTGGAATCTGACGAAGAGTCTGAAGTACAGGAACATGATGGCCAACGACAAGGTGGCCTTCGTCGTTGATGACACAATATCCACCAAACCCTGGAAGGTTAGGGGTGTCGAGGTGCGCGGAAAGGCCGAACACGTCGTATCCGACGACGGTGTGACCATGATTAGGATAATCCCACTCAATATTAGGAGTTGGGGGCTGGTGGGCTGAGGATGGCGCTTTCAGGGTTCGAGGGCCAGGTGACCCAGGCAGTCGAGAAACTTAGCGAAAGCATCGTAGGTGTCAGCAGCATGCGGCTGGAGAGGCGGTTCTTCGGCATCGTCCCCCTCGAGGGCCAAGGCTCTGGGATAATCCTCGACAGGAAGGGGCTGATAGTCACCAACGACCACGTAATCGACGGGGCGAACCAGGTCCACGTCAGCCTTAAGGACGGCCGGACCTTCACAGGCGAGGTCGTCGGCTCGGACGAGGCCACCGACGTCGCGGTAATCAGAGTAAACGCGTCAGACCTGCCAGCCGCAGACCTCGGCGACTCGGAGGTGCTGCGTGTGGGCCAGTTCGTCCTCGCCATAGGGAACGCGCTGGCGCTTCCAGGCGGGCCGACCGTATCCATGGGGGTGCTTAGCGCGAAGGGAAGGCCTCTGCCTGGTTCGGATTTCATCTTTGAGGGCCTTCTACAGACCGATGCCGCGGTGAATCCCGGCAACAGCGGGGGCCCTCTTGCCGACCTCGAAGGGCGTATCATCGGCATCACCACCCTGATGATCCCCTATGCCCAAGGGATGGGGTTCGCCATCCCGATCAACACCGTGAAGAAGATCGCCCAGGAGATCCTGGAGAACGGCAGGGTCACGCGCCGATGGATCGGCATCTCAGGGATCGACATGACGCCACAGCTCGCGAGGAGGTACAATCTGCAGGCCGAGACGGGTTTCTTGGTCGCGGAGGTCGTTCCTCGGAGTCCAGCTGACCATGCGAGTCTGAGGAACGGGGATGTCATCATCGGAGCCGCGGGTGGCGAGGTCAAACACACCAAGGACCTACTCTTGGCCATCTCCAAGGTCCAAGCTGGGGGAACCATCAGGCTGGACGTCAACAGGTTGGGCAGGAGGGGCACTCTCGACGTCAAGCCTACGGAGTCTCCTCCGCTTCAAGGGGCCGACGGCAGATAGCAGCGAGTCGCTGTATTTAGGGCACCATTCTCAGACCCTTGGCGTGCCGGTGCCCCACGAGTCAACCAGGGACGAGAAGGTCGAGAACCTCATAACTAACCTCTCAATGATCATGATGGGGATGTTCGAGGGGGTCTTTGCGACCTTAGCCTCCGGACTGGCCGACGCCCTCACGAAGACCGCCGAAGCCCTGACATCATCCATGGATGAAGGCAGCCCGACAAGGAAGGTGAAGGCGCCCCTGGCGGACGCTGGCCCCGAGGTCGAGGCGAAAATCAGGGGGGTCTTCTCCAGCCTGCGTAAGGAGGTCGCGGAAGGGTTCTCCAACAAGGACGAAAAGTTCGAGCGGTTCATCAAGAACCCTTCGACGCAGGAATCCATATCGTGGAGAGCCACAAGCTGAAGCTCCCCCCGCTCACCGAACATCTGTCGGACTCTGACCTTGCCGGGTACGTCACCATAATCCAGAACGAGGACCCCGATCTCGCCAAGATGATGCAGGAACTCGGCGAATGGCAGAAGACCACGCCCAGGTTTGAGCAGAACGGCTAGGCCTAGCCGAGCTTCGCGTCGATTTCCTTCTTTTTCAACCTCGCCCTCGAGATTTCCCTCTTCATCCGCAGCGAGAACCCGAGGTCGCTGACCCCGACATAGAGCCACACCACAGTCAGCCCTAGTGCGACAAGCTCCGTAATCACCAGCGTAGGGTCTGTGAGGTTCACCGTCTGGGTCTTCGTCCCCGTCAGAGGTAGCGCTAGCTGGGCAACGTAGGAGATAGCCAGGAACCCAGCCACGATGACCGTAACCACCGAGAGGACCTGCATCCTCCTCGCCCCCTGTTCGATGTGACCTACGAGCTCCTGGTGGGCCTCAATGATCTCCGGCCCCTTCTTCCTGTCCTCATTCATCATGATTAAACCCCCGTCGAGAGCATAAAAGCCCTAGCGACATCATGTCACCAGAGGGAGCCTCCAGATTTCAAGCCAGTCCTGGTAGAGCTTGTACCCTTCTTCGCTTATCATGAGCGTCTCCTGTCCATCGACGAGCTCCTTCCTAGCCAGCCCCTTTGAGAGCATCGGGGCGACTATGCTCCCGATTCTACCGGTGTTGACGTTGCACGTCTGGGCAAGCCTCGTAATTATCTTCGGAGAAGCGAAGAGTGATGCGAGGATTTCCATCTGGACGAGAATGGTGTCCCTCTTCTTCAACCGGCCCTGCGAATGTTTTCAGGAGATATAAGATAACGGCCGTGTCAGTCTTCGCGCCAGCGGAAGAACCGCACGGCGAGTGCGAAGACGATCACTGAAAGGACCACTAGAATTCCGGCGTCGAATAGGGCCGGCCCGTAGTTCCCGTAGATCATCACATTGTTCAGGCCGTCGATCATGTAGTACAGTGGGAGGATGTGGGCGATCCCCTGAAGGTACATTGGCATCGAGCTTACAGGGAAGAAGGTCCCTGAGAGGAACATCATGGGGAAGGTCACAAGGTTCCCGACCACGGCTGCGGACTCCGGGCTGTTCGAGATGGTCCCCACCAGCATTCCGAGGGATACGAAAAAGAAAGGACCGATGACAAGGAACATGGCGATGCCGGGGTTGACTACAATATGGGCGCCGAACACGTACACACCCACGAGCGACATTAGGATGAACGAAACCACCGTCGTCCCGATGTACCAGACGATCTTGGAGATCAGCCATTCAGTCTTGGTCAGGGGCGTCAGCGAGAGCAGCTTGAACACCTTGTCTCTCCTGTAAGTGGAGCTGATGTTGACCAAGGCGAACATCGGGCTCGTTAGTGCCGCGAACCCTACCAACCCGGGGATGAGGAAGTCGATGTACTTGTAGTTAGACGAGACTGCAGTCTGCGAGCTGACCCCTACGTGAGCCAGGCCAGGGACTCCGTACGCATTGAACGCGTTGACAAATTCGCTCACAGTCCCCCCGACCACCGCGCTCGTGGTAGAGGCGGGATCCCCGTACACGGTGACATTGACAGGTGTCTTCTCGCTGTAATTGATTGTGAAGTTCGCAGGAATGACAATGCCGTCGGACGCGGAGTGAGATGACAGGTATTGTGAAAAGTTTAAGTCTGCGGGGACGCTCTTCAGGCAGAGGCCCGACGACACAGAAGAACTACAGTCGCTCGAAGTTCCATTGAGTGCAGAGAGGAACTGGGTCGAAGCAATCCCATTGTCGTGGTTCTGGACGTACACTGTCACTTGGCTGACCCCTCCGCCCGAGAATATGGCCCCGAAGAGAAGGATGAGAATAATCGGAAATATCAGAGTGAAGAAGAACCCCTCCCTGCTCCGTACATTGCCCCTGGCGTAGACCTTGAGCTCAGCCAACATCCTCTGCAGACTGAATGCCATGTTATGCCGACTCCTTCTCTGACTGCCCCTCGGGACCCACCAACCTGAGAAAAACGTCTTCAAGGCTGTCCCTTTTGACCGTCAGGTCTCCCCACTCGACTCCCGACTCTTCGATGGCACCGAGGGCCACGAGGGCGTCGTCCTTGTCTCTCAGGGATATGGCGAGGAACCCGTTCGGTAGCGCTTCCGCCTTCAGCTTGGTATTCTCCTGAAGGAACTTCAGAAGGTCTTCCTTCGCCTTCACTACCAGCTTCTGTCCCGATCCGTATTTGTTCTCTATCTCCTCGGTGGTTCCCGCGGCCACGATCTTTCCATGGTCCATGATGGCGACCTTGTCGGCGAGCTCCTCTGCCTCCTCGAGGTAGTGCGTGGTGAGCATCACCGTCCTCCCTTCGTTCTTCAGCTTCCTGATGACCTCCCACACGGCCCTCCTTGCTTGCGGGTCCAGGCCCGTTGTCGGCTCATCAAGGAATATCACTTCCGGGTCGTTTACAAGAGAAAGCGCCATCCCCAGCTTCTGCTTCTGCCCTCCCGACAGGTGCTGGAACCAGATGTTTGCGGCGTCCTCCAGTATCACACGGCGAAGCATCTCGTCCGGGTCCACTTTCTTGTCGAAGAGGGCGCCATAATACAGGATTGCCTCCTTGGGGGTCGGGTAGTCGAGGAACTTGAACCCCTGAGGTATTACGCCTATCCTCTTGTGGAGCTCATATCCCTTGGTCCACGGGTCGAGATCAAGTACCTTCACCGACCCTCCATCCTGCTGCCTCAGCCCCTCGAGTATCTCTATGGTGGTGGTCTTTCCCGCTCCGTTGGGCCCCAGAAGGGAGAAGACCTCCCCTTTCTCCACTGAAAACGATATCCCGTCAACCGCGCGAAGCTGTCCGTAGTTCCTGACCAGGCCCTCCACAGTGATGGCAGGCAAGTGGAATTCCCGCCTTTCCGAGCGTATTTACGCTATCTGCCTAACTCGGTCACGCGTCGGTAGTCTGCGGGGGAGGGCCCCAGCTCCACCCCCTTCGACCCCAGAACCTCCTTCCGAAGATGAGCATCGCTATCCCCCCGAGGACGAGCACAACCCCGACGATGACGGCGAGGAGCTCAAGAAGGGTGACGATGACATTCACGATGAAGCTTGATAGCAGGATCAGGACCAGGGCTCCAATCAAGATCATTATCGCCCCCGCTATCTGCGACTTATGCACTTGGTCCGTCAGGTTCCGGAGCTATTTATTCTCACGAGCAGGTTGATCACAAACTAGATGATCGCTCATTCCCAGGTCTCCTGACAGATATTAACTACTGCCGGACCAGGTTGACCAGGGACACTTCGTCTGACCATCTCCATCAAAGAGTGCGGAATAATGCTCGAACCTCAGCTGGGGATGAGCATGGCCCAGCTGGTGGACACGGCGAAGCGAGCCGAGGAGCTGGGGTTCGGATACCTGTTCCGCTCCGACCATATCCTCCCCACCGACGACAGGAGGGGCATCGACTCCCCCGAGTGCTGGACCAGCCTCGGAGTCATCGCCGCCGCCACCCGCAGGATAAGGTTCGGTCCCATGGTGACCCCCGTCGGCTTCCGCAACCCCGCTCTACTCGCGAAAATGGCCTGCACAGTCCATTCGTTCTCTGGGGGCAGGCTCCAGCTGGCCATCGGAGCAGGATGGTACGAGGCCGAGTACCGGGCCCACGGATACGAATTCCCGGATTTCAAGACGCGGGTCGGGGAGTTCAAGGAGGCCGTGGAGATCATCTCGGCAATGATAAGGTCGGGGAGAGTGGACTACGACGGCGAGCACTACTCCGCGCACACCGACTGCCTGCCAAGACCTTCGGGTCGCATGCATCTCATCATCGGAGGGAGGACGAAGCCCGTAGTGAGGCTCGCAGGGAGGTTCGCGGACGAATGGAACTTCTTCAGGATGGCCAAGGACGAGATCACCCAATTGCGCCCGGTCCTCGACGGCGCGTCAGACGGGCGCAAGGTTGAACTCACCGAAATGGGGCCCTACCTGATCGCCAAAAACAAGGAGAAGCTCGAGGAGTATGCTAGGCTCCAGGGCGCCAAGCTGGGGGAGGACCCCGGTCCAACCGACATCCTTGCGCGCCTGAGGGCAAGAGACGCCCCCTGCGGCACCGTCGAAGAGTTCCTCGTGAAGGTGGCCGAGAAGGAAGACTCTGGAGTGAAGAGGATCTATTTCCAGACCCTCGTCCCTGAAAACGTCGAAATGATCGAGCTGCTTGCAGACTCCCTCCGAAGTGGAGTGTAGTGGGATGAGCTTCTTCAGCTCCGCATACCTCGGGACCCCGCCCTGGGACATCGGGCGCCCGCAAGGGGAGTTCGTAAGGCTGGCCGATTCGGGGAAGATCAGGGGCAAAGTCATAGACCTCGGCTGCGGGACTGGAGAAAACGCGATGATGTTCGCGTCGAAGGGGCTCAGCGTCCTCGGGGTCGACTCGGCACCCCTCGCCATCGCGAAAGCCAAGGTCAAGGCAAACGAACGAGGGTCCACGGCGGAGTTCATGGAGGCGGACGCCCTGGACCTGCCCTCGCTGAAGAGGGTTTTCGACACCGCCACCGACTGCGGCCTCTTTCACACCTTCTCAGACCGGGAGAGGTGGAAGTTCGCCGCGAGCCTTGGCGAGGCATTGAAACCTGGGGGAAGGTACTTCTTGCTCTGCTTCAGCGAAAGAGAGCCGGCCGACTGGGGAGGCCCACGGCGCGTCACAAGGGAAGAGATCCAAAACACCTTCAGCAAGGGGTGGGAAGTCGACTCCATAGTTCCCGCCAGGTTCGAGGCATTTCACCTTGAGGAAGGAGGTTACGCCTGGCTGGCCACCATGACCAAGTTGGCGTAGTAGGCCTTCAGTGACATGGCGTAGTGACATCTTGTCGCTACATAATGTCGGCAACGCTCTATAAGACGGGACCATCCTCACGCGATATGACTTCCGTCCAGCAGCTCTGGATCGGATACACCCATGGCGGGGGAAGGGTTCGTCCAGAAGGCAGCAGGGCTCGAGATCAAAGGGCGTGCCCGCTTTGCGGTTTCACCTGGGCCTGGGAGAGCCCTCGAAGGCCGGCCGCTGACCTGGGAAGTGCTTGATACGGTCGGGAAGAGGACGACGTGGCCCGAGCCCGACTCATTCTCCAACCTTCTGGAGTCGATGTCAGCCACCAGGGGGGTCCCCATCGGAGAGAGGCTGAGATCTCTAGACGGAGAGGAAGGCAGACTTATCATCCAATCCCTGTCTGGTGGCGAGGTGCGTACCTCCAGGGCCCATTTCAGGGCCATCATATCCGTCTATTCCTGACCCTGAGTCCTTTATATCGGCGGTTCAGCTGGCTCGTCGAAGTTTGCAACAAGCCCCGCCCATGCCCGTCCAGACGGGGACGACCAGCCACCAGATGAGGGCCCTACTCGCGATGGTTGGTGTCGCGCTGCTCCTGAACTACGTAGAGACCATGGTCATACCGGGGGTCCCCATCATACAGAGGGACTTCAGCACTACAGAGAGCCTCGTATCCTGGATCACCTCAGCGTTCCTCGTAGTGGGGAGCGCCGTCTCGCCTCTCTTCGGCAAGCTAGGCGACAGCTACGGGAAGAAGCGCATGTTCCTGATTGCGCTCGTCTTCTACACAGCCGGGGTCGGCATAGCCGGCTTCTCCAACTCGATCTACTTCCTTATCGCCGCCCGGGCCATCCAGGGGATCGGCTTCGCCGTCGTCCCCCTCGCTCTGGCGATTATCGCAGAGACATTCCCCAGGGAGAGGATAGCGACGGCCCAGGGGATCGTAAGCGCGACTTTCGCCATCGGCGCCGCCCTCGGGCTGATAATCGGCTCCTATGTCGTCCAGGACCTCGGATGGCAGTGGGCCTTCCACTCGGCCTTCATCCTGAGCGTCGTGCTCTTCGCCGTCGTGGCCAGGTTCCTCCCCACAGGGCACCCCGGCTCGAGGCGGAAGGTGGGTTACCAGACCGTGATCCTGCTGATGACGGGTGTCTCCCTGCTTCTGCTATATCTCACCGAAGGCCCCTATGTCGGCTGGACAGACGCATACAATCTCGGGGCGCTCGCGCTCGGGTCCGGCTTGACCATCGCGTTCTTCGTGGCCGAAAGCAGGAAGTCGAACCCCCTGATACCCCTCCATCTCCTCAGAATCCGGAACGTGCTCGTGGCGAACATGACCGGAATCCTGTCCGGCATAGGCATGTTCATGCTCTTCTTCGCTGTCATCTTCTACACGGAGTTGCCCTTCAGCGGCCAGTTCCCCAATCCTGGCGTCCCTGGCCTCAACCTTGACGTGATATCTGCGGGGCTCACCATCGCCCCGGCGACCGTCCTGATGCTCGTCGGCGGGCCCCTGCTCGGCAGGCTCGTCGCAAGGAACGGTCCCAAGCCCGCCATGGTCCTGGGCGGCATCATCGCAATAATCGGGTTCGTCCTCTTCATTTTCAACAGGGGGACGAGCACAGACGTCATGGTCGACACGGCTGTCTCCCTCGTCGGCGCAGTGGGCATCATCATCCCGATAGTGAACATGGTCAGCGTCTCTCTCCCCATGGAGACGGTCGCCACCGGACTCGGTCTTAACACCATGCTCAGGAACATCGGCGGCGCCATCGGGCCGGTCGTGGCTACCACAATCATGAGCACCTACTATGTGACGGCATCGACCCCGGGGGGTCCCATGCGGTTCCCCGCGTCTGCGGCCTACGACTACGTGTTCTACCTGGGCATAGCCTGCATGCTGGCCGTCGTCGTCCTCGCCCTGACAGCCAAGAACTACGTCTTCAGGAAGCAGAGCCAGCCGGCCGCCGCGCCAGTCTGAAGGCGACGGCCGCACCTGCGACGGCGCAGACGACTCCGACTACGATTAGAATCTCAGCCAGGGCGCCGATGGGGTCCCCTGCTAACTTCCACACAGCTGCGTAGTCCCAGAAGTAAGAGCCCAACGGACCCTCGCCGATGTAGATGAATCCCGGAGGGTTCTGTCCCGAGCTCCCTACGACAAAAACGGGGTTGTGGTCCGGGTCCCAGGAGCCGTAGGCATACGTCCCCGAGACCACCTTCTGGCCGTCCAGAGAAATCGAGCCGAGGGTCAGGTTCCCCATGTACTCGAAGGTCGCCGCCGTCCTGGAGTACGACTCGAGGGCAAATACCTCCTGGTCCCCGACCTTCAAGGATTGTGAAATCCCAGCGGGGAACGCCCGGGAGACATATGCCCCCGTATCTGCGTCTGTCACCCTCACTTCCCAGCTTCCTGCCGCCTGGAAGATGGACATGGTGACCGTGGAGTTCGGAGACATGTCTGGTGCTGTCGCGTTCAGGACCCAGTTGTACACAGGATTGGACGGGTCGGAGGTCGCGATTGACCAGGCGAAAGCGAGCCAGACCCTGTCAGTGGGGGACGTCCCTGCGGCGGCCTGGAGCACGTACCCATCGGTCGTCATTACAGACATCACAGCGTACACTATCCTGTCAGGGACCGTGATGTTCGGTAGAATCACGTCCGCCGTGACGTCGTTCGTCACTTCCCAATGCACCTTTCCTCCCGACTGCAGCCCGGCCCCTTCGGGGACGACGACACCGAGGGCCCAGGACGAGTTCGGATATGCTGGCGCAGGGGTGCTCGCCAGCGGGGCGGTGGCCCAAGCCCCCGTCACAAGTGAGAGGATGAAGATCAAGGCCGTCCCGGCCGCCAGCGCCTTCGGGTTCAGGCCGCCCTTCAAGGGGAGGGCCACCTAGCGCGTACCAACGAGAGGACCGCTAGGGAGGCGCCTATGACAGCTATCAGCGTCATCGCCGTGATGGGGTTGACGTACGGTAGGAGTATGCTGTCGATGGACTGGGCCGACGACGTCTGGAAGGTCGCCGCATAGCCGCCCACGGCGCCCGCAAGCGCAAGGAGCAGGCAGCTTCCTGTCACCCCTATCGAGAGCAGGATTATGGCCGGCCACATTGTCCTCGGGTCTACGCTACGGTTTTCGTGCAGCTCGACCGTCGTGAGGAAAGAAGAGAGCGCGCCGAACCCCCCGATCCCTACTACTATGAAAAGCAAGTAGGCAAGGACGAACCAGATCCCTGGTCCCCCGCCGACTATGATCGGGGGGAGATACGAGAAGGGCCTCGAAGGGATCACTATCACTACTGTCCACACGAGTGCCGCGAAGGCGCTGAGATACGCCGCGCCTCGATACCTCCTGTACCAGAGGGGTCTATGGGGGTCTATCTTCGCCATTTCCTACCCGCACAGGTTAGGGTTCGACCCGGCGGTATAAACGCAAGATACGATTCTCCGCACTGAGAATGGGAGTGGTTGGGGTGGTCTACCCCTTGGCAGGGAGGACCACCGCCGGCGGTGCCTGGGGGGTCGGGTTCGCTTCCTCAGAGCCCCGGTATACAGATACGACGGCCGCCACCAGGACAACCGATATCAGGGCCAGTCCGATGGTGTAGACCCAGCCAGTTGTCGTTACTGCCAGTGAGCCGTCCGATGCAAGTACCCCGGAGTCGATGTAGGTGTACGCAAGGCCCGCTATTACCGTAAATGTGGTGATCAGCATCCCGAACCAGGCGATGGATCTCCTTGAGCCTGTCCCTTCCTGGAAGAAGTCGACCGCCAGGAACGCCGTTGCGACCATGGCTATCCCGAACAGGGCGAAGTACTGCTCGTTCCCGAAGACGATGTCGAGAGGGGTCCCATGATATGACGACTCGTTGAACTCGATCACGAACCCTTCGATTGGCGTAGCGATGTAGGCAAGAATCCAGGTCCCGAGGACCGCCAGCCTGATCGGGTCCTTCCAAGCAGGTTTCCCCCTGATTGTAGTGAGCATCAGCGGGACCAGCATTATCATTGCGCCCAGGCTTGCGAGGAACATGGTACTGTCGTCGCTGGCCATTCCGTTGGTGGCGCTAAACGAGTAGAGCTGCAGAGGTCCCCCCGGGTTGCTCGCGAAGAGCAGGGGCGGACCGTTGGGCCACACCTGAGTGAACCCTTCGATGATGAACGTGGCGGTCATCACCGCGATACCGATTCCGCTGACCCAGAGACCTGCCTTTGCGAGCCTCCCCCTGGACCCCCCCAGGCTGAGCACGCCGAACCGTCTCGCAGTCACGGCCACGACGCCAATTATCAGAGTGATCCCGATGACGTGAGAGTGGGACCCCATTGCTCCGCCCAAGAACGTGGCGGCGCCGCCCATCCACGCGATGTAGCCGTTGAACATTGACGACGAGACGCCGAAGTCGATCACGAAGTATTGGAGCCAGAACACTATGAATCCCATCACGCCGGCTATGAAAGTGGCGGAGACTGTCGTGAGCGTGAGCCAGTATGTCCCGTCCATCTTCCGAAAGTCAGCCCACTTTGGCAGGTTGCTCCAGCGGGGTATCATTCCGATGACGTTCTTTGTAGAGTCGTACCTTCCGGATATCTTGCCCGGAAGCAGGTAGAGCTCGAGCAGGAGCGCCCCTCCGACGTCCGCCAGGAGAAGCAGCCCCAGGAAGATCAGCCCCAGAGGCAGGGGGGCGAACCACGTGTGAAAAACCGGCCTTAGATACAGGAATCCTCCGACGGCACCAATTATCGTCGCCAGGGTAGCTCTGTAGGCGATGGGGAAATCGACGTTCGGTTCATACTTGTCGATCTCGAAGACTATCACTACGAATATCACCAGCAGCGAAGCCAATCCGATCGCGATCGAGTGGAAGTAGAGGTCCGAGGCCCCGAAGGAAAAGACCGGCGGGATGCTCCCCTGGGCGCTGGGGCCTATCCCAACGACGAACCAAAGAGCGGACATCAACCCGGTGACGAAGAGCGTAATCCAGGTGTAGGTCTTCATCGGGTGCAGGTAGCCCTTGCGCGTCATCAGGTAGCGGCTCGCGCGCCTCGGCTGATCAGCAGGCTT
>Ga0209415_10000694_pt1 | contig 62850 bp, 63 predicted proteins | sample PeaSoiSIISIP2007_FD_187696 | JGI IMG/M metagenome (GOLD analysis project Ga0209415, IMG submission 187696) | Peat soil microbial communities from Weissenstadt, Germany - SII-SIP-2007 (SPAdes) (version 2) | ecosystem: Environmental > Terrestrial > Soil > Wetlands > Peat | place: Germany...
GGCGCCGCGCCGCCTGCGCCTGGCGATCGCCGCGGCGCTGCCGTGCCTCGCACTGATCGGCGTGGCGTTGCCGGCGGGCGCCCAGGAATCGACGGTCGCCCCGGCATCGGCCCCCGCCAAACCGGCGCATCATCACGTGGTCGGGAAAGCCAAGCCGCCGGCCGGCTCGGACTCAGCCGCCGACAAGGGTGCGGCCGGTTCATCTGCGGCCGACAACGGCTCGCCGTTCGCATTGACCTCTGGCAAAGGCCCGATCAACATCCAATCCGATCAGCTCTCGCTCGACTACAAGGGCAAGAGGGTCCTGTTCAGCGGCCACGTGCACGCGATCCAGTCGGGCAGCCAGATGATCTGCGATACGCTGCACGTCAACTACGAGCAGAATTTCAAGGACATCAAAGACATGACGGCCGAGCACAACGTGCGCATCTCGCAGGGTGGCCGATGGTCGACCAGCGACCACGCAGTGCTCGACGAGAAGCTCAACACGGTGGTGCTGACGGGGAATCCGGTCGTGCACGATGGTCAGGATCAGATCACGGGCGATCGCATCACGGTCTACCTCAGCACCGGAAAAAGCGTCGTCGAGCATGCGCGCGCCGAGATCTTTCCTCGCTCGTCGCAAACGGCGGATAATGGCACGTCCGGCACCCCGGAGGCGGACCAACAACCGACGGCCTTGGATCCGGCGACTGCCGGCTCCGCGGCCGACAATGGGCCCGCGCCGGCGCAACCGGACGGGCACTGAGCGGCGGATGGCGTTTGAAGTAAAACTGGGTCAGGACCTGCGGCTGCGCCAGCAGCTTGTGATGACCCCGCAGCTTCAGCAGGCAATCAAGATCCTGCAACTCTCGCTGCCCGAGCTCGAAACCGTCATCCAGAGCGAACTCGAGCGCAATCCGATGCTCGAGCCGCTCGACTCGAGTCCCAGCGAAATCACCACCACCGCGATGAACGACGGCGACGGCTATGCCGACGGCGAGACCGCCGCGCCCGCCACCGGCGAGCTGGTCGCGGACGAAGCGCCGGCCGCGGAGACGGCCGCGCCCGCCGATCCGTGGGAGCCGCCGCCCGGCGAGATACCGTCGACGCCGGTCGCGAGCGAGCCGCACGACGCGGCGGTCGAGATCAAGGAGCAGAACGGACTCGACAAGATCGACTGGCGCGAATACGTCGAGAATTATTCCAACAACTGGCAGGAGGGCTCCTTCAGCGGTCCCAGCGACGAAGAACGTCCGAGCCTGGAGAGCACGCTCACGCGCAAGACCTCGCTCGAAGACCATCTGATCTGGCAGTTGCGGATGTCGAGCCTCGCTAACGGCGATCAGAAGATCGGCGGGGCGATCATCTACAACCTCAATGACGACGGCTACCTCGAAACCCCGATCGAGGAACTGGCCGCGCAGCTCGAGATCGAGCCCGCCGACGCCGCGCGCATCCTGGCCCATATCCAGCGCTTCGATCCGCCCGGCGTGGGCGCGCGCGATCTGCGCGAATGCCTCGCGATTCAGCTTCGCAACCTCGGGATGGAGGAGTCGCTGGCGGCGCGGATCGTCGCGAATCACATGGAGCTGCTCGAGAAGCATCGCTACGCCGAGATCGCCAAGGCGCTCGGCGTGACGCTCGAGATGGCCGGGCAGGCGATCAAGGTCATCGCGGTGCTGGAGCCCAAGCCGGGCCGCGACTACGGCGGCCAGGAACCGATCTACGTCGTGCCCGACGTGTTCATCCAGAAGGTCGGCGACAATTTCCTGGTCACGCTCAACGAGGAGGCGGTGCCAAGGCTGCGGCTGGCGAGCTACTACCAGCGCGTGCTCAACGATAGCGCGGTCACCAACGAGACCCGCGATTACCTGCAGGAGCGGTTGCGCTCGGCGCGCTGGCTGGTGAAATCGATCTATCAGCGCCAACAGACCATCTTCAAAGTCGCCAACTCGATCATCAAGTTCCAGCGCGAATTTTTCGAGCACGGCGTGAGCCGCCTCAAGCCGCTGGTGCTGAAGGACGTGGCCGACGACATCGGGATGCACGAGTCGACCATCAGCCGCGCCACGGCCAACAAGTATGCGCATACGCCGCAGGGGATTTTCGAGCTCAAGTTCTTCTTCACCTCGGGCGTGCGGGCCAACGACGGCGGCGGCGATGTGAGCGCGGAGACGGTCAAGGAGAAGATCCGCGCGATGGTCGCGGACGAGCGGCACGAAGGTCCGCTCTCCGACCAGGCGATCGCGGAAATCCTGCGCTCGCAGAACATCAACATCGCGCGGCGCACGGTCGCCAAGTATCGCGAGGCGCTCGGCATCCTGCCCTCGGCGCGGCGCAAGCAACTCGGTGCCGGCGCCAAGCTCAAACCCAACGGTTCCCGATAACATCAAGCGGGTTCCCGATGAGATCACCTAAAGACCTGAAACGAGGCAAACGAACCCGCGAGGTGGCGCGCCGGGTGCGCCGCGCGAAGCGGGTCTCGGTGCCCGCCGCGGCGGTCACCGTGACCTTTCGCCACGTCGAGCCGACCGACGCCATCCGCCAGTATGCGGAGCGCAAGCTCTCGCATCTCTCGAAGTTCCTCAAACGGCCCGGCGAGGTCCATCTGATTCTGTCGGTCGATAAATACCGGCAGAGCGGCGAGGTGACCTTCAAATCCGGCGACTTCATCGTGGCTGCAGAGGAAGAGACCAAAGATCTCTACTCGGTCATCGACCTGCTCGCTGACAAGGTCGGCCGCCAGCTTAAGAAGCATCAGGAGAAGACCGCGACCAAGCGGATGCGCGCCCCCTCGGCAGGCGAGCTTCTGAGCGCCGAAGAGACCTCGCTCGACGCGGGCCCCGAGCGCTCCTGAGAGAAAGGCAGGCTGATGCCGTTGCTGCGCCATCGCAACCGCAAGCGACTGCTGCTAGCTTAGACGCCGTAAGCCGGTCCATGAAGATCACCGACATTCTTAACCTCGAAAGCGTGCTGCCCGACCTGCAGGGTACGAACAAGGCCGCCGTACTGCGTGAGCTGGCGAACTGTCAGGCCGCGCAGCATCGCGAGATTCGCGCCGAGGAGCTGGCGGCGGTGCTGATGGAGCGGGAGCGGCTGGGTTCGACGGCGATCGGCGACGGCATCGCGATTCCACACGGCAAGCTCAGGGGCGTCAGCAAGATTCTCGGCGTGTTCGGCCGGCACCTTAAGGGCGTCGATTTCGAATCGCTCGACGGCAATCCGAGTCATCTCTTCTTCATGCTGATTGCGCCCGAAGATTCGACCAGCCTCCATCTGAAGGCGCTGGCCCGCGTCTCGCGGCTGCTCAAGGATGCGGCGTTCCGCGATCGCCTGCTCAAGGCCCCGACCGCCGCCGAGATTTTTCATCTGATCAAGGAAGAAGACGGGCGGTACTGAGATGACGCGTGCGCCCGCCCGCGCGCCGGCCCGCTTACCGTCTTCCCGCAGGCAGCCTCGCCAGGGCAATGCGTCACGGATTCCGAAGCGCAGGCTAACCACGCGCCTGATCGTCGTGACCGGCGTCGCGGGCTCGGGACGCGCCTCGGTGCTGCGCGTGCTCGAGGACCTTGGCCTCTACTGCGTCGATAATCTGCCGGTGGCGCTCGCGCCCGAGGTCGTCAGGCTCGCGGTCGAGCACGACCCGGGCCTCAAGGGCATCGCATTCGGGATCGATCCGCGCGAGCGGATGTTCTTTCCGCAATGGCCCCGCATCATGGCCGAGCTCGAGCGCGACGGGCTGCGCCCGGAGATCCTGTTTACCGACGCATCGGACGAGGTCCTGGCACGGCGCTATTCCGAGAGCCGCCGGCCGCATCCGATGGCCGCGGGCGGGCAGAGCGTCGCCGACAGCATCCGACGCGAGCGCCTGGCGCTGGCCGAGATGCGCGAGCGGGCGAGCCGCGTGATCGATACTACGACCCTGACCGTGCATGAGCTGCGCGAGCTCGTGACCGCCTACGTGACGGGCGCGCAGGGGCGGCGCGAGATGACGGTCACGTTGGTGTCGTTCGGCTACAAGTACGGCATCCCGCTCGGGCTCGACCTGATGCTTGACGCGCGCTTCATCCCGAACCCGTTTTTCGTGGCCGAGCTGCGCGAGCGCGACGGGCTCGATCCGGCGGTGCGCGAGTATGTGCTCGGCGCGGCCGAAGCGCGCCGCTTCCTCGACGAAATCGTGCGCCTGCTCGAGTTTCTGCTGCCGCTCTATCAGCGCGAGGGCAAGAGCTACCTGACGATCGGAATCGGATGCACCGGCGGGAGGCATCGCTCACCGGCGCTGGTCAATGCGCTCCAGGAGCGGCTCGCCCGCGCCGGGGTCCGCGCCCAAGCGAGCCATCACGACCTCGCCCGCCAGGCCTGAAGCCGTCAGTTCATCGCGATGCCGCCGTCGACATTGATCGTCTGACCGGTGACGGCCGCCGACTCGGAGCTGACCAGGAACAGCGCCACGCGCGCGCATTCCTCCTCCGTGACCATCCGCTGCAGCGCGCTGCGGCCGACGATCGAACGCCGCACCTGCTCCTCGTCGAGGCCCATCGCGCGGGCGCGGGCCTTGATGACCGCTTCGATCCGCGGGCCGGCGACCGGTCCGGGCGAGATCGCGTTGACGCGGATACCGCTGCGGCCCCATTCGGCGGCCAGGGTCTGCGTGAGCCCGATCATCGCCCACTTCGAGGCCGCGTACGGCGAGCGCATCGGGTAGGCCTCGCGTCCCGCCAGCGACGAGATGTTGACGAGGTGGCCGCCGCCGTTGCGCGCGATCACGGGCAGCGCGGCGCGCGCGGCGAGCCAGCATCCGGTCAGATTGATGTCGATCACTTCCTGCCATTGCGCGAGCGAAATTTCGGTCAGCTTCGCGGTGGGCCCGGCGACCCCGGCGTTGTTGACCAGGATGTCGACGCGGCCGAAAGCCTCGAGCGCCCGCTCGACCATCCGCGCGCAGTCGGGCTCGCTGGCGACGTTGGTCTGGACGTGGATCGCGCGTGCGCCGCGGCGGGTCAGCTCGGCGCAGGCCGCCTCCATCGGCGCCACGCCGCGCGCCGCGATCACGATCGCCGCGCCGGCCGCGGCATAGGCGTGCGCGATCGCCTTGCCGATTCCGTGGCCGCCGCCGGTGATAATCGCGACCTTGTCCCGCAGCTCGTTCATGGCCCCGTCGACCTCCATCTTGTGCGGCCCCGCAGGCGGCCGATGCGCGCAACTCTAGTGCACAATCAAGCTGGGCCACAATGACTTGCGCCGCATGCTCGCTTGTCTGAATTTACGCCGCCCAATATTATTAGCCGCCTGATGGCCGCCGGCGCACCGTTCCGCAGCCCTTCGGACCGACCGGGTCAGAGCCTGCTTTCAGCCGGCAATTTGATGCGCGCCGCGCTTTTGATCGCGCTGGTCGGCGGCGCGGTCTACCTGATGCTTGCGCACGCGGAATGGTTCGAGGATCCCAAGCTGGTCAAGGCCGAGGTCCTAGCCTGGGGATTCTGGGGACCGCTGGCGTTCATGGCGCTCTATGCGGTCGGGCCGTCGCTGCTGGTGCCAGGCGCGGTGATGACCGTCGCGGGGGGCCTGGCGTTCGGAATCTGGTGGGGCTCGCTCTATTCGCTCGTCGGCGCAGACCTAGGCGCGCTGATCGCTTTCGCCGCCGGGCGCTTTCTCGGCCGCGGCTTCGTCGAGCGCGCCGTCAGCCACCGCTTCCATCACCTGATGCAGGGCGTGGCGCGTCACGGCTTCCAGATCATTTTCTATCTGCGGCTGGTACCGATCATTCCGTACAACGCGCTCAACCTGCTGGCCGGCGCCTCGCCGATCACGTTCCGCGACTATTTCTGGGCGAGCATGATCGGGATGGTCCCCGGCACCATCGTATGGGCGTTCCTCGGCGATGCCCTGTGGCATCCGGCCTCGCTGCGCTTTCTGCTGGCGGTCGGCTCGATTCTGCTATGCGCCGCCGGGGGCGAGGTCTACCGGCGCTGGCGATCGATCAAGGTCCAGTAGCGACGCCGGAACCGCAGCTTCATCTAGCAGGAGCGTGATAGGTGCGAGGGGGCGGCGCGGGGCCCGCCGGAAAGCGATTCGCAAGCCATACGATCAGCGCGAAAATTCCGATCAACGAGACGAAGAACGCCGCCGTCCATAGCGCGGTCCTGAGTCGCTGTCCGGCGAGGCTCGCGGGATGCAGGCGGTGGGCGCGGCCGGTCAGGCGCACGCGCGCCGGATTATGCAGGTCGGCGAGCATCTCGCCGGCGCTCGCATAGCGGTCGCGCAGGTTGCGCTCGATCGCGTGCAGGATGATCTCCTCGAGATGCGGGTCGAGGTCGGGCTGAAAGCGCGACGGCGGCTGCGGATCGAGCTTGGTCTTGGCGCGCATCACCGCGTAGACCGTCTCACCCGAGTAGGGCAGCTCCGCGGTCAGCATCTCGTAGAGCATGGTACCCAGCGCATAGATGTCGGTGCGGGCGTCGCCGCGCTTGCCGCTGACCTGCTCGGGCGCCATGTAGTCGGGCGTGCCGATAGTCGACGACAGGCCCGACCAGGTCAGGCGGCGCGCCGACTCATCCAGCGCGATCCCGAAGTCCATGATCTTTACCTGCCCGTTGGGTGTGACCAGGATGTTCTCGGGCTTGAGATCGCGATGCACCACGCCCTGCGAGTGCATGTAGACCAGTGCGCCGGCGAGCTGGCGGCCGATGTCGAGTGCCTGCTCGATCGGTAGCGGCCGCTTGTCGCGCATGATCGCGCGCACCGAGGGGCCGTCGACGTACTCCATCGCGATGTACATCCGGCTTTTGCGCTGCGGCGTCTGCACCTTGATGATGTTGGGATGGTCGAGGCGGCGGCCGACCTCTTCTTCGCGTTGAAAGCGTCCGAAGAAGACGATGTCGCTCTCGAACTGCATGTACGGAATCTTGATTCCGACGGTCTGGCCGCTGACGGTGTCGATGCCCTTGAAGATCGACGCCATCCCGCTGCGCGCGACGAGCTCCGTCAGCTCGTACTGATCGAGCCTGTCACCGGCGTTGAGCTCGCGCATCGCGAATAAAGATCGCGCCCCGCGGGGCGCGGCTAGGGGCGGTCGGCGCCGGCGTTCTCCCGCTGCATCTGTTCGAGGTGATCGGCGACCCGGTTGATCTCAACGGTCGCGTCGTGCGCCGCCTTGGCTGCCTTGTTCGCAGCTTCGGTTGCCGCCTGCGCAGCGGCCATCGCCTTGTCGGCGGCCGCTTCCGCGCGCGCGGCCGCTTCCTGGGCGCGCTCAGCCGATTGCTGGGCCATCGCGTTCCGCTCCGCCTGCGACGGGCCGCATCCGGCTAGCGCCGCCGTGGCCAGGACCATCGCGGCGCACGCGGCGGCGATCGCTTTGCTCGGCCAGTCGATGGCGATGGTCAGCGCGGCGCCAGCGCCTCGACCGCTTTGAGGTCGGGCAGCGGTTGATTGTCGACGCGCAGCGGCAGGATGCAGACATGATTGGCGCCGGCCTTGAGATGCGCCTCGATGCGCTCGCGAATCTTGTCGGCGCTGCCCCACGCGACGATCGCGTCGACCAGGCGATCGCTGCCGGTGTCGGCGACGTCGGCGTCGGTGAAGCCTACGTTCTTGACGCTGCGGACGTAGTTGGGCGCGCGCAGGTAGATTTGCATGTAATTGCGCGCGGCGGCGCGGGCGCGGGCCGCATCGCTCTCCAGGATCACGGCCTGCGCGGCGCAGATCCACGGCTTGGCGCCGATCGCGGCGCGGAACTTCGCGGTATGCTCGGGGGTCGTGAAATAGGTGTGCGTGCCGTTGGCCTCGCTCGCGGCGAGCGCGAGCATCTTCGGATGCAGCGCGGCGAGCAGCGTCGGCGGTTCCTCTTTAGGCGGCGCCGCCTTGTACATCGAAGCCTTCATCTTCGCCAGGTACTCGGCCATGTAGCTGTAGGGCTTGCTGTAGTCATGGCCGCGCAGGCCGGCGACCAGATGCTTGTGGCTCACGCCGATGCCGAGGATGAAGCGGCCGCCCGATTGCTCGGCCAGCGAGCGCGCCCCGGCCGCCATCGTGATCGGGTCGCGCGCATAGATATTCGCGATGCCGGTGGCCATAATCAGCCGCTCGGTCTGCGCCAGCAGGTAGCCGGCGTGAGCGAACGGATGCCGCCCGACGGCTTCCGGGACCCAGAGCGCCGCGTAGCCGAGCTTCTCGCCCATCCGGGCGAACTTGAGCGTCTCTTCCGCGGGCATCGCGTCGAGGAAAAACCATAATCCATGCTTGCCTAGTTCCATGGCATCCTAATTAGTCCACCCGCTTAAGAGGCACAAGGCGGGGCCCGCGTGGCGGCGCGGTCGCTCCCTTTTACGCTGCGCGATTAGGCGGTAGATTGCGAACCGCAATCCCAATCTGAATCCCAGGAGCCCGGCGCAATGAAATTCGGACTGATGTTCATCAACTCGGGACCGTTCAGCCAGCCCGAGATGTTCGCCCACATGGCGCGCACCGCCGACGAGTGCGGCTTCGAGTCGATCTGGACCGTCGAGCACGTCGTGATCCCGAAGGACTACAAGTCGCCCTATCCGTATTCGCCGAGCGGCAAGATTCCGGGGCCCGAAGAGATCGCCATCAATGATCCGCTGCTGCCGCTCACTTACGCCGCCGCGATCACCAAGCGCATCCGGCTCGCGACCGGAATCGTGATCCTGCCGCAGCATCATCCGCTCTATCTCGCCAAGCAGGCGGCGACCGTCGACGTGCTGTCGAACGGGCGCATGATACTGGGCGTCGGCAGCGGCTGGCTCAAGGAGGAGTTCGACGCGCTCGGGATCGATTTCGCAACCCGCGGCCGGCGCACCGACGAGAGTATCGAGGCGATGCGCGCGCTCTGGCGCGATCATCCATCGAGCTATCACGGCAAGATTTTCAACTTCGGGCCGGTCGCCTCGTTTCCGAAGCCGGTGCAGAAGGGCGGCGTGCCGATTCATATCGGCGGCCATTCGGCGGCGGCGGTGCGCCGCGCGGCCGCCTACGGCGACGGCTTCTTCCCCGCGATCGGCGAGGCGGCGAAGCTGCGCGAACTGATGGGGATGCTCAAGACCGAGTGCGAAAAACGCGGGCGAAAAATCGCGGAGCTCGAGCTTTCATGCCTGGGCCGCGCGAAACCGGAGTCGCTCCGGCTGTGCGAAGAGCTCGGCATGGCGCGCCTGATCATGACGCCGCCGGGACTCGACCCGGAATCGTTCAAGCGCGGATGCGAGCAGATCGCGAACGACTATATCGCCAAGCGCTGACGGCCTCCCGCGGTCAGGCCTGCTGCCACGGCAGGCCCATCGCCTCGCCGCCGCCATGACGCACCTGCACCGGGGCCATCCCGAGCGCCGCGATGATCACCAGGTTGCTCTCGCCGCTGTTGATGATCTGATGCACCGCGTCTGAGGGGATGCATAACGTCGAGTTCGGACCGAAGCGCAGCTCCTCGCCCTCGATGATGCAGGTGCCCGAGCCCTCGAGCACCACGATCGCCTCCTCGCACTTGTGGCGATGGACCGGCGTGGCGCTGTGCGGCGCGATGGTCTGGCCCCATACCTCGAGCGTCTTCATCCCATGCCTGGGGCCGGCGAAGGTCTGATGCTTTAGGCCGGGAAGGTCATACATCGGCTGCGCGGTGTTGTTCACGATCGGCATCGGGACGGCTCCTTTGCTCTTCGCGGAGGGCGAACCGCCGGCGAAGAATCTATGACAGCACGTTAGTACCGCGATGAGCGCCGGGCAAGTTCCGCCCGCTCCTCGCGCTTTGCATTCGACCGCCGCTTGATGCGAGCATGGCGGCGAGAAGGAGAGCATCATCATGTTCAAGAATATGGTGAATCCGGAGCGGCTGACGGCGATCTTCCGCAAGCAGTACGAACTCTGCGCGGTGAAGCCCGGCGAGACGATCGCTTTCCTCACCGATCAGAACTCCGACCGCGGCATCGTCGCGGCCGGAATCGCTGCGGCGGCCGAGATCGGCAATCCGGCCTTTGAAATCCGCGTCGGCGAGGGCCCGAATGAACAATACATGGGCAGCAATCCGCTCAACTCGCCCGCTCTGATCGAAGCCTTCAAGCACGTCAATCTCGTGATCACGCTCTTCGTCGGTTTCTTTTCCGGATGGGAAGCTTCGGTGCGCGAGTCGGGCGGCCGGATTCTCAACCTGCTCGATACCGCAGATCAGCTCGCGCGTCTGCAGAGCAGCCCGGAGCTGAAGCGGGTGGTGCTCGCCGCGCGCGATCGGCTGGCGCGCACGAACAAAGTCCGCGTGACCAGCGAGGCCGGCACCGATCTCTCGTGGACGCGCGACGTCGAGGCGGGAATCGTCGTCCATTACGGCGCCGTCGATGAGCCGTGTCAGATGGATCAGTGGGGGCAGGGGATGGTCGCGATGTTTCCGGTCGACGGCTCGGCCAACGGCCGGGTGGTCGTCAAGCCGGGCGATGCCTGGATTCTGCCCTACGCGCGGATGGTCCAGAGCATCATCGATCTCGAGATCAGCGAGGGCTACGTGCGCCGCATCTCGGGCGGCGCCGATGCGAAGATCTTCCAGTACTGGCTCGACAGTTGCCGCACCTCCGAAGAGGACCTCGATCCCTACGCCATCTCGCATCTCGGATGGGGCCTTAATCCGAAGGCGCGCTGGGACGACATCGTGCGCTACGAAAACAGCATGGAGAATCTGCAGGCGTCGATGCGCAGCTTCCCGGGCAGCTTTCTGTTCTCGACCGGACCGAGCCCGACGCGCAAGACGCGCGGCCATATCGACATGCCGATGTGCGACTGCACCATCGCGCTCGATGGCGAGGTGGTGGTCGATCGCGGGCGGCTGGTCGACCCTGCGATGATCGTCGATCCGCAGCGCACCTATCATTGAGCCGCCGCCGCTGCGCGTCAGGTATCGCTCCCGCGCCCAGGTGCTGGTTCAGTTTGCCACCGTGACCAAATCTTCCATCGACCACACGGAAGCGGGAGTTGCGGACTCTCAAGGGCAATAGATGGGATGAAGACTGAAAGTTTCTGGTGGTTCGCGCTCGTAATTCTCTGCGCTTCCAGCACACTAAATTTTCCCATGTGCTCGATCGGTTTCTTACTGATCGGCCGAAACGTATGGGCTACCACCGGAGCAAGGGAAACCCTGCTGATGGCTGGCCTGTGTGCGCTACAGTTCCTGGGAGCATCGATCGGATTTGCCATTGCGGAGCGAGTTGCCTTTCGCGAGAAGAAGCCGGATCACCTCTGGATCGCCAGTTTCCTAACCTTCCTAGTGGCATTCTTTGGCGGTGCCGTGAACGCGATTCTTTTCGACCTTCCCCACATGTTAAGGTTCGCAATCTTTCGTTGGTCCACAAACATAATGGCCATTTCAACGTTCGTCCTTTTGCCCGTAACAGGGGTTGTCGGGCTGGTATACGCACGGCGCCTGGGCCGCTCGGTCTGAACCTCCGGTCTTAAGCTGAACCAGTACCCGCGCCTAGGGAAGGCTGGCAATTTCTCCTCGCCGGCGGATATGCTGAACCGTTCTGACCCCGGTTGCCGTGCGGGCTGCAATGATGGCTCGGGCCGGAGAAAAATAAGCGGAAGGCGCTAAGACGTGAGCGATCAGACAGCGAATCTCCCTCTGCTGGTTGAGACCGAACCGCCGCTCGGATGGCTGACCTTCAACCGACCCCAGGTCCGCAACGCGCTCAATCTCGATACCTGGCGAAGGATCGGCACCGGTATCGCCGAGCTCGACGCCGACGATCGCGTGCGCGTCGTCATCCTGCGCGGCTCGACGCCCAAGGCATTCATCTCGGGCGCGGACATCTCGGAGTTTCCCAGCCAGCGCGCCGACGCCAAGCAGGCGAGCGCCTATCGCGCGCAGGTCGATCATTCGCTCGCGACACTCGCCCACTGCCGCAAGCCCGTACTCGCGATGATCTCCGGGCTCTGCATCGGCGGCGGCGTCCAGGTTGCGCTCGCCTGCGACCTCCGCTTCGCCGCCAAGGGCACGCGCTTCGGCGTGCCAGCGGGCCGGCTGGGACTCGCCTATCCGATCGACGGTGTGCTCGCGCTGAGCCAGGTCGTCGGTCCGGCCAACACCCGCGACATCCTGTTTTCGGCGCGGCTGTTCGATGCCGAAGAGGCGCACCATATGGGGCTCGTCAACCGATTGCTGGAGCCCGACGATCTCGAAAAGTTCGTGCGCGAGTATGCGCTCAAGCTGGCCGGTAATGCGCCGCTGACGCTGGCCGCCGCCAAGGTCACATTGCGCGAGGCGCTGCGCGACCCCGCCGAGCGCGATCTGCAGACGATTCTCGACATGATCACGCGCTGCTACGAGAGCGAGGATTACCAGGAGGGTGTGCGCGCCTTCCTCGAACGGCGGCCGCCCAAGTTCGCGGGCCGCTGACCTCCAGCGGACGGCGCGGAGATCCCCGGATGGCCGAGGGGACGCAGGAAGTCTACTTCAATCCCTGGGACGAGTCGTTCCGCGCCAATCCCTATCCGCACTATTGGCCGCTGCTGGCCGGGCCGCCGCGCGTGATCGACGGGCTGATGCCGATGGTGCTGGTCGCGCGCTACGCCGACGTGACCGCCGTGCTGCGCGACCATCAGCACTTCTCGAGCGTCCAGCCGCGCACGCCGCTCTTCCAGCGCCGGCGCGACGCCTTCGGCGATACGCCGACTGTGCTGTTCTCGGACCCGCCCGTCCATACGCGCCTGCGCCGCCTGGTCGCGCCCGCCTTCACCGCGCGCCGGATGCGCGATCTCGAGCCGCGTATCCGCGCGATCGCCGACCGCTTGCTGGCGAGCGCCCAGCAGCGCGGCCGCTTCGAGGTGATGGCGGACCTCGCCAATCCGCTGCCGGTGATGGCGATCGCCGAGATGCTGGGCGTACCGCCCGGGGATTACGAGAAATTCAAGGCCTGGTCCGACATCGTCATCGAGGGCGACAACACGCTCCCGCCCGCTCCGTTTCCGGCCGCGGTGCGTGGCGCGCTGGGCGCGATCGTCGAGTATTTCCAGGCCGAGGTCGAGCGCCGCCGCCGGCATCCCGGCGACGACCTGGTGAGCATCCTGATCGCCGCGCGCGAGGAGGGCGACAAGTTGAGCGAGGCGGAGCTGATGGCCTTCATCGTCGTGCTGCTGCTGGCCGGCAATGAAACCACGACCAACCTGATCGGCAACGGGATGCGCGCGCTCGCGGAGCATCCGGAGCAGCTCGCGATGCTGCGCGCGCGGCCGGAGTTGATGGCGAGCGCGATCGAAGAGATGCTGCGCTACGACGCGCCGGCGCAATGCGCGGTGCGCTTCACCGGCGCGCCCGCCGAGGTCGCGGGTGTCGCGGTCCCCGCCGGCAGCATGGCGTTCGTCGTGCTGGCGGCGGCGAATCGCGATCCGGCGCAATTCCCGGAGCCCGAACGCTTCGATATCGCGCGCACGCCCAACGAGCATCTCGCCTTCGGCGCGGGAATCCACTTCTGCATCGGCGCGGCGCTCGCCCGCATCCAAGCCTCGATCGCGATCGGCGCCGCCCTCGATCGCTTTCCCCATCTCAAGCTGGCCGCGCCCGGCGCCCCGCTCGCCTACAAGGGCTCCTACTTTCTGCGCGGTCTGGCGGAACTCCCGATGGCCATCGGCTGACCTCGTGCCGTCATGAAAATCGAACCTGAGGGCGGCGCCGGAAGGCCGCCGGATGCGTCCGTCGCGATGGTGCGCGGATCGTTCATCGGGCTCTTTCCCCCGCTCACCCGGCGCGAATGGCGGGTGTTCGGAATCGCGGCGACCGCCGGCTTTTTCGATAATTACGACACCGCGCTGTTGAGCCTGGCGCTGCAGCAGATTCAACGCGGCCTCAGAATCGCTGAAGGGCGCCTGGGCGATATGCTCTCGGTGGTGCGGCTCGGCTACCTGCTGTCGTTGGCGATCGCGCCGCTGGCCGACGTAATCGGACGCCGCCGCCTGCTGCTCTACACGATTTTCGGTTACACGATGTTCACTGGGCTGAGCGCGATCGCGCCGGGCGAGAAAAGTTTCATCGCCGCACAATCCCTGGCGCGCGCTTTCGCCGGCGCCGAGGGCGTGGTGGCGCTGGTGATCGTCGCCGAAGAGATGCGGGCCAGTGTGCGCGGCTGGATGATCGGATTGCTCGGCGCGCTGGTCGCGTCGGGCTACGGCCTCGCGGCGATCGCGTTCGCCTTCATCCATTCGATTCCTTACGGATGGCGCGGACTCTACGCGCTCGCGCTGATTCCGCTGCTGATTATCGCGCCGCTGCGCCGCCTGCTGCCCGAGAGCCAGCGCTTCGAGCGGGAGCTTCTGAAGGGCGTCCATCGCAACCGTTTGATCGAGCCGATCGCGAGCCTGTTCCGTTTCTCGCCGGGACGGTTCGCGATGCTGGTCGCAACCGGCTTCCTCTATTCGATGAGCAACAATCCGGGCAGCTATCTGTTCGCCAAGTACCTGCAGGAGGCGCATCGATGGTCCCCCGGACAGGTCTCCTCGATGGTGTTTTTCGGCGGCGCGGTCGGGATCATCGGCAACATCTTCGCCGGACGGCTCAGCGATCGCTTCGGGCGGCGCACGATGGGCGCGCTGTTCACGCTGCTCGGGCCGTTCTTCACGATCTGGATGTACTCGACGCGCAACGATTCCGTGATTCCGGCCTGGGTGCTGCGCCTGTTCTTCGACAGCGCCGCGATAACGATTATAAACGCCTACTCAACCGAGCTTTTCCCGACCTCCTACCGCGCGTCGGCGGGCAGCGCGATGCTGGTGGCGAGCACGCTCGGCGGCGCAAGCGGCCTGATGCTGGAAGCGATTCTGTACGGGGTCCTCGCCTCGCACTGGAGCGCCATCTGCTGGCTGACGGGTTTCGGGATGATCGCACCGATCATCATCTATGGATTTTTTCCGGAGACGGCTGGACGTGAACTGGAAGCGACTTCATCGCAAAGTATCGAGGCAGTCTGATACGTCGGGGCGGCGCGCGGCGGTTATCGCGGCCGCGGCGATCCTCGCGATTCTATGGGCGGTTGGCGCACGAGCCGCTTCGGAAGAGCAGCCGAGGGTCGCGATCTTCGCATCCGACGGCGTCAAACGCACGACAGTGCGGGTCGAGATCGCCGACGACGAGGCGGGCCGCGAGCGCGGACTGATGTTCCGCGCCCATCTGGACGAGGACGCCGGCATGATCTTCGTCTTTCGCGCGCCGCAGGTGGTCTACTTCTGGATGAAGAACACCAGGATTCCGCTCGACATGATTTTCGCCGATCAGGACGGCCATATCGTCGGGATCGTGGCGGACGCGAAGCCTTATTCGGAAAAGACCGTCGGCCCGGGCAAGCCATCGCAATATGTGCTGGAAGTGAACGGCGGCTTCTGCAAGCGCCACGGCATCACGGCGGGCGATTGGATGCGCTTCTCGGGCTTCATCCCGCAGGCGCGGAACTAAGCCGGCTTTCACCCCCCGATGACATGCGATATTTCTGTTGGCCGGCGGCGCAGTTTTGCGGCGTCGCGTTAGGGCATGGGACTTAAGGAAAATCTCGAACAGATAGCCGAGCTCTCGCGCCAGGCCGAGCTCGGCGGCGGCGAGGATCGCCAGCGGAAGCATCGCGAATCCGGCCGGATGACGGCGCGCGAACGAATCGATTTCATCCTCGATCCGGGCTCGTTCGTCGAGCTCGACAAGTTCAAGACCCATCGCGCGACGGACTTCGGGATGGGCGAGCGGCGGATTCCGGGCGATGGCGTGATCACCGGCTACGGCACCATCGACGGCCGCCAGGTCTGCGTCTTCTCGCAGGATTTCACGGTCTTCGGCGGGAGCCTCTCGGGCGCGTTCGCGGAGAAGGTCTGCAAGGTGATGGACTTCGCGATGCGGGTCGGATGCCCGGTCGTCGGCCTCAACGATTCGGGCGGCGCGCGTATCCAGGAGGGCGTGGTTTCGCTGGCCGGCTACGCCGACATCTTTTTGCGCAACACCCTCGCCTCCGGAGTGATTCCGCAGATCTCCGCGATCATGGGACCGTGCGCCGGCGGCGCGGTCTACTCCCCCGCGATCACCGACTTTATCGTGATGGTCCGCGACACCTCGTACATGTTCATCACCGGCCCCGACGTGATCAAGGCGACCACGCACGAAGACGTCACGATGAACGAGCTGGGCGGCGCCGATACGCATGCCACCAAATCCGGCGTCTGCCATCTGGAGGCGCCCGACGATCGCGGCGCGCTGCTGACGATTCGCGAGCTGCTCGCCTACCTCCCGCAGAACAATCTCGAGGACCCGCCGTTTCGCGCATCGACCGACGATCCGAACCGGCGCGACGAAATTCTCGATTCGATCGTGCCCGAGAATCCCAACAAGCCGTACGACATCGGCGAGATCATCCGCCACGTCGTCGACGGCGGCGTGTTCTTCGAGATCCAGAAGGATTGGGCGCAGAACATCCTGATCGGCTTCGCGCGGTTGGGCGGCTATGCGGTGGGCGTGGTCGCGAATCAGCCCGCCTATCTCGCCGGATGCCTCGATATCGAAGCATCGACCAAGGCGGCGCGCTTCGTGCGCTTCTGCGATTGCTTCAATATCCCGATCGTCACGTTCGTCGATGTCCCCGGTTTTCTGCCCGGCACCGCGCAGGAGTTCGGCGGGATCATCCGGCATGGCGCGAAGCTGCTCTATGCCTACTGCGAAGCGACCGTGCCGAAGATCACCGTGATCACGCGCAAGGCCTACGGCGGCGCCTACGACGTGATGTCCTCGAAGCACATCCGCGGCGATTTCAATTTCGCCTACCCGACCGCTGAGATCGCGGTGATGGGCCCCGAGGGCGCCGTCAGTATCATCTTCCGCAATCAACTCGAGCAGGCCGGCGACCCCGTCGCCGAGAAGGCGCGGCTGGTCGAAGAGTACCGGCGCACGTTCGCCAACCCCTTCAAGGCCGCCGAGCTCGGCTATATCGACGAAGTCCTGATGCCGCGCGATACGCGGCCGCGCCTGATTACGGCGCTGAAGGCGCTCGAGAACAAGCGCGACAAGAATCCGCCGCGCAAGCACGGCAACATCCCGCTCTAAGGCTGACCGCGAAGCGCGATGTTCAAACGCATCCTGGTTGCCAATCGCGGTGAAATCGCGGTGCGCGTGATGCGCGCCTGCCGCGAGCTCGGAATCGAAACCGCCGCGATCTTTTCCGAAGCCGACCGCACCGCGATGCACGTGCGCGAGGCCGACTATGCGCTGCCGGTCGGACCATCGCCCGCCGCCGAAAGCTATCTACAGACCGAAAAGATAATCGCGGCGGCGCGCGCCGTCGGCGCCGAAGCAATCCATCCGGGCTACGGCTTTTTCTCCGAGAACGCCGGCTTCGCGCGCGCGGTCGCGGCGGCGGGGCTCGTCTTCATCGGACCTCCGCCGGAAGCGATCGAGGCGATGGGCGACAAGGTCGCGTCGCGCCGCCTGATGTCGGCAGCGGGCGTGCCGGTCGTACCGGGCTCGCCGGACGTGCTCAAGGACGAAGACGCGGTTCGCGCGATGGCGCGTCAGATCGGCTTCCCGATCATGCTGAAGGCCGCGGCCGGCGGCGGCGGCAAGGGTTTGCGCGAGATCAACCGCGAGGACGAGATCGCGTCAGCCTTGCGCGCGGTGGTGGGGGAAGCGAAATCGTCGTTCGGCGACAGCCGCTTTTACGTCGAGAAGTTTCTGCGCCGGCCGCATCACATCGAGGTCCAGGTGCTGGCCGATACGCACGGCCGCACCGTCCATCTGTTCGAACGCGAATGCTCCATCCAGCGGCGCCATCAGAAGGTGGTCGAGGAATCGCCCTCGCCCTTCATGACGCCGGCGCTGCGCAAGGCGATGGGCGAGGTCGCGGTGCGCGCCGCCAAGGCGGTCGGCTACGTCAACGCCGGCACCGTCGAGTTCCTGGTCGACGCCGAGCGCAATTTCTACTTTCTCGAGATGAACACGCGCATCCAGGTCGAGCATCCGATAACCGAGCTGGTGACCGGCGTCGACCTGGTCAAGGAGCAGATTCGCATCGCGGCGGGCGAACCGCTCGGCTTCACGCAGCGCGAGCTCAGCCAGCGCGGCGCGGCGATCGAATGCCGCATCTATGCCGAGGATCCCGCCAATGGCTTCGCGCCCGCGCCGGGCCGGATCGACACGATGCGCCTGCCGGCCGGTCCCGGCGTGCGAATCGATACGGGCGTTCAGAGCGGCGCCGAGGTGCCGATCTACTACGACCCGCTGATCGCCAAGCTCGCGGTCTGGGGACGCGACCGCGCCGAAGCGATCGCCCGCACGCGCTGCGCGCTCGACGAGTTCACGATCGTGGGCGAACTGCGCACCAACCTCGAGCTGCATCGCTGGCTGATGAATCATCCGCGCTTCATCGCCGGCGATTACGACAACCAGTTCCTCGAAAGCGAATATCATCCGGCGGCCCACGCCGATGCGGACCCAATGCGCCTCGCGGCGACGCTGATGGCGGCGGTCGCGGCGAGTCGAGATCACGCCGATGCGGCGTCCGGCGCGGATCGCTCGCCGGCGCGCGTATCGGCCTGGAAGACCGCGGCCCGGCTCGAGCTGATGCGGCGTTAATCGATGCGCTACGTGGCGACTCTCGATGGGGTCGAGCATGAGTTCGAGGCTGAGCCGCTCGGCGATGGCAACGGCTGGCGGCTGCGGCTGGGCGAGCGGCATTTCGAGCTCGACGTGCGCCGCGTCGGCGGCTCGTCGTTCTCGATCCTGATCGGCACGCGATCGTTCGATTTCGAGGTGGTGCGCGAAGGCGACGAGCTGCTGATCGCATCGCGCTCGGGCCTGGCGCGCGTGGCGCTCGCCGATCCCGCCCGCCGCGCAGCGGCGGCCAGCGCAACCGTCCGCGCCGGTCAGCAGGGGCGCGCCGAGATGCGCGCCATGATGCCCGGGCGGGTCGTCAACATCATGGTCAAGGCGGGCGACAAGGTCGAAGCCGGCGCGGGCGTGCTGGTGGTCGAAGCGATGAAGATGGAAAACGAGCTCAAGGCGCCGAAATCGGGCACCGTCATCGAGGTCAAAGTCGCAGCCGGGCAGACGGTGGAAAAAAACGACCTGCTTGTAATAATTGAGTAGCGGCCGCGAAGGCCCCTAACGATGTCCGACGACGATCGCAAACTCCGGGATGCGCGGGGACGCTGGCGCGCCGAGCGCCTGGCGCCGGCCACCAAGCGCAGTCCCGAGCGCAAGCCGCGCTTTACGACCAGCTCGGGAATCGAAATCGCGCCCGAGTACGATCCGAACGATCTGGAAAGCTTCGACTATCTCACCGAACTCGGCTTTCCGGGCGAGTTTCCCTTCACGCGTGGCGTGCAGCCGACGATGTATCACGGGCGGCTGTGGACGATGCGCCAGTACGCGGGCTTCGGCGACGCCGAGGAATCGAACCGCCGCTACCGCTATCTCTTCGCGCAGGGCCAGACCGGACTCTCGGTCGCCTTCGATCTACCCACCCAGATGGGCCGCGACGCGGACCATCCGCTGGCGCGCGGCGAGGTCGGGCGAGTCGGCGTTTCGATCGGATCGATCGACGACATGGAGGCGCTGCTCGCCGAGTTGCCGCTCGATCGCATCTCGACCTCGATGACGATCAACGCGACCGCCTCGATTCTGCTCGCGCTCTACCTGGTGGTGGCCGAGCGGCGCGGCGTGGCGTGGAAGGACCTCAACGGCACAATCCAGAACGACATCCTGAAGGAGTACGTGGCGCGCGGCACCTATATCTATCCGCCGCGCGGCTCGATGCGGCTGATCACCGACATCTTCAGCTTCGCCTCACGCGAGGTGCCGAACTGGAACACGATCTCGATCTCCGGCTATCACATCCGCGAAGCCGGCTCGACCGCCGCGCAGGAGCTGGCCTTCACGATCGCCGACGGCATCGCGTACGTGGACGCGGCGCTCAAGGCCGGCCTGGAGATCGATCGCTTCGCGAGCCGGCTGTCGTTCTTCTTCAACGTGCACAACAACTTCTTCGAGGAGATCGCGAAATTCCGCGCCGCGCGCCGAATCTGGGCGCGCCTGATGAAGGATCGCTTCGGCGCGAAGGACGAGCGCTCGATGATGCTGCGGTTTCACGCGCAGACCGCGGGCTCCTCGCTAACCGCGCAGCAGGTCGATAACAACGTGGTGCGGGTGGCGCTGCAGGGGCTGGCCGCGGTGCTTGGCGGCGCACAGTCGCTGCATACCAACGCGCGCGATGAGGCGCTGGCGCTGCCGACCGAGCAATCCGCGCTGCTCGCGCTGCGGACGCAACAGGTGATCGCCCACGAGTCCGACGTCGCCGATACCGCCGATCCGCTCGGCGGTTCCTACTATCTTGAAACCCTGACCGGCGAGCTTGAACGCCGGACGCTCGAGTACCTGGCCCGGATCGACGACCTCGGCGGCGCGGTCGCCGCGATCGAGCAGGGCTACATGCAGCGCGAAATCCAGAACGCCGCCTACGCCTACCAGCGCGCGATCGAAAGCGGCGAACGCATAATTGTCGGCGTCAACCGCTTCACCAGCTCGGCGGAGCCGATGCCGGAAATTCTGCGCGTCAATCCCGCGATCGAGCAACGCCAGCAGGCGAAGCTCGCGGAGCTCCGCGCGAATCGCGATGCCGCCGCGGCCACATCGGCGCTGCGTCGGGTCGAGACCGCCGCGCGCGATGGCGCGAACCTGATGCCGGCGATCATCGACGCGGTGCGTGCGCGCGCCACCCTGGGCGAGATCGCGGACGCGATGCGGCGGGTGTTCGGCGAATATCAGCCGCCGAACGTCGTGTGAGGTAGCGCGACCCCCGTCGCTTCGGTATGAGTGATCGTAGAGTGAAGTTTTAGGCGGGAACCGGTCGGGGGGCCACCCGCGCTTGCGCGACCAATTTTCAAGGGAGGAGATAAACGAGGGATGGGCCCGATTCCGAAGGGTATCTTTCTGACCAAGGGCGTCGGCAAGCACCGCGAAAAACTCACGTCATTCGAGATGTCTCTGCGCTCAGCCGGGATCGCGGAATATAACTTGGTGCGCGTGAAATCGATCTTCCCCCCCAACTGCAAGCTGATCAGCCCGCAGGAGGGATTGCGCTACCTGACGCCGGGCCAGATCGTCTTCGCGGTCATGAGCGATAACGCGACCAACGAGCCGCATCGGCTGATCGCGGCCTCGGTCGGCGTGGCGATCCCGGCCAACGCCGCCAATTACGGCTACCTTTCCGAGCATCACAGCTTCGGCGAGACCGAGCAGAAGGCGGGCGACTATGCCGAGGACCTCGCGGCGACGATGCTCGCGACCATCCTCGGCGTCGATTTCGATCCCAACGCGAGCTACGACGAACGCAAGGACATCTGGCGCGTCTCGGACAAGATCGTCTCGACCCGCAACGTCACGCAATCGGCCATCGGCGATCGCGACGGCTTGTGGTCGTCAGTGGTGGCGGCCGCGGTGTTCGTCGATCTGCCCAACGGCAAGTGAGCGATAGAATCGCGAGAGCGGCATGAAGATCGAGATCTTCTTCTGCGAAGCCTGAAAGTACCGGCCCCGGGCGGTCAGTCTGGCCGCCTCGCTCAAGGACCGATTCGGGGAAACCGCGGCGCTCATCAAGGGCAGCAGCGGTCAGTTCGACGTCCTATGCGACGGGCGCACGCTGTTCTCAAAGCGCGAGACGGGACGCTTCCCGATCGACGGCGAAGTCGAGGATCAGATCGCCGCGATCCACGAAGGCCGCGAACCCTCGCCCGCAGCCGAATCCGGCTCCAGGGGAATGCTGCGCCGTCTCGCCGATAAATTCCGTAATTGACGAAGCGGCTCAGCCGCCGCCGTCCGCAATCAGCTTCGCGACCTCATCAGGCGCGAGTCGGAGGCCGACGTAGAACGGCCCGAACTCGGCATAGAGCGCGCTCGATTCGTCGAAGCGCATCTCGTAGATGAGCTTCTTGAAGACCAGGGGATCGTCGGCGAAAAGATCGACCCCCCATTCCCAGTCGTCGAAGCCGACCGATCCCGAGATGATCTGCGTCACCTGGCCGGCATAGCGCCGCCCGATCATCCCATGGTCGTGCATTAGGCGCTGGCGCTCCTCGATCGGGAGCTGGTACCAGTTGCGATGCTCGCCGCGCCGCTTGTTCATCGGGTAGAAGCAGACGTAACGGCGCTCGGGAATTTGCGGCCACAGGCGGGCGCCCAGCTTTTCGCGATTCTCCTTCAAGGCCGCGTCGATCGCATCGCGCCATTGCGGCGTGCCCGCTTCGACGCCGTCGCCTGCGAGGCGCTGATAGACCCGCACGCTCGCCTCATAGAGCCCGATTTCCACCATCGAGAGGTACGAGGTCGTCGGCTCCAGGTAGTTGTCGATCGGCAGCGCCGCGACGGCGGCCTCGGCGCGCGCCAGATGGTCGAAGCCGGTGCGGAAGTGAATCAGCATCAGGTCGCCTTTGTGGCCCAGGATCGAAAAGGCCGCGCTTTCACCGTCCTCGCGCCGTTGCATCTCGGCAAGCGCCGCGCCCGTCGCACGCGCGATCGCATGGCGGCTTTCGGAGCCAAGCTCGCGCAGCGCTGCGCGTCGGAGCCGGAACATCTGATGCAGGACGCTGGTGCCCTCGAGCGTGAGCGGCGCGGCGGCCGGGCCGGAGCGCACCGCCGGCGGTCGTTCGGCTTTCATGGGCTGGATTCTACCTCAGTCGCGTAATTTCGCTGATAGCGACGGCCTCATAATTCCCTCTCCTTTGGACAAGGAGAGGCGTTTACTGATCCAAGGCCCGGCAAGATTAGAGCGTGTTTTGGCCCCGTGTTCGATATGGCCCCTCTGCAGGCCAACTGTTAGGCTTTCCGGACGAATCTGGAGTTGCGCGGACGCATCGATCGTCCGCAACGTGAAGCATAGCGATGAAAATTCAAGCTGCAGTGGTGGGCGCGACCGGAATCGCGGGCCAGCAGGTGCTGGCGGCGCTGGATAACCATCCCGATTTCGAAATCGCCGCGCTGGCGGCCTCCGAACGCTCCGCGGGCAAGAGCTTCGCCGCCGCCATCACCGACGAGCAGAGCGGTATCCGGCGCTGGTACGTGCCGGGGGTCGAGCCGCCCGCCGCTGCGATGCAGCTCATCGTGCAGGAGGCGAAGGCGCTGCGCCTGGACGGCATCGGGGTGGTCTTCGCCGCGGTCGAGTTCGAGGCGGCGCGCGAACTCGAGCCGATCTACGCGGCGAAAGCGCCGACCATCAGCACCGCGCGGCCCCATCGGATGGAGTCCGACGTGCCGCTGCTGATTCCGGGGGTCAACCTCGACCATATCGCCCTGGTGAAGGAGCAGCGCCGGCGCCGCGGATGGAAGGGCTATATCGCGACGCTGCCGAACTGCACGGCGACTGGGCTCGCGATCACGCTCAAGGCGCTCGATGACAAGTTCGGCGTCGAGTCGGCGCTGGTTACCACGATGCAGGGGATTTCGGGCGCGGGCCGCGACCTCGCCGCGCTGGACGTGGTCGAGAATATCATTCCGTACATCCCGCGCGAGGAGGAGCGCGTCACGATCGAGACGCGCAAGATTCTCGGCCGCCTCGGCGAGGGCGGCATCGCGGAGCTGCCCGTCAAAATCAGCGCAACCTGCACTCGCGCCGGGGTGCTCAACGGCCATACCGAAGCCGCCACCGTCGGCCTCAAGCGCGCCGCCTCGGTCGACGAGGTGATCGCTGCGTTCGAGAGCTTCGGCGGCGAGTTCAGCGCGATGGGGCTGCCGAATGCGCCGCGCCGCATGATCACGGTCCATCGCGATCCGATGCGCCCGCAGCCGCGGCTCGATCGCGACGCCGAAAACGGGATGACCACCTCAGTCGGGCGCATCCGGCCCGACGAAGTGATTGCCAACGGCGTCAAGTATCTGCTGGTGACGCACAACGCCGCGATGGGCGCGGGGCGCGGCGCAGTGCTGCTGGCCGAGTATCTGAAGCGCACTGGCTACATCGAGTGAGCCCGGCTCTTTGATCCCCTCTCCGTGTCCAAGGAGAGGGTGAGGGAGAGGTCCTTCTGAAACGGACCTCACCCGCCGCGAGCATCGCTCGCCACGGCCTCTCCTTGGACGCGGAGAGGCAATGGGAAAGCGCTTCGGAGTTAATGCCAGTCCTTACAGCGAGCCCAGGAACGCCTCCAGGTCCGCGCGCTCCTGATCGCTCAGGCTGATGATGAAGCGGGTGTCGTAGAACGTCACCACGTCGGCGAGCGTCGCCGCCGTGCCGTTGTGGAAGTAGGGCGGATGGGCGGCGAGGGCGCGCAGGCTAGAGACCTTGAATTTGTTGATGTCTGCGCATCGCCCAGTGACCAGAGCCTCGCCGGGATCGCTCGTCACGTGAATCGATCCGTCGGCGCATCGGAGCGTGAACAGCGGCAGATCGGGCGAACGCTGCTCCGGGTCGGAGGTCTTGATATCGAACAGCTCGTTGATCGAGTGGCTGCCGATTCCAGGCGTATCGTGGCAGGTGCCGCAGGTGACGGTGATCGCGTTGACGTTGCGCACGTCGGTGAGCCCCGCCACGCCGATCATCGTCATCGGCCGGTTGTCGAAGATGTGCTGGCCGCGCGCGATCGAAGCGCGCACCCGCGACTGATCGGTCGCCCCGTCGAAGCGATGCCACGGCTGGTAGAGTCCGAAGATGTCCTCGTCGGTGACGGCGCCGGTCGGATTGTGGTCGAACGGATCGTTGATGCCGACGAAGAACTTCTGCGCCGGCAACGGCGCCGGGCCGCCGCGCGCGCCGTCGGAATCGAGCGCGCCGGCGATCCGATCCGCGGATTGCGCAGTATAGAGCCCCGACTCGAACCCGACGATCTTTTCGATAACATCGGACGAAAGCGGCTCCTTCGTCTGCATGTGCGTATTGGCCGCATCGAGCGCCTGCGCGGCGAGCGTCGGATGGCGTCCGTCCCACATGATGGTGGTGAGGAAGCGCAGGTTGGTGGCCGGCAGCGGACGCCGGTAGACGGACAGCACGGTCGGCGTCGAGCAGTGATAGGGATCGTCGATCGCGATGACCTTGAACTCGGCGTGGTCGGGAATCGGGAGCGAAATCCGAATCAGCCCCTTGTTGAGCAGCAGCGAGTAGGCCTTGCGCGCCGCGGCGGGCGTCGAGACGTCGTCGTTCGCGCAGGTGGCGCCATCGACCGGGCGAAAGATCGGATCGGCGCCGTGGGTCGCATCGTAACGCGCGCGGAGGTCGGGCGCCGAGACGGTCCATCCGTCGCGCGCCTGATGGCAGGTCGAGCAGGAGCGACCGTTGCTGCTGAGGCTCGCATCGAAAAACGGATTGCCTTTCTCGACGACCGGACCGTTCACGTTAATCGTGGTGGCGCGCCCGAGCGGGTCGTCGAAGGTCATCGTGGCCGGCACGACCGCGGTTCCAGCCGGCGCGCCGGACGGATGGAGCATCAAAGCGAGCAGCGCGGCTATTAGAATAATCGAGAGGACGACCAGCGACTTCATCGGCAGCCCTCTAGATTCGCCAAGCATCGCGATTTAGGCAAGCTTCGACTGGGATTATCGTGGCGATCGGACTGACCGAGCGGTTGACAATCTCCAGCCGCTCGGATAACCCTCTCCTTGGCGCGAGCCTTATCGAGAGCGGCGGAGGGACTGGCCCGAAGATGCCGCAGCAACCGGCCCCCCCTTGGGTGCTGGTGCTAACTCCTGCAGGGTTTCTCCAGTTGGGATGCCCTGGAAGATAAGGCGAGAGTGAATAACCCTCGTCCTTATCGCAGGACGGGGGTTTTTGATTTTTCGGCCTCCCTGCCAAGTGCTCCGATAACGCTCCGATGAAATTGTGACTAAAGATGTCCTGATAGTCGGGCTTGGCGGATTGGGCGCGCCCGCGATGCTCGCGGCGGCGCGAGGCGGCGTGCGCCGCCTCGGACTGATCGATCCCGACCCGGTCGAGCTTTCCAACCTGGCGCGCCAGGTAATCTATCGCGAATCTGACCTTGGCAAGCTCAAGGTCGATGCGGCCGCCGAGCGGCTCTCCCGGCGCTCGCCGGAACTCGAAATCGAGCGCTTTCCATTCGCCCTGGAAGCCGCCAACGCCGCGCGCATCGTCGGTGGGTTTGGGTTCATCGTCGATGCGACCGACAGCCCGGCCGTCAAGTTTCTGATCAACGATGTCTGTGTCGCGGTCCGAATCCCGTTTATCTACGGCGGCGTGCTCGGGATGGTCGGGCAGGCGATGACGGTGATTCCGGGGCGCACGGCGTGCCTGCGATGCCTGTTCGAGAACCCGCCCGACGAAACTGAAATCGCAAGCTGCCGCGAGGCCGGGATTATCGGCCCGGTCGCCGGCGCGATTGGTCTGCTACAGGGCGCGGAGGCTGCGCGATGGGCGCGGGGCGCGGCGCTTCGCTTCGCGGGAACAATCATCACTTACGACGGCGCGCATGGCGCACGGTCGCGGGCGGCCGCGGTGCGCGCGCGCGACGGATGCATCTGCGGCGCATCGCGTGCCGGGGTCACAATCGCGGCCGGGCCGCGCGCCTGATGGGGAAGCAATGAGCTACGTCACCAGCCTCAAGTGCCGCGAATGCGGGCAGGAATATCCGATTACGCCGGTCCATGTATGCGAGACCTGCTTCGGCCCGCTCGAGGTGGTTTACGACTATGCGCGTATCGGCAAGGTCCTGACGCGCGCCGCGATCGAAAGCCGCGCGGAGAACCTGTGGCGCTATCGCGAGCTGCTGCCGGTCGATGGCGAGCCGGAGATGGGCCCGTTCTCGGGCTTCACGCCGCTGCTCCATGCGCGCCGGCTGGGCGCCGAGGTCGGGCTCAAGCGGCTCTACATCAAGGACGATACGGTCAACCATCCGACGCTCTCCTACAAGGATCGCGTGGTCGCGGTCGCGATTACCAAGGCCCGCGAGTTCGGCTTCACCACGGTTTCATGCGCCTCGACGGGAAATCTCGCCACGGCGGTCGCCGCCCATGCGGCGCGCGCCGGGCTCCGCTGCTACATCTTCATGCCCGAGGGGGTCGAGTCGGGGAAGGTCGTCGGCTCGACGATCTACGGCGCGCAGGTAATCACGATTCGCGGCAACTACGACGACGTGAACCGGCTGTGCAGCGAAATCGCGGACAAGTACGGCTGGGCCTTCGTCAATATCAATCTGCGTCCCTACTACACCGAGGGCGCCAAGACCTTCGGCTTCGAGGTCGCCGAGCAGCTCGGATGGCGGCTGCCCGACCATATCGTGGTGCCGACCGCCGGCGGCACGATCCTGCCGAAGGTCGCCAAGGCCTTCAAGGAATTCAAGCAGCTTGGCCTGATCGACGGCAGCTTCAAGATCCATTGCGCGCAGGCGGCCGGCTCGGCGCCGGTGATCGCAGCGCTGCACAAGGGGACCGATCTGATATTGCCGGTCAAGCCGAACACGATCGCCAAGTCGATTGCGATCGGCAATCCGGCCGACGGCTTTTACGTGCTCAAGGCGGTGCGCGAATCGGGCGGATGGGGCGAAGGGGCGAGCGATCCCGAGATTATCGACGCGATCCGATTGCTGGCCCGCACCGAGGGGATTTTCGCCGAGCCGGCCGGCGGCACCACGCTCGCCGTCACGCTCAAGCTGGTCCGTGACGGACGCATCAAGCCCGACGAGCTGGTTGTGGTTTCGATTACCGGCAACGGCTATAAGACTTTGGAGGCGGTCGCCGGCATCATCGAGCCGCCGGTCAGTATCGGCGCGCGCCTCGAGGAGTTCGACGCGCTCTACGAGCGGCTCCCCAACGGCAAGCGCGCGGTGGCCGGGGCGGCCTGAGGAATTCCGGGACCGCGACCGTCCGATCGCGACATCGACTGGGAGAGCCAGGGAGGCTAGTTCAAAACGCTATGGCAATCAGGGTCAGGGTACCCACCCCGCTGCGCCGGTTCACCGCCGGCGTCGGCGAAGTCCCGGCCGACGGCGCGTCCGTCCGGGCCGTGATCGAGAATCTCGAGCAACGCCATCCGGGGATGCGCGAGCGGTTGCTCGACGACAAGGGCGAACTGCGCCGCTTCGTCAATATCTATCTGAACGGCAACGATATCCGCTTTCTCGAGCAGCTCGACTCGAAGGTCAAGGATGGCGACGACATCTCGATCGTCCCGGCGATCGCCGGCGGACGCTGATCGCGCCTGCGCCCCGGTCCAGCGCGCGCAGAGCGTGCTCGACCTGATCGGCAACACGCCGCTGCTCGAGCTGCGCCGGCTGCCCACCGGCCTGCTGCGCCCCGGGGTGCGGCTGTTCGCCAAGCTCGAGGGCTTCAACCCCGGCGGTTCGGTCAAGGATCGCGCCGCGCGCAGCATGGTCCAGCGCGGGCTGGAAAGCGGCGAGCTCCGCCCGGGCAAGGTGATTATCGATTCGACCTCGGGCAATACCGGCATCGCGCTGGCGATGGTCGGCGCGGCGCTCGGCTATCCGGTCGAGCTCGTGATGGCCTCCAACGTGAGCCGCGAACGCAAGAAGATTATCGCCGCCTTCGGCGCGAAGCCGATCTATTCCGACCCGCTCGAAGGTTCCGACGGCGCGATCGTCATGTGCCGCAAGCTTATCGCCGAGGATCCCGATCGCTACTTCAAGCCCGACCAGTACAACAACGAGGCCAACTCGCTCGCCCATTTCGAAACCACCGGCCCTGAGGTCTGGGAGCAGACGCGCGGCCAGGTGACGCATTTCGTCGCGGGTATCGGCACCGGCGGCACCATCATGGGCACCGGGCGTTACCTGAAGTCGCGCAACCCGGCGGTCAAGGTGATCGCGGTCGAACCGGACGATCCGATGCACGGGCTCGAGGGGCTCAAGCACATGGCCTCGTCGATCGTCCCGAGCATCTACCACGAGCGCGAGCTCGACGACAAAATCCAGGTCTCGACCGAGGACGCCTACGAGATGGTCTACGCGCTCGGACAGATCGAGGGGCTGCTCGTTGGCCAGTCGGCGGGGGCCGCGATGGTCGCGGCGCTCAAGGTCGCCAGCGCGCTCACCGAGGGCTGCGTGGTCACGGTCTTCAGCGACTTCGGCGACAAGTATCTCTCGACTAATCTCTGGATCGGATGGCAGGAGTGGCGGCGCGAGCGCCTCCAACTGCTGGTCGACAAATGGAACGTATCCACGAACGTTATTACCTGAGCTACCCGCAGAGCCAGATCCGCGAGCCACTGCTTTACCATCTGGTGAAGAAGTTCGACCTGGTCTTCAATATCCGCGGGGCGAGCGTCTCCGAGGAGATGGGCCTGGTCGCGGTCGAGTTCGAGGGGACCCGCGAGCAGATCGAGCGCGCGCTCCAATGGCTGCGCGAGAGCGGCGTTACGGTCGAGCCGATCGAGAAGAACGTAATCGAGTAGTTTCCGCGCCCGAGCCGCCGCGGCCGGGATCGATCGATTTCCACGATGACGCTCAGCGACCGGCAAATCGAACGCTACAGCCGCCAGATAATCGTGCCTGGAATCGGCGGCGTCGGTCAGGAACGGCTGCTCGCAGCGACCGTCGCGCTAATCGGCGAGCCCGATGATCTCGAAGCGCCGCTCGCCTACCTCGTCGGCGCGGGGGTTGGCACGATTATGGTGACGTTCGCCGGCGGCGCGCCGATCGATTCCCGGGTAGTTGACGACCTGCGCGCTCTGAATCCCGACTCGCGCGTCGTCCCCGGCGACCCCGCCCGCCAAAGCCTTCTCGCGCTGGCGCTTATCGGCACTGATGCGAGCCTGGAGGCCGCCCGACGCACGATCGACGCGCAGGCGGGCCGGCTCGTGATCATCGCGAGACTCGACCTGCCGCCGCGGATCGCCGCACTTGCCATCGCGCCATGTCCGACCTGCGCCGACGCAAATCTGTTCGGCACCTTCGGCCAAAGAGCCGAGCAGGCGGAGTTCGTGGCGATGCTCGCGACGGCGGAGGCGATCCGGATATTGGCCCGCGATGAACCTGTGGCGCCGCGGCTAATCGAGTTCGACGGCGATCAGTCGCGGAGTATCGCGATCGCGCGGCGGGCCGGAGTCGATCGATGCCGCTGCGAGATGGCTGGCCGCGCCGATGCCTGACGCGCGGGCCGGCGACCTGCCGGACCTCTGGCTGTTCGACTTCGATCGGACGCTCGCGCTGCTCGAGCCGGTGGTGGATTGGGCGGGAAGCCGGCGCGAGCTCGAAGTCGAGCTGCGCGCCACCCAGCTTCCCGCCGCATTGCTGGATGAGCTGATCACGGCGATTCCGCGCGGCAACCTGGTGCTGTACGAGGCGCTGCGGGCGCGTCTTCTCGACGCGCCCGCAGCGCCCGTTGCGCCGGTGGTCGTCGACGCCGCGGAGGTGCGTGCGATTCTCGCGCGCGCCTCCGCGGTCATCGAGCGCCACGAGCTGGCTGGGGTCGCGGATGCCATCCCGATGCGCGGGGCGATGGAGATGCTGCGCGCGCTCGCCGCGCGCAGCATCTCCATCGCCGTCGTCACCTCCAACTCTTCGCGCACGGTCGCTCGATGGCTCGCGATCCATCGAGAATCCGGCCTCCTCTCCGTCATAGTCGGACGCGACAGCGGCCTTGCCCTCAAGCCGTCGCCGGCGATGCTCCAGCGGGCCTTGCAGCCTCGCGGGGATCGCCAGGCGATCTTCGTCGGCGATAGCGAAGCCGACCTGCGCGCCGCGCACTCGGCGAAGGTGAGATTCATCGGTATCGCGCCGGAGGCCGAGCGCCGGGGTCAGTTGCTACGGCTCGGCGTTGAACCGGGCGACGTCTTCGACTCGGCCGCCGCGGTCGGCATCGCTTTCGGTATTCTCTAAGAAAAGCGGGCTTAATTCACTAGATTGGATATAGATGAGTAAATCACTCATCAAAGTAGTTGACTAAACAGGTCTATTAAAATATTTTCTCTCGGACGAGGCTTACCTCAATGCCGGTTCGAGAGGCTCCATCGTGGGACGTGATTCGCAAGCGCAATCTGGTGGAGCGCCTCAAGCACGAACTCTTCCCGACTGAGCTCGAGAACATTTGGCAGCAGCGCCTGGTCGATCCCTCCTACGAGCAAATTGCCGAGGAGGACATCGTCCGCCTGCAGTGGTTCGGTCTTTATCACGATAAGCCCAAGGTCGGGACCTTCATGATGCGCGTCAAGATCCCGGGCGGCGTCGTGACGCCCGCCGCGATGCGCGCGATCGGTGAGATCGCCGACCGTTACGGCCGCGGCCAGGGCGAGCTGACCACGCGCCAGAACGTCCAGCTCCATTACATCACGCTCGAGCGCTTCCCGGAGATTCTCGCCCGGCTCAAGGGCGTCGGCCTGACCTCGATGGGCGGATGCGGCGACGTGGTGCGCAATATCACCGGATGTCCGGTGGCGGGCGTTGACCGCGACGAGTTGTTCGATGCGACCTCGATCGTCGCCGAGGCGGCGCGCTTCTTTTACGGCAATCGCGAGTACTCGGACCTGCCGCGCAAGCACAAGATCACGATCGCGGCCTGCCCGTTCCAATGCAACGCGCCCGAAATCAACTGCATCGCGATGGTCGGGACGCGGGTCGACGGCCGCGACGGTTTCGCGGTCCGGGTCGGCGGCGGACTCTCCTCGACTCCGCGCATCTCGCGCCATCTCGGGGTCTTCGTCCCGCGTGAAGAGACCCTGGCGGTATTGCGCGCGATTATCGACGTATGGCGCCTGACCACCGAGTACCGGCTCTCGCGCGTCAAGGCGCGGCTCAAGTTCATGATCGACGACTACGGTGTCGAGGAGTTCCGCAAGCTGGTCGAGAAGCGGCTCGGCCGCGAACTCGAGAGCCTCGCCGTGATGCCGTTGCCCGACGCCGAAAGCGATCACATGGGTATCCACGAGGGGCGCGCGCCCGGCACAGCCTACGTCGGCTTCCCGGTCTACCTGGGCTTGGTCACCGGCGCCCAGATGATCGCGATCGCCGACCTAGTCGCGAGCTTCAGCGGCGACGTGCGTATCACCCGCCGCCAGAATTTCATCGTCACCGGAATCCCGCGCGAGCGCCTCGACGAGGTTACGGGACGTATCGCCGAGCTCGGCTTTCCGCTCTCCGCCAACGGCCTTCACGCCTCCTCGATTGCCTGTATCGGCGATCCGCACTGCAACTTCGCGGTCACGCCCACCAAGTCAAAGCTCGCAACCGTGGTGGCGCGGCTGGCCGCCGATTTTGGCGACGCGGTCGGCGGCTTGAAGCTCAATCTCGACGGATGCCCGCATGCCTGCGCGCAGCATTGGACCGGCGATATCGGCCTCCAGGGCACCACCGCCCGCGGGCCGGCCGGCGAGCCGCTCGAGGCGTTCGATATCATCCTGCGCGGCGGACTCGGCCGCGACGCCGCGATCGGGAAGCCCGTCCTGCGACGGGTTCCGTCGGCTGAGGTCGAGGATCAGGTCGCGCGCCTGTTCGGCGCTTATCTTACGCGGCGTCAGCCGGACGAAACCTTCAGCCGCTTTTGCACGCGCAGCAGCGACCAGGAATTGATCGCGATTGCGCACGGCGGCGCGGACGCCTCCCCAAGCGCTTCATAGGCCAGGAGCACCATCGTGCACGACTCCGAACACCACCTGATGGACGAACTGGAAGCCGGCGAAGTCGCCGTCGAGCTCGACGACCAGGGCCCCGCCGACGTGCTGGCTTGGGCGATCGGGCGCTTCGGCAAGCGTATGGGGATCTGTTCGAGCTTCCAGGCCGAGGGCTGCGCGCTGATCGACATGGCTTGGCGCATCGACCCTTCGGTGCGGGTCTTCACGATCGACACCGGCCGCCAGCCCGAAGAGACCTACGATTTGATCGACCGCTTCCGCGAGCGCTACGGGATCGTGACCGAAACCTTTACACCCGACTCGGGCGCGGTCGAGCGGATGGCCCAGCGGCACGGGCCGAACCTCTTCTATCGCGATGTCAACCTGCGTCTGCTCTGCTGCCAGGTGCGCAAGGTCATCCCGCTGCGCCGCGCGCTGCGCAACTTCGACGCCTGGGTGACGGGGCTGCGCCGCGACCAATGGGCCACCCGCTCCAATATCCGCAAGGTCGAGATCGATCACGACCACGGCGGAATTGTGAAGCTCGCGCCGATGGCCGACTGGACCGAGGAAGAGGTCTGGGACTACATCCGCGCCAACGACGTGCCTTACAACGCGCTCTACGACAAGGGCTTCAAATCGATCGGATGCGCGCCCTGCACGCGCGCGCTCAAGCCGGGCGACGATCCGCGCTCGGGCCGCTGGTGGTGGGAGAGCGGCGCGCCCAAGGAGTGCGGGATGCACTGCGCGATCGAGACCGGCGGCTTCGAACACGAGCTTACGGCCCTGCTCGGCGGCCATCAGGACGCTCCGCCGGCCGGCGGGCGCTGAGATTTGCACGAGGTTGATTCGATGGCGACTCATTCCGGCGACCATACGGTGACGCTCTCGACCGAGCCGCTCGTCCTCGAGCCGCTCCATCGCGAGCTCCTGGCGCCGCGCGTGCATGCGCTGGCGGCCAGCGTGGCCGAGCGCGTCGCGCGCGCGCCGTGGCTCGAGCTGGCATCCGCGATCGATTCGCTCTCGGTTCCGCTCGCGCTCCAGGAGCGGCTCGCAAACGTCATCGAGCTGGCGCTCGCCGGCGGACGCATCCGCCGCGAGGAGGGTCCGCCGGCCGAGGCCGCGCTGGTCGCGTTGTTCCGTAAGACTTCGCGCGGCATCGAGCTCGCAGCCGGCCTGGCTGCGCTCAATCGCGCGCTCGTACAACTCAACGATGCGACTATCGAGGGGGTGAGCGCCACGATGCGGGCGCCGGGTGTCTACGTGATGACGCTGCGCACCGCCGAGCTGCAGCTCGCCATCCGGTTCGATCGCAATGGCCCGGGGGTGGAATCGCTCGAAGTGGGGCTCGGCTGAGATTAACGATGGATTGGTTCCCGATCTTTCTTCGCCTGCGCGGCTATCGTTGCCTGGTGGTCGGCGGCGGCACGGTGGCGCTGCGCAAGACGCGCCAGTTGCTCGCGGCCGGCGCGACGGTGACGGTGGTCGCGCCGGAGCTGTCCCCGGGCTTTGACGATGCGGCGCTGCGGGCCGGCGTGGAAGTCGTCCGCGCTCGATTCGAGTCCGCGATGGTAGGCGGATGCCGGCTGGTGATCGCGGCGACCGACGCCGCCGCGGTAAATCGCGAAGTCGCCGCGGCCGCCGAAGCCTCGGGCGTGCCGGTCAACGTGGTCGATTCTCCCGAGCTTTGCGGCTATATCGCGCCGGCGATAATCGATCGCGACGGCGTCACGGTGGCGATCGGCACTGACGGGGCCGCGCCGATCCTGGCGCGAGAAATCCGCGCCCGGATCGACGCGGCCCTCCCGCGCGGCCTCGGCCGGCTCGCTGCGCTGGTCGCGCGCTGGCGCGCGACGGTGCGGCGCTGCCTCCCGGCGGCGGCTCATCGCCGCCGCTTCTGGGAGGCCGTCGTGCGCGGCCCGGTCGCGGGCGCCGCGATGCGCGGCGACCGCGACCAGGCCGCGCGCCTGATGGCGTGCGCGCTCGAGCGCGCCGCCGCCGGCGACCTCAGCCCCGAGGGCGAGGTCTGTCTGGTGGGCGCAGGCCCGGGCGATCCCGAGCTCCTCACGCTCGCTGCGCTACGCCTGATGAACGAATGCGACGTCGTGCTCCACGACAGCCTGGTGACGCCGGAGATCCTCGCGATGGTGCGGCGCGACGCCGAGCGTATCGACGTCGGCAAGCGATGCGGCGCGCACGGTACGAACCAGGATGAAATCAATCGCCTGATGATCGAGCATGCGCGCGCGGGCCGGCGCGTGCTGCGGCTCAAAGGCGGCGATCCGTTCGTCTTCGGACGCGCGGGCGAGGAGATGGAGGCGCTGGCGCGGGCGGGAGTCGCCTATCGCGTGATTCCCGGTATCACGGCGGCGGCGGGATGCGCCGCCGAGGCGCGAATCCCGCTGACCCATCGCGATCTCGCCCACTCATGCGTGCTGGCGACCGGGCATACCCGCGATGCCGATCCGGATTGGACGCGCCTGGCCGCCAGCGGCCAGACGCTGGTCTTCTACATGTCGCTTACGAATTTGGACTCGACCTGCGCGGAGCTGATGCGCCACGGCCTGGACGCGGCGACCCCGGCGGCGATCGTGGCGCGCGGTACGCGCGCCGATTCGGCGCTGTTGATCGCCACCCTCGCGACGCTCGCCGAGCAGGCCAGGAGCCGCCGCCCGGCGGGTCCGGCGATCGTGATAATCGGCGAGGTGGTGCGGGTTCGGGAGCGGCTCGACAGGCTCGCGGCCGAGGCCGATCGCAGAGCGCGCAGCGTCGATCGCGGGCCGGCGGACCCGTTTGAACCCGCGCCGTTTACAGCTAATCTTTAGCGGACGCCCACGCGTTCGGCATCCCAATTCACGAGGGCCTGAATCAGAAATTTCATCATGCTGGCCTTGGCAACAGCAAAACCATGACGAGGGTTGAGTAGGTGTCCCAGGAACACGGATTCACGCTTTGGTTTACGGGTCTGTCGGGCGCGGGCAAGTCGACGCTGGCGAATCTGGCGGCGCTGGAGCTGCGCGACCGCGGCCATCGGGTCGAGATTCTCGACGGCGACGAAGTGCGCACCAATTTGTCCAAGGGTCTCGGCTTCTCCAAGGAGGACCGCGACATCAATATCCGCAGGATCGGTTACGTATGCCGGCTGCTGGCGCGCAACGGCGTGGTCGCGATTTCCGCCGCGATCTCGCCCTACCGCGAGATTCGCGACGAAGTGCGGCGCGCCCACGACCGCTTTTTCGAGGTCTACATCAGATGTTCGCTGGACGAGCTTATACGGCGCGACGTCAAGGGGCTGTACGAAAAAGCCATCCGCGGCGAAATCAAGAATTTCACCGGCGTCTCCGATCCCTATGAGGAGCCGTTCGATCCGGAGCTGATCGTCGACAGCGACCGCGAGTCGGTCGAAGGGAGCCTCGCCCGGCTAATCGGCACGCTCGAAGAGCGCGGCTATATCATCGGCGCTCAGCCGGCGAAGAAAAGCGGCGGCGGGCGGGCCGCGCGATGAGCGGCGCGCCGGCACACGATCCGATCACGCCGCATGGCGGCGGCCCGCTGGTCGACCTGGCGGCGCCGGCTGCGGAGCGCGCCGCGCTCAAGGCCGCGGCCGCGCGACTGCCCCTGATCACGCTCAACGCGCGCGATCTGGCGGACCTCGAGATGCTCTCGACAGGCGCCTTCACGCCGCTCGTGGGGTTCATGGGCGAGGCCGACTATGTTGCGAGCCGCGACCGGATGCGCCTGGAATCGGGCGCGCCGTGGTCGGTGCCGATCACGCTCGGAATCGCGGAGGCCGATGCGCGTAATCTGAAGCCCGGCGGCGAGGCGGCGCTGGCCGCGCCCAACGGCGAGCGCATCGCGATTCTCAAGATCGGCGAAATCTTCCGCGTCGATCGGCGGCGCGAGGCCGAGGCGGTCTTCGGCACCGCCGACGAGGCGCATCCGGGGGCGAAGAACGTCCTCGAAGCGCCCGCGACTTGCGTCGCCGGGCGGCCGCTCCTGTTTGGCGAGATTCCGGGCCGCACTTTCCCCGAGGTCCCGCGCGAGCCGCGCGCCACGCGCGCCGCGTTCCGCGAGCTCGGATGGCGCAAAATCGTCGCGTTTCAGACCCGCAACCCGACCCATCGCGCCCACGAGTACATCCAGAAGATCGCGCTCGAGGTCTGCGACGGCCTGATGCTCCATCCGCTGGTCGGCGAGACCAAGGGCGACGACGTGCCGGCGGCGGTGCGGATGGAAACCTATCGGGTGCTGCTGGAGCTCTACTATCCGAAGAATCGCGCGATGCTCGCCGTGATGCCGGCGCATATGCGCTACGCCGGTCCACGCGAGGCGATCCTGCATGCGATCGTGCGCCGCAATTACGGCTGCACGCATTTCATCGTGGGACGCGACCACGCAGGCGTCGGCTCCTACTACGGCACCTACGACGCGCAGAAAATCTTCGATAACTTCACGCCTGAAGAGATCGGCATCACGCCGCTCTGCTTCGAGAACACCTTCTATTGCAAGCGTTGCGGCGGGATGGCCTCGTACAAGACCTGCCCGCATGAGGACGCCGATCGTCTGCTGCTGTCGGGCACCAAGGTGCGCGAGATGCTGCGTCGCGGCGAAGCCCCGCCGCCCGAGTACACGCGTCCGGAGCTGGCGGAAATTCTGGTGCGCGCGATGCGCGAGCGCTAGCGAGACGACCAAAATCCGTGCTTGGCCGCGAGGGTTAAGAAGCCGGGGCTTTTCGCTGAGCGAGCCCCTCCATCGTCATCCCGAGCGGAGCGAGTTTGCGAACGGAGAGTCGAGGGATCGCTGCGAAGCGATTGGTGCTGCTCCTGATTTAGAAATCATCGCTTCGCGTCGATCTCTCCGCTGCGCCTCGCTCCATTCGTCGCTCGGCTCCGGTCGAGATGACAAAAAAGCAGCTTTACACAGCAGGACGGAAACGCTGACTGGGGTGGAACTATCGCCCCGCCGCGTCCATTGTTTAACTGATGACCACTGCATCGCCGTACCTTGCCGCGATCGGCACCGCGCTGCCGCCCAACTATGTCGCGCAGGAGCGGCTGACGGCCGCGCTGCGCGAAGTCTGGGCGCGCAAGCACGCCTCGACCGAGCGTTTCGATCGAATCCAGGCCGCGCTCGGCGTGGGCGGCCGCAGTCTCGCGCTGCCGTTCGAGGATTATCCGCTGCCCTCGTTCGCCGCCGCCAACGACGCTTGGCTGCGCGTCGCGCCGGAGCTGGGCGCGGCCGCCGCGCGCGAGGCGCTCGAGCGGGCCGGACTGCGGCCCGCCGACGTTGATCAGCTTTTGTTCGTCACCGTCACCGGCATCGGCGCGCCCACCGCCGACGTCGGCATTGCGACGCGGCTCGGGATGCGCCGTGATGTGCGGCGCACGCCGATCTTCGGGCTCGGATGCGTCGGCGGCGCCGCGGGCGTCGCCCGCGCGGCCGATTACCTGCGCGGCGACGACGGCGGACTCGCGCTGCTGGTATCGGTGGAGCTCTGCTCACTGACGCTGCAACTCGACGATCTCTCGGCCGCCAACATCATCGCGTCGGGACTGTTCGGCGACGGCGCCGCGGCGGCGGTGCTCGCCGGTGGCGGACGCAATCCGGTGCGTCCGCCGCGGATCGCCGCAAGCCGTTCGATCCTCTATCCCGACACCGAGCGCATCATGGGCTGGGATATGGCCGACAGCGGACTCAAGGTGGTGCTCTCGGCGCGGCTGCCCGAGCTAATCTGCGCGAACCTGCGCGCCGATGTCGATTCGTTCCTGGCCGAGCACGGGCTGGAGCGCCGCCATATCGCGCATTGGATCGCGCATCCGGGCGGTCCGAAAATTCTGCGCGCGGTCGAGACCTCGCTCGAGCTGGCGCCGCAGAGCCTGGCGCGCTCGTGGCGCTTCCTCGAAGCGGCGGGCAATCTTTCGTCGGCGTCGATCCTGTTTATCATGCGCGACTTCCTCGACGCCGATTGCGCGCGGCGCGGCGATTGGGGACTGATGATCGCGATGGGGCCGGGGTTCTGCGTCGAGCTCGTGCTGCTGCGATGGTAGTCGGCGAGCGGACTTACCTCGCGATCCTGGCCGTGGTCGCGGCGGAACGCATCGTCGAATTGCTCGTCTCGCGCCGCAACGCCATCCGCATCCTGGCGCGCGGCGGCTCCGAGAGCGGCCAGGCACATTATCGCGCGATGGTCGCGATGCATGGCGCGTGGCTCGCCGCCTGCGCCATGGAGTCACTGACGATCCGCCGGGCGATACCGGCGCTCTTATCGAGCGGCGCGTTAGTGGTCGCCGCCGCTGCGCAGGCGCTGCGCTACTGGGCGGTCTGGACGCTCGGCGAGCGCTGGAACACGCGCATTATAGTGACGCCCGAGGCCCCGCCGGTGACCGGCGGGCCCTATCGTTATCTGCGCCATCCGAATTACCTCGCCGTGATTCTCGAAGTCGCGGCGCTCCCGCTAATCCGCGCGAACTGGTACACGGCGATTGGCTTCTCGCTCGCGAATGCGATCGTGCTAGGGGTCAGAATTCCAGTCGAGGAGCGCGCGCTGGGCGCCGGATGGCGCGATGCGTTCGCGTCACGCGGCAGGTTCATTCCGCGATGAGGCGGCGCTTAGTGGCTCATTGCACCGGCGGCTCGTCGACCGGCGGCCCCATCACGGGCGAGCCATGATGCAGCATCATCCACCATCGCGTCCCCGCCCGTGCGAAGACGTTGGTGGTCAGCACCTTGGCCTTGATCGCGCCCTCGGCCCCGCGCTGGGTAAGCTGCTCCTCGAGCACCACGTAGCCGAGATCAGCCGAGACCTGCGCGTCGATAATCCGCAGCTCGAATTCCATCTCGAAGACGTTCTCGAAGATCCGCTCCCAACTGCTCATGATCGGGCCCCATCCGCCGAGCTCGGGCCATCCCGGATGAATACAGATGATGCGCGGGTCCTTGAGCCATACCGATTCCATCTGCTCCGTATCGAGGCTCTCGAAAGCGCGGTAGAAGGCGCTATTGGCTTCGAGTAATGCGTCGCGATCGGACATGCGTTTTAATCCCGTGAATCGTGCCTAGCTTGGCCCGCCGCCGTGTGATTCGCAAGCGCGGCCTTTGAGCTGCGTCGCGATTCGGCGATAATGCGGTTCGGGTTCGGCGGCGCGATAATCATCGATAGACAGACGTTAGAGGCAGAAGGAGCGAAAGAAAATCCTGATGGCAAGCGAGAGACGCAAGGAGATCAAGCGGCGCCGAAAGCGGCGAGAGAAGCGGCTGAAGCAACGGATCCGTGAAGCACGCGGCCGCCGCAAGAAACGCTGAGTATCGAGGGCGGCGCAGCTTCTCGTTCGCCGTGGCTTGCGAATAAATAACTAAGCTGATATTTTTAGTTATCTTTTAGCCGAGAAGGCCTGAAATTAGTCGATTCTCAGCCCGGGATAGCCGAGCTTGCCGTCAGGCAGGCGTCTTGGTAGGAAAGCCAAAAGAAAGCACCCGGCGCAGACTCAATTCAAAGGAGAGAGAAAGCATGGCACTGCATATAGGCTCGATAGCCCCCGATTTTTCGCAGGAGTCGACCGAGGGAACGGTCCGGTTTCACGATTGGATCGGCAACCATTGGGCGGTCCTGTTTTCGCATCCCAAGGATTTCACTCCGGTCTGCACGACGGAGCTCGGGATGGTCTCGAAGCTCAAGGGCGAGTTCGAGCGGCGCAACTGCAAGGTGATCGGCGTTAGCGTTGACGATGTCAATTCGCATCGCGGCTGGATCAAGGATATCGAAGAGACGCAGAGCACGCGGATGAACTTTCCGATTCTCGGCGACGCGGATCGCAAGGTTGCAAGCCTCTACGACATGATCCATCCGGAAGCCAACGATACGCTGACGGTGCGTTCGGTGTTCATCATCGATCCGAACAAGAAGATCCGCGCGATTATCACCTATCCGGCGAGCACGGGGCGCAACTTCCAGGAGATTCTGCGCGCGATCGATTCGCTGCAGTTGACCGATAAGTACCAGGTCGCGACGCCGGTCGACTGGAAGGACGGCGACGACGTGATCATCGTGCCGGCGCTCAAGGATCCGGCCGAGCTGAAGCAGAAGTTTCCCAAGGGCTACAAGGAACTGCGGCCCTATCTGCGCGTAACGCCGCAGCCCAACAAGTAGCCGGATAAGGATCCGGTAGGCCGCGGCGTGGCCGGCCGTCATCACGCTGTCGCCATCCTGCGGCGCGCCCGCGCCGCGGCGCTCGCGCGGACAAGGCCGCCGGCGGCATCGCGGCCGGCGGCCTCGTCCGACTTGCCTTGCCCGCCAATAGCTGCGGCGCTACATTGAATCGAGTCCTGCCAGTCGTTTTTTGATGCCCCTCGTTTGGGACGTCCAGGAGCATTCCTGCTGGGACCCCCAAATTGCGAGCGAGGTTGTGATGAATGGGACCAACGGGGAGGGCGTAGCGGCGATTGCAGGCGCCGGCGGCACTGGCGGCGTCGGCAGGCGCCTGATCGTGATCTCGAATCGCGCGCCGATCCGGCTCGTCCACGAGCACGGCCGCGAGCGCATCGAACCCACCGTTGGCGGCGTCGGCTCGACCTTCCTGCGCCTGCTCGAGCATCATGGCGGTCTGTGGGTGGCGTGGTCGGGTGGCCCCAAGACGCCCGCGCGCTTGCGCCTGCCGAGCGAGGCGCCGCGCTTTGCCCTGGTGTTCGCGCCGCTCACCGAGCGGGACATCTCGAACTATTACTACGGGATGTGCAATCGCGGGCTGTGGCCGCTGATGCACTACATGATTTCGAATTGTCACTTCAGCGCTGCGTTCTGGAATCAGTATCAGAATGTCAATCGCACCTTCGCCAACCTGGCGGCAACCGAAGCGCTGCCTGACGATCTGGTCTGGGTGCAGGATTTCCATCTCGGCCTGGTGCCGCGGATGCTTCGCGAGCGGCGTCCCGGGCTGCCGATCGGAATCTTCTGGCACGTGCCGTTCCCGCCCGAGCAGCTTTTCCGGATCCTGCCGTGGCGCGGCGAGTTGCTGAGCGGGATGCTGGGGGCGGACCTGATCGGCTTTCACACCCACGCCTACGTCGAGCATTTTCTGGATTGCTGCGAGCGCCTGATGGGCCTCAACGTCGATCGCGCGGCGGGCGAGGTTTCGGTCGACGGGCGGCGTGTGCGGGTCGGCGCCTTTCCGCTCGGCATCCCCGCCGACTACTTTGCCGCGCTCGCCAGAAGCGAGCGGGTGCAAGAGCGCGCCGAACGAATCCGCCGCGCGCTGCGCTCGCCGATCGTGGTGCTCGGCGTCGATCGGCTCGACTACACCAAGGGGATCATCGAGCGCCTGGCGGGCTTCGAGCGCTTCCTGGAGAACAACCCCGCCTACCATCGCCGGGTCGCCCTGGTCCTGATCGCCGTGCCGTCGCGCACCAAGGTCGCCGACTACGCGCTCTTAAAGCGCCAGCTCGACGAGCAGGTCGGCCGCGTGGTCGGACGCTTCTCGTCGGAGGGCTGGGTCCCGATTCGCTACCTCTACACTCAGTTCAACGCCGAGGAGCTGGTCGCCTATTACCAGGCGGCCGATATCGCGCTGCTGACGCCGCTGCGCGACGGGATGAACCTGGTGGCGAAGGAATTCGTCGCCTCGCATCTCAATGACGACGCGGTGCTGATCCTGAGCGAGTTCGCGGGCGCGGCCGAGGAGCTGACCGAGGCGCTGCTGGTGAATCCGTACGATATTGACGCGCTCGCGCGCCGGCTGCGCCAGGCGATCGAGATGGACCCGGCGGAAAAGGCGGCGCGGTTGCGTGCGATGCGCGCGAAGATCAACGCTAACGATCTGCAATACTGGTCGGCGCGATTTCTCGACGTGCTCGGCGAGAGCGCGCCGGCGCGCGAGAGCTTCGCCGGTGTCTCAGGCCGTTAATCTTCCCCGCCCTTTTCCCGACGGTCTCCTGAACGAACTTGCCGGCCGCGGCCGGCTGCTGTTGATGCTCGACTACGACGGCACCATCGCTCCGATCGTGAGCGATCCCGCCGCCGCCTGGCCGCTCAACGAGACCCGCGAGGCGATCGTCGCGATGGCGGCGCGGCGCGATCGGGTCGAGCTGGCGATTATCAGCGGCCGCGGCCTCGCCGAGCTGGCCCGCCTGCTGGGCGTCACGCGCGGGGTGCACCTGGTCGGCGTCCACGGCCTCGAGAGCGCCGATCCCGAGGGCCGGCGGGCGACGGCGCCCGGCCTGGAGGAGGCGCTGCATCAGCTCGAGAACGTGCGGCGATGGCTCCGGGAGCGGGTTCCCATGGGAAGCGGCCTGGCGGTCGAGGACAAGCGGCTGGCGGTTGCGCTGCACTATCGCAATGCCGCCCCTGCCGTGGCGCTGCCGATGGTCGAGGAGTTCGAGCGCTTCGTCGCGCGCGCGGAGCATCTCGGCATCAAGTACGGCAAGCAAGTGGTGGAGGCCGCGCCGCGCGGCGCCGACAAGGGCGCGGCGGTCATCGCGCTCGTGGAGCGGACCGGCGCGGACGCGGCGCCGGTCTACTTCGGCGATGACCTTACCGACGAGGATGCCTTCCGCGCGCTCGCGGGCCGCGGCGTCACCGTGGTCGTCGGCGGCGAGGACCCGAGCGCCGCGCGTTACCGCGTCGCGAGTCCGGCCGCGGTCGCTACGATCCTGGGTGGCCTGGCCGCCGCGATCGATGCGCTCTGATGGCGGGCGGCATCGTGGTTGACTTGCCCGATCGATGGCCGGAAAATTGACGGATTATGGCGCGAGTAACAGTCGAAGATTGCCTGGAACAGATTCCCAACCGCTTTGAGCTGGTGCTGGTGGCGGCCCGCCGCGCCAAGCAACTGCTCAAGGGCGCGCGTCCGCTGGTCGAATCGAACAACAAGGAAGTCGTCACGGCGCTGCGCGAAATTGCCGCCAACAAGGTCGTCCTGGAGCGGCCGGCGCGCGATTCCTGAGATTGCCCGATTATCGCTTCGCCGGATAAGAGTGTCCGGCACGGTGCGGAATCGATCGCATCCCCGCAACCAGGTCTTTCGCGGTGGCAGTCAAGCGTAAAAAGGGGGCCCGCAAATCCGCGGCGCGCAAGGCTCCGGCGGCCGAGCCCGTCCCGGCTCTCCCGGTACTGACTCCGGCGGTCGCGCCCGCCGAAGGTCCCGCCGACGAGCCCGCGCATCTGCTGCCCGAGGCCGCTTCGGCCAGGCTGCCGATCGATCCTGAAGACGCTGACGATGATTCCGAACCGGCCGCTCACCCCGATGATGACGACGGGGCGGGCGAGGGCGCCGGCGATGCGTCCGAGCGCGGCGCGCTGGTTCCGTTCGATCCGCTGAGCCGCTACATCGCCGAAATCCGGCGCATCCCGCTGCTGACCCGCGAGGAGGAGGTCGAAGTCGCGCGCCGCTACCATCGCGATCACGATCCGCGCGACGCCTATCGGCTGGTCACCGCCAATCTGCGCCTGGTGGTGAAGATCGCCTACGAGTTCGCGCGCGCCTCCAAAAATCTGCTCGACCTTATTCAGGAAGGCAACGTCGGCCTGATGGAGGCGGTCAAAAACTTCGATCCCAATCGCGGCATCCGCTTCCCCTCGTACGCGGTATGGTGGGTGCGCGCCTATATCTACCGCTACCTGATCAACAACTGGCGGCTGGTCAAGATCGGCACCACGCAGGCGCAGCGCAAGCTGTTCTTCAACCTGCGCAAGGAGATGGACCGCCTGCAGGCCGAGGGCTTCGAGCCGCAGCCGCGCTTGCTCGCGCAGCGCCTGGGCGTCAAGGAGAGCGAGGTGATCGAGATGCGCGAGCGGCTCGGCCATAGCGAGCTGTCGCTCGATCAGCCGGTCGCGGGCAGCGAGGAGACGGCGCTGCTCGACGTGATTTCCGATCCCGGGCAAAACCCCGAGAGCGAGCTTGCCGCCTCCGAGTTCCGCAACTTCGCGCGCGACCGGGTCGAGGCCTTCGCCAAGACGCTCAGCGGCAAGGAGCTCGAGATCTTCCAGCATCGACTGATCGCCGAGGAGCCGATGACGCTGCAGGCGATGGGCGACAAGTTCGGCATCAGCCGCGAGCGCGTGCGCCAGATCGAAAGCCGCCTCAAGCGCCAGCTCCGCGATTACGTCAAGTCGCAGGCCCCGGACATCGATCAAGCCCGTGGGGCGTGAATCGTCGCGCCGTTATTTCGCGCGCGGTGAGGAATCCCGCGCCGCCGGGGATACCAGTACGCACGAACGTGTTGTCCGGGATTCTTCGCTGCGCTCAGAATGACAGCGGGGCCTCGGGACTTGCAGTCTTGCTTCGAGCTCGCGCCAAGACTCTAGCCATTAGTGTCATCCTGAGCGAAGCGAAGGATCCCGGACCACATCGCGATGGAGTCTGTACAGTAGCGGCACGGGATCTTTCGCTGCGCCCGGGATGATAGGCGTTCCGCGTTTATTTTAGCGAGCGCTGCGCAAGGCCCCACCCCATCTTGTATCCACAGGCCGGGTGCTGGGATAATCCCCCGCAGGATGTGGGGTGGGGTGGGGCGGGGCGGTAACTGCCACCCATCGCAGTATGAATCGACGTAGTTGTGCGCTGGTCGTGGTCGGCAACGAAATTCTGTCGGGCAAGATCCCCGACAGCAATGCCTATTTTGCGGCCCGCGAGCTGCGCGCCGCCGGAATCGCCCTGGAACGCATCGCGGTGGTGCCCGACGAGCTCGAGGCGATCGCGGCCGAAGTCCGTGAATGCGCCGCGCGCTTCGATTTCGTCGTCACCTCGGGCGGAGTCGGACCGACCCACGACGACCTCACGATGGAGGGCGTCGGGCGCGCCTTCGGCCGCCAGCTCGCGCTCAGCGACGAGCTCGCGGCGCTGATCAACGAGCATTCCTCCGGGCGGCCGAGCAATCCGGCGCGGCTCAAGATGGCCGAGATTCCCGAGGGCGCGGCGCTCAACCGCTCCGACGACATCTGGTTTCCGACCGTCCAGCTCGAGAACGTCTATATTCTGCCGGGTGTGCCGCAGCTCTTCGAGGCGAAGCTCAGGATGATCGCGCGGCGCTATCGCTCCGATCCCTACTTCATGCGCACCATCTATACGACTGCCGGCGAATCGGCGATCGCGGCGCATCTGAACGAATGCATTGCGCGCTACCCGGAGCTGATGCTCGGTTCGTATCCGAAATTTGACGATGCGGAGTATCGCGTCAAGCTGACGCTCGAATCCAAGGACCGCGGCTACCTCGATCGCGCCTTCAAGCATCTGATCGAGCTGCTGCCCCGGGACGCGGTGCTCAGGACTGAATAGGTTTCGCGGTTTTTCAATGGTGGAGTGGGGATGGGAGGATGAGGTCATGAAAGGCAAATCCGGATTAGTCGCGATTCTGATCGCGGCGGCGATGATGCTGCCGGCGGGCGCGATCGCACAGAGCGCATCGGGCGGCGTCCAGCCGCAGAACCAGGTGCAGGTGCCGCAACCCGAACAGGGCGGCGTCGATTGGAAGGGCGCCGGCTACGGCGCAGCCGCGCTGTTCGGAAATCTGCTCTATATCCCGGCCAAGATCGTCTACGCAGCCGGCGGCGGACTGGTCGGCGGCGGCAGCTACCTGGTGACGGGCGGCAACAAGCAGGTCGCCGATACCATCTGGCGGAGCTCGCTGGGCGGCGACTACGTGTTGACGCCCGAGATGATCCAGGGCAAGAAGCCGGTCTACTTCAGCGGACCCAACGCCACCTCGCCGCCGCCGCCGAATGCCCCGGCAGGCTACTCGGGCAGTATCTCGCCGTCGTCATCGGCAGGGAGCGGCCCGAGCGTCGCGAACAGTGGCATGAGCTCGACGGGTACCAGCGGCGGTTCGATGGGCGCGAGCGGTCCGGGTGCGTCAGGATCGTCAGGTGCCGGCTCATCGAGCGGCGGGATGGATGCGGGCGCCGGTCCCGTGGGCCATCATGGCGCCAGCGGTATCCCGGCCGCGCCGCTGCCGAACACCTCGATTCAGTAGGCGGAGAATCGTTGGACGGGAGAACCGAAGGATGAAGCGGGCGGGCTTTTTCTGGAAATCGAGCTGAACCACCTGCCGCAACGCAAGAAGTTTCTTGCGCAGCGAGTTGGGCATCGACCTCGAGGAGCGTGATTTCGCCCGCGATCCGCTCTCGATCGACGAGCTCAAGGCGCTCTTTAAGGGGCGAGATCCCCGGGACTTCCTGAATCCGAAGAGCCCCGCCTTCAAGGCTCGCGGCCTGGCCGGCAAGACGCTCAGCCCGGCCCAGGCGCTGAGCCTGATGGCGGCGGAGCCCAATCTGATCAAGCGGCCGCTGATCGTGGCCGGCCGCGAGCTTATCGCGGGTTTCGATCGCGAGCGGATTGCGGCGGCGTTTAAGCGCTAGGCCGGCTTCTCGGCCTTCTCGTGACGATCGTTGCGGCCGCCGTCGGCGGCCTCGTGCCGGCGCGCGGGGCCGTCGCGAGTGGTGGTCAGCACCTCGATAAACTTGCGCACCGCGGGCGAAAGCTCGCGGCCGCGCTTGTGGATGATCGCGAGCGGGCGGGCGAAGGTCCCTTCGGCGAACTCGACGATCCTGAGCGTGCCGCGTTCGGCCTCGAGCTCGACCGCCATCCGCGGCACGATCGCGACCCCCTGTCCGATCTCGACCGCGCGCTTGATGGTCTCGATATTGTCGAACTCCATCACGTACTGCGGCTTGACGCCGTGATCGCGCAGGATGCGGTCGCAGGCCTTGCGGGTCGGAACGTCGCGCTCGTAGCCGACCAGGTTCTGCCCCGAGAGCTCGGCCACCCTGATGCGGCCATGACGCGCCAGCGGGCTGTCGGCCGGAACCGCCAGGATGAGTTCATCCTCGCGAAACGGCACGGTCACGATCTGTCCGCGCTTGGCCGGATAGGCAACCACGCCGAGGTCGATCTTGCCTTCGAGCAGATCCTCGTAAATCCGGTTCGAACGGAGATACTCCAGATGCAGGTTGACGGCCGGGTAGGTGCGCAGGAACTCGCTCAGGAACGGCGGCAGTTCATGCAGGCCGACGCTGTAGACCGTCCCGACCCGGATTGAGCCGGCGACCACCGAGCCGATCTCGCGCAGGCGGTTCTCGAGTTCGAGGTAACGCTGCACGATCTCCTTGCTCGCATGGTAGAGCATCTGGCCCGCCGGGGTCGGTTTGACACCCGCGCGGCCGCGTTCTATCAATCGGCAGTCGTACTTTTCTTCAAGGCTGCGGACCTGCTGGCTCACCGCGGATTGAGTGACGAAGTTTTGCGAGGCGGCGTAAGAAAAGCTGCCGCTTTCGACGATATCGCAGAAGACTTTGAGCGTTTCGATATGCATACGAGTCGTTTGTGGTATAAAATTATCTGATACGCGGCATCGGCGCAAATAGTAGGTCCGTTAATTCGGTAATAAGCCCAATGTTAGCCGATGACCTGCTTAATCATAAGGCAGGTTTGTTCCAGGAATCAGAGTTTTTTGCTTTCAGGAGCGTAACGTGGCGGATTTGCTCAAAGATCTCGATTTTTTCAATCTCGAAGAGATGCTGAGCTCGGAAGAGCGGATGGCCCGCGACACGGTCAAGCAATTCGTCGAGCGCGAGGTCATCCCGGACATCGAGCATCACTTCGCTAACGAAACCTTTGCATCCGAGCTAATCCCACGGATGGCCGAGCTCGGCGTCTTCGGCGCCAATCTCCACGGCTACGGATGCGCCGGGATGAGCAACGTCGCCTACGGCCTCATCATGCAGGAACTGGAAGCCGCCGACTCCGGTCTGCGCTCGTTCGCCTCGGTCCAGAGCGCGCTCGCGATGTACGCAATCTACGCGTGGGGATCGGAAGCGCAGAAGAATCGCTTCATCCCGGAGATGGCCAAGGGGCGCATCCTCGGATGCTTCGGGCTGACCGAACCCGACCATGGTTCCGACCCGGGCGGGATGGAGACGCGGGCGTGGCGCGATGGCCGCGGATGGGTGCTGAACGGCACCAAGCGCTGGATTACCAACGGCTCGATCGCCGACCTCGCGATCGTATGGGCGCGCGTCGATGAGGGCATCACCGGTTTCATCGTCGAAAAGGGCACACCCGGCTTCAGCACCCACGATATCCACGGCAAGTTCTCGATGCGCGCATCGATCACCTCCGAGTTGATACTGGAAGATGTACGCGTCGGTCCCGAGGCCCATCTGCCGGAGGCGCGCGGCCTCAAGGCCCCGCTCTCATGCCTGACGCAGGCGCGCTACGGGATCGCGTGGGGCGCACTGGGCGCGGCCCGCACCTGCTACAACTGCGCGCTCTATTACGTCAAATCGCGCAAGCAGTTTTCGCGCCCGCTCGCGGGCTACCAGCTCGTCCAGGCCAAGCTCGTGCGGATGCTCACCGAGATCACCAAGGGCCAGCTCGTCTGTCTTCAGCTCGGCCGGCTCAAGGATGCCAACCGGATGCGCCCCGAGCAGGTCTCGTTCGCCAAGCGCAACAACGTCAACCAGGCTCTGCAGATCGCGCGGATGGCGCGCGACATGCTGGGCGCCAACGGCATCGTCAACGAATATCCCGTCATCCGGCACATGCTGAACCTCGAGACCGTCAATACCTACGAGGGCACCTACGATGTGCAAACCTTGATTCTGGGACGCGATATAACCGGCGAGAGCGCCTTCGACTGAGCGGCGACAACCAGGGAGGAATCGCGATGGTCAAAGTAAAATCGCTGAACCATGTCGGGATCCGGGTCAGCGACGCGAATCGCACCAAGGAGTTCTACGCCCGGGTGCTGGGGCTGCCGATGATGGAGCGGCCGAACTTTCCGTTCGGCGGCGCCTGGTACGGAATCGGCCAGAACATGATTCATGTGATCGAGAGCCGCGACGTCGGCCGCAAGATCGATCCAGCCGGTCCGCATATCGCGCTCGACGTCGATGATCTCGACGCGGCCAAGGCCGAGCTCGAACGGCTCGGGATCGAATACCTCGACGGCAGCGCGGTCGGCGCGATAATCGGCAACGCCGAGCGGCGTCTCACCGGCCGCCAGCTCTGGTTCCTCGATCCCGACGGCAACACGATCGAGCTGCGCAGCCCGTAATTGGGCGCGCGCCGTCAGCGCAGCAGGCGCTCGACGCTATCGATGCACTGCTGCGCTTCGCCGAGGTCCTCGAAGTAGACCATGGTCTGCTTCTTGAAACTGTCGCGCGGCGCGTCGGCGTGATGGTTGAACACCTGCAGGCGTCCCGAGCCCATACCGATCGCGAGCTCGCGCGCGAAGCGGATTAGCTGCAATCGCTTGCGCCCGTCGACGTCGAGACCCTTCAGATACTTTTCAAGATAGGGCGCGATTTCAGGATTATCGAAATCGCCCTCCTGCGGCGCGATCACCGGCGTGCCGCCGAGCAATTCGTGGAACCGGCAGAGCGCCCGATAGTGCGCATCGAGCGTGAAATGCCGCCCGGCGTACGCGATACTCGGCCGTGGCACCGCCATCCCGGAATGCGTGAAGATCGGATCGCTCTCCGCCGCCATCGCGAGCGACCTGAGCTGCTGATAGATCTGGATAATCTCCGCGAACGCATCGACCACCGGCGCCGACTGGGTCTTGAGCGCCCCCGAGGCCTGCGCGATCAGGTAGGCGATTCCGAGCATCAACTTCACGCGCACCATCGCCTGTATAGTGCTGAACCAGGCGACGTACGGGATCGTGCCCGGCGCGAGGCGCCCGCCGATGCGCGCCTTCAGATGGACTTCTTCGAGGATCTTCGGCTCGCCCGCGCAGAAGATGCGCGAGTTGGGGACGAAGACGTGATCGAAGATCACGTGCGCGTCGATCTCGTCGAAGGAGCCCGACAGCGGATAGGAAAATCGGCTGGTCGAATCGGTCAGCGGCTCGCGGCAGATGATCTTCACGCCTTTCGTCGCGGCCGGCACCACCACCGAGAGCGCCCAATCCTTCTCGTCGGGCTGCAGGAACGCCCACGGCACCACGTAGATCTCGTTGGCGAACGGCGCGAGCGTCGCGGCCTTGTAGCCGTTGATCACGATCCCGTCCGGACGGCGCTCGACGATCCGCAGGTAGAGGTCGAGGTCATCCTGCTGCGAGACCGCACGCGATCGATCGCCCGAGGGGCCGTGGAACGCGCCGCTCAGCCATGGATCGGTCTGGATGCAATGCGAGCGGAAGCTCTGCATATTTTCGAGCCAGGCCGGGTTGTACTTCTGATAGATCGCCGTCGGATCCATCGAGTACGCGTGCCATAGCGTCATGATCGCGGTGAAGCGTCCGAAGAAGCCACCGGTCTCGAGACTCACCAGCTCGTAGTAGCGGCGGAGCTTGCCGAGATCCTCGACGCTGCGCGGGATGAAGTAGGCCATCCCGATACGCCGGCCGTCGGGATCGGCGAAGGTCGCCTCCTCGGCGTGCTGCGCGTCGTGCTGCAGATCGTAGAGCCGCGCGACAGCCTGCGCCGTGCGGCGCAGCGCCGGATGCGCAGTCACGTCGATGACGCGCTCGCCGTTGAACCATACTTCGCGATCGTCCTTGAGGCTCTCGAGATATTCCGCTCCGGTGCGCACGCCGACCTCCTGTGCTTCCGATCCGATGCGTTGACTATTCGATACCCGCCAGCCGCCGTGCGTAGCCCGCATGCGGCGCGAAATCGTATTCGCGGTAAGCCTGAAGTTTTTCAGCCTCGAGGCCGCCTTCGGCATGGACCGCCAGCACTTCCTGGTAGCCGCCGAAATCCGACGCGGTGAGATCGCCGATCAGGTTCAGCAGCCTGAGCCGCTTCTCCGCGTCGAAGCCCTTGGCGCCGCCGAGATAGCGCAGCACGTAGGCGCGGGTCGCCTCGCTGGTCAAATCCTCGGCCGCCGGCGCCGTCACCAGCAGTCCGCCCGCGAGATCCTGCACGATCTGCACCGCCTGATGATAACCATGCGCGAAGTGATACTTGGCGACATTCGTCAGCAGCGTGTTCGGCACCGCGACGCCCTCTTCGATCGTGCAGGCGGTCGCGGCATGCTCGATGAGTCCGCGCACCGTCGTATGGTAGGCCGCGAGCTGGGTCAGCTTGTCGCGCACGTGGCCCGCGCGCAATGTGCCGTTGGCTTCCGAGATCGCGTAGCCCGCCCCGGCCATCAGCTCCAGCAGCGGCAGCTTGTAGGAGACCGCGGTGAAGCGATGGAAGCGCACGAAGTTCAGCGCCATCGGGCCCGCGAATTCGGTCTCGCCCTGCAGGAAGACGCGTTCGCGCGGCACGAAGACGTCGTCGAAGACCGTCAACGTCTCCATCATCTTGTGCCGCGCGCTCAGCGGATGCTCGAACGGATCCTTGGGCCCGGAGCCGTGCGGACTGGCGATTAGCTTGAGGCCCGGCGCGTTGGCCGGCACCGCAAAGGCGACCGCGTAGGGCCGGTCCTCGGGACGCATCGCGCGGGTCGGCAGCACGATTATTTCGTTGGCGTTGGTCGAGACGGAGGTATGCACCTTGGCGCCGCGCACCACGATCCCGCCGTGGCGCTCCTCGACGATGCGCAAGTAATAATCCGGATGCTCCTGCTGCGCGGGACCGAGCGCGCGGTCGCCCTTGACGTCGGTCTGGGCGACGGCGACGGCGAGATCTTGGTCGCGGCAATGGAGATAGAAGTCGCGGATGCGCTCGCGATAGGGCAGCTTGCCGGCCGCCGCCATCCGCTCGCCGATGATGGTCAACGCCAGCAGGGCATCGGTACCGATCTCCTTGATCAGCACCACCAGCGTGCCGCCCTCGCGCGTCGCCGCCGCGATCAGGTCCTTGCGTGCGAGCAGATCCTCGGCGCTGCGCGGGACCTGGTAGTAGCGGCTGTAGCGCGCGCCGCCCTCGTGAACCACCGCGAGTTTCTCGTAGCGCGGATCCTCGGCCATCCGGTAGTCCGTCGCCGCGTGCTCGACGGCGAGTCCGATCACCGGATGGGCGGTGACGTCGGCTACCCGCTCGCCGCGGAAGAAGACCGCGCGCCCGTCGCGCAGCGATTGTTTGTATTCGTCGACCGTTCTGAGTGCCATCGCTCGATACTCCGGCGGCGCCCTCGCCGCCATCCGTTTACAGCACAGATGAGCGTATGCGGGAAAGGTTTAACCGGCGCGAGACATCTCCTATCATCACGCCATCATGGCCCGATCAAAGTCCCCTGTTTGGCGCGCGCCGCTAGGCAGCGGTTCGACCGCCGCGGTGCCCGATCTCAAGCCACTGCGGATTCTGGTCGCCGGCGAGATGGTGCTGGATCGCTACCTGTGGGGCGACGTCTCGCGCATCTCGCCCGAAGCGCCGATCCCGGTGCTGCGCGTGACGCGGCGCGAGGAGAAGCTCGGCAACGCGGGCTTCGTGATGGCGAACTTGCGCGCGCTCGGGGCCGAGGTGGCGGCGCTGGGAGTGGTCGGGGCCGATCGCAACGGCCAGCGCCTGCGCGAGATCCTCGAGGGACTCGGCGTGGGTACCCGTTCGGTGCTGGAAGACGACAGCCGCCCGACGATCGTGAAGGAGCGGATGCTCGGTTCGGTACAGACCGCGCATCGCGGGACCCAGCAGCTTTTGCGCGTCGACGAGGAGCTCACCTACGCTATCAGCCCGGGGCGCGAGTCGGCGCTAAAGGCCGCGGTCGCGCGCGAGCTCAAGGACGCCGACGGCGTGTTGATTTCCGACCTCGATAAGGGTGTGTTGACCGCCGGGCTGCTGCGCGCGCTGATTGACGGCGCACGCCGCCGGCGCATCCCGGTGATCGTCGACCCGGGCCGCGAGCGCGACTTCACGATCTATCGCGGCGCAACCGCGATCACGCCCAATCGCTATGAAACCGAAGTCGCGACCGGCATGAAGCTGGTCGATCGCGACGCCTGGCGCGCAGCCGCCCAGACGCTCGTGAAGCGGCTGGGACTCGCAGCCTGCCTGATCACGCTCGATCGCGACGGGATGTATCTCTCCGAGCGCGGCGGCGTCGATCAATACATCCCGACCACCCCGCGCGAGGTCTACGACGTAACCGGCGCGGGCGACGTGGTGCTCTCGACCTTCGGACTGTTCGCGGCCGCGGGCTTGAGCTTCGCCGCCGCCGCAACGCTCGCGAATCTCGCCGCCGGCATCGAGGTCGGCCGCCTCGGCACCGAGGTCATCACGCGCGACGATCTCGAGCGAGCGCTGAGTCCCGATGACGGCGGCTACGAGCGCAAGCTGGTCTCGGATGCCGAGTTGCGGCTCATCCTGGAGCGCGAGCGCCGGGCGGGGCGGCAAATCGTCTTCACCAACGGATGCTTCGACGTGCTGCACGCCGGCCATATCCAACTGCTGAGCTTCGCGCGATCGCAGGGCGACCTGCTGGTGGTGGGGCTCAACAGCGACCGCAGCGTGCGGGCGCTCAAGGGCGACGGCCGCCCGGTCTACCCGGCGGCTGAACGCGCCCGTATCCTGGCCGCTCTGGAAGCCGTCAGTTACGTGGTGGTCTTCGACGAGACGCGGGCCGAGCGGACCATCCGCAAGGTCCGGCCCGACGTCCTGATCAAGGGCGAGGACTGGCGCGGCAAGGGCGTCGACGGCCAGAGCTTCGTCGAGTCATACGGCGGGCGCGTCGTACTCGCGCCGCTCCTGGCCGGCCGCAGCACCAGCGCGACGATCGATCGGATCCGCGCCGCGACGCCGGCCGGGCGCCCGCGGGCGTCGGCGTGACCTCAGAACGAATTCCGCCGCCGCGCGCCGCGCAGCCGGCGCATCACGAAGCCCGCGAACTGGTCGAGTTCCGGCATCCCCGCCCACCACGCCAGGCCCAGGTAGATCGCGCCGTAGACCGGTATCACGCCCAGCGCGACGATCCGGGGTCCGTGGCCTGCAAGCGCGAGCTTGACGCCGACGCCCGCGCCGGCCGCGATCAAAGCATGGAGCCAGAGCCGGATGATGTAGCCGCTGTCGAGGCCGGTGCGCCCGATGCGCCGGTTGAGCGCGCGGCGGAGCAGCGTGAATTCGACCCATCCAGCGACGCCCGCCGAGGCGGTCAGCCCCGCGACGCCCCAGCGCTGGGCGATGCCGAGCATCGGCGGCAGCGGAATCGCGCATAGATAGCCGAGCACCAGTGTCAGGAGAAAGCGGATCGCGGCAATCTTGAGCGGCGTGCGCGTATCGTAGAGCGCGTAGAACGCCGAGTTGTAGAGCCGGCCCATCGTGGTGGCGAGCAAGCCGACCGAAGTTCCGGCCAGCACCGCCCATACGTAGATCGCGTCGCGATGCGTGAAATAGCCCGACTGGAAGAGCAGCGCGACGATCACATCGCCGATGATCAAGAACGCCGCCGCCGACGGCACTACCATGAACGAGATTTGCCTGAGCCCCGCATCCAGGCGCGTCCTGAGCGTCGCCGCGATCTGATCGAGGTCGCCGGCCACGCGCGACATCGTCGGCAGCTCGGAAGCGGCGACCGATGATCCGAACAGGCTGACCGGCAGCATGTAGAGGATTTGAGCGTAGTTGAGCGCCGCCACCGCGCCGGTCGGCAGCAGGCTCGCGAGCAGATTGTCGACATAGCCGCTGATCTGACCGACGCCGCGGCCAGCGACCACCGGCGCCAGGTTATTGAAGACGATCTTCAGATGAGCAGCCGAGCGTCTGAAATCGACCTTGAAGCGCCGCAGCAGCGCGAGCGTGGTCGGAAGCTGCACCACGATCTGCGCCGCCGCACCGACCACCGCCCCCCACGCCACCGCGATTACCAGCCGATCCTGCGTGCTCGACGGTCCGTACCAGAAGAGCGCCGCGATGATCGCAAGGTTCCACGCGACCGGCGCCGTGTAGGAGACGAAGAATCGATGATGGCTGTTGAGTACGCCCAGGCACCACGCCGACATCACCAGCATCCCGGCGCCCGGAAACAGCACCCGCACCAGCGTGATCGTCAGCTCGCGCTTGTCGCCATGGAAGCCCGGCGCGATGACTTCGATCAGGAACGGCGCCCCGATGACGCCAATCGCGACCATCAGGGCCATCGCGAGCGAAAGGATCGCGCCGACGCTCCACGCCAGCACGTCGGCGGCCTCGCGATCGCCCTCGGCGAGCAGCTTGCTGTAGACCGGGATGAACGACGCGGAGAGCACGCCCTCACCGAACAGGTTCTGCAGCACGTTGGGGATTCTGAAGCCGGCCTTGAAGGCGTCGGCGGCGGCGGAGTTGCCGAGATAATGGGCGAAGATACTCTCGCGCACGAGCCCCGCGATGCGGCTCAGCAGGATTCCCGCCGCCACCAGCCAGGCGAGGTTCGGGGCGAGCCCGGGATCGGCGGCCACCGTGGATCGCTGGCGGGCGGCAGAATCCGGTGCGGCGGCCGGATCGAAATTACGATCGATTTCTGGCGAAGCGGGGCTCCTTGAACCATGAATCGCCAGAAGTATATCGGCGCCTCGCAGGCAAATGTAGCCGGCGTGAGCGATTCGATTAGGTCATACCGTGACACGGCCTCGGGGAGTATAAGAAGCTATGGAATTCACGGCCGTCTTCCGCAAGGTGCCGGAAGGCTACATAGCCTTCGTCGCGGAGTTGCCCGGCGCGAATACGCAAGCGGCGACCTTGCAAGAAGCCCGGCGGAATCTTCGGGAAGCGGTCGCGATGGTGCTCGACGCCAACCGTGCGCTCGCCGAAGAATCGCTGAAAGGCGAAAAGGTGATAAGAGAGCCGTTCCCGATACAGGAGCGATGAAGCGCCGCGATTTATTGCGGCACCTCGAGCGTCATGGTTGTGTACTCCTACGCGAGGGAGGCAACCACACCGTCTACGTAAATCGCGCCAAGAGTAAGGCCTCCACAATTCCACGCCATCGCGAAATCAATGAAATCCTGGCACGAAAGATTTGTCGCGATCTGGAAGTCCAGGAACCTTAGGCGAAGAAACTTAGAGTGGACCTCAAAACCACACTCCTGACCCGGGCCGATACGATCGCGACCGTCACGATCAACCGGCCCGAGGCGCGCAACGCCCTCAACAGCCCGACGCTCGCCGAACTCAACGCGATCTTCGCCGAACTCGCCGCCGACTCGTCCGTCCGCGTGGTGGTCCTGCGGGGCGCGGGCGACGCCGCGTTCTCGGCCGGCGCCGATCTCAAGGAGATCGCAGCACTTGGCGATTTGCCGGCGCGCCGGCGCTACTTCGGCGCGGTCGCCAACCTGCTCGAGACGATCCATCGGATGCCCCAGCCGGTCATCGCACGGGTCGCCGGCTTCGCGCTGGCGGGCGGGATGGGCCTGGCGGTCGGATGCGACTTCGCGGTCGCCGCCGACAACGCGACGCTCGGCCTACCCGAAATCACGCTCGGGCTCTTCCCGATGGTCGTGATGGCGCCGATCCTGCGGCTGTGCGGACCGCGTGCGGCGGTCGAGCTGGCGCTGACGGGCGATCGAATCGACGCGCGCCGCGGCCTCGAGCTCGGACTGGTGACGCGCGTGGTCGCGCTAGGCGAACTCGACGCCGAGGTCGCGCGGCTCGCGAATCAGCTCGCATCGTACAGTCCGCTGGTGCTCGGGATGGGCAAGCGGGCGATCTACGAATCGGCCGCGATGGACTACCAGGGCGCGCTCACCTATCTGCGCGAGATGGTCGCGATGGTCTCGACGAGCGAGGATTTCGCCGAAGGCGTTGGCGCCTTCCTCGAAAAACGCAAGCCCGTCTTCCGGGGGCGTTGACGATGGGCTTCTCGCTCTACGTGCATATTCCGTATTGCCATGCGAAGTGCCCGTATTGCGATTTCAATTCCTACGCCGCGAACGAGTGGCCGGAGGATCGTTACATCGACGCGCTGCTTGCCGAGCTTTCAGGGCGCGCCGATGCCGGGCCGTGGGCGAACCAGGCGATCGCGACGATCTTCTTCGGCGGCGGCACACCCTCGCTCTTCCGGCCCGCGTCGATCGCTCGCGTGATCGACGCCGCGGCGCATCGTTTCGGAATCGAGCCCGATGCGGAAATCACGCTGGAGGCGAATCCGGGGACGGTCGACGAGGCCCGGCTCGCCGGGATGCGCGCGGCGGGAGTGAATCGAATCAGCTTCGGCGCGCAATCGTTCAATCCCGCGACCCTCAAATTCCTCGGCCGGATTCACAGCGCCGAGGAAACGCGCGCGGCGGCCCGCATGACCCATCGCGTGGGCTTCGAGCGGCTCAATCTCGATCTGATCTTCGCCGTGCCCGGGCAGACCATCGAGCAGGTCCGGTTCGATATCGAGACGGCGGCCGCGCTCGAGCCCGATCACATTTCGGCCTACAACCTGACCTTCGAGGAGGGGACCGCGTTCTTCGCTGATCTGAAGCGCGGGAAGATCCGCCAGCTTTCGTCAGACGATCAGGCCGCGATGTACGCGACGGTGCGCGAGGAGATTCCGCGCCGGGGTTTTCCGATGTACGAGATTTCCAACTACGCGCCGCCCGGCCACGAGGCGCGCCACAACCTGACCTACTGGCGCGCCGAGAGCTACCTCGGCATCGGTGCCGGCGCGCATAGCCACGCGCGCGCGGGTGTCGGGGGCCGGCGATGGTGGAACGAGCGCGGGCCGAATCGCTACATGGAACGCGCGTTGGGCGGCGGCAACGCCGAGGCCGGCGCGGAGACGATCGACGAGCAGACCGCGGCGAGCGAGTTCGTCTTCTTGAACCTGCGGCTGCGTGACGGGTTTGCCCTGGCGAATTTCGAAAAACGTTTCGGCCGCGATTTCGATGCCGTGTTCGGCGCGCGCGCGAAGCCTCTGGTCGAGAACGGATTACTGATTCGCGACGAAGATCGCATTCGGCTCAGCGATCGCGGCCTCGAACTCGCCGACTCGATTTTTGCCGAGTTTATCTAGCTGGCCGATTGCAGCGAAGCGTCGATCAGCTCAGCGACCCGCTGGGGCGTTGCCAGCCGGATGAACGCGCCCAGGCGCGGGCCGCGCTCCTGGCCGAGAATCGCACGGTACATCAGCGGAAAGATCTTGCCCGGCTTGTCGTAATGGGCGCGGCCGAGATCGTAGATGGTCTTCTCGATCGCTTCGGCGGGCGCGTCGGGGTTCGCGTCGAGGAAGGCTTTCAGCGCCGCGAGCTGCTCGCGCTCGCCGTCGAGCGGGACGTAACGCCGCTTGGCCGGTTCGACGAGGTCGGCGTAATAGTTGAGCGCGCAATCGAGCAGCGTGTTGGCGAGCACGCGGGTCTCCGTGTCGCCGTCAAGCGCCGGATCGTAATGGCGCAGATAGTTCCAGATAAGCTCCCGCTCCGAGCTGCCGAGCGCGCCGACCAGGTTCATGATCATCCCGTAGCTCAGCTCCGACGCGAAGCTTCGCGCGCTGCTGCTTTGCAGGACGAAATCGAGGATCGAATTCCGGCGCGCCTCTTCGGGTTCGCTGCTGTAGGTGCGCAACGCGTCGAGATATTCGTCGACGTATAGCGGAATCGACTCGACGAAGAGCTTGCGGGCCTTGCGCGGATTCAGGATGAGGAAGTACTTGAGCACCTCGATCGGCGCATAGCGCCGCCATTGCTCGACCCCGACGCCGCGCCCGATCGATTTCGAGACCTTGTGCCCCTCCTCGTCGAGGTACATCTCGAACGGAAAGCCGAGCGGCGGCTCGCCACCGAGGATGCGCAGGATCTCGCCCGAGAGCCGTGCCGAATCGATCAGATCCTTGCCGTAGAGCTCGTAGTCGACCCGCAGCACGTACCATCGCAGCGCCCAATCGACCTTCCATTGCACCTTCGCCATCCCGCCCAGCACGCTCTGCTCGCCGCGATAGCCGCATCCATGCGCCCCGCCGAAGGTCCGCTCGCATGAGAACTCGACGGCGGCGCGTTCGGGATGGTACGCGGTCACGAGCGTCGAATTGACCTGGCCGCACTGCGGGCATACCGGCATGAACGGCGACCATCCCTTGCGATTCTCTTCGCGCAGCGTCGGCGTGACGAGCCGGACAATCTCGGCCTGATGCGCCATCACCAGGCGCAGCGCTTCATCGAAGCGTCCAGACCCGTACATCTCGCTCGAGCGCATCAGCTCGTACTCGACCTCGACCGGAGCGAGGAAGCTCCCGAGCAGCGCGACCATGTGATCGGCGAACGAGGGATGGCCGTCGTCGAATGGATCGGGGATACGCGAGACCGGGCGGCCGAGATGCGGGTTCATCGCGGCGCGATTCGGGATGCTCTCGGGGACCTTGCGCAGGCCGTCCATGTCGTCGATGAAGACGATCGGGCGGCTCGGGCGCGACAGCGCGATCGTCCGCAGCGCGTGGCGGACATAGGACGGCCGCAGTATCTCGCCCATCGTGCCGAGGTGGGGCAAGCCGGAGGGTCCGAAACCGCTCTCGAAGATCACGGGCCGATCGGGCGGGTAGTCGCTGACGCGCCCCAGGATTGCGCGGGCTTCCTCATAGGGCCAGAGCTCGGCACCGGAGGCGATCTCGGTCCGCTGAGCCATCGGCGCTACTCCGTCGGCCCCTCGCCGCCCTTGCCGCGGAGCACGCGGGCCACGGCTTCATGCAGCCACGGATCGATTTGCAAATCGCGCATTTTTTCGGATGCGAGGCGGAGCTTGACGCCACAATTAGCGCAAATAAACGCCTCTTGGCAGAAGCCTGCTCGATCCTCGACCGCTACACGCAGCAGCCATTCGCTGATCGGCCGGCGGCAAATCTGGCAATGGGTTTGATCAGCCATGGCGATGAATCCGGGGTCGACGCCGTAGTATACTCTTCCAGAGCGAGCGACCATCTTCTATCTTAGCAGCGATATTTCAAATGGTCCCTCGCCAGACCCTGGCGGCGGGCCAGCCGCTCGGTCCCGCAGCCAGATAGCTCAAAGATAACCAGGCCGGGAAAGAGGCGGTCCGTAACCGTAGCGTAATCTTGGCATCCCCTTAAGCCCGATGGACCAGACCTACACCAAGCAGAAGCTCCGTGAGCTGCGCGCACTCGTCGATGAGCGCGACCGCATCGCGATCGTGCTCCAGGATGACCCCGACCCGGACGCGATGTCGAGCGCGATGGCGCTCAGGACGCTGCTCGGCCGCAACAAGCTCACCACGCCGATCTTCAGCTTCACCCCGGTGACGCGGCCTGAAAATCGCACCATGGTGCATCTGCTCGAAATCGAGATCACGCCGGCCAGCACCGAGGCGCTGGCCGAGTTCGATCGCATTGCGATGGTCGACGTCGAGCCGCCCTATTTCGGCGAGCGCATCCCGCGCGCCGATATCGTCATCGACCATCATCCCGGCTATCCCAGCGGCAACGCCCAGTTCGAGGATGTGCGCATCAAGTACGGCTCGACCGCGACCATCATGACCGAGTACCTGATAACCGACGAGCAGCATATCAGCGAGCGGCTGGCGACCGCGCTGATGTACGGGATTCGCTCGGACACCGTGGCGCTGTCGCGGCGGGTGGCCGAAGACGACTGGCAGGCGTTCATGCATCTCTACCCGCTGGCGAACTTAAGCCTGCTGCGCCAGATGGATCGGCCGGAATTTCCGCTGAGCTTCGCCCGCGTGCTGTCGCGCGCGATGGCGCGGGTCGCCGTGCACGAAGGGCTAATCGCGCTGCATCTCGGAACCATCGAGCGCGACGACCTGGTGGTGCAGATGGCGGAGCTGTGCCTGCAGTTCGAAGGCGTCAACTGGGTGGTGGTGTCGGGCAAGCTCGACCGCAACCTGACAATTGCGCTGCGCAATCATGGCGGCGGACGCGGCAACGCCGGCGACGTCGTCAAGCGGCTGTTCGGGGAAATTGGCAGCGCGGGCGGCCATCGCGACATGGCCCGCGCGGTCATCCCGCTGCGCGCCTGGCGCCGGCGCGAGGGCAGCACGCGCGACTCGACCATCGAGCCGCGGCTGCGCGAGCTCTTCAGCGCCGAACTGCTGGCGCACGATGGCAGCGAGCCGCGATCCGCCAACGGCAAGAGCGCATCCTAGCCGCGAGCGCGGGATGCTTTCGCAAGCGATTAGCAGACGGGGCCGTTTACCTCGCCGGCGCGTATCTCTATCGTACAGATCGTGAGTGCTGCGGAGACGACCGTTGAGGTCAAGAACCGGCTCGGGCTGCATCTGCGGGCCGCGGCCACGCTTGCCGAGACGGTCGGCCGGTTCAAATCGAACGTGACGCTGGGACGCGGCAAGAACCAGGTCAATGCCCGCAGCGTGACGGGCCTGATGATGCTCGGCGCGAGCACCGGGACCCGGCTCAAGCTGCACGCCGAGGGCGAAGACGCGCGCGAAGCCGTGGCCGCCGTCCGCCAGCTTTTCGAGGCCCGCTTCGGCGAAGATTGAGCTGCCTGGACTGCGGTTTCGAGCATCGGCCGGAGCTTGACCGCCGGATCGGGGTCGGTTAATAAGATGCGAGCATAAAAGATTGTCGCGACGAAGCTTACCAGCCGACCGGGCGCTGCGCGCCGAAAGAATGCGCTAAGAGACCGCTGATTCCGTCCCGGCCCGACGCCCCCTCCGTCGAGGCTGGGCGCATCGCGATTGATCAAGTTACGCTCCAAGGAGCCATCGTAATGCCGCTCAAGGATTTCCTGTTCACTTCGGAGTCGGTCTCCGAAGGTCATCCCGACAAGATGTGCGACCAGATTTCCGACTCCGTGCTCGACGCGCTGATCGAGCAGGACCCGAACTCGCGGGTCGCGTTGGAGTCCCTGGTCAAGACCGGACTGGTCGTGCTGGCCGGCGAAATCACGACCCGCGGGCACGTCGACTACGTCAACATCGCGCGCAAGACGGTCTGCGAGATCGGCTACGACGATATCGCCACCGGCTTCGACGGCAACAAGTGCGCGGTGCTGACCGCGATCGAACCGCAATCGCCCGATATCTCGCAGGGCGTCACCGAAGGGCAGGGCCTGCACAAGGAACAAGGCGCCGGTGACCAGGGTCTGATGTTCGGGCTGGCGTGCGATGAGACGCCGGAGCTGATGCCGCTGCCGATCTCGGTGGCCCATCACCTGATGCATAATCTCGCCAAGCTGCGCCGCGAGGGGAAGGTCGATTTCCTGCGCCCCGACGGCAAGAGCCAGGTGACGGTGCGCTACGTCGACGGCCGGCCGGCGGGTATCACCACGGTCGTCATCTCGACCCAGCATACGCCCGAGGTCGGGCACGCCACCGTGCGCGAAGCGATCATCGAGGAGCTGATCAAGAAGACCATCCCCGATCATTACATCGACAAGTCGACGGTCTTTCACGTCAATCCGACCGGCAGCTTCGTGATCGGCGGACCGCATGGCGACTGCGGGCTGACCGGTCGCAAGATCATCGTCGACACCTACGGCGGCTACGGACGGCATGGCGGCGGCGCGTTTTCGGGCAAGGATCCGAGCAAGGTCGATCGTTCGGCCTGTTACATGGCGCGCTACGTGGCGAAGAACGTGGTCGCGGCGGGCCTGGCGCGTAAATGCGAGATTCAGG
>Ga0209415_10000695_pt1 | contig 62844 bp, 55 predicted proteins | sample PeaSoiSIISIP2007_FD_187696 | JGI IMG/M metagenome (GOLD analysis project Ga0209415, IMG submission 187696) | Peat soil microbial communities from Weissenstadt, Germany - SII-SIP-2007 (SPAdes) (version 2) | ecosystem: Environmental > Terrestrial > Soil > Wetlands > Peat | place: Germany...
GGCCGGCAACCAAGAAGCGGTGACATTCCTTGGCTATCGGCCCATTCGATCCTGAATTGGATCGGAGGTGATAACTCCATGCTAGACCCCTTGGCCCAGATGTCAAGATTTCTTTCTGGATTTCTGGCCAGGGTGCCAAAATGTCCCAAAATCACATTTTCCAGACTGGGAACCCGAGCTGGTTCCAACTGGTTGAAATGGGTGGAAATCGCCGTATTCCCGTCGGCGAACTTGCTGGCTATGGGTCAATTTGCCGAGTTCGCCCGGAGTCGCCCCGAGGACGGCCGCTGCGCGACTGGGTCTTTCTGGAACGCTCAGGTTTTCGGGAACACCGCTTCCGCTCAGAGCGAAGCTGACGCTCTGGTCTGATACTCCAAGCGCCCCAGCAAGCGGACTTGTCCGTTCAACTGCTCGTAGCCTTCGGCCAGGCCCACGGCGGAAAGGTGTGCGCCGGGCAGCAGGATCCCTGCGTAGAGCCTGACCATGCTACGAAAAGCATAAAGCCGCAGCCGGATGGCGCTGTCGACCAGCTCTCCGCCAGCTGCCGCCACTGCCAGGTCGGAACTGCCGCGCGCAGCCTCGCCCATGCGGACCAGTATGGCGGCATTACGCGCGGTACAGGAAATGTATTCGATGGCCGCCCGCAGGCGCTCGCGCTGAATTCTCCGGAAGGCCGCCGGCGAAAGATTAGCCCGCAGGAACTCCTCTTCCGCTGGATCCACCAGATTTCGAAAGGCCTCCACGTCAACCGGCTGAAGGAGGCCGGCGAGATGTTCCGGGTCCACGGGGCCAGAACTTCGACCCTTGGCCAGCCACACTAGAACACCCAGCGCAAGCAGCCCCGCCAGCACGAGAATGAGGGTGATAATCATTGTCCAAGCAAGCGCTGGAGTTCCTGGTTCCAAGTTTCCAAGTCATTTTCAGGCACGGTTTTCAAGCTGTAGTGCGAAATCCGCTCAGGCGCCAGCAGATAAAACATCCAGATAAGGACAGCGCAATGATAGGCAGCCATGCTTATGTAGTTAAGGTAAACATTGTAGGTAGAGCCGGTTTGCGATCGAATCGCGAATATCGCCAAGTCGGTACTTGCGAAGACTCCCACTCCAAGAGCAATCCCAAAGAGGTGGCTTCGCCAGGACAAACCTAAGTAGCCGGAGAAAAGGAAAAGACCGATGAGCAAGCCGCACTGCAGAATGCTCGCGGTTCGATCCAGCAACGCGAACACCATTCGGCTAGGGTCGGTCCCCCTTGCGTAAACGGCTATAGCCAGGCCCGCAAGCAGCAGCCCAACCGTGACCCAGCGGAATAACGGCTTCCCGAATCGATCAAGCGAAGCGTAGTTGCGGAACATGTGGGTAAAAATCTCGTGGATTACTCCAAACCGCAGCACGGTGCTCAAGGCGAGCGCGACCAAGTAGGCGGTAGCATACCCGCTGCGCATCGTCGTTCGTGAGAAAAGCATGGGAAGGATCACCACCGCCTGAATCAACTCAGACGCGATATAGGTAAAGAACATCGGAAACTGGCGGTAAAGCCTGCGGCGTATCAAGGCAATAAGAACTACCACCACCAGGACGCGGGGAGCGATCAGCAAGTAGTTCCAAAGTAGGACTGGGAAGGTCAAGGGCCACCGCTGTCGCACTATACCTCATTTTTGCGGTGGCCCACAACCGAAGGCATTCATCCCAAGAACTTAGTGCGAACCACTGCCACTCACGGGTGGCACCGGCCATCCATCTGCTTTCAAAGCCGGAGTACAAAGAGAACTCAGGAACAGCACTGCCGCTAGCAACGCCAAAGTTTTTTTCACGGTGAGATTTCCTTTCAAAGTGGGATTGCCCCGTGATAATGTGCTATCAGGCATTGTGTTGCCAGATCACCGAGGTAATGCCAGTTTTCTTGAAAATGTAATCGCCATGACCCTGAATTCCGCTCTAGAAGATTTGCGGACGACTACTCTCAAGGCTATTTCGGGCAGCCTGCGGCGGTTGGAATACTTCGCGGGATTGCGGAATGCGGATGGGACCTATGGCCACTGGGGTCTGGCACGGGTGCATGGGGAGCGGGCGGCCAACAAAGCGCTCGATCAGGAGCATCGCTCGCTAGTCTCGAGAATTCTATCTATGCCACTTCACCAAGTGCTCGGGGATGTTGAGCGATCCAGTCAATTGGCGGGGATGACTCCGGCCCAGTACGTCGAACGCTTGCGTCAGCAACTCGATCTCTTGCCGCCGGAGCCCGGTGCGGGAGCGGCACGCCACTTCAATTCAGTGCTACACGCTCTTTCGGTCCTGGCAAAGGTTCCACCGGACGCCATTCGCCTAGTCGCATAGCCACGCCAACCACTTGCCCGACCACGTCGGCTTCCTGCGGATAGCGAAGCACACGAGCTGGAACCGGCGATAAGGGATGGGATTGCAGAATGATGTTCTCGCCCACCAGGGTGCACCAGCAGCAAAGGTGGCCGGTGCGGGTTTCCACGAAATAGATGGGGCGTTCGTACTCGGATCTCCAGATGCCGGGCACAACCGTATCCTTGGATTCATCCACCTGAACAAATGTGCCCGGAGGCAGGATGGGATACATGGTCATGTCCTCGCTGCCAATGTAGCCATAGGTGTACTGGCAATTGGCAAATCGCGCCAGATGAGCCAGCGGAACCAGTCCCCACTGTTCGACCATCCGCCCGATGTTCGAAGTCTGGCGCACATCGAAGCTAGGATCGAGGCGAAGCGGTACCTGCACCATGGAAACGTTGGCCAACGCATTGGAAAAGTGTGATCTCGGCGGCTGCGCCAAATTCATGTCGTCGGCCGCCGCGTTCAACTCGACTCCGTACCACGAGAGCAATTCCCGAATGTCCTTCCGATAGATGATCGAAAGCGAATACATCCGGTAGATGCTGGGAACTACGCCTTTGGTTTCGACGTCGGAAAGCCGGCTGGGAGGCATCGCGAACTCATCGTTGCGGTGCTTCTCGGCTATCCGCATACTCGCGCTCTCCACATCCCGCATGGTCAGACCGAGCTGTTCTCGTAGCGCGCGAAGATTCTGTCCGCCTGAAAACATTTGGCCCCCCTATGATCGAAACCACGTGCTTATCGCAGCCATCGAACCAAAAAAACATCCTGACGAAATCTTCCAATCCTGAACATGGAAGCCGTCCCAAGAAATCCAAGAGCAAGTATCTTCCCGTTCCGGATTCGTAACTCTACCCAAGACTTGCTTGTTGTCGTGGCTGCGTTCGCCACTTTAGCTAAAGTGCTTTGCTCTTTCCAGAAATGCGGTTGTCTTCCAAAACCGCGAAAAGACTATAGGTAAAGACAAACTCGGAAGCCTGGGACTACGAACTTGAGGAGAATGGTAAAGCTGGGACCATGCCGTTCGCAAGCAAAACATGCGAAAAAATGGGCATTTGGCAGGGGAAAGGGTAGTCGCTGACCTTCCACGAGAGGCTAGCGGCTGCCAGTCCCCACGCGAAATGCACTGTTTCTTGGGCAAATCCTCAATATTGCACACCATAGGTAGGCGTGGCCTTGTGGAAAAACCCACAAGGCCACGGCTAGCTCGACCCGGCAGAGTGCCACTCCAAAGTATCCTCTTCAGGCCACAGCTTCTATCAAAGGCACGTTGACCAGATGCTCGCTGACGAACCAGGACTCCAGTTCGTTGGTCCGCAGCACCTCGCTGACGACCACGTCGTTGGTACCGTCGTCTCCAAGTTGCGATGCGCGTCGAGCCAGAGTTCGGGACTGCCGAATGATGATCTGATGAGCGTCCAGCAGGCGGGAGAGCTGCACCGAGACTTCCTCGCGTCCACGCGGCGGCCGCTCAATCTGGGTAGTCTCGGCGATGTCATGGGCCATGGTCAGGCTCACTCCGCCGAGAGTCTGAATGCGTTCGGCGATGGTATCCACTAACTCCACTTGCTCGCCATAATGCTTGTCGAAGAGCAGATGAAGCGGGTAGAAGGTGGGACCCGCGACTTGCCAATGGGACTTCTTGTAGAGGTCGCGGAGGGTCATGGTATCGGCGAGCAGCTGATTGAGTTGCTCCGTCATTTCAAGGCGAACGGCTTCGTCAAGTTCCAGCGGAAGCGCGTGGGTCACGCTGCCATAGGGTTGGATTTCCGGGGCCCGTTGATGAATGCGAGGCTGGGCGTTGACCCGGTTGGGACTGCCGGCGATTGTCTTCTTGGCCATTGGAATTCTCCTCTCTGCATTTGGTTTCGATATCACGGCATGTGCGAAATCAGTAGCTGTGGAACTGGGAAACGATCTCTGAGAATACTGCGCCCGGAAGTTGGATGATTCCCGGCATGCCGGCGATTCCAGTTCCGGGAGGGACCGGGCAGATTTTTGCCGGGGTTCGGTATCGGGAGTCGAGGCTGGCCGAAGGGCTCGCCCAGGACGGAATCGCTCCAGCAAAATTCCGCATTATTGTCTATATTAAATGTTTGCACCTATTGCTATGGAGAAACGCGCCGTGGCTGAAACTGTGATCGCCGAGACCCACTCCAACGGGTCGGAAGTGCTCGAGACCCGGGAATGGCTCGACTCCCTGGACTATGTTTTATCCACGGGAGGCCCGGAGCGGGCGGGCCGCTTGTTGCAGCAACTGTCGCTGCACGCCCGGCGCGCCGCCGGGGTCAACCTGCCTTTCACCGCCACCACCCCCTACGTGAACACCATTCCCGTCCGCCAGCAGTCGTCGTTTCCCGGCAGCCAAGCCATGGAACGCCGCATCAAGAGCCTGGTCCGCTGGAACGCCCTGGCCATGGTGGTGCGCGCCAATAAGCTGCAGGAGGGCATCGGCGGGCATATCTCGACTTACGCTTCGGCGGCGACTTTGTATGAAGTGGCGTTCAACCACTTCCTGCGGGCGCAGACGCCGGACGGCGACCGCGACATTGTCTACTTTCAGGGTCACGCCGCGCCAGGGATGTACTCCCGCGCCTTTTTGGAAGGCCGCATCCCGAAGGAAAAGCTGGAGAACTTCCGCCGGGAATTGAAGCCGGGCGGCGGCCTGTCCTCCTACCCGCACCCCTGGCTGATGCCCGATTTCTGGGAGTTCCCAACAGTTTCTATGGGGTTGGGACCGATTCAGGCCATCTACCATGCGCGCTTTATGCGCTACCTGGAGAATCGCGGGCTCAAAAAGGGTACCAGCGGCAAGGTGTGGGCTTTCCTGGGCGACGGTGAAACGGATGAGCCGGAGTCGCTCGGGTCCATTGGCCTGGCTTCGCGGGAGAAGCTCGACAATTTGATCTTTGTGATCAATTGCAACCTGCAGCGGCTGGATGGCCCGGTGCGCGGCAACGGCAAAATCATTCAAGAACTGGAAGCCATTTTCCGCGGTGCCGGATGGAACGTCATCAAAGTGATTTGGGGCAGCGATTGGGACAGCGTGATCGAGAATGATCGCGATGGATTGCTGGTCAAGCGCATGGGTGAAGTGACCGACGGCCAGTTCCAGAAGTATTTCGTGGAGAGCGGCGCATATTTCCGGCAGAACTTCTTTGGTTCAGACCCGCGCCTGCTCAAGATGGTCGACCACCTTTCCGACGAGCAACTATCGCGCATCCGGCTGGGCGGACATGATCCTCTAAAGGTGTATGCCGCTTACAAAGCGGCCGTGGATCACACCGGCTCACCCACTGTGGTGCTGGCCAAGACCATCAAGGGTTATGGATTGGGCGAAGCCGGCGAAGGCAAGAACATCACTCACCAGCAAAAAAAGCTGAATGACGAAGAGTTGCGCATTTTCCGCTCGCGCTTCGGCATTCCCGTGCCGGACGAGGGATTGCACGACGCACCATTCTACCGCCCTCCCGACGATAGCCCGGAAATTCGCTACATGCAGGAGCGGCGCGAGCAGCTGGGCGGCTACATGCCCGAGCGCAAGGTGCGCGCTAAGCCGATCCAGCCGGTTTCCGAGACTCACTTCGAGGAGTTCTACAAAGGCACCGAGGGGCGCGAGGTTTCGACCACCATGGTGTTCGTGCGCCTGCTTTCGAAATTGCTGCGCGATCCCGAGATTGGCAAGCTGATTGTGCCCATCATTCCCGACGAAGCGCGCACTTTCGGCATGGAAGCGCTGTTCCGCCAAGTGGGTATTTATTCCAGCGTGGGCCAGCTCTATCAACCGGTGGATATGGACACGCTGCTCTACTACAAGGAAGCCAAGGACGGCCAAATTCTTGAGGAAGGCATCACCGAAGCGGGTTCGATCAGTTCGCTGATTGCCGCGGGAACCGCGTATTCCAATCACGGGATCAATACGATCCCGTTTTTTATTTATTACTCGATGTTCGGCTTTCAGCGCATCGGCGATCTGATCTGGGCGGCGGCCGACCAGCGCACCCGTGGTTTTCTGGTGGGCGGCACTGCTGGCCGAACCACGCTGGCGGGCGAGGGCTTGCAGCACCAGGACGGACACAGCCATGTGCTGGCGTTACCGGTGCCGAATCTGTTCGCCTACGATCCGGCCTTCGCCTACGAGATTGCCGTCATCATTCAGGATGGCATTAAGCGGATGTACGTGGATCAGGAATCCATCTTCTACTACCTGACGGTTGGCAACGAGCCTTTGCCCATGCCCCCGATGCCGGAAGGTAAAGATGTCCGCGAAGGCATCCTTCGAGGTCTGTACCGCTACAAGACCGCGGAGAACAAGAATGCCAAGCTGCGGGCGCAGCTTTTCGGCAGCGGCGCCATCATGTTTGAAGTGCTCAAGGCACAGCAGATTTTGGAGGAGAAATACGGGGTCGCGGCCGACGTTTGGAGCATCACCAGCTATAAGCACCTCTACCGCGACGGCAACGATTGCGAACGCTGGAACATGCTGCATCCCGGCGAAACTCCGCATGTCCCGTTTGTCACGCAGCAACTCAAAGATGCGCCTGGCGTATTCGTGGCGGCCTCCGATTATATGAAGGTGCTGCCGGAGTCAATTGCGCAGTGGGTGCCGCGGCGCTTGGTTTCTCTGGGGACCGACGGATTCGGACGCAGCGAGAACCGGGTTTCGTTGCGCGACTTCTTCGAGGTGGATGCCAAGCACATTGTGCTCGCCACCCTGGGCGCACTGGCCAGCGAAAAACAGGTGAAGCCGGCGGTTCTGCAACAGGCGATCAAAGAACTTGGCATCAATCCGGAAAAGATGAATCCGGCGATCAGTTAGGCAACGCCGGCGGTGACTCTTACTGAACCTTGCTCTTCATTGGTGCAACGACATGGCGAAATATCACGTGGCGCAGGTAAACATCGGGCGCATCCGGGCCGAGCTTGACGATCCGATTATGGCTGGTTTTGTAAACCGCCTAGACGAAATCAACGCGCTTGCGGACCGCACTGCAGGTTTTGTATGGCGCTTGCAGAATTCCGCGGGAAATGCCGCCTATCTGCGGCCCTTTGAAGACGACCGCGTTATCTTCAACATGTCCGTGTGGGAAACGGTCGAGGCGTTGCGCAATTACGTATATCACAGTGCGCACGCTGAGCTTCTGCGACAGCGGCGGGAGTGGTTCGAGAAGTTTAGCGGTGCGTATACGGCGCTATGGTGGGTGCCGGAGGGCCACATTCCCAGCGTAGATGAGGCGAAGAAGAGAATTGCTTATCTGGATGCAAATGGCCCCACGCAGTTTGCGTTTACGTTCAAGCATATCCTTGAGCCCGATGATGGGTTTCAGCAAGGCATCGATTGGTCATCGTTTCAGCCCTGCCCGGCTTTTTGAGTAGCAGTTCACCGCGGTATCTGAGAACTGGAGATTGTTTCCGTGACTGAATTCAAACTGCCCGAACTCGGCGAGAACATCGCGCAGGGCGATCTCGTCCGGCTGATGATCTCGCCAGGCGCCAGCGTGGTGGAAGGCCAGCCCGTCATGGAACTGGAAACCGACAAGGCGGTGGTCGAGGTGCCCTCCTCGGTGAGCGGTACGGTGAAGGAAATCCGGGTCAAGGAAGGCGAGAAGGTTAAAGTCGGGCAAGTGATCTTTATCGTGGAAAATGGCACGGCTCCCAAAGTTAAGCTTGCCGAAGCGCCCGCGCCCAAAGCGCCAGAGAATCCTCCCGCGCCTGCGCCTCAGCCTCAAATTGAACGTCGCTCTCAACCGGCCTCGCCCGCTGCCACCAACTCCGCAACGGCCGCCGGTCCCAGCGAATTCAGATTGCCGGAACTCGGCGAAAACATCTCGCAGGGCGATCTGGTGCGGCTGATGGTCGCGCCCGGTGCCAAAATCTCAGAGGGCCAGCCAGTGATGGAACTGGAAACCGACAAGGCCGTGGTGGAAGTTCCATCCTCGGTCAGCGGCGTGGTGAAGGAAGTTCTCGTCAAGGAAGGCGAGAAGGTTAAGGTCGGCCAAATCATTTTCACTCTGCAAGGCGGGGCGAGTCCGCGGCCAGGGCCGGTGATTCACGCCCCCGTCGAGCACAGTTCCGGCCAGCAGGGAGCGCGTTTGGCTTTCCAGGCCGCGATGCGGGCCGAGGGCAAGACCGAGGAGGAAGCGCTTCCGCCCGATCTGCCAGCGGCCACAACCGACGCTTTCACCATGCCAGCGCAGCTGGGCAAAGTTGCGGGTGTGGAACACGGCGAGCCGGTCCCGGCGGCGCCCCATGTGCGGCGCCTGGCGCGGGAGTTGGGAGTCGATATTCATGCGGTCAAGGGATCGGGTCCCGGCGGTCGCATCAGCAAAGACGACGTAAAGGCTCACGCCAAGGCGCTGGTCGCCTCGGCCCACGCCGCGTTGCAAGCCCCGCATGGCGCCGGGTTCACCGAGACTCCTCTGCCTGACTTTTCCAAATGGGGGAAAATCGAGCGTGTCTCCATGCGCGGCGTGCGCCGCAAGACCGCCGAACATTTGCGCGAGGCCTGGAACACGATTCCGCACGTCACCCAGCAAGATCAATCCGACATCACCGAACTGGAGCAGTTGCGGGCGCGCTTTGCTCCCAGAGCGCAAGAGGCCGGCGGCAAAATGACGGTAACCGCCATCGCGTTGAAAGTTTGCGCTTCCGCCCTCAAGGTGTTTCCACAGTTCAACGCCAGCATTGATATGGCGAAAGAGGAAATCGTTTACAAGCAGTTCATCAACATCGGGGTTGCCGTGGATACCGACCGCGGGCTTTTGGTTCCGGTGGTGCGCGATGTGGACAAGAAGAACATCGTCGAGCTAGCGGCCGAACTGACGCAGTTAGGGAAGAAAGCCAGGGAGAAAAAGCTCGTTCCGGGGGACATGGAAGGCGGTACCTTCACCATCACGAACCTGGGCGGGATTGGCGGCACCGGGTTTTCGCCCATCGTGAACTTTCCAGAAGTCGCGATTCTCGGCATTTCGCGTTCCAGCATGCAGCCGGTATGGATCGAGGGCAAGTTCGAACCGCGGCTGGTGATGCCGCTCTCGCTCTCTTACGACCATCGCCTGATCGATGGCGCCGACGCCGCGCGTTTCCTGCGTTGGATTGCGGAAGCCTTCGAGCAGCCGTTCTTGCTCTCGGTGCAGGGATGAGTTTTGTCATTCCGACCCGGAGCGCGGCGAAGGCTGAGGAATCCCTATTCCCGGCAGCATCCCGGGGCAGGGATGTTTCGACTAGGCCAGTGCTGCGCTTCGCACAGCACTTCCTCCGCTCAACATGACAAGTTTGGTTGACAATTAATGGCTGAAACTTCCAATTTGCACATCGCAGTTGTAGGCGGCGGTCCCGGAGGCTACGCCGCCGCGTTCCTCGCCGCCGATTTTGGCATGAGAGTCACGCTGATCGACCCAGAAGCCAATCCCGGCGGCGTGTGCCTTTACCGAGGCTGCATTCCTTCTAAAGCTCTGTTGCACGTCGCCAAGCTGATCGAAGAATCGCGCCACGCCAAGAATTGGGGCATTGAGTTCGGCGAACCCAAAATCGATGTGGCGGGCTTGCGTGGTTTCAAGGAAGGCGTTGTCAAAAAGCTGACAGGCGGTTTGGGCCTGTTGGCTAAACAGAGAAAAATCGAGTACATCCGGGGCAGTGTTTCGTTTGAAAGCTCGAATACCCTGCGGGTGGCAAAGGCCGCTGGTGGTGAAGACACGCTTAGCTTCGACCACGTCATTCTCGCCACCGGCTCGCGACCCTCGGTGATTCCCGCGCTCAAGCTAGATACGCCACGCATGATGGATTCCACCGGGGCGCTGGAATTGGGCGATGTCTCCGGCTCCATGCTGGTAATCGGCGGGGGCTACATCGGCCTGGAACTGGGCACGGTGTACGCGGCCCTCGGCACGAAAGTTTCCGTGGCAGAAATGCTGCCGGGATTGCTGCCGGGCGCGGATCGCGACCTGGTGCTTCCCTTGCACAAGCGGATGGAGAAGATCTTCGACTCCATCCTGCTCAACACCACGGTGGCCGCGGTCAAGCTCGAATCGAACGGAATCCGCGTGACTTTCGACGGCCCTGAAGTCAAGGAACGCGAGAGAGTGTTCGACAGAGTGCTGGTTTCCGTCGGACGCAAGCCCAACTCCGAAATTCCCGGCCTGGAGAAAACCCAGGTCAAAGTGGGCCCGCGCGGATTCATTCAGGTTAACAAGCAATTGCGCACCGACGATCCCGCTATCTACGCGATTGGCGATGTCGTCGGCGAACCCATGCTCGCGCACAAAGCTTCGCACGAGGGACGCACCGCCGTCGAAGCCATCGCCGGCCACAAGGTTGCCTTCGAGCCGAATGCAATTCCCGCCGTGGTTTTTACAGATCCGGAAATCGCCTGGTGCGGGCTTACCGAAACCCAGGCGCAAAAAGAAAACCGCGAAATCAAAGTGGCAAAGTTCCCCTGGGCTGCCTCCGGCCGCGCTCTGACCCTCGACCGCCCCGAAGGCCTGACCAAACTTCTCGTCGACCCTCAGACCGAATGCGTGCTCGGAGTGGGAATTGTCGGCGTCGGCGCAGGAGACTTGATCGCCGAAGCGGTTCTTGCCATCGAAATGGCCGCACTGGCCAAGGATGTCGCGCTCACCATCCACCCGCACCCCACGCTCTCAGAAACGATCATGAACGCCGCGGAAGTATTTTTCGGAACCGCGACCGATATTTATCGGCCAAAAACTCGCTGACCCGCCAGGGATGCGCCTCGGTTGGCTCGCCTGAACTCGCGCTTCACTGCATAACCCAACCTTTGTCGTCTCATAAAGTATTGCGGTTTATGCCCGATGTTAAGAGAGTGCAATCCGGGCGGGATGCTTAGGAGCAGTGTCTCTTGATCCCGCCGAAATCTTGGATCTGAGATGAGCCTGGGCCAGAAGACGTTTGCGATTATCGTTCTCACCGTTCTGGGGCTGACGGTCGCCTTGTATGCCACAACACGCATCTTGATAATGCAGAGTTTTCTCCGGCTGGAAGAAAACGAGACACGCATCGCAGTCGGACGGGCTCGCAATGCGCTCGACAACGATATCGCCAATGTGGCCGCAACCGACGAAGACTACGCCGCCTGGGATCGTACTTACAATTTCATGCGCCATACGTCCGCCACTCCTATCGGGCGGGAGTTCGAGTATGACACCTTGCAGGGAGTGAATATCAACGCGGTGCTGTTGCTGGATACGGCGGGAAAGATCGTGTTCTTCCGGCAGGTTGACTTTCAACGCCACCAGGAGCTGGTAATCGCGCCACGCGAGCAACTGGCCCTGTCGTCCGACCCCTGGGTCCGCCGAGCCCAATTCGCGCCCGCCTCCGGGATCGTCCTCCTGCCCGAAGGCCCGGCCCTAATCTCAGCGCGTCCCATCCTGAACACGCAACGCCAAGGGCCATCTCTGGGAGTGTTGGTAATGGCGCGCTACTTGGATGAGACGCGCATCGCGTACCTCCGCGCGGTGACGCGGTCTTCTCTTGCTATCGTTCCGTATTCGGGGCCGTCGCAATCGGGCCAGAACCCTCCGTCCGTCTTCGTCAGGCCGGTAAGCAGGGAGATAATATCCGGGTCCGAGGTTCTGACGGACGTGCGCGGAAGGCCGATCCTCGAAATGCGGCTGGAGGCGCCGCGGCCCGTATTCCAACAGGGCTTGGAAAGCCTGCATTACTTTCTGGCGGCTCTGTGCATCGCCAGCCTGGCGTTCGGGGCAGTCAGCTTGTTTTTACTGCGGCACGTCGTACTGGCGCGCATCAGTCTTCTGAACGCCGAAGTCAGCCGGATCAGAGACCTGAAGGAGCTTTCCGAGCGGGTGGTGGTGCGCGGCAAAGACGAACTGGGCCGCTTGGGCGCGGCCATCAATAACATGCTGCAGGCATTGCAGGACAGCGATCTGCAGTTTCGTAGTATCGCGGAGAACATTCACCAGGTCTTTTGGGTCGAGAATGCGGACACGGGAAAGATCGAATACGTCAGCCTGGCCTATGAGAGCCTTTGGGGCAGATCACGCAGCACGGTCTACCAGAATCCGCTCGCCTGGATGGAGGGGGTTCATCCCAAGGATCGCGGACTGGTCGAGGAAATGCGGCGCCAGCAGAAGCGAGGCAAGATAGGAGCCACGGAATACCGTGTGATTCGCCCCGACGGGAGCCGCCGCTGGATTCTAAGCCGCTACTTTCCGGTGCTGGATGAGCGCGGGAAACTCAAACAGATCGCCGGCCTTGCCGAAGACATCACGGAGTTCAAGCGGGCGGAAGAAGTCCTGCTGCGCTCGCAAAACGAACTGGAACACCTGGTGCAGGAACGGACTGCGGAACTGGCCCAAGTGAATGAGGCGTTGACGGAAAAGCAAGAACACTTCCGCCAGCTATTTGCGACCATTCCCGTGCCGGTCTGGCTGTGCGATGAAACCACCCACAAGTTTCTGGAGGTGAATGAGGCAGCGATTGAGCATTATGGCTACAGTCGGAACGAATTTCTGCAAATGTCGCTGAAAGATATCCATCCTGCGGAAGAGCTTGTAAGGTTCCGGCAAAATGTGGCGAAAACGGGATCGATGCGAGGCTTCGTTCAGGGAATGAAACATCGCACCAAGGATGGAAGGGTCATTGATGTCGATGTCAGCTTTTTGCGAGTTCAATTCACCGGCGTGCCTTCCATCCTGGCGGCAAACCAGGACATCACCGAGCGCCTGCGCATGGAAGTGGAATTGCGGCACGGGCAAAAACTGCAAGCGGTGGGTGAATTGGCGGCCGGCATCGCTCACGAAATCAATACACCGATCCAATTCGTCGGAAACAACGCGGAGTTCCTGCAGGGCGCCATCCCCAGTTTGATCGCACTGCTGGATCTGCATGAGAAAGTTCTCGAAGAGTTGCGGGGTCATTGCTCCCCCGCAACCGCGGAGAAGATCAAGGCTGCCCGGGAAGGCGCGGATTTGCCATTCTTGCGCAAGGAGATCCCCTCGGCCCTGGAACAGACCGCGGAGGGCGTAGAGCGGGTTGCCACCATTGTGCAAGCGCTGAAAAAGTTTTCGCACGTCGACTGGGGCTCGGAAAAAGCTCCGGAGGATTTGAACGAAGCCATCGCCAGCACTTTGATCGTCGCCAGAAACGAATTGAAATACGTGGCGGAGGTGGAAACTGTGTTCGGCCAACTGCCTTTGGTCCCGTGCCATCTGGGAGACCTGAACCAGGTTTTCCTCAATCTGCTGGTGAACGCAGCTCACTCCATCGCCGATGTAGTCGGGCAAAGCGGGAAGCGGGGACGGATCCGCCTGGAGACAAAGACCGAAGGGGCATGGGCCGTCATTTCCATTCGCGACAGCGGTACCGGCATTCCAATGGCAATTCGCGGGCGCATTTTCGATCCGTTTTTCACCACCAAACCCGTCGGCAAGGGCTCGGGACAGGGTCTGGCGCTGGCACGGGCCATTGTGGTCGAAAAACACGGCGGCACCTTGACGTTTGAGACCGAGCCCGGTCAAGGTACGACGTTTTATCTTCGGATTCCGCTGCTGGAACCAGCCCTGGCCGAAAAGAAGGGCGTCCCGCCAGAGTGAACCGTCCGCGGGCTGGCGGCAAGCAAACACCCCCCGCACGCGCCACAATGTTTATACTGTCTTTGCTCAATGTCATGCCCAGCAGCTTATCCGTCCCGGCAAATATCGCCGGGAACAACTATGCGGCGAACCTGTCTGATCTCGCTTTTGTTCATCGGCCAGTTCATCGCACCGTCCCTTGGAGCGCAAGATACAGCGATGCATACTGCAACCACTTCCCCTGAAATTCCAGTCCCCGCGAATGTCAATACCACTTCTTGGATGAAAGACTCAGCTGCCAAGCTGCAACATGAACTGACCGGCAAGTACGGAGAGGGGCAGATGCCGCGGTTGACTCGCGGATTGCGGCAAGTGGAGGAATTCTGGCGGCCGGAAGACGGCGGCGCAGGCGAGTTCGAGGATTTCGTCCGCACCAATTTCGCCGGCGACCAGGCGACTCTGGACACCATGTTCAACCGCTTTGAACGCCTGCTGGAACAGCTCGATGGCCACATGCACGAAATCAGCCGTGAGTTTCGCCAGCAAATGGATCTCGACCTTGGCCCGGTGCTTCCTTTTGACGAAGTGTTCGGCGGTTATGACCCCTCGGCCCATGTGCTCGACGATTTCTTTCGCAACAAACTGGCTTTCACCATCCTGCTGAATTTTCCTCTAACCACGCTGGACGAACGGCTGAAAGACGGCCCCGCCTGGAGCCGCCGGCAATGGGCTGAGGTTCGCCTGGCGCAGCGCTTCTCCAAGCGTCTGCCGGCCGAAGTCAGTCTCGCGATCGCCCAGGCCGAAGCCGAGTCCGGCCAGTACATTGCCGAATACAACATCTGGATGTATCACTTGCTCGACGCGCAGGGCCAGCGCCTGTTTCCGCCCAACATGCGCTTGCTCAGCCATTGGAACCTGCGCGATGAAATCAAGTCCGAATACGCCGACGCGCGGAACGGCCTCGCCAAGCAGCGCATGATCCAGTTGGTGCTGGAGCGCATTGTCACTCAGACCATTCCGCAAGCGGTGATTAACAATCCAGGCGTGGACTGGAATCCCTACAGCAATGAGGTCAAGCCCGCGGCGGCGAAAGATTCGGATGCCGCTGTTCCTGTTTCGGGCCTCACCAACGCACGCGAGCCGGACACGCGCTACGCTATGCTGCGGAAGACCTTTGTTGCTTCCAGAGAGGCCGACGCCTATTCGCCGACCGAGCCCACGCTGATTGCCCGCCGTTTCGACGAAGACCGCGAAATCCCGGAAGCGCGCGTGAAAGCCATGCTCGAACAGGTGGTGACTTCACCGTTAGTGGCACAAACCGCCAAACTCATTCAAGCCAGGCTTGGCCGTCCGCTCGAACCTTTCGATATTTGGTACAACGGCTTCCGTCCCGGCAGCAGTTACAGCGAAGCCCAGCTCGATGGGCTGGTCGAGAAGCGCTACCCGACGGCTGCGGCCTATCAGGAAGACATCCCCAATCTGCTGGCCCGGCTTGGATTCTCTCCCGAGCGGGCGCGCTACTTGGCGAACCACATCGCGGTGGACCCGGCGCGCGGTGCCGGCCACGCCATGGCTGCCCAAATGCGCGCCGAGAAAGCCCACCTGCGCACACGCATCGACAAAAACGGCATGGACTACAAGGGATTCAACATCGCCGTGCACGAGATGGGCCACAACGTGGAGGAGGTATTCTCTCTCAATGAAGTCGATCACACCCTGCTGCAAGGCGTGCCCAACACGGCTTTCACCGAGGCTCTCGCCTTTGTCTTCCAGGGACATGATCTGGAGTTACTCGGCTTGCCGGCTCCCGACGCACGAAGTGAAGCCGAGAAAACTTTGAACGATTTCTGGGGGACCTACGAGATTGCCGGCGTCGCGCTGCTCGATATGGCGGTTTGGCACTGGATGTACGATCACCCTCAGGCCACTGCCCACGAACTCAACCAAGCCACCGTCGAGATCGCCAAAGACATCTGGAACCGTTACTACGCGCCGGTGTTCCACCAGAAGGATATCGTACTGCTTGCCGTCTACTCCCACATGATCAGTTCCTTCCTGTACTTGCCGGATTATCCGATCGGACACCTGATTGCATTTCAGATTGAGGAGCAAATGAAGAAAGCAGGCGCCATCGGCCCTGAGTTCGAGCGCATCGCGAAGATGGGACGAGTCACTCCCGATTTGTGGATGGAGAGCGCCACTGGCCATCCCGTGGGAGCGGAAGCGCTGCTCGACGCTACCGGGCAGGCGCTGGCCGAGCTGAACGCCCCGCGTTAGCCCGTGAAAAGCGGCTTGCCCACGATCGTAGCGCCAAGTGAGTTGGCCAGTAGACCAGCAACGGCACGACGACAAGGTACGCTGCCAAGTAGAGCAACCCGGGCACGGTGTGTTGCTCACGCATGAACAATCCTCGCGCCCAATTGATGTTGTACTGGGGCCGCCAAGAATAATTGACAGGGACGACGATCCAAGTCTCAAGGGCCGCGTATTTCCAGCCGCGCGGATCATATCCCAGGCGCCAGATCGCCCAAAGCAAGAGCGGCGGCATCACAACGTGAAACAAACTTATCAAGCGCACGAGCAGCGGCACGCCGGGATCGAACATGTATTCCGTGCCGCCAATGAAGTGCCTTCCGCTGAGCACGGCTCCGAACAAATCGAGGGCGTAGAGCGTTTGAAATAGCAGGAGCCCGCAGGCCTGCCAGGAAAAAATCAAGCGGCTCTCCAGCCATAGTCCCGCCAACACCAACAGGTTCCCTAAATCGCAGAAATAAAGGAAGTTTTGCGCACCGTATTGCCGCCAGTACAACGGCACCCACGCCAGCACCCAGACGCTCCATGCAATCTTCAGCCACAGCGGTACCCGCATGACGGCCATTCTACCTGCGGTGGAGGCCATCCAGGTCTGCCCACTGCGCCCGCAACAGGGAAAAATCTGGCACGGGCTGGCTTTTGATCCCCGCGCCTACGACTGCAGCCTGCCCGATACGCCGATGACCTCAGTAACTTGCTGGGATTGATAGGCTTACCTACGATTGCCGGGTATGGTTCATCAAGCTCTGCTGTTCTGCGCGGACGAAAAGGCTGCCCACATCGTCGAGAAGATCCTCAGCGAATTGGACTTCGACGTTGCGCCGTGCAGCGAGCCCTTCGCCGCGGTAAAGAGAATCACCACAGAACACTTTGAAGTTCTGGTTGTCGACTGCAATAACGAGCGGGACGCCACTCTGCTTTTCAAGAGCGCTCGCAATTCCGCGCTCAATCACAGTTCTTTGGCCGTGGCCGTAGTCGAAGGCCAGGCCGGAATCGCCAAGGCCTTCCGTATCGGGGCTAATCTCGTCTTAAGCAAACCCATCAATGTGGAACAGTCCAAATCCACGTTGCGGGTAGCGCGCGGCTTGCTGCGCAAAGCGGAAGCGGCGAAACCTGCGTCCGCGCCTTCTCCCCAACTTTCTGCGTCACCCGCCAGTGCCGATCCAGTCGCTTTCCCGACGTTCACCCCTGCGCCGGAAACCGTCAGTTCTCCGCTCACGCTTTCCCCGTCCATGGCGGTTCCACCCACGGCTCCGACAATAGCGGCTGGGCTGGAAGTGGAGGCCGATGAGGAGCCAGCTCCAGCGCTAGGAGCGGCGGAAGCAGCCTTGCTTGAATCCATGCCGGAACCGCTCGCGCCCCAGCCCAATGCCAGTTTGGGCATATCTAAATCGCAGGCATGGCAGCCCGCATCCAAACCGCTTCCCGACCCGGACCTTGCGTCTAGCGTGCTAGCAAAGCCTGAGAGTGCCAGTCCGCAGACCTTCAAAACGCCAGCTTCGCAACTAGGCCTTGAGAGTTCCGCGCCGCAGAAAAGCGGACGCTCGATGAGTGGCCTTTCTTTTGAAAGCGCGGCGGCCGCAACCGCTCCGGCGAAGGAAACCCCGGCGTCAAGCTCGCAAGAAGTTAAGCCGGTCTCTGTTCTTTCAGAAACCACCGCAGCTCCTGCGCCCACGAAACCGAGGGCAAGCAAACCCTCGGCCGGACCGGCCACCCTCCGCCTGGATGTGCACAAGGAAGAAGCGCAAAACCAAAAGACAACCGCACCCGCTCCGGATGCTGCCAGGAAGAACTTACTGATCGCTGTGGTTCTGGTTCTCGCTGTGGCCGCCGCGGGGTATTTCGCGTGGCCGCGCCTGCGACCTGCGATCATGAATTTGGGTATCGTTCAGAAGTATCTAGGCCCAAAACCCGCGCAGGCCCACGTTCCAGCTCCCGTTTTGGTGGTGCCATCGGCCGCGCAAACATCTCCCGCGCCAGCTCCGGCTTCTGCTTTGTCAGCGTCGCAGCTGGGCGCCGGCCCACAACCGACCGGAGGTGCGACGGCGACTGCTTCCGCGACGCCGCCTCAGCCGGCGTCGTCAGCGACCAGTCAAGCTCCGGCTAACCTCCCGGCGTCGGGAACAGCCGCCGCCTCGAAGCAGTCCCAGCAAACCGCTTCGCCCGAGCCTTTGGTCGCCACGTCCCATCCTACCGCGGTGCCTCGGGCCGCGGCCCCTCTGGTCGTTAAGAGCGATCTGAAGAGAGGCGCTCAGGATCGGCAGGTCGCGCCTCCCGCTGCTATCGACATTGCTTCGAACTCCTCCGACAAGGCCATCGCCGGGATAGTCAACGTACCGCCGGTCCTCGCCGCCAAGCCCGTCTTGCAAGTTGTCCACGTCTCGCAAGGCGTCTCGAACGGCCTCCTGATCAAGCGGATTCCGCCGACCTATCCAACGCTGGCACTCCAGCTGCGCGTGGAAGGCACAGTAGAACTTGAAGCGACCGTCGACAAGGACGGCAGTATCAGCAACATCAAGGTGATCAAGGGCGACGCCATGCTGGCGCGAGCGGCCGTCGATGCGGTAAAGCGCTGGAAATATAAGCCTTACTACCTGGATGGTCAGCCCGTCCAACTCCAGACCCAAATCACCATCAACTTCAAGCTTCCCATCTAGTTCAGGGAACCCTTTGCATGCGCCGGGATCGAATCCCTTGCCGTGTCCGCTGCTTTGCTTTCTCCGCCCGCCGCCAGACCCGTAGCCCGCGTTATAATCGAAAGATTCCCACTCGCCGAAATTGCATTCTGTGAGTGACCGTGACGGGCAAGAGAGCGCCCAGCCCGAGTGTCTTGGCAAGAGCTAATGGCCAAGAGCCAAGAACTGCTTTATGGATTTCAAGCTAGTCAGCGACTACCACCCCCGCGGCGATCAAGCCACCGCGATCGAAGCCCTCACCCGCGGCCTGTTCGACCGCGAACAGCATCAGGTTCTGCTGGGAGTGACTGGATCGGGCAAGACCTACACCATGGCCAAGGTGATTGAGGAACTGAACCGGCCCACGCTGGTGATGGCGCACAACAAGACTCTGGCCGCGCAGCTCTATCACGAGTTCAAGAACTTCTTCCCGCACAATGCGGTGGAATATTTCGTGTCTTACTACGATTACTACCAGCCGGAAGCCTACGTCCCCGCAGCCGACCTATACATCGAGAAGGAAGCCACCATCAACGACGAACTCGACAAGCTGCGGCTCTCGGCAACGCGGTCGCTGTTTGAGCGGCGCGATGTGCTGATTGTCTCGTCGGTGAGTTGCATCTACGGCCTGGGCTCTCCCGAAGCCTACTACGGCATGATGCTCTTCCTCGAGAAGGGCCAGAAGATCAAGCGTGAGGACATCACACGCAAGCTGGTGGAGATTCTTTATGAACGCACCGACGGCGACTTCCGCCGCGGGACCTTCCGCGTGCGTGGCGATGTGATCGAAGTCTTTCCCACCTACGACGACATGGCCTATCGCGTGGAACTGTGGGGCGATGAAGTGGAATCGCTGGCTCAGATTGATCCGCTATTCGGCACCGTGAAACAGAAGTACATGCGCCTGCCCATTTATCCCAAGACGCATTACGTGATGAAGGAAGAAACCCGCTCGCAGGCGGTGAAGACCATTAAAGAAGAACTGACCTGGTGGGAAGCGGAACTGGAGAAACAAGGCCGCGTGGTCGAAGCGCAGCGCGTGCACCAGCGCACCATGTTCGACTTGGAGATGATCAAGTCCATGGGCTTCTGCCATGGCATCGAGAACTATTCACGCCATTTCACCGGACGCCTGCCGGGCGAGCCTCCGCCCACGTTGCTCGACTATTTTCCGCGCGATTATTTGATGTTCATCGACGAATCGCACCAGACGGTGCCGCAGTTGCACGGCATGTATCACGGCGACCGTTCGCGGAAAGAGACTCTGGTCGAATACGGATTCCGACTGCCCTCGGCGCTCGATAATCGTCCGCTGACGTTTGAAGAATTCGAGCACCGCCTGAATCAGATGATTTACGTCTCGGCCACGCCCGGGCCCTATGAGTTGACCAAGTCTGCGGGCGTGGTGGTTGAGCAGATCATCCGTCCCACTGGCTTGGTCGATCCGCCGGTGGAAGTACGCTCGGTCAAAGGCCAGATTGACGACCTGCTGCACGAAATCCGTGGGCGGGTGGCGCGCGGCGAGCGCGTGCTGGTGACCACGCTCACTAAACGCATGGCCGAAGATCTGTCCGAGTACTACGCGGAAGTCGGCGTGAAGTGCCGTTACATGCACTCGGAAATCGAAACGCTGGAGCGTGTGAAAATCCTGCGTGATTTGCGCAAAGGCGAGTTCGACGTATTGATTGGCATCAATCTTCTGCGTGAAGGATTAGACCTGCCGGAGGTTTCTCTGGTCGCCATTCTTGATGCCGATAAAGAAGGCTTCCTGCGCTCGGCAGGCTCGCTCATCCAGACCATCGGCCGCTGCGCCCGCAACCTGAATGGCCGCGCGATTCTCTATGCCGACCGCATGACCGATTCGATGAAAAAAGCCATGGGCGAAACCGACCGCCGCCGCGCCATTCAGGAAGCCTACAACCAGGCCAACGGGATCACGCCGGAGTCGATCGTGCGCCCGCTGGAAATGTCGCTTGCCGGCATCATCGAAGCCGACTACACCGACCTGACCGGCGGCGAATCCGAAGGCATGCCGGAATTCAAGTCGCAGGAAGAACTCGACATCTACATCGGGAAGCTAGAGAGCGACATGCGCGAAGCCGCCAAGCGATTCGAGTTCGAGAAGGCGGCCAAGCTGCGGGATACGGTCAAGGAGTTGCGGACGAAGGAGTTCTTGTTCGCGTAGGCGCACCTCCCGCCTAGGCGTCCTGAGAAATGCCTCCTCAGTCGGGCTACGTGCGAGTTTCGTTTTGGAAAGACTGGTTCCGAATCGGCCCCAAACCGCGTCTTAGGTTTCGAGAGGCCGTTGAACCAGCTGGAAGTGTCGGCATTCCAACTCACCTAAAGGATCCAGCGGACAGTTTCGAAGATTTTTCCCGGGGAAACGTGGGATTAACTACCTGTGGGTTCCCAACGCACTATTGCCGGAGGGTCTCGCAGTGATGCAAGCCTGGGGGTTCCAGTACAAAACTAACATGGTTTGGCACAAAATTCGGAAAGATGGCGGCTCAGATGGCCGAGGGGTGGGCTTCTACTTCCGGAACGTCACTGAGCTAATCCTTTTTGGCGTGCGCGGAAAGAGTGCGCGAACTTTGGCGCCGGGTAGACGGCAGGTCAACTATCTTTGCAGCCGCAAACGCGAACACTCTCGCAAGCCAGATGAGCAGTACTCCATCATTGAGGCCTGCAGCATGGGTCCGTACCTTGAACTCTTCGCGCGTGGCGAACGGGCAGGATGGGCAAGTTGGGGGAATCAAGCAGATGAAACCTACGAACCAACGTGGAACACTTACTCGAATCATTCCCGCAACAGGGGGTTGTTTGCTGGAATTGGGGCAGATTAGGTCCGCTCTTCGTCCTCTTGTCCTATATTTTGAATTTCCTCGGCGATGATAGCTGGGTCGGTAGCTTCGAAAGTCACAATAGAAGCCGGCAGCCCGATCGGCAATAGTGGGCACGGGTTTCCCACTCCGCGACTGATGCGATCCATGAGTTTTTTCCAATGTGTCGTGGCTTCACCGTACTTATCTCCCACAAACTTATCGGTCCACGCGGTTGCAAACTCAACTGGCCCCCTCTTTCGAGTCGTACGTTTTTGAATCGTCGCCTTTTGCTTCGGCGTAATGCCAATTTGCAGTCGTTCCAAATCTTCAAACGATTCAACTCTCTGTTCCTTCGCAAAACGATAGACAAACTCCCACGCCTGCCCGGATAGCGACGGCCCGCGCGTCACAATCACTCCGGCGCTGATCGCTCCCTCAGCGTGGAGGCGTTTGAAATTCTCCAGGTCACGGTCGAAAAACGGATCTTTATTGTTCCATTCAATTTCTAGTGCGAGCGTGTTTCCGTCAAACTGTTTAACGTGATCAATCTCATGCGAAATCGCCTCACGCTCAACGCCGTTAATAGTCTTCTTGATTTCGAACACAAACTTATGCCACCCCACATCATCGAATGCGTGACGCATCCGCTGCGTCCCTTTAGTTTCACCGCCGCCGGAACCGATAATCTCAGTAATGGGGACTGTCAGTTTAGAAAGCGCCGATTGTAATTCTTCGATTGCCTGAGGGAAGTCTATTTGGAGAATGGCAGCGGCGTGCGATTCAAATTGAATCTCAAAGCCCAGATCCTTTAAATTTTGGAGCATATCATTGTTGGTCTGGCTCGACTTTCGCGGAAAGTATACATTGGAACGAAACTTGGGGTGCGCCGGCGGTCCGGCGATTTCATGAAGCAGATCAAGAAGAGCAAGCGTCCGGTCGTGCTGACTGTGAACGGCAAAGCTGCGGCTGTGGTCCAGGATGCGGAGGCCTATCAACGCTTACTCGATATAGCCGCGAGCGCCGACGCCGCCGAAGGCATCCGGCGGGGCGTGGAAGACCTTAAGAAGGGCCGAATCCGCCCGGCCAAGGAGTTCTTCGAGGAATTCGAGGCCAAGCATGGCCTATCTCAACGCTTTAGATAATCCGCTGGCGACAGAATCGCCACGCCCCGCCAAGGATGCATAGCCAGCAAATCCGCGTCGCCGGTAAGCATCAAATCCGCTTTTCCATTCAGCGCGACTTCCAGGAGCTTGTCGTCTTTTGGGTCCCGACGTTCGCGCACGCGCTGAATGATGGGAATAAACTCGGCAATGCGCGCGAGTTGGCGGAGGAACTGCTTGCGGTCCTCGATGTTGATATAGCGATCCAGTTTTTCGCGGGATAGAACTTCAGCGCACTCATTCATTATGGATTCGGAAACAAGCAGGCGTCCCTCGCGCCGGGCCGCGCGGACCGCTTGACCGGGAACCGAGTCTGCCGCCAGAAGGCGGCTTATCAACACGTTGGTCTCAACCACGATGCGCTCGCGGGTGCGCATCAATCCTTGAAGATGTCAGCCAGGATTTCTACGGTTAATCCGCGAGCTTTTGCCCGCTCGCTTACGCGCACTCCCGAGTCGATTTTGTGACCCGCCGGAAACTTACGAAGTTTACCCCGCCACTTGCGCTCTGGTCTTGCCTTGTCCCGCAGCCTGTCTCTCTGCAACTTTGAGTTCTTTTTCCAGCGACGAGAAGCGCTGCATTACCTCGTGCATGCGCAGCGACATATTGCGAATGGTTTCAATCTGGGAGCGTGCGGCCGCAGAAAACGGCCCTGACTCCAGCATGAGTAGTTCGGAATTGCCCAGCACCGAAGTGAGCGCGTTATTCAAACTGTGGCGCATCTGCAGCATGTACTCGCCTAGACTCGCCTGTTGTTGCAGCAGGGCGCCGGCTTTCTCGGCTCGATGAAGGCGTTCCACCGCCTCGCAACGGCGCAGTATCTCCGATACCAGCAAGAGGAGCGCATCCAGCCACCCCTCGTGCTTGCGGAGCACTCGCAGACGCGGATGCGCTTCCCGCAGATCGCGAGTATTCTGGTTCTCTTCACAGACCAAAACAACCGGCGTGCCGGCAATTTCCAAAGCCCGGAGCACCGCCGGAAGGCCATTTGGACGCACCGCCCCAACCACGGCTACAGCGAACGTTTCCGGATCCAATCCCTGGCAAAGATCGCCCTTCATCAGCGTGAAGGCCGGCGTGCTGCGCTCAGCCTGCCAGCGGCCGGTGATGGCTCCGGAAAACTCCGCGTCGTCGGAAATGACCAATACCGTGAACTGTTCCAACTTCCCTCTCCAAGCTCGCGCGAAATCTGCGCCTCTAGTCGTTGATATCGATGTCCAACTCGTCGCCATCCGTCTGCGCCGGGGAAGCGGTTTCGCCTACCTCGGCGGAGGCGGCCGCCGCTCTCGCCCTAGCGGCCGGAGAATCCGTAGACGCGGAAGGCTGGCCATTCTCGAAAGCGGCATCCATCACCGCCCGCAAGTCCGCCAAAATGCGCACTGGCTGCCCGAATGAATATTCCGCCTGGAACATCACCTTCCAGGATTGGCAAATCATGCGTAGCCGCGCGACTGGTTCGTTGGCGGAAAACTCCGCCCGCCGGCAATCCAAGGTCTCGATCCCGCGCAGTTCGAGTTCCCTTAGACCGTCCAAAATGGCGTTCAAGTCCTCATGCATCAGGCGGAAAAATGCGCGCCGCATCGAGAAGTTGAAGCGGGCAAACGCCACCAAGGCGGAGGGCGTAAAGTAATCGTCTCCGGAAGCTGCCTTGAGCTTTCTTCCTTTTTCCAAAATGCCGCTGCTGAATACTTCTCGCAAGCTGAGGCAAGCGTTGGCCGCCTGGACGAGTCCTTCCAGCGGTTCCACACCCTTCGGAAGATCTTGGTCGCAGGGCCCAAGCACCGGCGCAAGAATGGAGGCAACAAAGGCGAGGCTGACTTCCGCGTCTTGGATTGCAAACGGGCTACAAACCGAAAGGTACTGCACCAGCAGGAAATCAAGCTTGTCGCGATCGGCCTCGCCGTGCGGCGCCTTATGCAGGTGGTGTTCAAGCACGGCGCGCAGACTCTGCGGCGCGGCTAAACTGCTGGTCTGCAGGAACTGGCGGAGTTGGTGCACCGCGATGCGCTCGTCCGCCTCGAGAAACCACTTGTCGCCCAGCGTTGCCTGGGCGGAATTGTAGCCGATTTCGAGGTCGCTTTCCTGGCCGGAAGGCAAATCGATGGCAAACTCCCGGGCCAACGCCGTGTACAAGTCGTACAGCAACGAGGTGGGATCTTCGCCGGCCGGCTGGTTGGGGGGTATTACATCCTTCATGACTTTACGATCCAGTTGTCGATCGCTTGGGTAAAGCGAGCCGCCACCGCGGTGCGCCCGGAGTTATATTGCACGGCCACCACGCAGGCTTCCGCGTCCAGGGTGCCGTCAGAATTGCGCAGCCGCAGGGTATCGGCAAATTCCAGGGGCAAGGTCGACGCAAACAGAACTTCGCGCGGCGTGCCAAACTCGATGACTGTGCTTTCGCTGAAGTTGCTGCCTTCGCCGGCGACTCGGGTCAATTGCACTGGAATGCGCACCGGGGTCGCTTCGGGAAAGAACTTCGCCAGTCTGGCGGTGGTGCTTTCCTGGGACGAACGTGCGCGCGCGGCGCCCTGTCTCAGCACGGAATGACCTCGATTCCCCGAATTCAACGCAGCCTGGGCTCCCCGGGCAGTCCGCCGGTTAGCGTGCCTCAGGGAGTCGACCCAGACCGCATCGCCGTGAAAACATGCACGGGAACCGCCAAAGTTACGTTAGCAAGGAAGGTCTCTATCCCATTGAACAAACAGGGAATTGGCGATTTCAACTGGCTGGAACCAAGGCGCTCGACTCGTCTCGCGTCTCATAATGAAACGCCGTCTCAGCCGGAAAACCGAGCCATCAGTCTTCGGTTGTCGGTCATTATGCCTTGTCGTATACGCTGGAGACACAACTGGGGGCTGCTTGAAAGACATCTGTTCGGCGGCCGAAGACTCCTACTGCAACGCCTGGCTAGCCGAGGGCATGGACTGCCTCGTCCCGATGTTGTAGCGCTTCAGCTTGCGGTACAGTGTGGCCCGGCTGATGCCCAGCATCTTGCCGGCCTGGGCCTTGTCGCCGTTCACCTGCTCGAAGACCCGTTGGATGGTCGTGCGCTCGATATCCTCCAAATCGGTCGAGGTGAGGCCGGACAGCGGAGGACCAGATTCGGAGTACATCGCTGACGAGGATGAGGCAATGGTCGGTGGTAAATCGCTGATATCAATGGTACGCCGGTCGCCCAGCGCCACCGCGCGTTCGATGCAGTTCTCCAGTTCGCGGACATTTCCCGGCCAGTCATACTGCAGCAGACATTTCATGGCGGCTTGCATCACCTGAATGGAATTTCCGGGGGCATAACGCTCCAGAAACCAATGAGCCAGCATAGGGATGTCCGAGCGGCGCTCGCGCAGGGCGGGTACATAGACAGTTACCACATTGAGGCGGAAATAAAGGTCCTTGCGAAAGGCGCCGCGGCGGTATTCCACTTCCAGATCGCGGTTGGTGGCGGCAATTACCCGCACATCGACCTTGGTCTTCTGGTTGCTGCCCACGGGCCGGACTTCTTTTTCCTGCAGCACGCGCAGCAACTTGGCCTGCATTTCGAGCGGCAACTCGCCGATTTCGTCGAGAAAAATGGTTCCCCCACTGGCCGACTGGAATAGGCCGGTCTTTGATCGGAGCGCGCCGGTAAACGCGCCCTTCTCATAGCCGAAAAGCTCGCTTTCGATCAAGGTTGGAACTAGCGAACCGCAATCCACCGCCACAAAAGGACGGTTCGCGAAGGAGCCGCGGAAGTGAATGGCGCGAGCCACCAATTCTTTGCCCGTGCCGCTTTCGCCGGAGATCAAAACCGGGGTGCGCGTGTCCTTCAGGCGCGAGATCATGCGTAACACGTCCTGAATCTTGGCCGATGCGCCGACAATGCCATGCAGTCCAGTTTCAGTGTCCACGCGCTCGCGCAGAAATTGGTTCTCCTCCACCAGGCGGATTTTTTCCGCCATCCGCCGCAGGAATAGGCGTAACTCCTCCAAGGGCGAAAATGGCTTGCTGATGTAGTCGTAGGCGCCCAGTTTCATGGCCTGCACCGCGGTTTCGACCGAGCCGTGGCCAGTCATCAGCGCAACCTCGCTGCGGGGCAGCAGCTTCTTAGCCTTCTCCAAGAACTCCAGGCCAGACATATTGGGCATGACCATATCGGTGAGGATCATGTGCGCCGGCTGTTCCTCCAGCAGGGCCAGGGCGGACTCGGCACTGTCGGCCTCCGAACATGCGAAACCCAGCGCCTCACCCACGGTCATGCAGAGCTTGCGAATGCTTTGCTCGTCATCGACGATCAGCAAGCGGATTCTTAAATCTTCATTCATGATGCCTTCCCGATGATCTTGTCGACCACTTCAATGAATTGCTTCACCCGAAAGGGTTTTTCCACGCAAGGCGCGCCGGTCTTGCGCAGCGTCGCTACGGTTTCCTCATTGGCGATATCGCCGGTAATGAAAACCAGCCGCGGAGCCAACTCCGGGCGATGCTGGGCAATCCAGGCGTAGACGTCCCCCCCGTCCACGCCACCCGGTGTGCGCATATCGGACACCACACCCAGGAAGTTCTCCTGCTCGAGTAAGCGGAGCGCGTCCACGCCAGACTCGGTGCAAACTACGGAATAGCCGTTGCGTTCCAGAGCGGCGCGGACGTAGGCCATCACCGCCGGCTCATCTTCAATGAGCAGCACGGGCAAACGAACGGGATTGGCGGCAGTGGCAGGCAGGCTCATCGCTGGATCACTCCTGCGGCGGCCCCGATCGAGGCCGATTCCGAAGCGGCGGGAAAGCGCACCATAAACGTCGCGCCGTCCGCGCCCGCGTTGTTTTGACAGAGAATTTCTCCCCCATGCTCATGCACGATGCCGTAGCAGATGCTGAGCCCCAGGCCCGTTCCCTTCCCCACCTCCTTGGTGGTGAAGAACGGGTCGAAAATTCGGTCGGGCTGCGAGATGCCATAGCCGTTGTCACGGAAGGAAACTTCCACAATGCCGGCCTGGCTGGTGGTCTTGATCTGGATGCGGGCGGGGCGTCCGGTTTCGCGCACCGCGTCGTAAGCGTTGTTGACGATATTCAGGAACACCTGCTGCAATTGATGCGAGTCGCCGATGATGAAGGGCAGTTCCTGATCCAGATCCTCGACCACTTCTACACCATGGCTTTGGAAATCGTAGGCGCGCAACTGCAAGGTGCGCCGCAAGATCGAGTTCAGCTCGACCGGCTTGCGGTGCGGCGGCATCTGGCGGGCAAAGCTGAGCAGGTTCTGCACAATTTGCTTGGTCCGTTGCGCCTCTTGCAGGATTACCCGTAAATCCTTGCGCGCGGTTTCCGGCAGATCTTCGTTTTCCATCAGCAAGTCCGCGAAGCCAAGGATGGCGGTGAGCGGATTGTTGACTTCATGCGCTACGCCTGAGACCAACTGGCCTACGGCCGCCATCTTTTCCGCGTGCATCAGTTTGGCTTGCAAGGTGGCCGCATCGGTGATGTCGCTCATGACCACCACGATGCTGGTGACGCTCCCTTGCTCGTCTCGCATGGGGCTTAGATTCACCGAGAACTGGCCCACTCGCCCGTCGCCGCGCAGGATTTGCAGGTCAAGATTGTCCACCTGCTGGCCGCCCAAGATCGCGCTGAACGCGTCTTTGAACGCTTGCCGGCGAATGGGAGCGACGAGCTGCTCCAGAGGCGCCCCTAGAACCTGCTGCTGCTGATAGCCCATGCCCTGCCAACGCCGATTCGCATAGCTCACTAGCCCTGCCGTATCGGTCACCAGAATCAGGCTTTGGGTGTTGTTCAGGATCTTCCCGGAAAAGTCCCGCTCCCGCTGCAACTCCACCTGAAAGGCCTTCAAATCGCTGATATCAAGCATCAGGCCGCGGTATTGGGTGATGTGGCCATGGGTGTCGCGAACGGCAAAAGCATTGATCATTACGTGCACGGCAGAACCGTCTTTGCGCCGCAAAGCCACTTCGTGATTGCGCACGACGCCGTCGGCTTGCATGGGTGCGGCGAATTCCCGATATCGCTCCGACGAGCCGTAAACCTGATTGGCAATGTCGACCTGCAGCAGTTCTTCCCGCGTCGAATAGCCCAACATGCGCACCAGCGCGTCGTTCACCTCAACGAATCCGCCTTCAGGATTGGCGAAGAATAATCCCTCTTGAATGTTGCCGAAGAGCTCGCGATAGCGGCGCTCCGCCTCCCGGCGGTCGGTAATATCCTTGAGCACGTGGATGGTCTGCAACCCCTCGTTCGTGGCGCCGTGCACGCGGGAAGTTGAAACCAAGTACGTGCTGCCCAGCACCGGATGCACGTATTCGTCGGTTTCGTCGCCACCTCCCCGGCAAAAAGGACAGGCGCGCAACAGGGCGGCATTGTCCATGGCCAGCAAGGTGCTCATGTTGACGCCAATTAGCTCCCCCGGCGGCACGCCGATGAAGCTGGCCAACGAGCGATTGACGCGCATGATGTTGTCGGCCTTGTCGTGCACCACGATGAAATCGCTGATGGCATCGAAGATTTCCATCCAATGCCGGTTCGCGCGATCCATGCGGCTGAACAGCCGGGCATTTTCCAAAGCGACGGATGCGTGGCCGGCCATCGCCTGCAGTAGTTGTTCATCTTCCGGCGACCAGGCTCGGCGGCGATTGGCCAGGCAGAGAACGCCCGCCAGTTCGCCCGATGGGCTGAGAAGCCGTACCAGAACGGCATCCTCCCAGCCGAGAGCCGAGGCAAGTTCCGAACCCAACAATTCTTCCGCGGCGGAAACCACAATGGCCTGCTCATGCCGGGCCAATGCGTCCGTTAATGCGCGGGCAAGGCGGTGCAGCCACGCGCCATCTGCGCCGCCTTCCTGAGAGCTGCTTCGGAGAAATACGATCTCCAGGCCGGATTCCTGGGGCACGGCAAGCGCCGCGGCGGCGGCGCCTGTCATGGTGGTCGCGCGCGCGGTGAATTCCCTTCCGAAAGCTGGGAGCTGCAGAGTGGAATTAAGTTCGACCGCCAGCTCCATCAGCTCTTGGGATCGGCGATGCCCCTCGCGCGAGACTTCGGCTAAGCGGCTGGCTTCCAACAGGCTACCCAGCTGCCCGGCCAAGATGTTTGCTTTGGCCGCCAGGTCATCGTTGAAAAAATTGGGATCGGAGGCATGAAGAAAAACCAACGCCCCCATCGCCTCACCGGAAACCAGCAGTGGTGCGGCCATGGCTGCCTGCACCTCGAAGATCGAACTCAGCGCCGAGCGCGTGGGCTCGACATGATTCGCATAAATGGCCCGCCGCGCCAGGATGGCTTCCTTGCCCAGCGAGGGCTCATCGGACCGCAGCCGCAGCCCGCGGAAGCGCTCCGCCAGCAAGCCGTCGGCTTCCCTGCCAACCATTTCCTCACAGGAAGCCTGTTGCCAGAAATACACCCCGTCTACCCCAAAAAACTCCCGGGAGGCCCGGCAGAACTGGAGAATCAAGGCTCCGGAATCGATGGCGCGAGCCCCCACCGAGGAAAACTCCAGCAATAGATTCTGAAAAGCTTCATCGGAGCCAGGGCATTGCCCCATCACCGGCGTTTCTCCATTTGGCATTTTCAGAGCCGTGCCACCTGAGCGTCATCGGAACCACAAGTAATTGAATATACAGGAAAATTAGCCCTCAATCTCAATTTGAGTCAAGCGAATAACGGTTCAGGGTGCCGAGATAACAAAATCCCGACCGTGCCCGAACCTTGCCTCGGCTGCGTCTCAAAGTGAGAGCGAAGAACGTCGGTGAGACGATTCTAAGCTTCTCCTCCCAGGACTCGGAGTAAGCCGTGATCTTTAGTAAGGCATTAAGAATCAATGTGTTAATGATACGTCACGGAGGTTTCTGCAAGCCTAGTCGAGCTGGCAAGGACATTGCTCTTGCACAACATGGTCGGACTCTTGTTGCGGGCCCGGTGCGCCCAAATGAGTCTGGCTTCCAGGCCGGATCATGCGGTGCTGGGAATCGATTCAGCGGTTGGCGGAGGAAACCGGCGATGACGATTGGCAAGAAACTGTATTTGAACTTCGGAGCCATCCTGGCGATGGTCATTGTGCTGTTCCTGGTGAACATCATCGCCGTGCAGCGCGAACATGCCGCCAAAGCCGCTGCCAGCACCGCCTTGGACCTGGCGGACGCCACCAACAAAATCGGCTTCCAGATGATGCAAGACCGCCTCTTGTTGACCAATTACCTGCTCAGCGGCGACACCCGCGAAGTGGATTCGATGCGCGATGGTATCCGCAACCTCAACGAGAAGCTGGCGAATACCGAAAATATAGCGAATTCGGACCAGCAACGGGCCTCGCTTGCCCGGGTGCAACAATCGGAGCAGAACTGGCTGACGGAGTTCGCGGATCCGCTGGTGGCTAAGCGCAAGGAAGTGGACGAAGGCAACGCCACCGTAGCCGAACTACAAATTTTTTATCTGCAGAAAGATGCCTCGTCGTGGATGAAAAATGCCACCGACTACCTGGATCAGGCGAATCAAGAGAACAAGAAGATGCTGGATGAGCGGCGCAAGTCGGATGACACGGCGGGCACCCTCACGATGATGGTCGCACTGTTTAGCACTCTGGTGGCGCTGGCTTTCGGAGTGATGATCGCGTTCACTACCGCCAAAGGAATCAGCGAACCACTCGTCAACTTGATGGGAGTGGCCAAGCAGATTGGGGAAAGCGGGGACCTGGATCACGAAATCGACATCAAGCGCAACGATGAGATCGGGGGTCTGGCTCGCACCTTCGCCGGGATGGTTACCTATCTCAAAGAGATGGCGGCGGTTTCCGAGGCCATCGCCGGCGGCAACCTGGGCATCGAGGTCAAGCCCCGGTCCAAGGACGACATGTTGGGGAATGCGTTCGCGCGCATGACCGCCGGGCTGCGAAATCTGGTGCGCGATGGGCGTGATGCCGCTTCGCAAGTCGCCAGCGCTTCCAACCAGGTCGCCGGCGCATCCGACGAGTCCGCCAAAGTCAGCCTGCAAACCTCTTCCGCCATCGATGAAGTCACCAGCACCATGCACGAGATGAGCGTGAACGTGCAGAACATGGTGAAGAGCACGCAAGTGCAGGCTTCGAGCGTCAGCGAGACTTCGGCCTCGATCGACCAGATGGTGGCCTCCATTCAGCGCGTGGCCGACACCGCCAAAGTGCTGCTCGATATTTCCAACCGTTCCCGCGAAGAGGTGCAGAGCGGCATCACCACTATGGAAAAGGCCACCGACGGCCTGAACAAGATCAACACGACGATTCGTTCTTCGGGGCAGATTATCGACATCCTCGGACAGCGGGCCGACGACATCGGCAAGATTATCGAGGTCATCGACGACCTCGCCGAGCAGACGAACCTGCTGGCGCTGAACGCCGCCATTGAAGCGGCCCGCGCCGGCGAACATGGCCTGGGGTTCGCGGTGGTAGCCGATGAAGTGCGCAAGCTGGCCGAGAAATCCGCCCAATCCACCAAGGAAATCTCCGAACTGATCCAGAGCATTCAGAAAGAGGCCCGCAAAGCCGTCGAGAACATGGACCAGAGCACGACCATCGTCAACCTGGGCTTGGGGCTGGGTCAGGAATTGAATGGCGCATTGCACAAGATTTCCAACGTGGTCACCGAGGTTTACAAGTTCGCGGAGGAAATTGGCGCGGCGACCAACGAGCAGTCACACGGCTCCTCGCAAATCGCCCGCGCCACCACGCGGCTGAACGAGATCACGCACGAAACCAATTCGGCGGTCGAGGAACAGGCCTCCGGGGCGCAGGCGGTGGTCCGGGCCATGGAACGGATGCGCGAGCTGGTGCAGCAGACCACCTCCAGCTCCACCGAGCTAGCGGCCTCAGCGGAACAACTGTCGCGCATGTCCCGCGACCTGCTCGAATCCATGGGCCGCTTTGAATTGGAGGAAAACCGGCAAACGGCTTCGCAGCAAGAGGTCGCATCCAGCACGCGCGCCCGTTCGCGGCACGCAGCGGCAGGCGCCCGTGACTGAAACCCGCCATTCCGGCATGAATCGTGAGCTGCACATCGTCGGGTTCCAGATCGGACGCGAAACCTATGGCGTTCCCATCGCGGCACTGCACGAAATTGTGCGGGTACCGGAAATCACGGCCGTGCCCGACGCACCCGATTACATGGAAGGGGTCATCAACCTGCGAGGCAAGATCGTCTCCGTTATCGACCTGCGGAAGCGGTTGGGCGCCAAAGAGACCGTGTCCGGCAAGCGCAACCGAATTCTGGTGATCGAGTATGGCGGGCGGCTTTGTGGCCTGATGGTGGATTCCGCTTCGGAGGTGTTGAAGGTGCCGGCCAGTGACATTGAGCCGTCCTCGGCGGTGTTCCAAGACGGCGGCCTGAATTGCGTAACCGGTCTAGGGAAATACCAAGGCCGCCTGATCGTGCTGCTCGACGTGACCAAACTGCTGGAGTACAGCGGGCTGCGGCGAACCCGCGAAGCCAGCGAGAGCGCCGCGGCGCGGCCCAGTGCGGCCGCGGAATCGCGCGGCGCCGTCGGGGGCGTGCGGTAGCGGATCCCAACAGGAACCAGGAACGAAAGAGAACTCATGAGCACACCCGCCGTAGCCTTACTGATCACTCCTCCCGAGCTCAAGCTATTGCAGGCACTGGTCTACCAAGAGTGCGGCATGTACTTCGACGATCGCCGCATGGACTTCCTGCACAGCCGCCTGCAGGGGCGATTGAAGGAATGCCGCGTGGATTCCTTCTACAGCTACTATCGCCTGCTCATCAGCCCCAACGGCAAGCACGAGTTGTCGCGGCTGCTCGAGGACCTCACCATCAACGAAACCAGTTTCTTTCGCAGCAAACCGCAGCTGGATCTGTTCCACAAGTATTTGCTGGACGACATTTTCCGCAAGAAGCATGAGCGCGGAGACTACTCGCTGCGCATTTGGAGCGCGGGATGTTCCACCGGGCAGGAACCTTACACTCTGGCCATGCTGGTGGCCGACGGATTGGCCTACTATTGCCTCCGCAAACCCTCCGTTTTCTCCGGGAGTCCTCCCCGGCCGCTGGTTCCCGCGCCTTGGAGAGTGGAAATCCTCGCCAGTGACATCAACTATTCGGTTTTGCGCGCTGGCCAGGAGGGAATCTATTCGGAGAACCACATGGCGACGGTCGACTATAGCTATCGCCTGCGCTACTTCGACAAGGTTGGCGAACGTTACGCCGTGAAGAAACAACTGAAAGAGCTGGTCCACTTCGACTTTCACAATCTGAAGACGCAATACCTGCCGCAGGGCAACGACGCAATCTTCTGCCGCAACGTGATGATGTACTTCGACCAGGCGGAACAGAGGCGGCTGGTCGAAAAGTTCCGGCGCTGCCTGAATCCGGAGGGCTACCTGCTCCTGGGACATGCCGAGAGCCTGCGCGGACTGAGCGACAAATTTGCCATGGTTCATCGCAACGGCGGGACCGCCTACCAGCGCATCGAGGTGCAAGAGTGAGCCAGTTTTCCGATGAACGCGGCGCCGAACTGCGCGAGCTCTTCTTCGAAACCTCGCAGGAAATACTGCAGGCGCTCAATGAAGAAGCTTTAAAGCTGGAGCAGAACAGCGGCGACGAGGACACCGTGCGTAACATTCGCCGCTCGGTTCACACCTTGAAGGGCGATGCTGCAGCCTGTGGATTCCGGGAATTGAGCGAATTGGCGCACGAGCTCGAAGATGCGCTGGCCCTGGAGACGACTTCCTCCCGCGCGGCCCTGGCCGAAGTGGCGTTCGCGGCCGCGGATGTCTTCAACACCGTGCTAGCCGCATACCGCGCTAACCTCGAACTACCCCCTTTCGAGCCTTTGCGAAAAATGATCCGCGGATTGGCGCCGGAAGCAAAAACCCGAGAACCGCGCAAGAAGAAATCGACGCCGCAGGCGGCGGAGCACACCGGCTTGTCGGAGTACGAAAAGCTTGCAATCCAGAACGCTCTCAGCCAAGGGAAAAGGGTTTATCAGATCACCATACAGCTCGACCCGCTCAACGCCATGCCGATCGCGGCCCGTCAGCTTCTGCTCAACGCGTTAACGGCGACCGGCGAACTAATCGGAGCGCTCCCGGAATCGACCTTGCCCCAAGCCACCAAACGGGTGCAATTCCTGCTAGCCAGCAATCAGACGGTGGAGCAAATCGCCGCCAAGTGCCGCATTCCGACCATTGTGGCCAGCGCCAACGTGGAAGAAATCAGGACTCCAGAACCCCCGGCCGGCGGCAGGCCCGCTCCACCCCGCGAGGAAGAAGAAAAAAGAGAAGCCAGCCAACCTCAGCCCGCCGAGGTCGCGGACCGGTCGGGCCCATTCTCCGAAGAAGTTGACGGCAGAACCCATTCCGGCGCCATTCTCGCGGAGAACATCTTGCGGGTCGACGCTGAGCGCATCGACAGCGTACTGAATCTGGTGGGGGAACTCATTATCGGCAAGTCCATGCTGCAGCAAGCCGTGAATGAATTTGCCAGGCGCTACCCCAAGGAGACCATTCGCGGCCGCCTCGCCGACGCGCTCGCCTTCCAGGCCCGGGTGTTGGCCGATCTGCAGCGCTCGGTCATGAAAGTCCGCATGGTGCCGGTGGAACAATTGTTTCGGCGATTCCCCCGCATGTTGCGCGACGTCGCTAAGCAGTGCGGCAAAGAAGTCGAATTGGTGATCAGCGGTCAAGATACCGACCTCGACAAAAGCTTGTTGGACGCGATCGCCGAGCCGCTCACCCACCTGGTTCGCAATGCCGTGAGCCACGGGATCGAGAAATCGGAAGAACGTGTTGGCAAAGGGAAACCGGGGCGCGGCGTTGTCCGGCTTGACGCCTACCACCAGGGAAACCAGGTGATCATCGAAGTCAGCGATGACGGCTCCGGCATCGAGGCGCAACGGGTCAAAACCAAGGCGGTCGAACAGAAGCTGTTGAGCCCGCAAGAAGCCGCCACGCTCGGCGACAAGGACATTCTCGGGTTGGTGTTCCGCCCGGGCTTCAGCACGGCCGAGGAAATTACCGAAATCTCCGGCCGTGGCGTCGGCTTGGACGTGGTGCAAAACGTCATGCAGCGGCTGAAGGGAACGGTCGAGATCGTCACGAACCCCGGCCGGGGAACAACCTTCCGCCTGAAACTGCCATTGACGCTGGCTATCATCAAAGCTCTCTTATTCCGCGTACAGCAGCGGCTCTACGCCGTCTCCCTCAACGCCGTGGCCGAAATTGCCCGCGCCACCGAGGCCGACGTGCATCAGGTGGACAACTACGAGGTTCTGCAATTGCGCGGCCAGGTTCTACCCTTGGTGCGCCTGGGCGCGCCGCCCAGCGCACTCGCCGAACGCTCCCGCGCCAAGATCTTCGTGCTGGTGATTGCCCTCGGAGAACGCAAACTGGGCTTGATCGTCGACGGACTCGAAGGCGAAGAAGAATTGGTGATCAAGGCGATGGACGACCAAATGGTGGCCACCGATCTGGTCAGCGGGGCCTCGATTCTGGGCGACGGGCGCGTGGTGCTGATTCTGAATCTTGCCGCCGTGGTGGAGCGCTCGTCCAAAGCCCAGAAGGATGCAGCGGGCCCGGCTTCCGGGGGGCTGTTGCTGCTCCGCGCCGAACGCCAGCGGGCCCCCCAAGCGCCCATGGAGGTGACACCTTGACGCCTCCGGTGCGAGTGCTCGTAGTGGACGATTCCGCGCTCATGCGCAAGTTAATCCCGCAGATCCTGCGCACCGACCCATCCATCGAGGTGGTCGGCACCGCCATCGACGGGAACTTCGGCCTGAAGCGGATCGAAGAGTTGAAACCGCAGGTGGTCACGCTCGACCTGGAGATGCCGGGCATGAGCGGCCTGGATGTGTTGAAGCAGATCATGCGCCGCAGCCGGGTTCCGGTGATCGTGGTCAGTTCGCACAGCACCGAAGGCGCTTCGATCACGCTCAAGGCGCTCTCGCTCGGCGCGTTCGATTTCGTCGCTAAGCCGCACGATGTCATGGCCCGCATGCCGGAAATCACCAGCGAATTGATCGCCAAGATCAAAGCGGCGGCGCAGTCCCGCGAAATGCCGATACGAAGCGTTCCAGACACACCACGGCGGTCGGCGAAGCAATCGGCAAGCAAGGAACATCCCACTCGCATCGTGGCTATCGGTATTTCCACCGGCGGACCGCAGGCACTGCAGTATCTGCTGCCCCAGTTGCCCGCCGATTTTCCGGCCGCCCTGCTGGTAGTGCAGCACATGCCCGAGGGCTTCACCGAAATGTTTGCCTGGCGGTTAAACGAAGTCTGCGCCATCCAAGTCAAAGAGGCCCAGTCCGGCGATGTGTTGCAGGCGGGGCGCGCTCTGATCTGTCCCGGCAACCGCCACCTAAAGACTAAGCGCTTGCCCTTGGATGACGTCGCTGTGCTCAGTTCGGACTCGCAGGTCAATGGGCACCGGCCCTCCGTCGACGTCTTGTTTCAAAGTGTCGCCCAGGAATTCGGGCCCAAGGGCATCGCAGTTCTGATGACCGGCATGGGAGACGACGGCGCCCGCGGCATGGGAGCGGTGAAAGCCGCGGGAGGATTGACCATCGCGCAGAGCGAGGAGTCTTGTGTGGTGTATGGCATGCCCAAGGCGGCCATCGACCGGGGGTTTGCATCGCGCGTGGTGGGTTTGGAGGCGCTGGCCAACGTTTTATTCACGCAATGCGCGAAGGATGGAAAAGCTGGAAAAACGCCCGAACCCGGCGAAGCCGGCCAAGCGGCGGGGAGCGGTAGGAGCTGATTTATCCTCAGCGGGCGCAGCCGCCGCTGTACGAATTTTAGGCAGGAGGATGCAACATGGAACAGTTTGCCGCAGTGAGACGCAGCAAGGACGGTCAACCCGTGCGTTACCTGGTAGTGGACGACTCTGTGTTTGCGCGCAAAAACCTGGCGCGCATCATCGAGACCTTCGGCGGCTTGTTGGCCGGCGAGGCAGGCGACGGCTTGACCGCCATCACCGAATACGAACGTACCCAACCGGACATCGTGCTTATGGACATCACCATGCCGCAGATGGAGGGCATTGAAGCCGCGGAGAAGATCGTCCAACAACACCCGGAAGCGCGAATTGTCATGGTGTCCTCCGTCGGCTACCAAGAGAACATCGTGGCCGCGTTGCAACGCGGGGCGCGCCATTTTGTGCAGAAGCCGGTCAAGCCGGAAGTGCTCTACGAGGTCATCAAGTACGTGCTGGGCGAAGACGGCGTCGTGGCTCAGGCCGCGGGCGCGGGAGACTGACATGAAAATGGACCTGATTCAGCCCTTTATCAACGCCGCCGACGCGGTGCTGTCCCAGGGTTTGCAGTCCCCGATGACCATTGGAAATCTCAGCATGGAGCAGGAGGCCTATCGTCGCAAGGGCGTCGCGGCCCTGGTCTGGCTTACCGGCGACATCGAAGGCCGCATCATTTTCGATCTCGATCCCGCCACCGCCGTCCGCGTGGCCAGCCAATTCGCGGGCGCCGAGGTGCCGGAGTCGGACGAACTGGTGAAGGAAACGGTCAAGGAACTCGCCAACCAGGTGATTGGCAACGCCATCACCACGCTCAATGATCAAGGGTTTCATTTCCGGGTGCATCCGCCGGTGATTCACACTTCGGAACGCGGCTCGGAGAGCAGCGAGGATACCGAAGCCATGGTGCTCGCCTTTGAGACGCCGAGCGGCACCGTGTTCATGAACATTGTCCTGCGCTACAACCGGCAACATCGGGGGGCACGAACGGCGGCGTCCGCGTAGGTTCTTTTCGCGCGCTTTCAAGGGCGTGCCAACCGCATCCCGCACACAATAGCTCTCTAGGTTCTCTTCAAACGGGCTCCCACTTCTCCGGCTGGTCCTTCCGAACAAACTCATCATCCAGGGAAATTCTGTGGATTGGTCAGGCGGCGAGTTCCGGCTGGGTTCACGGCCCCGGCAGTACAAAAACCGGATTCTGCGGAACCGGCTCGCCTCCGGGAGTGGGGGGCGAACCACAGCCTGGAGAGGCACAGGCGCTGAAAGGCGCCGTCAGTTCGTTCACCAAATAGTCGCCACCATTCTGGGTCCCGGGAGAAGTGTTCGGCACAGTGCTGATCGACTCGGTCCCTCCCGCGTCGCAGTAGGAGACATACACGCGCGAGTTATCCCCGGAGGCGGCCGCGAACAACCTGAATCTCGCAGACGCGCATACCGCCAACTGGGCGCCATTCACAACCACTGTAGGCACGGGAGTATCCGGCTGAAACGTGGGGGGAACGGCGATCGGGGCGTTCGGGTTCACCACCCCGAGGGAGATCGTTTTGGTGACGGTATTGCTCGAGGCATTGATGACGGTCAGCCAGGCAGTGATGCAAGGCGGGGTTTGAGCCGGGTTGCTGCAAGTGTTGTTGTTGACCTGGTAGCTGGCAACATAAGCCCGGCTTCCATCCGACAAAGCCGCTACCGACACCGGGGTGCACCCGCCCGGGCATGGGGCGTTCACCCCTGCGAAATTGAACGTAGCCAGGATGGTCAGGGGATCGGTAGGCGGGCTGTTGGGGGGATTGGTTGAGGCGTCGAGAATCACCATCGTTCCTGCGACGGGATTGGTCACGTAAAGGCGAGTCCGGCTCTGGTCATACTGCATGGAATTCGCGCCCGCCCCAACCACGGCCGTACCCGTCACGGTGTCGGAAGTGGTGTTGATGGCCGCGACCACGCCGGTTCCCTGGTCCAGAACGTAGACTCTTGCATTATCCGGGCGGGCCACAACCCAGGTCGGCGCATTCCAGGATGACCCCGCGGGCGGCGCAATCGGTGGGTTCACGGAACTATCCACCGTGTTGATGCTCATGACTGTGCCGTTCACCGGGTTCGGTCCGCTGCCATGGTTGGCAACATACACCTTTTGCCCATTAGGCATCACGGCGAGCGCAACCGGATCCAACCCAACCGGGGTCGTGTTGGTCACTACATTGTTGAAAATGGGAAGCGTGGAGACCGTGTTATTGCCGGCGTCGGCAACGTACACAGTGTTGGTATGCACTGCCAAGAACACTGGGCCCGACCCGGGCGGCAAGGTCACGGTTGAAACTGGCCCGCTCCCTGACGGATCATAAAAAGAAACCGTGTCTTCCAGTTGGTTGGCGACATAAACGTCATTCTCATTGGGCAAAAGAACCGCATGCACCGGGTTCAGCCCGACATTGGCGCTGTTCACAACGCTGTCGCCAGAGACATCGATACGGCTGGCAGCACCGGGATTGCACTGGGCATTAGGGAGCGGCGGATTGGGGACGGCTGGCAGATTGCAGACCCCATTGGTGCTAAGGACCACCGCATAGTGCACGCTAGCAGGATTGGGCGGCGGGGTGGAGATAGGAATTACCACCGGGCGGAAGGTATCCCCACAGCCGAACTCGGCCACCACGATAGCCAGCACCGCCACGAGGCGGCCCACACGCACTAAGGTCATCCGCACCCCAACCGAGGAATCTATCAGTTCACGCTGATCCCAAAAAGAACCTACATTCTAACGACTTGTAGCGTTATGCGCCAGAAGGCAGGCTCGCGTCGCTAGTCGCCAGGCTTTCTGTCTCCCGCGATACAAGACAGATGCATTCTGCCCAAGGTGAGGTTGTAGCGTTGATCGGAGGAATTGGAGGAAGAATCTATCCTTTGCCGCGGCGCGATTTTCCTGGGAGCGCGGAAGCGGGCGCAGCGGATTTAGCCGTCGCCGCCGGCTTCTTTCTGCCTTCCATGTCCGCGAGGCTCTGCTTCAACGCAGCCATCAGGTCCACCACCGGCGCCAGTTTCTTCGGCTGCTCCACTTCTGCGATCTTGCCGCCTTCGAGTTTGGTGGCGATCAGCTTCTTGACGTTGTCCTGGAAGGTGTCCCGATATTTTTCCGGATCCCACTCCGCCGCCAGAGCTTCGATCAATTGATGTGCCACTTTAACTTCCGCGTCTTTGAGTTCGATGTCGGGCGCGCCGAAACCCTCCACCTTGCGCACTTCTTCCTCGTAGTACATGGTGTGCAGCATCATGCCGCCCTGCGTGGGGCGCAAAAACACCGTATATTCCCGGTTGTGCATGGTGAGCTTGGCGATGGCGACATATTCGCTTTCTGCGAGCGCTTTGGTCAGCAGAGCATAAGGCCGGCGGCCGGCTTCTTCCGGCAGCATGTAGTACGACGACTCGAAATACACCGGATCGACTTCGCTCTCTTTCACGAACTCAAGGATTTCCATGGTCTTGGCGGTCTGCGGTTCGATCTTCTTGATCTCATCGGGCTCGATCACCACATACTCATCTTTGCGATATTCGTAGCCTTTCACAATCTCACTGCGCTCCACGACTTTGCCGTCGGCCAGGCAAACGTACTGTTGCTTGAGGCGGGAAAGATCGTCGCGATGCAGCATGTTGAAGGAAATACCGGAACTGCGCGCGCCGGAGAAGAGACGCACCGGCATGGAGATCAATCCGAACGTGAGATAGCCAGACCAAACCGAAGATGCCATAAAGTTCACCCGCACGAAAAACCGACGCTAGAGTCTTACGCCACAGAGTGTGAGTTTAGACTACAAGCAGGCGAGATGGCATTGGAAGTGGAGCGGAGTAGCCCAAATAGAAGCACCATAAATGGTGCATTTTCGCCGAGCCTACTACAGCTAGTAGCATGCAGATCGCTCCCCACTCACGAAGCTATCATCGTTGAGCTCTGAGAATGCATGAGTTAGCGCAAATTTTTCGGCCTTGCGGGTTCGGCGTTTGGCTCTCTTCGAGCACTCTTCTCGTGGGGAGACCGGAGATGCTCCAACTCTTGATCGCGGCCGCGATGACTTTGGCGTTTGCGGCTTTGGCCCGACTGTTGCGCGGCGTCACCCGTTCGGGCGCCGTCGCCGGAGCCGTGATGTGCTTTCTGTTGTACGCTGGCGCCGGCCCCGGCGCATTCGTCGCTCTAATCACGGTGTTTTGCCTCGCCTGGATTAGCACGCGGTGGGGATACCAGCAAAAACAAAAATTGGGAACGGCGGAACGAAGGGATGGCAGGCGGGCATCGCAGGTGCTGGCCAACCTCGGCGTAGCCGCGATCTGTGCGGTGCTTTATGCAACCGGCGGCAGACGTGCTGTTTTCCTGCTGGCAGTCGCCGCCGCACTTTCCGAGGCTGCGGCGGATACGGTCTCCAGCGAAGTGGGGCAAGCCGGCGGCGAGAAAGCGCGCTTGATCACCACCTGGCGGTTGGTTCCCGCGGGCACGAATGGTGGGGTGAGCTCGGCCGGAAGTTTGGCGGGGATCGTTGCCGCCGCGGTCGTGAGCATTGTTTGCGTGCTCGTGGGGTTCTTGCCATTGCGATGGGCCGGCGTTTCCGTGACCGCCGCCGTGGGCGGCATGGTCGCGGACAGCTATTTAGGAGCCTCGCTCGAACGCCGGAAGTTGCTGAACAATGACTTGGTGAACCTCGCTGGGACACTTGCGGCGGTGGCAATTGCTTTGCTCTTGATCTGATTGTCCGTGTAGTTTCCCGAGTTCCCCCAAGTCCATGGCCTGCCGTTCCTTGCGGTTACGGCGTCCCCAACCGACAATAGAAAATGCGCGTCTGCCCTCGAAGCACTGCATCTAAGTAATATTGCGCTCGCATCCAAATGAAGTGGCCGTTTCCTGTCCACGCGGAAAAGCTGACGCGTAAAGACGATTGAACCACATGAAGACTCGAACCCTGGTGGTCGGCGCGGTGTTGGTCCTGGCTTTGCTCCTGCTGGCCCAGAAGCGGCACACTCAGCAGCCAGACGCTGCCGGCTTCCACGCGGTTGTGGACCTGACCCACACGATCAACGAGAAAGTGCCAACCTTCGAACTTTCGGAAAAATCCCCCTACGAAGCAACGACCGTTGGCACCTTGGAGAAGAACCAGTATTTCGCCCGCAATATTTCCCTGCCGGAACACTTTGGCACCCACATGGACGCGCCCGCGCACTTTGCCCGCGGCATGTGGACGATTGATCAAGTCCCTCCGGAACGGCTGGTCGCCCCGCTCGTAGTGCTCGACGTCAGCGCCAATGTGAAGAACCATCCTGACTATCTAGTTTCCGTGCAAGACATCGCCGGCTGGGAGCACATCAATGGGCAGATTCCGCCTGGGGCCGTGGTCATGGTGCGCACCGGCTGGGACGGGCGTTGGGATTCCGTCAGGGATTTCCGCAATGCCGATGCTCGGGGAATCATGCACTTCCCCGGCTATTCCTTGGAGGCGGCCAAATTCCTGGTGGCAGGGCGCGACGTTTTCGGCTTGGGCATCGACACTCTGAGCGCCGACTGCGGATCCTCGACCGATTTTCCAGTCCATCACTACGCTCTCGCCCACAGCGTCTATCAACTGGAAAACGTGGCCAATCTGGATCGCGTTCCCAGCACCGGAGCGATTGTGGTGGTCGCGCCCATGAAGCTGGAAGGCGGCTCAGGGAGCCCGGCAAGAATTCTTGCGTTGGTGAAGTAGCGAGTCCATCCCCGATGCCGTCGGTCGCGCTGGCGTCCCGCAGGCTGCTGACTCTGAACGAACTTTTGTGACTTCCAGCACCTGCGGAGCATCTGATTCGCAAGTTAAGAACCCTTGGAGGTTCAGATGACCGATCCCCGCTACCCAATCGGCAAGTTCAGCTACGACGGCCCGCCCACGCCCGAACAACGGAAGAAACTGATTGAGGACATCGAGCATTGCCCGGCGGCGTTGCGCTCGGCAGTGCGCGGGCTGTCGCCGCAGCAAATCGAAACTCCCTATCGCGAAGGCGGCTGGACCGTGCGACAACTGGTGCATCACGTCCCCGAAAGCCACATGAACGCGTATATCCGCTTCAAGCTGGCTTTGACCGAAGAACAGCCAACCATCAAACCCTACGCTGAGGAGCTGTGGGCCCAGTTGCCCGACGTGGGGCCCACTCCGCTAGACCTTTCTCTGGCGTTGCTGGAGTCTCTACACGGCCGCTTCGTCATCCTGTTGCGTTCGATGGAGCCGGCGGATTGGAAACGCAGCTTCAAGCATCCAGAATTGGGACTCGTGCCGTTGGAGAAAAATCTGGCGCTCTATGCGTGGCATGGCCGGCATCACGTGGCGCATGTCACGGAATTGAGAAAGCGTATGGCCTGGTAGGACTTAGGATGTCGGTGTTCATTCCGGGATTCCGCAACAGCATTCCGCTGTTTGAAACCGCCTCCAGGCAATGCATCCAGCAACACACCGTGGGTTTATAATTCCAGTCTTATGACCGAGCAGATCAAGAAAAAGCTCCAGGATGAGATCAATCTCCTGGAGCACGAACTGAGCCACGAGATTCCCAAAGAACTCAAGAAGGCGGTTGCTCTGGGCGACCTGAGCGAAAATGCCGAATACCACATGGCCAAGCAGCGCCAGGAATATGTCAAGGCGCGGCTACGGCAGTTGGGCAGGCGCATTGCCGACCTATCCCTGATCAACATGAACAACATTCCCAAGGATAAGGCGGGTCTCGGCTCCACGGTTCGAATCTACGACAGCACCAAGAACGAAGAAATGGAATACGAACTGGTGACGAGCGAGGAGAATGACGTGACCGCGGGAAAAATCTCCACTACGTCCCCCATCGGCCGCGCCCTGCTGAACAAGAAGGTCGGGGACACCGCTCTGGTGGTGACTCCCAGCGGCAAACGCGAAATGGAAGTTCTGCGACTAACCACTATGCACGACAAGGCCGAGGCTGAAGCCCAGTCCCAATGACAACCACCCAATGACCAAAACATGGACCAGCATCTTCGGGCGGGTATGCGGCGTACTGCTCGATGCCATTGTCCGCTGGCTGGCGCTGGCGCGGATTAACCCCAATGTGCTGACGTTTCTCGGACTGGTGGTCAACGTGGTAGCTGCCTTCATGTTTGGCTATGCCAACGGCGACAATCAGGCGCGCATGTTCCGTTACGCCGGCCTGATCATCATTGGTTCCGGTTTCTTCGATCTGGTGGATGGCCGGGTGGCTCGCGCCTCTAACCGGGTGAGCCAGTTCGGGGCTTTCTTCGACTCCGTGGTCGACCGCTATAGCGATGCTTCGCAGTTTCTAGGCCTGCTCGTGTTCTACGCCCGCGGCGGGCGTTTCTTTTACACCGTCCTGGCCGCCGTGGTGATGATCAGCGCGATCATGGTGAGCTACAGCCGGGCCCGCGCCGAATCGCTCATCGGCTCTTGCCGCGTCGGTTTTATGGAGCGCCCGGAGCGTCTGGTGCTGGTCATCATCGGCGCCCTGTTCAATGTGATGGCGCCGGTGCTGTGGGTGATTGCGGTTCTGTCGACGATTACCGTCATCCATCGCATTCAGTACACCTGGAGCCGGACGCGGCTGGGTGCTCCCGCGTCCAACGCCGGGACCACGCAAACAGCCTAGCCCGGACGCCGTTACCACATCCATACTTGCGTCTATTAGGATTTGTACACCGTTGAAAGAGTTGTCATTCCGAGCGTAGCGAGGAATCCGCGGTTTGCCCGTTGCCGACAGAAAGCAGATTCCTCGCGCCAAAACCGGGCGCTCGGAATGACAATTTAGTTGTCAAATGCAATGAGTCCGGAGCATACGCTCAATTCGCCGCGGTCCCCCAATCCCTGGCTCATCGCGATTGCCGTGATGTCGAGCACGTTCATGGAGGTCCTCGACACTACGGTGGTGAACGTTTCGCTGCGGCACATTGCCGGCAATCTTTCCGCGACCACCGACGAAGCCACTTGGACGCTGACCTCTTACCTGGTAGCCAACGCAGTGGTCCTGCCAATGACTGGCTGGCTGGCCAGCCGGTTTGGACGCAAACGCCTGCTGACGGCCTCGGTGGTCGGCTTTACCGGAGCTTCTTTCTTGTGCGGCCTGGCGCCATCGCTCGGCTTCCTGATCTTCTGCCGCATCATTCAAGGCGCATGCGGAGGAGGTCTGCAGCCACTCTCGCAAGCCATCCTGCTTGAGGCCTTCCCGCCGGAGAAACGCGGCCAAGCCATGGGATTCTGGGGGCTCGGCATTGTGGTCGCGCCCATGCTTGGGCCCGTCCTAGGCGGATGGTTAACCGACAACTACAGTTGGCGCTGGGTTTTTTATATCAATGTCCCGATCGGCATGATTTCCGTTCTACTCACTTACCTGTTCGTTTTCGACCCGCACTACTTGCGGAAGAAATCGATGGGCGTGGACTACTGGGGAATCGGCCTGCTGGTGCTGGGCATCGGCTCGCTGCAGATCATGCTCGACAAAGGCCAGGAGGACGATTGGTTCGCCTCGCATTTCATCGCGGTGCTGGCCGTGCTCACCGTGATTGGCCTGACCGGACTGATTATTCGCGAGTTGAAGACCCCGCATCCCATCATTGATCTGGGAGTCTTCCGCTACCGCTCCTTCGCCATTGGCACATCGCTCATGATGGCGATCGGGCTGGTGCTTTACGGCAGCACCGTTATGCTACCCCTCCTAATGCAGGAGGTCTTGGGCTACACCGCGACGCACGCCGGCGTTACCAACCTTCCTCGCGGCCTGGCGTCTTTTGTCGCCATGCCTTTTGTCGGCTACCTAACCTCGAAGGTGGATCCGCGAAGGCTGCTCGGCGTGGGGTTTGTCTTCGGCGCGCTGGCCATGTTTCAACTGTCCAGATTGACGCTGGGTGTGGGGTCGGGCGATTTTCTGGTGCCCCTGTTAATACAAGGCGCGTCCCTGGGGCTGATTTTTGTGCCGCTGACCACGGCGACCAACGATCCCATTCCGCTCAGCCGCATGGGCAACGCGACCAGCATCTTCAACCTGATGCGCAATATCGGCGCCAGCATCGGCATCTCTATTGTTGAGACCATGGAGGTACGAGACCAGCAGACGCACACCAACGTGCTGGGCGCCCATGTCGACGCCGCCAACCCCACCGCCCGGCGCGCATTCCTAGGCTTGCGCGCGATGTTCGAGTCCCGCGGTGCGGACCCGGTCACCGCGACGCATCGCGCCCAAGCCGCGCTGTTTGCCACCGTGGAACGCCAGGCCGCCATGCTCTCCTATAACGATGTTTTCGTCTTCCTGGCCATCGTGTTCCTGCTGATGATTCCATTCGTGTTCTTCATGACCAAGCCCAAGGGACGCCGCGGCCCGGCCATGGTGCACTGAACGCGAGTGTCTCGGCTCTCACAGAATTGTCATTCCGAGCGAAGCGAGGAATCTGCTGTCCCTCGCGATCGCGAAAAAGAAGATCCCTCGCGCCAAAACACGGCGCTCGGAATGACAACTTCGGGACCGTAACGAGTTAAAATGATCCGCATGTCTAGCACGCCCCTCCCCCAGTTCCGCGCACCCTCAGCCGGCGAACGTTTCTTCAACAGCATGTTCGGATTTCTCGTCGGCCTCGGTTTCGGTCCGGCCTTCATTTACCTGCTGGAAGTTCGCGGGCGCAAGAGCGGGCGCATTTACTCCACGCCGGTGAACGTAATGCCTCTCGACGGCAAGCGCTACATGGTCGCACCGCGCGGCCGCACGCAGTGGGTGCGCAATGCCGAGGCCGCGGGGGAGGTCACGCTGAAGCGGGGGAGCAAGCGGGAAACGGTTCGCTTACGGCAGCTCGAAGGCGCCGAGAAGCTGAGAATTCTGAAAGCTTATCTCGATACCTACAAGAGCGTGGTGCAGAAATACTTTTCCATTCCGGCGGGCTCGCCGGTGGAGGCCTTCGCGGAGATTGCCGAGAATCATCCGGCGTTCGAGCTGTTGCCTGGCTAGCGTACGCTGAACGTGGGGACAGCCGTCGAGACGGCGGGGGCTACAAAATCACTCCAGCACGCTGTCGTCCAGCTTCTTTTTCCCCCAATCCGCGGCGGCCTGCACGAACGCCAGGATTAGCGGATGTGAATTGCCGGCCTTGGAAGATAGCTGCGGCTGGAACAGGGTCGCCTCATAGAACCTTTGAGTCGGCGATTCTATGGCGCGGATCTCGCCTTGCGGGCCGCGCGCCACTACCGGGAAGCCGGCCTCGATCGATGTCCATTCAAATTCCGGATTGATCTCGAAGTTGCAGAAGAATTCCTCGGCTACCTGGTCTTTGTCCTTGCCATAGAACGACTGCAGGTAGGAGCCGGGACGCAAGCGGATTTCCGGCACGACACCCGAGAGCTTGGGCGCATCCGGCGCGCGGTTTGGCACCGCGCAGGCGACCGGGTAGATCACAATGTTTTTCGACGCGGAATTGTTTTCCGCCGAGTCGGCGTCGGCGATGCCGAGCACGTTGCGGGCGAGTTCGATAAAGGCGTATTGAAAACCGCCACAGGTGGCGAGGAAAGGCCAATCGTGCTCGCGGGCAAATTGGATTCCCTTCAACATGCCCTCGAAGCTCTTATAGGGACTGCCCGGCGAAGCCCACAGCCCATCGAAGGTTTCGAGGACTTTCAGCCCCTCACCTTCAACAATCGAAGGCGTGGGAATCCATTGCGACTCGAGCTGCATGTTGAGCTTAGTGGCGGCATGCTGCAGCGAGTCGTTGGTGGCGTGATGCGAACGGAATTCGGGGTTGAAGTCGCCCAGAATTCCAATGCGAACCGGGTCCGTCACTCGGCCATTCTAATTGAGGAGTTGCGCCGATGCGCGCGGAGCAGGTGAGCAGGCTGATGCCGTGTGGCGCCTTTGCAGGCGAATGACAGTCGCGTCGCGGGCGGGGGCGCCCGCGCCACACTCACATCCAGCCAAAATGTTGCAGCAGAATGAAGAGTGAGAGCAGGCTCAGCGCGGGCCCTCCCCAGATCATCAACGTGGATTTCCAGCCGAGCGACCGCACGACTTCACGCTGGCTGCGCCAGGAAATAAAGAACGAAGCGTTGTTCGTGCCTTTCATGAGCACGGCCTGCGGGTTCAGGTCAAACTCCGGCGCGGGAGCCGCGGCGGCGGTCGCAGTTCCGGCAGCACTTCCGTTGGCGCTGGTTCCGGGGTGGGTCGGCTCAATTCCGGGACTGACGGCCACTCCCGGCAACTGCACGCCAGCCGCGTCCCAAGCCGCGGGATTCGCAATCCCCGCCTGAATGAGCGCGGCCGTGACCTTTTCCTGCTGGCTCATGCTGGCACTGCTCGAAGGCGGACGGCTCCCCTGCAGCCGGATGACTTCCGGAGCGGGGTGAAAGTCCGCGCGAGGGGCGGGGGTCCCGGCAGAATGGCTGGCGAGCGCATCGGACAGGTTCATGTTGAAAGTGAACTTGATGGGATTGTCAGCAACGGCCTGCACCGGCGTCGCGCTGACACTTACGCCCGGATTCGGCGCCAGCGTTCCCAGGATGAACAGCGCGTTCTTCGGCTTGATGCAGTATTCCTCGAGCTTCAGCTTCTTAGTCGTGTCGAGGCCGTGCCGCACTAGAAAGCTCGACACGTTGGCGGGAAGCTCCAACTGGCTGGAGAACAGCGGAGTGTTGAACTCGTCGTGGAAGTCGCGATGGAGATCGAGTTCGGCGCCTTGCGGGTCGATCAGCATGCGCCCCGTGTTGTCGTCGAGATAGAAAGGCAGGTGCAGACTTTCGTCGGCGACTTTTTCCCAGTGGCTGTTCTTTCCGGACTGCTTGAGCTGCCACGCCATGGAACGATAGTAGTAGCACGGCAAGCCGGTGAGCGGGGCTTGCATAGTGTACGGCCCAACCGCCAGCCCGCTCAGCTCCACCAGGCCCATGGACGCGCTGCGAATCTTGGAAGCGGGAACGTCCAGAATGAGGCGGCGGCGCTGCAGCAGCTGGAATCCGCGATAGAAACAATACAGTCCCGCTCCCAGGCCGAAGAAGGCCCAGAGCCAGTTGTCCTGGCCGGAATACGCAACGAATGCGGGCACGAAGCTCAAGGTTTATCCCGGCGTTTTCGCCACTAAGAACACGGATACAGCCGGTTTGAGCGTAGCCGACGAGCGCCAGGCATGCAGCCGGAAAGCGGTGTGGAGAATTACGTTCGTAATTAAGAAGCAATCTGCCGACGGCGGCGAAATCCCGCTGCGTCGTGGAGGCCATTCCAATAGAGCGTGAGCCTCGCTGACGGATGCCACTCCCGTTCTCGGCACGACAGGGTGACTTTCGTCACCAACTTTGGGCGTTACTTCGTTGCGAGGCTTCGGGCCGGGACCTAGAATTTTTGGGGGATTTCCCTCTCCCGGCCAGATCTCATGTCAGAAACAGCCCATCGAGCGGACCGAGCCGAGATTGCGCGGCTGGTGGAGCGCGCGGAAAAGCTTCTGCAGAAAGGGAAAACCGCCGAAGCCCTGGAAGAATATCTCCAGATACTGGCGGCCGACCAGGCCAATGATGCAGTACGCCAGATGGCGGCCGATTTGTGCCTTTCCCTGCAGCGCGTTCCCGACGCGGTGAAGCTGTTAGGCGAAGTGTTTGAGCGCCAAATTCAAGCCGGCGACGCAACTCGCGCCAGCCTCACTTACAAGAAGCTCGCCCGTTATGCCAAGCCGAGTTGGCAGCAGCGGATCGGGTTTGGCCAGTTGCTGGAGAAGTCGAATCGCAGGCTGGCGACCGAAACCTACGAGAGCGTTTTGGAAGAACTGGTCAAGCAGGGAGACAAGGCGAATGCACTGCGGGTGCTGAAGCTGATTGTCACCTTGGAACCGGTGGAACGGAATCTGGCGCGCCTGGGCGAACTCTCCTCTCAAGCGGGCGACCACAAGGCCGCGGCCGCCGCCTTTCTGAGGCTGGGACACCTGGCCGAGGCTTCGGGAGCAAGCGGCGGGCCGCATTTCGAGCACGCCTATGCGGAAGACCCCAGCGATCCCCAGATTGCCCTGGCTTACGGGAGAAGCTTAATGCAGCAAGGGCAGGCGGGCGCGGCCATCTTCGTTCTGGAAGCGCATCTAAACGCGGTTCCGGCTCCGCGAGAGCTGCGTGAAACTTATGGCAAGGCGCTGCTGGCCGCCAGCCGGTTGACCGAAGCAGAGCCCTTTGTTTGGGAAGTGTTCGAGCAAAATCCTTCGCGCTTGCCGGACGTATCGAACCTGATCGGAATGTTTATCGATGCGCAGCAGGACGCCGAGGCCGTGGCCTTGGCGCGCAAACTCGAGGGAGTGCAACGCCGACGGGGCGAACGAAAGGCCTTTGCGGCGATGATGCAGGATATCGCCGCCGGACATCGCGCCTCCCCCGAGGTGCTGGAATTCATGGGCGAGCTGTTCAACGCCTCCAATCGCGAAACTGACTACTCTCTGACACTGATCAAGTTATTCGATCTCTACTACGGGATGGGCAACTACGTGAAAGCGGCGGAGTGCCTGGACCGCGCCGCGGAAATCGACGCCTACGAACCCGGACATCATAAGCGCCTGGAAGCGCTGCGCGGGAAAGTGGACGACAACCGGTTCAAAGTGATTGCTTCGCGTTTCGTGGGCGTTGGCAAGGCCATGCCGGAGCCGGTACGCAGCGGCAGCGGCGGAGATCAGCCGGCGCTGGGCGCGGCGGCTCTGCAGGACTTGATGTTGCAGGCGGAAATCCTGGTGCAGTACGGAATGCGAGCCAAGGCGCTGGAGCGGTTGCAGCGCATTCAGGAACTGTTTCCGCGGGAAGAAGAGCGCAACGAAGATCTACAACGGCTCTATATGGCGGCTGGGCTGGTGGCACGGTACGCGGACCATGCGCCGGCAGACGCGCCCTCCGCGCCAGCAACATCCTCGGTCCCCGCTCCGACCGCCCCCGCCGCGCCGGTTGCCGAGTCTGCCAACGTCGACACCTTCACCCGCGTGGCGGAAATCTCGCGCAAACTTTACCGCCAGGGAAATGCCAATGCGGTGCTCTCCACCGCAGCCAAAGAAATTGGGGCGCAGTGGAAAGTCAGCCGCTGCGTGGCAGCGCTGTGCAAGCCGGGATTGCCTCCCTCCGCGATCACCGAGTATTGCGGCGAGAGCGTGACGCCCGCAACGCCGGCCGCGCTGGCGAAGGTGGTGGCGGCGGTGCGGGACTTGGCCGTCAGCCGCGGAAGCTTCAGCACAACCGACGCTCCGGCTGTGCCGGAGCTGCAAGCGGTGCGGGAAACGGTGGCGGAGCTGGCGATCAGCTCTTTGCTGGTTTTGCCGCTTACCGATGGCAAGGATCATCTGGGGCTTTTGCTGTTGGCGAATAACGCGCCGCGCGGCTGGCATGCCAACGACATGGTCGTGCTGAAAACCATCGGCGAGCAGATCGTCATCGCGCTCAATAACGCCGGGTTGCGCCGTCTGGTGAAAAATCTTTCGGTCACCGATGAGGGCTCGGGATTGTTGAAGCGGGCGTCCTATATCGATCTACTGCTTTCCGAGACCGAGCGCGCGCTGCAGCAGAAGACTCCGCTGACCGTTCTTTTGATGCAGTTGGGCAAGAGTTCATCCCTGGTAAAGGAGTTCGGGGACGCCGCGGTGGAAACGGCCATGCGGCAGATCGGAGAGCTCTTCTCGGCGAACATCCGGCAGAACGATTTGGCGTTTCGCTATGAGTTGACCACGGTTGCCCTGGTTCTCGGCGAAACCGGACAGAAGGAAGCGTCGCTCGCACTCGAAAAGCTGCGCAAACTACTGGCGGGCGTTCGCCTGCCTGGGACGGAAGAGCCGGTTGCGTTCAATGCCGGGCTGGCCGAAGCCGTGGTGAAGCAGGAATTCGATGCCGCGGACATCGTGACGGAAGTGATCAACCGCGTTGAGCAAGCGCTCCATTCCTCGCTCTCCGCGGGCGCGGGCAAAGTGGTAGCGCTGGCGGCTTCGCTGGCGGCCGCGGCGAAGGCGTGAGTTACCTCAAACCCTCCAATCGCAGATAGCGAAAACCCTCTCCACGCTGCTAAACTCGTGTCGCAATATCCTAGGAACAGAGGCGAGTTTCCATGGAGATTAAGAAAGTTGGTGTTCTCGGTTGTGGGCTGATGGGTTCGGGCATCGCCCAGGTCGCGGCCACTGCAGGATTCGACGTCACCGTGCTCGAAGTCGAGCAGAAATTCCTGGATAAGGGACTGGCGGCCATCGAAAAGTCGCTGGCCAAGTTTGCGGAAAAGGGCATGCTGAAGGAAACGCCGCAGGCTGTGCGCGCGCGGATGAAAGGGACGACCAGGAAAGAAGACCTGGCGGACTGCGACATCGTGCTTGAGGCCATCATCGAAAATGTTGAGGAGAAGAAGAAGATGTATGCGTCGATTGACGGCATAGTTAAGAAAGACGCCATCTTCGCGACCAATACGTCTTCGATCTCCGTGACGGAGCTGTTGACGGCCACAAAACGCCCGGAGCGGTTCATTGGGATGCACTTCTTTAATCCGGTGCCGCTGATGAAACTGGTGGAAGTGGCGCGGACCATCGCCACCGCGGATGATGTGTATGAAACCGCTTACCAATTTGGCAAGAAGCTGGGGAAAGTTCCGGTACGCACCAGCGACAAGACTGGATTCATCGTAAACCGGCTGCTGGTGCCGTTCTTGCTCGATGCCATCCGCGCCTATGAAGAGGGCGTTGGATCGATTGAAGACATTGACAACGCCATGAAGCTGGGCGCTGGGCATCCCATGGGGCCGCTGACACTGCTGGATTTCGTGGGCCTCGATACGACTTACTACATCACGCACGTGATGTTTGACGAGTTCAAGGAGCGGCGGTTCGCCTCGCCGCCGCTGCTGAAGCGGTTGGTGATGGCGGGGTGGTATGGGCGGAAGACAGGCAAAGGTTTTTACGATTATTCCGATCCGGGGAATCCGAAGGCGAACAAGTTGTGAGACGTCGACATTGCGGAAATTCGTTCAGTGCGTTTTAAGATCACACCTGCGACAAAAATATCGCTGAGCCTCGACCGCTCGGCCGAAGAGAAATTGCTCGCCGATGTCACAATTGAGGAGCGCGACCGTTATCTTAGCCGGTGGCGTAAATTCAAGGCGCTGAACCGCGCTAATTGGCTTGGCATCGTGCTTGTGTTGGCTGCCTACTTTCTGGTGAGGCTCTACGCCTCGAATGACTGGTGGGCGGTCCTCGTATTTGGAGTGTTGCTTTCCCTTGCGACAAGCGTTTGGCTGCGGGTATTGAACTGTCCGCGCTGCGGAGCGACCTATAGCGGTGGTTTGATAACGATCATCCAGCGCTTTTCGTCTCTACGCAAGTGTTACGGTTGTGACCTGACGACAAGCGCGCTGGCTATGTTGGAGAAACGAGGCTACTGAAACTTGTTGCTAGCCTTCCCGAGCAAAGCCCAGGATAAAATGCACAGGTTCTTCGCTTTGCTCGCAAACACACGAGTTGGAGTTTTGAACTACAAAAGCTAGGGTTGCAAGCAGATGAACTTCGAAAACATTCTCCTCGAAAAGAAAAACGCCATTGCCTACGTCACCGTGAACCGGCCGCAGGTGCTCAATGCGCTGAACTCGGCGACGCTGGAAGAGCTGCGGTCGGCGTTTAACGACATCAAGAATGACGCTTCGATTCGCGTTGCCTTGCTGACCGGCGCGGGCGAGAAGGCGTTCATCGCCGGCGCGGACATCGGCGAACTGGCCAAGCAAGATCCGGTCACGGCCAAAGAGTACACGCTGCGCAATCAGTCCGTGCTTGAGCTGATCGAGAATCTGGGCAAGCCAGTGATTGCCTGCATCAACGGCTTTGCTCTCGGCGGAGGTTGCGAGATTGCGATGGCGTGTACCATGCGCCTGGCGAGCGAGAATGCCAAGCTGGGGCAGCCGGAGGTGAAGCTGGGGGTGATTCCCGGCCTGGGTGGCTCGCAACGCTTGCCCCGGTTGGTGGGCAAGGGCATCGCCATGCAGTTGGTCACCACGGGTGAGATGATTACCGCGCAGGAGGCGCATCGCATTGGCCTGGTCAATGAAGTCACGACGGCCGCGGAGTTGATTCCGCGCGCGGAAGCTATTGCGCAGAAGATCATTGCCAACGCGCCGCTGGCCGTGCAGTTCGCCATGGAGGCAGTGAACAAGGGGATGGAAATGCCGCTGGCCGAAGGGATGTATCTGGAAGCTGTTCTTTTTGCTGTTGCCTGCGCGAGCGAGGACAAGAAGGAAGGGATTGCGGCTTTTCTAGAGAAGCGTCCGGCACAGTTCAAGGGCAAGTAACTTCTTTCGCCGCGGATTCTCACGGATTGAGAACGAATTCTCCATGGAGGCACGGAACCACGGAAGCTAAACGCAAGCAATCGCGGGTCAAGGCGCTGGAAGGCGGACTCAGCGCGTCGGGGAAACGCTTTGGCATTGTCGTTTCCCGCTTCAACGAATTCATTACGAATCGATTGCTGCAGAGCGCTTACAATGGCCTGATTCGTTCCGGCGCAAAAGGAAGGAACATAACCACTGTGCGCGTGCCGGGTGCGTTCGAAATCCCGTCCGCGGCGCGCACTCTAGCAGAAACAGGAGAATACGACGCCATCATCTGCCTGGGCTGCCTGCTGCGTGGGGATACGGCGCACTACGATGTGATCGTGAACGAAGTGGCGCGGGGCATTGGGCAGTCGGCGCAGGAAACCGGTGTCCCGCACGCTTTTGGTGTCCTCACTTGCGACACGCTCGAACAGGCCATCGATCGCGCCGGATTGAAGATGGGAAACAAGGGGCTCGACGCGGCGCTGGCGGCGGTGGAGATGGCGAATCTGAGAAAAGCGGTCGGCGGTCGTCAGTCTTCCGTCGTCAGCGAGAAAGCTGTCAGCCGTCAACCGTCAGCCGTCAGCAAAAGCAAAGGCAAGACCCAAGCCCGGAAGCCTCCAGCCAAGAAACGCTATGCTTCTCGATAGCGCGGCATCAATTCTTCAGAATGATCCTTCCTGTAAACTGATGGCTGAAGGCCGATAGCTGACAGCTTCCATGGGCACTCGCCGCAAATCTCGCGAACTGGCGCTGCAGATGCTTTTCCAGGCGGATATGGGGAAGCAGGAGCCGGATGAAGTGCGGCGCACTTTTTGGAGCGAACGCAGTGCGATTGAGCCCGATGAGCGCGGCTTTGCCGACGATCTTTTTCGCGTAGCCAGCGACCGCAAGACTGAAATTGACGCGCTGATCGAAAGCCACGCTGAACATTGGCGCATGGAGCGCATGGCGGCGGTGGATCGCAATCTGCTGCGCGCGGCAGTAGCGGAGATGCTGGGCTTTCCCACCACCCCTCGGGCCGTGGTCATCAATGAGGCGTTGGAAATTGCGCGTAAGTTCTCTTCTCCGGAGTCGGTGCAGTTCCTCAATGGCGTGCTGGATAGCGTGGGGCGGGAGCTGGAGAAGGCGCGAGCTTGAGGTTCAGTCGGAGCTTCTGGTCTGTCCAGTTAAGAATGCCGGGCTGCACCTGGTTGGAGAGCCGAGGGCGGCTGTCCCCACGTGAGACTCACGGGATCACGGCGATCAAATCCGGATTGCAATTGAAGTTCAGGCTTCCCGTTCCAGTTTGGCCGCTGGCCGTCACTCCCGAGGGGTTGACGACGGTGAAGGTTCCTGCAGCCAAAGCCCCAATGGTGAACGTCCCATTGTTTCCCGCGTTAGCCATACCGGTAATGGAAACGCTGGCGTCGAGCTGCGGGCCCTGGCCGGACGCCAAAGTGTAGGTGTAAGTGGTGTTCGCCCCATTCTGTACCGCGGCGGTGATATTCAGCGTGGTCTGAATAGGAAACGCCACGTTGTCGCAAAGCCCTGACTGCAGGTTGGTGACGTCTGTCGGGATAGGAAGCTGCTGAACGTCGTTCCCGGTAATGGTGTCCAGCACGTGGACGGCGTCGTCGCTGGCGGCTACGTAAAGCGTGTTGCCGTCGGCGGTGAGCGTGGCTTGCACGGGCAACACGTTTCCCGCCAGTGGGATGCTGGAAGTGGTCTGGCTGAGGATGTCGAAAACTATGACTCCACCCCGATTGCTGGTGAGCAAGTACGCCGTGGTGCCATCGGAAGAGATGATTAGCTGCGTGGGAATAAAGCTGCCTTGGGATAGATTGACCGAGGATACGCCAACGCTTATCCACGGCGCTGCGGGCGGGGGTCCAGTGACCGGAGCGCAGCCATCGGTATTGATCAACGGCTTTTTCGTCGCGGGATCATGCAGTACGCTCAGGATGTCGACGCCCGGAGAATCCAACGCCAGGACATGCAGCCCATCGGGAAGAGCCTTGAGGAAGCTGGGGGCAGCCGGAGTTGCGAGTACTTGCTGATTGCCATTCCTATCCGAGGCGATGGCGCTGTCACAAGTTCTGCGTATGGTGATTCCCGGGGGCGCGCTTCCGGCCAGATACGCAAATGCACCATCCGTCAGAAATGAAACCGCACTGGCCGAGTTAGCGAGCTGGATGGTCTGCAAGGCCGAGATCGCCGAGTAAACATACAGAGTGCTGCCCGCCACAATGTAGGCCTTCAGGCCGTCGGGTGAAAACGCTGCAGCGGTCGCGCCGGTAATGTTGAGCGCCACGCTGTCGCCGCTGCTGCAAGTCCCGCTCCCGAGGCCGCCGCAGTTGAAGATATACACTTGATTCGGCGTCTCGACTGTGTCGGAGAGAATGGCCACAGTCCCGTCGGGAGAAACCGCCAGCACCTTGCCCGCTGCAGAGGTGAACTGGGCTACGGTGCCGTCCGAGGGATCGTACACCATCACTCCCTCTGCTCCCAGATCTCCCCGATCGGTGCCCAAGTAAACTTTGCTCCCTTTAGGGTCAAGAACCAGGGAGTTGGGCGTGGCGGGCAGTGTGGCTCCCAAGGACAGCGCGGCAGAGCCGGAAGTCGAGACCACGGTGGCCACTTGGCTGACACAGCCAATAAGAGTTCCGCAACCGGTGCTGGCCACCAATGCTCTTGTGTTCGTTGTCCCCGTGGCGGGGCTGCCTACGGTGATCGCCGCTGGCGCTGGCGGATAAACCGGACGCACCGGAACGAAACCAATGTTGCAACTGGGCGGCGTGCAGGAGGCGATGATTGAGGCCCCTCCGCCGGGCGACTCGGCCGTAGCGGTCATGTGCATATTGGTTCCGGTCGAGCAGTTGTCGGCGCCCACGGCAACCGACGCCGGATCGGAAGAGCACCAGGTCAAGAAGCCTCCAGTGATGGGAATACCTTGGGTATCGATGACGGTCGCCGTCATGGTTTCGGTACCGGCGCTTGGAACGATGACCGAGTTGCTCCCAGCGTTGTCGATCACAAGCGCGATCGACTGAACCGCGCAAGTCGTGAAAAGAAATGGGGCGCTGGTCGTGCCGTCGACGCTGGCGAAAATCGTGCTCACGCCAGGGACATTGGCGGTGGCTCGCACTTGCCCCGGCAGCAGTCCGGTGATGGGGGCTGCGACGGTCGCTGTCTGGAGCGTGACCACACTGGAGGTGACGGCCTGCCAGGCAATGTTCCCAACCGTGGAAGTAATGTCCGCGCCGCCGCTGAGAACCGTGGCCTGGTAGTTGAAAGATTGGGCCGGACGTTGCAGCACCGTGCTCGCGGCCGAGAAGCACGACGGATCCGTAGGCGGAGTTTGATTGGATACCGCACTCACCGTCACGCTGTCGATGTGCTGATGCACATAAACGGTGGTAGGCGGGCTGCTTACTCCGGCCACGACAGCAGTAATTTGCGCTACCCCCACAGGTCCCGGCGTACAAACCGTAGGGCTGGCCAAGGAATCCCAGGAGCCGGCGCAGGCTAGTCCTGCGGCGGAAATGGTTAGCACGGCCGTATTGCTCGATTGATAGGTGACTGTATCTCCCTCTATCGCAACGGCTCCGCTATCCTGGGGAGTGCCGGTGAAGTTCAGCGTATTGCCAATTTCGAGGTCTGCAACCGGTCCAGGGTTGAGCAGCACAATCGCCGGAATCGGCCCCTGCGAGGCAATGCTGGTGACAGCGGGGGCGCTGTGGCACCCGACGAGTAGACCCGCCATGCACACCACGATGACGACCGCCACCACGGAAACCCTACCCATTCATCCTCCCCGCCCTATGGCCCCCCACCGGGCGAGCACGCATTGCCGGAAAACTGTCAGTGTAGAGGCTGCGAATCATTTCAGCAAGTTGAGCCGCTTTGCGGGCGTGTCCCTGATTCTGAGCTTATCGAAGGGGAAGGGGTGAGCCCGCGGCGAACTCCCGAGGAACGAGGGATCCATAGTCGGGAGGGGGGTAGCGTCCGGATTGAGAGCGCTCCGAATAGTTTTAGAGAATTCATTTTCAGGTTTTACGATGCGCCGTCGAATCGTGTTTCGTTGTCCTGGCGGCTCTATTTCTTGCCCCGCACCCGCCTTTAAAGTTGGATGCGCGAAACTTTGGTTGACGATGTGTGATTGCGGTTGTTATATTTGTAGGGTTCCGCGAGTTCATGTTGGCTTGCCTGTAGGCGTGGTCTTTCGCTGCGCGTGTTCGCGTGTGGAAAACCCCGAAAGAAACACAGTTAAGCTTGTGGGATTTACGTATCCGGAGTGCGAGTCGTGCGCCGGAGACGCCCTCGCTGAAACGCTTCGCGACACCTTCCGCCCCTTGCAAAAGGCTAGCGGTTAAGGATATGCGAAGCGAGTGCTGACGAAACGGAGCATCTCCCGAGCTTTGCAAGTGAAGGGATCGGGCTTGCGGCCACCGTCGTCGGCGTTAGTCTGAACCGGAAAACCGGAAACTCTTGCCGGGATTTGTGCGGCAGGAAGCATGGCTGGCCAAAGGTTGCCACCCAGCCCCTGAAATCAGGGTGAAAGCAGAAGCGGCGCCGTCGTGCATAGGCGCGCCCGAGCGGGCGTGTGATGCTGCGAGGCGTGGCTCGAGGAGCAGCAGAGAGTGCCTACCTTTAATCAGTTAGTGCGAGATGGCCGCAAGCGGCCGCGCTACAAGACGGCCAGCCCGGCGTTGCAGGGGTGTCCGCAGAAGCGGGGAGTTTGTACCCGCGTGTATACCCAGACGCCGAAAAAGCCGAATTCGGCGCTGCGCAAGGTGGCGCGTGTGCGCCTTACCAACGGGATCGAGGTCACAACCTATATCCCCGGGGTGGGCCACAACTTACAAGAGCACTCGATTGTGCTGATTCGCGGCGGTCGCGTAAAGGATCTGCCGGGCGTGCGCTATCACGTGGTGCGCGGGACATTGGACGCCGTCGGAGTGGCCGGCCGCAAGCAGAGCCGGTCGAAGTACGGGGCCAAGCGGCCGAAGGCGTAACGGTTTTAGACCGACAAGACGTAGCAAGCTACGTCTCTACAGTGGAGTGGCAATGCCAAGAAAAGGACATATCGCCAAGCGGACGGTGGAGGCCGACCCGGTGTACGGATCGGATCTGGTGACCAAATTCATCAACTCCATGATGTGGCAGGGAAAGAAGAGCACGGCGGAAGGCATCTTCTATGAAGCTTTGACCCGCATGCAGGCCAAGGGAGGCGACGAGGCGCTAAAGCTGTTCAAGAAGGCCGTCGAGAACGCCAAGCCGCTGCTCGAAGTCAAAAGCCGGCGCGTGGGCGGCGCCAACTATCAGGTTCCGGTCGAAGTCAACGCAGACCGGCGCACTTCCCTCGCCATTCGCTGGCTGATCACTTACTCGCGCGGACGGGCCGAAAAGGGCATGGTCGACAAGCTAAGCAATGAGTTGCTCGACGCCGCCAACGGCCGCGGCGCGGCCATCAAGAAGAAAGAAGATGTGCACCGCATGGCGGAAGCCAATAAGGCGTTTGCGCACTATCGCTGGTAGGTGGAATGGATTTGGCAATCGTGGCTGATACTGTTGAGGAACTAAACAAACCGGAGCCCGCAAGAGAAGAGAGCCGGAAGCACGAACACCGGCAGGAAGAAAGAAAGAAAGCTGTGTCCAGAACTGTCCCATTAGAACGTTGCAGGAACATCGGCATCATGGCCCACATCGATGCCGGTAAGACCACGACCACGGAGCGCATCCTGTTCTATACGGGAAAGACGCACCGCATCGGCGAGGTCCACGAAGGCACGGCCACCATGGACTGGATGGAGCAGGAGCAGGAGCGCGGCATTACGATTACTTCCGCCGCCACCACATGTTCCTGGCGCGACGTTCGCATCAATATTATCGACACCCCCGGCCACGTGGACTTCACCGCCGAGGTGGAGCGTTCGCTGCGCGTGCTCGATGGCGCGGTCGCGGTGTTCGATGCGGTGCACGGAGTGCAGCCGCAATCGGAAAAAGTCTGGCGCCAGGCCGATAAGTACGGTGTCCCGCGAATTTGCTTCATCAATAAGATCGACAAGATGGGCGCCGATTTCGAGCATGCCGTCGATACCATCCGCAAGCGCCTCAATGCCAAGCCCGTCGCGATTCAGATTCCCCTCGGACAAGAGGATAAATTCAAGGGCGTGGTCGACCTGATCGACATGAAGTCGATCGTGTGGGAGGACGACACCATCGGCGCCGAGTACAGGACCGGAGAAATTCCCGCCGAGTTGCAAAAGAAAGCAGAAGCGTTTCACGCCGCGCTGGTCGAGGCGGTCGCCGAGAACGACGACGAAATGCTGCACAAATTTCTGGAAGGCGAGACCATTTCCGCCGCAGAGCTGCGGGCGTCTTTGCGCAAGGCCACTGTGGCCTTAAAGCTTTTCCCGGTGGTGGTGGGCACAGCCTTTAAGAACAAGGGCATCCAGCCCCTGCTCGACGCGGTGGTGGATTTCCTGCCTTCGCCGCTCGACGCCAAAGAGACCAAGGGCGTGAACCCCGATACCGGCGAGACGATCATGCGCAAGCCCGCGGATAACGAGCCATTCTCGGCATTGGCGTTCAAGATCATGGCCGATCCGTTTGTCGGGCAGCTGACTTTCATTCGGGTTTATTCAGGACACGTAAAGTCCGGCGACTCGGTGCTCAACTCTGGGCGCGGGCGCACCGAGCGCATCGGCCGCCTGCTGAAGATGCACGCCAACAAGCGCGAAGACATCAGCGAGATTCTGGCGGGCGACATTTGCGCGGCGGTTGGCCTGAAGAACGTCAACACCGGCGACACCATCTGCGACGAAAAGCATCCCATTGCGCTCGAATCCATTACCTTTGCGGTTCCCGTGATCTCGGTTGCGGTTGAGCCGAAGACCAAAGCCGACCAGGAAAAAATGGGCATGGCGCTCGGCCGCTTGGCCCAGGAAGATCCCACCTTCAAAGTTCACACCGATCCCGACAGCGGACAAACCATCATCAGCGGCATGGGCGAGTTGCATCTGGAAATCATCATCGACCGCATGATGCGCGAGTACAAAGTCGAAGCCAACGTGGGCAAGCCGCAGGTGGCCTACCGCGAGACGATTCGCAGGAAATCGGAAGCCGAGGGCAAGTACATTCGCCAGACCGGCGGACGCGGCCAGTACGGCCACGCCAAGATTCGCCTGGAGCCGAACGAGCCTGGCAAGGGTTACGAATTTTTGAATGAGATTGTCGGCGGTTCGATCCCCAAGGAATTCATCAAGCCGATCGATCAGGGCATTCAGGAAGCGCTCGAGGGCGGCGTTCTGGCGGGATATCCCATGGTCGACGTGAAGGTCGAGCTTTACGACGGCAGCTATCACGACGTCGATTCGAACGAAATGGCATTTAAGATTGCGGGCTCGATGGCCTTCAAAGAGGCCGCCCGCAAGGCTTCGCCGGTGCTGCTGGAGCCGGTGATGGCCGTGGAAGTCGTCACGCCGGAAGATTATGCGGGCGTGATTATGGGCGACCTGAGTTCGCGCCGCGGGCGGATCGAAGGGATGGAGCATCGCGCCGGTTCGCAGGTGATCAGCGCCATGGTGCCGCTGTCGGAGATGTTCGGCTACGCCACGCAGATGCGTTCGAACACGCAAGGCCGCGCCGAGTACTCGATGCACTTTTCGCGCTATGAAGAAGTGCCGCGCTCGGTGGCGGACGAGATTATTGGCAAGGCGCAAGGCGGGAAGTAGTTGCGTAGCGCCGGCGTCTCGCCGGCCCGGTGGCGGGCGGAGCCCGCAGTTGGAAATGCAAGGTTTGGAATAGAGCGGTGCGGGCGAGACGCCCGCACGACAGCCGGCGGGACGCCGGCGCTACATAAGGCGAAGCTACAAAGAATAGCGAAGGAAGAACAAGCAATGGCGAAGGAAAAATTTGACCGCACCAAGCCGCACTGCAACGTTGGGACCATCGGTCACATCGACCATGGCAA
>Ga0209415_10000696_pt1 | contig 62819 bp, 54 predicted proteins | sample PeaSoiSIISIP2007_FD_187696 | JGI IMG/M metagenome (GOLD analysis project Ga0209415, IMG submission 187696) | Peat soil microbial communities from Weissenstadt, Germany - SII-SIP-2007 (SPAdes) (version 2) | ecosystem: Environmental > Terrestrial > Soil > Wetlands > Peat | place: Germany...
CCCGTCCTGGCCGCCCGTGAAGGTATGGAGCACACTCTCGGTCCAGGTTCCGTCCGAATTCGGCGTCAGCTTGTACACCACTCCGTCGGCAGAGGCGCCGCCATAAGACGTGGCGCCATACAGATTGCCGCTGGGGTCGAAGATCAGTCCCGCCTCAGGGTTGGCTCCATCGCTACCGCCGGTGAAACTATAAAGCACGCTTTCGGTCCATGTTCCGCCGGAGCTCGGCGACAACTGGAAGACGGTGCCAGCTGAGGAAGCGCCACCAGAATATGTGGTGCCATACAGATTGCCCTTGGCATCGAAGGTCACCCCGGCGTAGGGAGTGGCTCCGTCGGTGCCACCGGCGAAACTATAGAGCAAGCTTTCGGTCCAGCTTCCGTCGGAGTTCTTCGTCAGCTTGAAAACGGTGCCATCTCCTGATGGGCCGCCTGCCGTAGCGGTGCCGTAAAGATTGCCAGAAGTATCGAGGATGAGGCCCGCATACGGCTGGCTGCCGTCGGTACCGCCGGCGAAGTTATAGAGAATTTTGTACTTGCCCTTCGCCGAGGCGCCGGGCGCCAGGATTAAAGCCATGATGAGCGTTACCGTCACGACCGCCAGAACCTTGCACACGGCGGCCCAAAATCGATTCTTGTTCCTATTCATGATTGCCTCCCGCCACCTCGCGTGGCACGTTATGATTTCGTTGCGGTCTAGGTTTTCCGGCGGCCGGAGAGCGATGACAAGTGCAAGGACTCGGGTTGGGGGAAAGCCCGCTATGTTCCCGAGTTGCCTTGATTTGGGCCCGATTGCTGGAGAGGAAGGACTCGGAGCCTCAAAGCGACGCTACGCCAGCCCTGTTAGCAGCACAAGGAAAAGGATCACACATCCGTGTGATTAGAGGGCCACTGCCGAGTGGCTCGCACATCCGTCCCGCGACCCGTCAGTGTGCAGTCGAACTTGGCAGTCCGGCACCGCTAGTTCGTCCCCGGACAGAAGGCCGGAAACGCTCCCCGTGATTCCTTGAAAATCGGCGATGACGAGTGCGAGATACGAGTTTGGTTCGCCAATCTGCGGCGCGGCTGAACAGGCTACGGAAAACCCATTTTCTGAGACCACAATTTCCCCCAGCGGCTGAAGCCGTCCCCGATTCTGCTGCGCTTACGGCGCGGCTCGAAGCCGCGCCCGTTCAAAACGCGAGCGAACTCCGAGTTTTTCCGTACGCTGTGAAGTTGTGCCAAGCCCAAAGCGCCCGCGGTTCAGGTAACCATGAACTGCCGGCGCAAGAAACTGTAAACCCCTTTGATTGATGCAGTTTTCATCACCGATTGTGCGCTGTGGCATATTTACACACGGCTCAGGTCACGATGCTAAGTGACTCAGATCACAGCAGATATCTTTTCGGGAGCAGAGAATCTCATCAGTAGCGGCAAGACGCTGCGGAGTTTCTTTACAGCTCGCAAACTCATACGGAGAGGAAAGCAATCATGAAGATGACGAAGCTTGCAATTCTGGTGCTGACCATCGCGGTGGCACTGTTCATTCTGCTCCCCAGCCTATCCTGGGCCGATGACGGGGCAAGCATCTACAAAACGAAGTGCTCGGCCTGCCACGGTGTGGACGGCGCCGGCAAGCCTGCGGCTAAGATCCCAAGCTTGGTTTCCGACGAGGCCAAGGCAAAGTCGGATGCGGATCTGACCGACATGATCGCCAACGGTGGGCCCAGCAAGAAAGCGATGCATGCCTTCGCCAGCAAGGGCCTGACCTCCGACCAGATCAAGGCCGTGGTGTCCGCAGTTCGCGACCTGCAGAAGAAATAGATTGGCGGTTCCTGACGCGCTGGGTCCGCTGTCGCGCGGTACGAGTGTCGGCCAGCGGCCCCAGAGAGCGCGAGGGTGAGTTATGAAAATGCCCGGCGCAATTCGGCGGATGGAACGGAAAACCGGCCGATCCGTAGCCGGCCGGGAATCCCCTAGGTTTGTCTTTCCTACAGGAACAGCCCAACCGGGTCGGGGTATCCAACTCCCCGGACCCGGTTTTTTATTTTCCACCGCTGATCCCAGGTTTTTTTGCACCATTCCCCGGTCGATTTCGAGGGAGTCCCACGTGCCTTCTTTGTTTGTTCCGCAGGAGCGGAAATCCTACCTGGAAGCGGCGAGGAGACAATTCCATGAGTAAGGCTCTGCTGTACGACGCGACCATCTGCATCGGCTGCAAACAATGTGAGGTGGGTTGCGCCGAACAAAACAAGCTCCGCTACGACGATAGCGTGGCCGCCGAAGAGCGGCAGTCCGAGCACAAGTTCACTTGCGTGCTGACCAAAGGCGATAAGTTCATGCGCCGTTTGTGCATGAACTGCCAGGAACCCGCCTGCGCATCGGTGTGTCCGGTGGGCGCGCTCACGAAAACGGCCGCAGGTCCCGTCACCTACGACGCCGGGAAATGCATGGGCTGCCGCTACTGCATGGTGGCGTGTCCCTTCAGCGTTCCAAAATATGAGTGGAACAAACTGGCGCCCAAGGTGCGGAAGTGCACCCTGTGCCCGGACCGCATCGCTAATGGCAAACCGACAGCATGCGCGGAAATCTGTCCGACCGGCGCCACCAAGTTTGGCGACCGCGATGACCTGATCAATGAAGCGCAACTGCGCATCCGCGACAACCCGGGCAAATACGTTCCTCACATCTACGGTTTGACCGAAGCGGGTGGAACCTCGGTGTTGCTGCTGTCGAGTGTGCCCTTCGCGGAATTCGGCTACAAGACACCCGAAGTTGCTTTCCCCATGCTGACGTATCGCGTCCTATCGCGAATCCCGGACTTCGTTCCTCTATGCGGTGTGTTGCTGGGAGGTGTGTGGTGGATCACGAACAGGCGGGAAGAAGTGGCGGCAGCCGAGGGCCATTTACGTAGACCTGAAACGGAAGAGAAAAAAGGCGGAAAACAATGAAGATCAAGATCTCTTTCTGGAAAGTCATTTTCCTCTTCCTGATGGCCGCCGGTTTCTACGCCACGATTGTGCGCTACACCCGAGGCTTGGGGGCTTCAACCAACCTCAGCGACCAGTTCCCCTGGGGGATCTGGATCGGTTTCGACGTGCTGTGCGGGGTCATGCTGGCGGCGGGTGGATTCACGCTTACAGCGGCCGTCCACATCCTGAACATCAAGCGAATGCACTCCATTGTGCGACCGACAGTACTCACTGCGTTCCTGGGATATCTCCTGGTCTGCGTGGCGCTGATGTACGACCTGGGCAAGCCCTATAACATCTGGCACCCGCTCATCATGCGGAATCCGCACTCGGTGATGTTCGAAGTGGCCTACTGCGTGATGCTGTACACCACGGTGCTGGCGCTGGAGTTCTCGCCGATTGTGCTGGAACGGTTCAACCTGCAAAAACCGCTGAAGGTGATCCGCGGGGCGGTGATCCCGCTGGTGATCTGCGGCGTGATCCTGTCCACACTGCATCAATCTTCGTTGGGCTCGCTTTACCTGATCATCCCGGAGAAGCTGCACCCATTCTGGTACAGCCCTCTGCTGCCGGTGTTTTTCTTTCTGTCGGCGATTGCGGTCGGGCTGGCGATGACGATTTTCGAATCCTCGCTGAGCGCCAAGCACTTCGGCCGGCAGTTGGAACTGCCCATCCTGCAGGAGCTGGGACGGGTGCTGGTGGTTGTGCTTTGTGTCTACGGAGTTCTGCGCTTTGAGGATCTGCTGCATCGCGGGGTGCTCAAGCTGGCTTTACAGCCAGGCTACGAGATGTTCTTTTTCTGGCTGGAAATCTCACTGGGTGTGATTCTGCCTTTGATTCTGCTTTTGCAACGCAGGGTACGGAACAGCGCCGGGGGACTTTATCTGTCCGCAGTGCTGGTGGTGCTCGGTTTCATCACCAATCGGATGAACGTCAGCATCACGGGTTTCGAACGCTCCGCGGGCACGCATTACTTTCCCAAGTGGACGGAATTATCTGTGACCGGAATGATCATCGCGTTGGGCTTTGCTTTGTTCGGACTGGCGGTAAAGTACCTGCCGATTTTCCCCGAGGAAGAAAAGCAGCAGCCTATCGAGGCGTCAACCGGGCCCCTGGCGGCTGCTTCCGTGTGGGGCCATGCCGGAGACTGATCCAACTCGTCGGCGTTGGACGCGCCTTACCCACAGCCTGAGCGCCAAGTTGATCACGTTGTTGCTATCCACCATGGTGGTGATCTTCGCCCTGTTGGGATATTTGAACATCCGGCTCCATCGCCAGCACCTGGAAGCCGCTACGCTTACGAGCGCAGAGCGGGTCAGCGACGTCATTAAGCGCAGCACGACCTACTACATGTTGCGCAACGATCGTGAAGGCCTGTATCACGCCATCCAGACGATGGCCGACGAACCAGGCATGGTCAAAGTCCGCATCTTTGACCGAGCGGGCCGGATCAGCTACTCCACCGATCCCACCGAAGTGAACCACATTGTGAACCAAGGCGCGGAAGCCTGCTACGGATGTCATGCTCAATCGCAACCGCTGGCCCGGCTGAACCGTCCCGACCGGTTCCGGATTTACCGCAACGGCGGCGGAACGCGCGTCCTGGGAATCATTACTCCGATCGAGAATCAACCGGCATGCTCCAATGCCGCTTGCCATGCTCATCCGGAAAGCAGGCAGATTCTGGGCGTATTAGACACCGATCTGTCCTTGGCCAAGGCGGACGCTCAACTCGCGGACAGCAGCGCCCGCATGCTGGTGTACACGGCTGCCGCCATGCTGATGGTGGCGGTGTTGAGCTGGTTGTTTGTCTGGCGGTTGGTGGGCAGACCTATTAAGGCGCTGGAGCATGGCACGGAGCATTTAGCGCAAGGGAATCTCGGATATCAAATTGACGTGCGCTCGCATGACGAGGTCGGCGACCTGGCCCACTCCTTCAATGACATGAGCCTGCAGTTGCGCGCCGCCAACGAAGAGATCGTCGCCTGGGCGAAGACGCTCGAAGATCGTGTGGAGCAGAAGACGCGTGAACTGAAGAGCGCCCTCGATCATGTGTTACACGTGGAAAAGATGGCTTCCATCGGCAAGATGGCGGCGGTGGTGGCGCATGAGATCAACAACCCGCTGTCCGGGATCCTGACTTACGCCAAGTTGCTGCGGAAGTGGCTGGACCAAGGCAAGATGGACACCACCAAACATCAGGAGGCGACCGAGTGCCTGGATCTGATCGCGGCAGAAAGCCATCGCTGCGGCGACATTGTAAAGAATCTGCTGAATTTTTCCCGCACCTCGCCTATGAATGTGGAGACCACCGACCTGAACTCGGTCGTCGACCGTTGCATCCGCCTGGTGCAGCATCAACTGGAACTGGGCAGCATCCAGTTACAGTTGGACCTAGCGGACCACTTGCCCAAGGTGCAGTGTGATCCCGCTCAGATGGAGCAGGTCCTGCTGGCACTGGTGATGAACGCCGTTGACGCTATGCCGCACGGAGGAAACCTGTGGTTGAGGACCTCCCTCAGCCAAAGCGGAGACGAAATCGAGATTGAAGTCCGCGACGATGGCATGGGAATTTCATCCGAGATTCTTCCCCAAATTTTTGAGCCCTTCCTGACCACCAAGGAGACCGGCCACGGCGTCGGGCTCGGCTTGGCAGTGAGCCGCAGCATCATGGAGCGCCACCACGGCCGGATCGAGGTGCAATCGGTGGCGGGCAAGGGCACAACATTCACGCTCACTCTGCCGTTGGACGCCGCAAGCGTGGCGGCCATGGCGGGCGGGGCGGCCGTAATGACGAATGCGAGGTGATGAACTTGAGCGCGCCTACTTTAACCAAACAAGGCCGGCTGTTGATCGTCGACGATGAGCTTAGCGTGCGCGATTCGCTGGGAAAGTGGTTTCGCGAAGAAGGATATGAGGTTGAGACGGTGGAGAACGCCAGCGACGCTCTGACCCGTCTGGCCCAAGCTCCCTGGGACGTCGCCCTGGTAGACATCAAAATGCGGGGCACGGACGGCATCGAACTGCAGCGGCGCATGCATGAGCTCGATCCTGAGGTAATGGTCATCATCATGACCGGCTACGCCTCGGTCGAGACTGCGGTGGCGGCGCTTAAGAACGGCGCCTACGACTACGTGACCAAGCCGCTCGACCCGGACGAGATCGCGCATTTGGTCAAGAACGCCTTGGCCCACAAGCAGACGGAGAAAGAGAATGTGCTTCTCCGGGAGACGGTTGCCGAAGTGGCCCGGCCGGAAGAGATGGTGGGCCAAAGCGCAGCCATGGCCAAGGTCTTTGATGCGATCGGGACGGTGGGCCCGACCGATGCCACGGTTCTGATCACCGGAGAAAGCGGGACCGGCAAAGAACTGGTGGCACGCGCCATTCATCAGGCGAGTCCCCGGCGCTTTCATCCGCTGGTGGTGATTCACTGCGGCGCCTTGACCGAGACTCTGCTGGAAAGTGAATTGTTTGGACATGAAAAGGGTGCGTTCACCGGCGCCCAGTATCGCAAGAAAGGAAAGTTCGAGATCGCCGAAGGGGGCACGGTTTTCCTGGATGAAATCGGCGACATCAGTCTCAAGACTCAAACCGACCTGTTGCGTGTGCTGCAGGATCATGAAATCGTGCGCGTGGGTGGCAATCAATCCATAAAAGTGGATTTTCGCTGTGTTGCCGCCACCAACAAAGACCTGGAGAAATTGATCGAGGAAGGCAAATTCCGTCCCGATCTCTTCTATCGCCTCAACGTGTTCCGCATCGAATTGCCGGCTTTGCGCGATCGCCGGGACGACATCCCCGCCCTGGTGAATCATTTCGTGCACAAGTTTTCGTTGCAAATGAACAAGAAGATCAACCGCGTGGCTCCCAATGCGATGAACCTGCTGCAGCAGCAGCCGTGGGCCGGCAACGTGCGCGAACTGGAGAATGCAGTGGAGCGGGCGATGGTGGTGGCGCAGGAACCGGAAATCCGGGAACAGGACTTCGTGTTCAAGAATGCAGTTCCCAATGGCGCGCCCAAGAGCCTGGATGAGATGGAGAAGGCGCACATCCTACGCACCCTGGAGTCGTGCAACTGGAACCAGAGTCACGCCGCCGAGGTGCTGCAGATTGACAGGGTCACGTTGCACCATAAATTGAAAAAGTACGGCTGGAGCCGACCCCACGTTGAGACGCGATGAATCTTCAACTGCTGCCGATCGGAAAGCTCGATGGCGGGCTGCTGATGGACCTGGCGCCCGCTCTGGCTAATACTTTCCAGATGCCGTGTGAGGTAATTGCTTCTCCGCTCGATCCCCAATTCGCCTTTCACGGCGAACGGCAGCAGCACCATTCCTCCGAAATCCTGGCACGCATGCAGAGCCTGGTGACGCCGCACTCCTGGCGGGTGCTGGGAGTCGCCGCCGTCGATCTTTATATTCCGATTCTGACCTTCGTTTTTGGCGAAGCGCAGATGGGTGGACCGTGTGCCGTGGTTTCGCTGCACCGCCTGCGGGAGGAGTTCTACGGGCTGCCCGCGGACCGAAATCTCCTGCGGGAGCGATTGCTGAAGGAAGCCGTCCATGAAATTGGACACACCATCAACTTGACCCACTGCGATGATTACCGCTGCGCCATGGCTCCATCCCATGCCGTGGAGTGGATCGACCTGAAGGAAAACTGGCTGTGCGGAGCCTGCCAGGCGCGGGTTCTGCAAACTTAGGTCAGTAAGCAGTGGAAACATGTACGGACGGGGGCGTACGGGCCCACGCGAAAATGGGGCAATGGCGTTTCTGGCGGGATCAATCGGCAGGCATGACGGCGGGCTGCGGGGCTGCTCTGGGCAACTTCACGGCACGAGCGGGTTCGGCCTGCAGCCACTTGCGAATCTCCGGCAGGGCGGCGCGCGTCACTTCCTCTCCCGCGCGCACCAGGGCAGCGCTATGTTCGAAACCGTCGTACTTGAATCCGTTGACATCGGGTTCGATGACCAAGTCGGCGGCCTGCCTCCACTGGCTGCTGTTCATCTCCTGGGCAATGGCAAAACATTGGCCGATCACATCGAACAGGTGCCGGGGGCCATCGCCATTGGTCCACTTGCCTTTGAGATGCACGGCCAGCACGCGATCCGCGCCCATTTGCCGCACCGGAGTGGCGGGTACGGCATAGGACAACATGCCGTCCACCAGCAGGCGTCCGCGAATCTTGACCGGCAAAAACATACCTGGATAAGCGCAACTGGCGCGCACCGGATCGACCAGCGGGCCGGAATGAAACACGACGCCTTCGCCGGTTGAGAAATCGGTTGCGGTTACGGCCAGGGGAATGCGCAATTCTTCAAAGGTTTTGACCTTCAGCAAGTGGTTCAAAAATCCGATCATGCGCTGGTTGCTGGCAAATCCGTAGCGCGAGAGTGTCCAGCGGGCAAAGTGTTTGAAGCGCACGTGGGTGGCAACGTGCTCCAGTTCCGTGGGTGAGAGTCCGCTGCAGTAGGCTGCGCCAATCAGCGCGCCCACACTGGTACCTGCGATATAGCGAATGGGAATGTTCTCTTCTTCGAGGACTTTGAGGACCCCTACGTGGGCGATGCCACGAGCAAAACCACCACCCAATGCCAGACCGAGACCGGCACCGGCCGCGTCTGGGCCGTGGGTTGGAGAAACCCTAAGCTCACGACCAAACGCCTGCACCGAACGAATAATCTTTCCCAGACCCTTCACGGATGACCCCACATCATTCCGGTTCTGCCCGGTACTTCGACTTCTATATTCAGCAACTTAGATGCCATTTTAGAACGACAGGTTCGTATTGGGCATCGTGCCTCTGGTTACCTGGTGAGAGGTTACCTCGCATCGCATACGCAAGTGACTAACTCCCGTGTTTCTGATAACTTGAAGCGCATGATGCGGGAGATCTCGGCGGGCGGGGTCGTGGTGCGGCGCATGCCGGAAGGGTGGCAAATGGCGGCAATTGAGCCCCAGACAGCCATGCCCGCGAACCGCAACAAGAAAACATCGCAAAAGATGTTACTCGCTTTGCCCAAGGGGTTGGTCGATCCCGGCGAAAAGCCCGAGCAGACCGCGGTCCGGGAGGTCAGGGAAGAAACCGGGCTGGTTGCCGTTTCCGTTGCCAAACTGGGTGATATCAAGTACGTCTATGTGCGCTCCTGGGGAGACAGGGAGCGCGTGTTCAAGATTGTCAGCTTCTACCTCTTGCGATATGAATCCGGCCGGATCGATGAAATTGCGCCCGAAATGCGCATCGAGGTCAAACGTGCGCTTTGGATTCCTCTGGAGGGAGCGGAGCGCAAACTGGCCTACCGAGGCGAAAAGGACATGGTTCGCCGGGCCCAAGAGTATGTGAAGGATCACCCTCAGCCATGACAGACGGGGGTTTGCGCCACATCACACACAACTGTGATCCATAACCTTGCGCGGGAGCCGAAGTTGTGATCTAGGAATCCACGCATGTTACTGAATCCAAAAGATTTCACTTGACTTTACCACCTCCGGGTTCTAGCATCGAATCAACTTAATAGGGCGCGTGCCGTTGCCATCCTCACCCCACATCTATACGGCACGCGCCCGCAGTGTTTTTGCACGCTTTTCCTTCTTTCCCGCATAATGGCCAAGACCGGGATTATGTGTGCATCCTCCGTGCCCTCAGCGGTTTGTTATGTTAGCTGTAGGCCCTCGGCTTGCTGCGTCTCCGGAACCGGAGTCTTTTGTTCATGAAACCTATCCGCAAAGTTGCTGTTCTGGGCGCCGGAACCATGGGCGCCCGCATCGCCGCGCACTTCGCCAATGCCGGCGTCCCCAGTTATCTGCTCGATATCGTTCCCGGAGATGCGGAAACGGCGTGGCGCAATAGAATCGCTGCCACGGGTCTCGACGCGGCGAAGAAATCCAAGCCAGCCGCCTTCATGGACGCATCCCTTGCGGGCCTAGTGACCGTCGGCAATTTCGACGATGACCTGAAGCGCCTTGCCGAGGTGGACTGGATCATCGAGGCGGTGGTCGAAAATTTGGAGATCAAGCGCTCGCTGCTCAAGAAAGTCGAGGCCATCTGCAAGCCCGGAACCATCGTTACGACCAATACCAGTGGTTTGCCCGTCGGCAAGATTGCTGAGGGCTTTTCGGACCAGTTCCGCCGCTCCTGGTTTGGCACGCATTTTTTCAATCCTCCGCGCTACATGCGGCTGCTGGAATTGATTCCCACCCCGGAGACCGACCGTGTCGCCATCGACACAATCGCGAATTTCTGCGATACGCGCCTAGGCAAAGGTGTGGTATTCGCGAAAGACACGCCCAATTTCATTGGCAACCGTATCGGAACATTTTCCGTCCTGAACGCCATGGGTCTGATGCAGGAGATGGACCTTACTATTGAAGAAGTGGACGCTCTGACAGGCCCCGCGGTGGGCTGGCCGAAATCGGCAACCTTTCGCACGATTGACCTGGTGGGGCTGGATATTCTCAGTCACGTCGTTCTCAACATGCCCACGAGTGGGGCTGAAGCACTTGCCCGCCAAACCGGAAGAGCGCAGCATCTCCCCGATTTCTACAACCAGATGCTGGAGCGCAAATGGTTGGGCGATAAAACCAAAGGCGGTTTCTACAAGAAGATCAAGGCCGCAGAAGGCAGAGAAGACGAACGCCTCGCGCTCGATTGGAAGACGCTGGAATATCATCCGCGCCAGAGACCCAAGTTTCCCGCCCTCGACATGGCCAAGAACGTCGAAGAAACGGGGAAACGTATTCGCATGCTGCTGGGCCTGGATGGAAGCAGTCCGCAGAAAGGCGACAGAGCGGGGGCGTTTTTGTGGACGGCTCTCTCCGATCTCTGGACTTATTCCGCCGATCACGTTCCGGAAATCTCTGACTCGATTGTTGAAATTGACCGCGCCATGCGCCTCGGCTTCAACTGGGAACTGGGCCCGTTTGAATTGTGGGATGCAGCCGGTGTTGAAACGACGGTCGTGCGCATGAAGAAAGAAGGCCGGCCAATCGCGGGAAATGTCGAGAAGCTGTTGGCTGCCGGCAAGAAGTGCTGGTACGCGGATGATCCGAAATCCGCTTCCGGCCGCGCGTATTGGGACCTGAGGACGGATGGCTGCGAACCGGTGAAAGTTCCCGCCGGGGTCTGGTCGGTAGAAGTCGCTAAGAAGTCGAATGGAGTGGTCAAGAAGAACTCGGGTGCGTCACTAGTCGATCTGGGCGACGGCGTGGCCTGCATCGAGTTCCGCTCCAAAATGAACACAATCGGCACCGACATCGTGCAACTCATCTCGCAGGCGGTGAAACCGGGCGGCCCGGGGGACAACTTTGATGCGTTCGTGATCACCAACGACGCTGCGAACTTTTCCGTCGGCGCGAACCTGATGCTTCTGCTGATGTCCATTCAGGAAGAAGAATGGGATGACATCGATCTGGCTATCCGCCAATTCCAAGGCATGACCCAGGCCATCCGATTTTCAGCCAAGCCGGTGGTGGCCGCGCCTTTCGGCCTGTGCCTGGGCGGGGGAGTAGAGATTTGCCTGCCCGCGGCGGCGCGTCAGTCGCACACTGAACTCTACATCGGAATGGTGGAAGTGGGCGTGGGGCTTTTGCCCGGCGGGGGTGGCTGCAAGGAGATGCTGTTGCGCGCCGTCGATAAAGCGGCCACAGCGCGCGGGAGCAAGATGAGTGGCGAAGCGCTGGCCGGCTCCGTCGAAATGATGGAAGCGATGAAGAAGACTTTCGAAACCATTGCGACCGGCAAGGTCGCGACCTCAGCGCATGAGGCGCGGGGCTTGGGATTCTTGTCGGATTCCGATCACATCACCATGAATCGCGAACGCGTGTTGTCTGATGCAAAGGCACGGGCGCTGGAGATGGTTCGCGCGGGATTCGAACCGCCCCAGCCGCGGAGCGACATTCCGGCGCCGGGAGAGAATGTTTTGGCGGCGTTGAAGATGGGCGTTCACCTGATGCGCCAGGGCGACTACATCACCGAATACGAAGTGAAACTGGGACGAAAGATCGCGGAAGTATTGTGCGGAGGGAACGTGACCTCGGGGACTCCGGTCAGCGAGCAGTACATCCTCGATCTGGAGCGGGAGGCGTTCAAATCGCTCTGCGCCGAGAAGAAAACCCAGGAGCGGATTCAGTACACCCTGAAGACGGGCAAGACGCTGCGGAATTAGCGAGGCTTATTCCCAGATCGGAACCTAGGCCGGATCGGTGTGATGCACAACCTTGTCGGACCTAACCCAGGCCCATAACCTGCACTGGGGCCCGTGGTGTAATGGGAGCACATCAGCCTGTCCAGCTGTAAGGCGCGGGTTCGAATCCCGCCGGGTCCACGGCATCCCTGGTTAGGTAGGGAAGCTGTCGAGGAGCCTCTGGACAGGCGGGCTCCTCAAGTAACGTTGACTTCCGCAGGCGCACTGCCGATAATTAACTTGATAGCTGGACAGGTTGATGGCCGGGCCGGAAACGGTCCGGCTTGCTTTTTGTGTCACTGAGAGCGGAGCTGTTCCAGACCTTGTGCGGTGACAAGAAGACCAGGAGCGGACTTAGTACACGCTGAAGACGGGGAAAACGCTGAGGAATTGAGGCAAATGAGTCGAGAAACCGAAACGCGAAGCTCCGGCTTCGGCTTGAGGTGACTGAGGAAGAGTTTCGCGAGTTGCTCATTTCGTCTCTTCAGAAATGCAGGGATGGGAGCACGGGTGTCTTCTTAGCAGCCGCCAAAGCTAGTCGTCTGGGCGACGTCTATCCGCGACTTGTGTGGCCTGAGGCCAGGCGGTTAGAGAGTCTGGGCGAGAAAATCAAATCGCTACGTGAACAACTGGGCGAACCGACTGAAGGTTCGCTATGCGCCAAATATCGACAGTATTGCTCAAGGGACGGAGCGAACGATCCGGGAGGGGCCAGGCTGGCGGCCGAATTCCTTGCCGACATTGAGAGGGACGAACGGACCGGTTTTCGAAGTCCTAAGTCAGACCACCAATGAAAGTTCGCGACGCAATCAAACGTCTAGAAGAGGATGGATGGCATCTGGTAAGGACTAAGGGCAGCAACCGCCAGTATCACCATCCTTCCAAGCCGGGCACAGTTACCGTCGCGGGACATCCGTCACTGGACATTCCTCCGGGGACATTGAACAATATCCTCAAGCAGGCAGGCCTTAAATGAAATACCTCGTAATCTATGAAAAGTCCGCGACGGGCTGGGGCGCCTATGCTCCCGACCTTCCAGGTCTCGGCATCGCCGCCAAAACACTGGATCAAGCAAAAGAATTGATCCGCGAGGCCATCGACTTTCACCTCGAAGGCATGCGCAAGCACGGCGACTCGATCCCCGCACCCGTCGCCACAACCGAATACATCACGGTATGATGGCGGGCCGCTCGCTTGTGCGGTGGGGATTGAAATGCTGTCGGGGAGCCTTTGGACCGGCGGGCTCCTCAAAAGTAATGTTGACTTTCGGGACGCGCTGAGGTGCGAAACTAATCGAGCGTTTGCAGCGCAACTCTTGATTATCGACGATATTGCGCGGCGACCGTACTCGGTTCTCAGTAGCCGTGCCCCTTCAGTTCACTCCCCTGCAGTTTGAAGTCGCATAATGTAGGCTCAACCAGCTCCTTCGCGTGTTGCTCCTCCATCGCCACGCTGGGATTTCTACCCTTACGTGCAGAATGCCTTTTCATCTGCATCCAAGCCTTGTCTACATCCTAATGGACATGCGCGAACCTGCGCACCGCTGGTTGCCGAGCTTGCCGGGCCCGCCAGAGGTCGTACTGCGACTGCATGTTCATCCACAGTTCCGGGGAGGTTCCAAGGGCAGCCCCCAGCCGGATCGCCATTGCGGCGGAGATTCCTGCCTTGCCGTTCAGCACGCGCGACAGAGTCACACGCGTAACCCGCAGATGTGCTGCTGCTTTGGATACGGCCAGGTCTCCGAGATATTCGCGGAGAACCAGGCCGGGATGAGGCGGATTGTGCATGTGCATGGTTGGCCTCCTAATGGTAGTCGCGATAGTCGACAAGAATAGCCTCTTCACCTTCAAACTTGAACGTCAGTCGCCAATTTCCGCTGACGCTGACCGCCCAGTGATCCTTGAGTTCCCCGGCCAGCGGATGAAGTTTCCATCCCGGAGCATTCAGATCGCCCGGCTGCCTGGCATTGTCGAGAGCAAACAACTGCAAGCAAAGCTTGCTGGCGTGTTTCGGCTGAATTCCAGCTTTCGATCCGGTGCGGAAGAATTTCTCCAAGCCCCGATGCCGGAAGCTTCTGATCACATGTATAGTGTAACGATACATGTTACGGAAATCAACCAAAAAGATACAAAAACAGGAAAAGTTTTCTGAACCGTCCGCTACAATAGTGCTGGAGTCAATCATGCGTGAAGTCGTCATCGTTTCTTCCGTTCGCACGCCGGTGGGACTCGCCTTCAAAGGCACGCTCCGTGCCACGCGTCCCGATGAACTTGCCGCGGTCGCCATCAGGGGCGCACTGGAGCGCGTGCCGCAGATTGATCCCAAAGAGATTGAAGACGTCATCCTGGGTTGCGCCATGCCCGAGGCTGAGCAAGGAATGAATGTGGCGCGCATCGCGTCCCTGCGCGCCGGGCTGCCAGTTGAGATTTCGGCCATGACCATCAACCGTTTCTGCTCCTCCGGGCTGCAGGCGATTGCCATGGCCGCAGAGCGCATCATGAGCGGCGGTGCGGAGATCGTCGTAGCAGGCGGCACCGAATCCATGTCCATGATCCCGATGGGCGGGCACAAGATCTCGCCCAACCCATGGCTGGTGGACCATTACCCGGATGCGTATCTCTCGATGGGCCTCACGGCGGAGCGGCTGGCCCAGAGGTTCGATATCACGCGAGAAGCCGCGGATGAATTCTCTCTGCGCAGTCATCAGAAGGCGCTGGCAGCCATTCAGGCGGGCAAGTTCGCCGACGAAACGATTCCGGTACCAGCCAGCTTCACAACTCCGAATGGTTCCAAGCCCAAAAGGCAAGAGATCATTTTCAAAGTGGACGAAGGTCCGCGAGCGGATACTTCCCTCGAGGCGCTGCTCTCGCTCAAGCCAGCGTTTCATGCGAAAGGCACAGTTACAGCGGGAAATTCATCTCAGATGTCCGACGGTGCGGCAGCGGCTGTGGTCATGTCCGCCGACCGCGCAAAGCAGCTTGGTATCAAGCCTCTGGCACAGTATGTGGCATTCGCAACCGCGGGGTATAAGCCGGAAGAAATGGGGCTGGGACCGGTGTTCGCGATTCCCAAGGTACTCCGGATCGCGGGGCTGAAGGTCGCTGACATTGATGTAATTGAGCTGAACGAAGCCTTCGCGGCGCAGTCGCTGGCGGTGATTAAAGAGGCTGGTCTCGATCCCGAGCGCGTGAACCCGACCGGCGGCGCGATTGCGCTGGGACATCCGCTGGGCTGCACGGGAGCGAAACTGACGGCGACGGTCATCCGCGAACTTAAGCGGCGGAATGGGCACTATGGCATGGTGACCATGTGCGTCGGCGGAGGGATGGGGGCGGCAGGGATTTTTGAAAATTTGAACTGAACCCAAGACCGGTGAGGACCCACAGGGTAGCCAAGAAGAGTCGATAACGGCGGTTACTTCCGTGTGATCCGGGCAGACCCTGCCAGCATTAAAATTGAATGGTTTCTATCTGCGTTCTCAGCGGACTCCGCGGTTTCCTTTAGGAAAGGGTGACAATGGCTACGGTTTCGGCAGTTCCCAAATCCAAGATCTCCGGTGGCAGCTTTCTTCTCGAGGAGCGCCGCCCTGACGAAGTTTTCACGCCCGAGGATTTCACCGAGCAGCACCAGCTTATTGGGCAAACGGCGGAAGAGTTCGCCCTCAACGAGATCGTCCCCAACATCGAGAAGATCGAGCACAAGGACTTCTCCATTACCCGCGACCTGCTGAAGAAGGCGGGCGAGCTGGGCTTGAGCTCGACCGAGATTCCGGAAGCCTACGGCGGCCTGGAAATGGACAAGGTCACGGCTGCCGTGATCGCCGACCACATTGCTAAGTATGCCGGTTTTGCGACCACGTGGGGCGGTCACACCGGCATTGGCACGCTGCCGATCGTCTATTTCGGAACCGAGGAGCAGAAGAAGAAATACCTGCCACGGCTGGCGGCGGGAGCGATCGTGGGCGCTTATGCTTTGTCGGAGGCGTCGTCCGGGTCCGATGCGCTGAATTGCCGCGCCCGCGCCGAACTTTCCAAAGACGGCAAGCACTACCTCTTGAACGGGGAGAAGATGTGGATCACCAACGCCGGCTTCGCCGACTTGTTCACAGTGTTTGCGAAGGTGGACGGCGAGAAGTTCACGGCGTTTCTGGTCGAGAAGACTTTTCCCGGATTCTCCGTCGGCGCAGAAGAGCACAAGATGGGAATCCGTGGCTCATCCACCTGCCCCATTATCCTCAACGACTGCAGAGTTCCGGTGGAGAACGTGCTCGGCGATATCGGCAAAGGGCACGTCATCGCCTTCAATATCCTGAACGTTGGCCGCTTCAAGCTGGGCGCCATGTGCGTGGGTGGCGCACGCCTGTCGCTGGAGAATGCAATCGGCTACGCCAAGCAGCGCAAGGCATTTGGCAAAGTGATCGCCGATTTTGGTCTGGTGCGGGAAAAGCTGGCCAACATGGCGGTGGGTGTCTACGCGGGAGAATCTCTGGTCTATCGCACGGTGGGCATGATGGACGTTGCTCTCTCCGAGGTCGACAAGAGCGGAACCGATGCCCTGAAGGAGACCCGTAAAGCCATCGAGGAGTATGCCGTCGAGTGCTCCATTATCAAGGTTTGGGGCTCGGAGATGGTGGATTACGTGGTCGACGAGACGGTGCAGGTCTACGGCGGATACGGCTTTGTCGAGGAATATCCTGCGGAGCGGGCATATCGCGATGCGCGCATCAACAGAATCTTCGAAGGCACAAACGAAATCAACCGGCTGATCATCACCGGTTTTCTATTGAAGCGCGCGATGTCCGGTCAGTTACCGCTTATGCCCGCGATCAAGAAGTTGATGGATGAAGTTCTCTCAGGGCCCACCAGCGGGGATAATTTCGAAGGCACGCTCGCCGAAGAACGAAAACTCGTGACTCAGGCCAAAAAGCTGGGGCTGTTCGCCGCCGGGGCCGCTACCCAGAAATACATGCAGGCCATTCAGGACCAGCAGGAGGTCATGGGCGCGATCGCCGACATGGTGATCGAGACCTATGCGATGGAATCCGCTGTCCTGCGCGCACAGAAGATTGCCGATAGCAGGGGCGAGAATGCTGCAAGCCTGCCGATTGCCATGACCCGCGTCTATCTCTCGCAGGCGATGGAGAAAATCGAAGCTGCGGCCCGGAAAGTGATTGCTGCTGTTGCAGATGGTGACATGCTGCGCACGCAGTTAGCGATCTTGCGCCGCCTGGCGAAGTACGAGCCGTTCAATACGATCGAATTGCGCCAGCAGATCGCACAGAAAGTAATCGAGCGCGGGAAGTACACGCTCGGGTAGGGACACTGGAAGCGCCGGCCGGGATACCCAAGACAGACCGTTACGTGATAGCTTAACCGCAGGCTATCCAATTAGAGAGGCACACCTATGCCCATAGGCACATTCACCGCGGTCTTACACAAGGAAGGTGATCTTTACGTGGCGGAATGCCCAGAAGTGGGCACGGTTAGTCAGGGCAAAACCGTCGAAGAGGCGGTAGCCGAAAAGCACTAGTCTTTCCTCTTCAGCTCTTCCATCACGCTTTGGATCAGTTCTTTGGCGTCGGTCAAGTTTTTCATGATGATCTGGACATCCATGACCGGCTTGCCCGGCCAGCGCTGGCTCTGGCAGTAGACTCCGTGCTGGCCCACCAGCGCCATCGCGTCTGTGATCATGTCCATGGTTACCGCGAGGCGTCCGCGCGGCACGCCCAGCATGGTTTCGTAGTGTTCCAGTTCTTCCTGCTTCTCGTCAAATACGGGCATGGGAAAATTGTAACCTCCCGCCAGTCCGTCAGCATTCAGCGTTCGGGTGAATCGTCTCCCTTCTGCCGAGGCGCCCCATTCCAGCAAGGGGAGTTGCTATCCATCGCGGCCTATCTGTAGTCTAAGAATTCGCCCTGATCATTCTAAGAATCGGCGCAGGTTCGCCGAATCTGCCAGCCGTTTGAATGCCGAGGGCTGAATGCTGACTGTTCCAAGGAGACTCTATGAAAAAGCACATCGCCCTTCTCACACTGCTTATGCTCACAGCCGCGCTTGCCTTTGCCCAGGACAAGGGTAAGCGTCCCAGCCCGTCTGCCCAGGCGCAATGCAAATTCTCGGATGGCAAGACGATAACCGTTGACTACTCCAGCCCTCGTGCCAAGGGCCGCAAGATTTTCGGTGATCTTGTACCCTACGGCGAAGTTTGGCGCACCGGAGCCAATGAGGCGACGACCTTTGTCACCGATGCAAACCTGATGATCGGCGGCAAGGATGTTCCGGCGGGCAGCTATACCATTTTCACCATCCCCAACCAGGACAAGTGGACACTGATTATCAGCAAGAAGACCGGTGAGTGGGGCATCCCCTACAAGTACGAATCTGACGAACTCGGGCGCGTGGATATGACCGTGTCGAAGACATCGTCACCGGTGGAGAACTTTACTATCTCATTCCACGAAATGGGCAATGGCTGCCATATGTATCTGGACTGGGAGAATACCCGCGCCACGGTGAAGATTGACGAGAAGCAGTAGGTGTGAAAGATCCGAAGATTCGATGGAGCGGCAGCGTCGCTCCATCGATGACGGGTCGACTGGCAGAATTCTCCCCAGAGACGGTGCCCCCTTACTTCCCAACCCGCCTCCGTGTTATGTTCAGTTTCTTCTTCTTCTTTGCAGGACAACCTGAGAAAGATGATCCGCTCCTATAAAGGAAATACGCCAGTCGTTCCGGCTTCGTGCTATGTGGACGTTTCCGCACAGATCATCGGCGATGTGGTACTGGGCGAGCACGCCAGCGTCTGGATGAATGCTGTGCTACGCGGCGACGTGCATTCCATCCGCGTGGGCGCGCATTCCAATGTCCAGGATTGCAGCGTGCTGCACGGCATGAAGGAGCAGTACGGAGTTTTTGTGGGCGAATATGTGACCGTCGGCCATTCGGTCACGCTGCACGGTTGCGTGATCGAAGATCGCTGCCTGATCGGCATGGGATCAGTTATTTTGAATGGGGCGCGGATCGGCGCAGGCTCGATCGTTGCGGCGGGAACGCTGATTCCGGAGAAGACGATCGTTGGGCCGGGCTCGCTGTGGGTGGGCTCTCCCGGCAAATTCCGTCGCAAGCTGGATGAAAAAGATCAGGAGATGATCCTGCGCTACGCGAACAATTATTTGGGGTATAAGGAGTCGTATTTGAAGGAGGGGATTTAGAAGGAGTAAAGAGTCAGGAGTCGGTGGTCAGAGTCTGGCCCTAGCATCCACCATTTAGCGGTCGGCCTTCAGCTCGGCGAGAGGATGCATTGGCTCGGCGCCCACGGTTTGTGGATTTGTTCTTATAAAATTGTCAGTCTGAGCGCAGTGTGATGTTCGCGAATGCGAACATCGCACGGAGTCGAAGTTGAGGCGATTGCGCGGCCCATTCGACAACCATCGCTGCGCTCGGTTGCTCAGGGCAGGCTAGAACCCGAGCCGCGCGCCGAAATCCCGAGCGAAGCCGAGGGAACTAACGGCTTTTTGCGGCATCAGCGTCTGACTCTGACGCCTGGTTTGCAGTCGCATCCGATAGAATTGTCATTCTGAGCGCAGTGTGATGTTCGCGAATGCGAACATCGCACGGAGTCGAAGAATCCCTAAGACGATAAGTACGTTTGGGAGTCTAAAGGCATTCTCCTTGTCATGCATGGCGAGAATTCCCTGAGACAGCAACGTAAGGGCTGCCTTGATAGGGATCCTTCGACTGCGTGGTCGTGCGCTTCGCGCACGACAACTTCGCTCAGGATGACAGCGTATTAAGGTAGGGCACGCCAAAAGCTCATGATCAAAGCAGTCCGAGGAACGCGCGATCTGCTGCCGCCGGAAACGGCGCTGTGGAACTTCGTCGAGGCAGTGGTGCGCGACGTCTTCCGCGCCTACAACTTCCAGGAAATCCGCACGCCAATTTTCGAGGAGACACAACTCTTCGCCCGGAGCGTGGGCGAAGAAACGGATATTGTGTCGAAAGAAATGTTTACATGGGAGGACGGGATCAAAGCTGCGGATTACGCTGTCTATAAAAAATGGTTGACCCAAAAGTTTCCAGGGGTCCGATCATTCTCAGAGATCAATCCCAGCGCTGCCACGCCTGCGTCTCCTGTGCCCACTTGGTATCAGGACGGTCAAGACGACTATTTTGTCTTTTCATATCGTCTTACGCCAGAGGTAATGCATGAGCTAAAAAGAGCAACGACGCTCAAAAACAACAACATTGTCCAGTTCAAGAATCTACGTTTGGTGACCGCGCAACCTGTCCCTGACAGTGTGAGGTTTGACGTTGAGGATCTGACTGTCATTTGCGAAACCATTGCAGTTGATACCCGACCACAGTGGCAAACCCTGCGCCCGGAGAACACTGCTGGCGTCGTCCGCGCTTACATCGAGCACAAACTCTGGGACCGCGGGCTTAACAAGCTCTACTACATTGGGCCGCAGTTTCGGCGCGAACGTCCGCAGAAAGGACGCTACCGCCAGTTCTATCAGATCGGCGCCGAGGTCATTGGGCCGCCGAGCGCGGGCAGCGAGTCTCCGGCACGCGACGCTGAAATTCTGGAATTATTGGCTACGTTGCTCGACCGCCTCGGTATCAAAGATTGGAAGCTGCAATTGAATTCGGTCGGCTGCCCGAACGATCGCGCTACTTACAACGAAGCCCTGCGTAAAGCGCTCGAGCCGGTGGCCGCGAAAATGTGCGCCGATTGCCAGCGGCGTGCGGTCACGAATCCCCTGCGCGTGTTCGACTGCAAGGTTCCCGAGGATCAGCCCATCATCGAGAAGTTGCCGCGCATCAGCCAGTATCTGGACGAGCCTTGCCGCAAGCACTTCGAGCAGGTCCAAGAGATTTTGAAATCCGTCGGGGTCGAGTTTCACATCAATGACCGCCTGGTGCGTGGCCTCGATTACTACACTCGCACGGCGTTTGAGTTTACCCACGGAGCGTTGGGCGCGCAGAATGCCATCCTCGGCGGCGGGCGCTACGATGGGCTTTCCGAGTCGCTTAGCGGTCCGAGTGCTCCCGGCATTGGATTCGCCATCGGCGAGGACCGCCTGGTGCTGGCCCTGAAAGAATCGGCTGAGGCGGTTCAGCGCAAGCCCGATGTCTATATCGCTCCGCTAGGAGCGGGCATGGACCGCGAGGCGGCCCGCCTGGCACGGGAGTTGCGCCATCACGACGTGATTGCCGACCTGGGCGACGAAACTTTCCGGCTGAAGAAATCATTCGAGATGGCCACTAAGACGGGCGCGCGTTTTATCCTGATCGTTGGCGAAAATGAAGTGAAGGCCGGCTCATTCGCGCTGAAGAATCTGGAGAGCGGTGAGCAGGTGTCCGTCCCCCGCACCGAACTGGCCCAGAAGATTCAGTCGGAACGATAGAGACGCTGCTCCTGTGAGAGTTGACGAGGCGTTGAGCGCGCCACGCCAGGAACCTAATCACCATCTCACCATTTATAATCTGTGATTCAGCTTTTCGCTGCATTCTCCGGAAAGGTACAGCTTGCTCGACTTTTTAGGCGACTTACGGCGCACTCACATGTGCGGGGCCTTGCGCGCCTCCGACTCCGGCCAGAAGGCTGTGCTCATGGGGTGGGTGAACCGCCGCCGTGACCTCGGCAATATCATTTTTGTTGATGTCCGCGACCGTTCGGGGGTCACGCAGGTGGTCTTCAACAAAGAGCGTGATGCGGCGATTCACGAAAAGGCCAGTCAACTGCGCAACGAGTACGTCATCGCGGTGACCGGGAAGGTGAAACAGCGCGTCCCGGACACGGTTAACAAGAACATCGCCACCGGCGAAATCGAAGTCGTCGCCGACGAACTGCGCATTTTCAACGAGTCGAAGCAGCCGCCGTTTCTGCCCGGCGACTCGATTCTCCCGAACGAGGAAATGCGCCTCAAGTACCGCTACATTGACCTGCGCCGCGACGCCATGCAGCAGAACATCGAACTGCGGCACAAGGTGGCGCTGGCAATTCGCGATTATCTTTCTGCGCAGGGATTCTTCGAAATCGAGACACCGTTCATGACCCGCTCCACTCCCGAGGGAGCGCGCGATTATCTTGTGCCCAGCCGCGTGCAGCCGGGGTCGTTTTATGCGCTGCCGCAGTCGCCGCAGCTGTTCAAGCAGATTCTGATGATCTCGGGCTTCGATAAGTACTTTCAGATTGTGCGCTGCTTCCGCGACGAAGACTTGCGTGCCGACCGCCAGCCCGAGTTCACACAAATTGACTTGGAAATGTCGTATCCGCAGCCGGAGCGCGTGTGGGAAGTGGTGGAGGGATTTCTGACGGCTGCGTTCAAGACCGCGGGACATGAAATCAAGACCCCATTCCCGCGCATGAGCTACGACGAAGCCATCCGGCTGTATGGCAGCGACAAGCCCGACATGCGATTGCCCGCAATGACCGATGTGCGCGAGGCGTTTACCGCGGAAAACCTGGCCGCGCTGGCCGTGAGTCCGACGTTGCCTGTGGTGGCCATTCGCATTCCGAAAGTCGGAGAACTCTCGCGCAAAGAGCGCGACGAAATCAAGCCCCTGTTCACTGCGAAGGGCGGCGGCGCCAAGTTGTTTGAAGACTTCAAGCGTCTGGAGAAAAACTTCCTTGAGGCCGCGGCGAGAATTCGCGAAAAGACGGGCGCTGAAGCTGACGACTTGCTCGTGATCGTAACCGGCGACGGCAAGCCCGGAGAGCACAAATCCGAGGGCGGCGTGAAGCCCGAGGTCAAGCAGCATGATCATGCGGTCCACACCTCCGCGGGCCTGCTGCGTATCGCACTGGCGCAGAAGTACGCCGCGAAGCATGGCGCTTTCATCAAGACTGGCGATCCACGCAGGGATTTTAGGTTTCTTTGGGTCACCGACTTTCCCATGTTCGAATACGACGAAGAGGGCCATCGCTGGGCCGCCGCGCATCATCCCTTTACGTCGCCGCACGAGCACGACATGGATAAGCTGGAATCTGATCCCGCAGCCGTGCGCGCGCTCGCCTACGATGTTGTGCTGAACGGCACTGAGCTTGGATCGGGATCGATCCGTATTCATCGCCAGGATATTCAACGCAAGATTTTCCATGCTCTCGGCATGACCGAAGACGAAGCTCGCGCCCGCTTCGGGTTTTTCCTGGAAGCGCTGGAGTACGGCACGCCTCCGCACGGCGGCATCGCGCTGGGCCTCGATCGAATTGTGATGATTCTGGCCGGCGCCGAAAGTCTGCGCGAAGTGATCCCCTTCCCCAAGACGGCACGTGCGGTGGACTTGATGGTGGACGCACCGACACCAGTGAGCGAGGCGCAGTTGAAGGAGTTGGGGATACAGGTGAAAAAGGCCTAGCCGAATTGTCTCAGCGCCTGAAGGCGGCATCAATGTCAGTGCCTAATGCCTCTATGTGGAGCTGCCATAAGTACCCCAGCGGCTGAAGCCGCCCTCTTGTCAGCACCGTATCGCAGCGAACCGCTGCGCCACCCAAAAGCAAGTCTTTTGTTGCTGTAATCCCGATTCGAAACCTTTGCCTTCCCCGCCTTCATCTGCGAAACTGGCCACTAGTCACTGACCACCAACCATGGGCCGCATCCACGTTCTCTCCGAAGCCGTTGCCAACAAGATCGCCGCTGGCGAAGTGGTGGAGCGTCCTGCCTCGGTGGTCAAGGAACTGCTGGAGAATTCGCTCGACGCAGATTCCACACGCATCAAAATTCAGGTCGAGGCGGGAGGAAAGAAACTCATCCAGATCACCGACAACGGCTGTGGCATGGTTCGCGACGACGCCCTGCTTGCCTTCGAGCGTCATGCCACGTCAAAAATCAAGAATGCAGAGGATCTGCTAAGCGTCGCAACTCTGGGATTTCGCGGTGAAGCGTTGCCCTCGATTGCATCGGTCTCGCGATTGCGATTGGAAACCCGCGCTTCGGATCAAGACTCCGGGACTGTGGTCGAAATCAACGGCGGCAAGATCTTTAAAGTGGAAGAAGCCGGGCTGCCGGTGGGGACGTCGATCACCGTTCGCGATCTCTTCTTCAATACGCCGGCGCGCAAGAAGTTTCTGAAGGCGGAGTCTACGGAGCTTTCGCACATAGCATCGCTGGTTACCCATTATGCTCTGGCCCATCCCGACAAGCATTTCGAATTGCATTCAGCGACGAACGCAATGCTGGTTGCTCCGCCGGTTGCGGGATACAGCGAGCGCGTCTACCAGGTGTTCGGCCGAGAGACTCTCGACCAACTCATTCCCGTGGCTGCGACGCAGCCATTGGAGCGGATCGGCTTGCCCCAGCCGCCGCCCTGGAGACGGGAGGAACAAGAGGAGGAGCAGGCTCCCACGGAGCCCGGCGAAATGCGCGCACACGGCTTCGTCTCCAAGCCTGAGATTCAGAAGCTCAACCGCAATTCGATCTATGTGTTCGTGAACGGGCGGCTGATCCGCGACCGGCTCATTCAGCACGCACTCACCGAGGCTTACCGCAACATCCTGCCACCAACCGTTTTTCCTGTGGTCTTGCTGTTCCTCGAATTGCCAAGCGGTGAAGTTGATGTGAATGTGCATCCGTCGAAAACCGAGGTGCGCTTTCGCCAGCAGACTGTCATGCACGACTTTGTGCGGGACTCGGTGCGCGCGGCGCTGATGAAAGCGCGCCCGGTGCCGCAATTCACTACTGAGATTGATGCGCATCCAACGGCCAGTCCATCGCTCACGCCCGGCGCGCGGGCTGCTGCTGTGGACATCGCGGCCTGGCGCGCACTGTATGGGCCCGCCACGCCCCCCGCTTTCACGTTGCAACCCCCGGTGCCCCCACCCGCCACCGAGCGGCTTCGGTTCGGCAATGACACGATCACAGTAGAAGCGAACGCCGCGGTTGCGCTTGCCCCGGCGCCTCCACTATTTGTTCCTGATGACGGCTGCACACCGCCGATCCCCGTGGAGCCTGAGGCGCCCAGTGATCTTGCGCCGTCGCTGGCCTCGCTCAAGCCGCTGGGACAGATTCGCGAGTCGTTCATTCTGGCGGTGAATCACGAGGGCCTGTGGATCGTAGACCAGCACGTCGCCCACGAGCGCGTCTTGTTTGAAAGAGTGCTCAAGCAGCGGGCGGCGCAGAAAGTCGAGAGCCAGCGGCTGCTCATGCCGCTGCTGCTCGAACTTACGCCCGCGCAGCAGGCGGTGTTTGCCGAAATTTCTGAAGAGCTCAACTGGAATGGCTTCGAGGCTGAACCGTTCGGAACCCGCAGTGTCGCAATCAAAGTCGCGCCTGCGGGAGTGGACGCGGCCCAGGTTGAGCATATGCTGCATGAACTGCTCGACCAGCTTTCGCGGGAAGAGCAAACCCTGAATATGGAGAAAGTGCGGACCCGCATCGCCGCATCCATTGCCTGCCACGCCGCCATCAAAGTCAACATGCGGCTTGAGCAGAACAAAATGGAATGGCTGCTGGCCGAGCTGGCGAAAACGGAGTGCCCCATGTCCTGCCCGCACGGCAGGCCGGTGGTTTTGCGATACTCGTTAAAAGATATTCAGAAGGCGTTCAAAAGAATCTGAGGACCTAGCTAATGGCTCTTGGCTTTTCGCTTTTAGCCAGTAAGGCTCGCAGTTGGGGGACTCGACTGAAGTGATATGCCAAGAGCCAACAGCCAAGAGCTGCCTCTATGACCGACCAGGAACTCGATCAACTTCGGCGCGAGAAGTGGCATCTGAATGCACGGCCCGTGCGCACCCTCGACGAGGCTCGTTCCTTCATCGAGTCAGTTGGATTCTGCCTGTTATATCCCATGCGCCAGCAGGTCATCGTGCCAACCTTCATGGGAGCGTGGGCTGGCTCGGACGAGCGCCTGCCTACCTGGCAGCATGCGTTCGCCGACCCTCGGGCCCGGGAAGCGACCGATCTTATGGTTCGCCTGCTGCGCGACCGCTCCGCCTACGAAGCCAATCTGTTTGATGAGAACAACGCCTTCCTGATTGCCGGTCCCATCTTTCCTTATTTCTATGCCCTGGTGGGCGAGCGCAATCCCAAGCAGGCGCCCCGGCCCAAGCCGCATTCGGACTACACGCAGTTGGCTTGCGACCTATTTGAGCTGATCCGCCGCGAAGGCCCCATCTCCAAACAGAAGATGCAGGAAAAACTCGGCGGCAGCGTGTCGTTTCCTGCGCTTGATCATGCTCTGGGCCAACTGTGGTCCAGGCTGCGCATTACCCGTGTCGATTACAACCCAGCGCAAGGCGCGTTTTGGGATGTTCTGTATCGCTGGTCGCCGGACGCGGTGCGCGAAGGCATTGGCCTTTCGGTGGGAGAAGCACTCTCGGCGCTGCTTTCCAAATACCTGGACTGCGTGATCGCCGCCGATCAGCTGGAAGTGGAGACTTTTTTCGGCAACTTTGTTCCGCGCTCGCGGGTGAAGGAAGCAGTCAACGCGCTGCTAGCAGCGCGTGAACTGACTTTCATTCGGGCGGGGAATCGATCGCTGGTTCAGATTACGCCGGCAAAGCCGGAGCCCACGGCCGCGGTGGTCCGCCATCCACAGCGCGCAAGACGCTGAGGTTTTCGCGCCGCTGTGTCCCAGAGTTCTGCGGTGTAAGCCAAGCGATTGTTGAAAACTCTGGCGGCGCACCGTAAACTGGCACTCGTTCCGCAAATCGGCGTAGAAATTCTGCTCTTTCAACGATCAGCTATGGCGCCAGCCATGAAAACGATCCAAGATGCGCCCGTGCTTTACCTGTATGGCGTGACCAAGACCTCCATAGCACCCACCCGCAAGATCAGCGGTGTGGATGGCGAGGCAACGATCGCAACCATCCGTTGCGCAGGGCTAGTCTGTTGGGTCAGTGAAGTGCCACGATCCGAGTTCGCTGACAATCTGTCCCGGAACATGGAGAATCTGGATTGGTTGGCCGCCATGAGCACGCGCCACCGCAGCGCCGTCGCTGCGATTGCCGAGGTGAACGACGTTGTGCCCGCCCGATTCGGTACGGTATTTCACAACGAGTTATCGTTACAGGCCAACGTGGAAGAGCAGAGGCCTCTTCTACAAGCTAACCTGAAACGCATCAAGGGAAATGAGGAGTGGGCCGTAAAAGTTTTCACGCTGCACGCGAAACACAGGGAATTGTCCCGCTCCCGCGGCCATAAAGGCGATCCGCAAGCGAAATTGACGAGGCGAACGCGCAAGCCGGAGGTGGCGGATGGAGAAATCGCCCGCCTTGCACAGGCCTTGGGAAAGCTTTCCGTTGCCACTACGGAAGAGGGAAAAATCAGCGGAAGCCGGACTGATCTGCAGTACCAGATTTCGCTGTTGCTCAAACGCTTCAACCGGAAAAAGCTGGAAACTGTTCTGAAACGCTTTTCCAACGAATGGAAAGGGATGAGGCACATTGAATGTACCGGCCCCCGGCCTCCTTATTCCTTCATGTCTCGGAATGCCGGGTGAATTTGCCGCATTCTTAAGCTATCGCTGCAACCTGCTGAGCGCTGTGTTACTGCCGCCGGTTTGCGACCCAAGGTGCTTGAAACAATCCGGCAGCCCGGCGCATCTATACGTGCGCTCCGTAGTGAAAAGCACGCCAAGCAGTCTTTTTCTGCCAAAATTCTGTCAAAAACGTTAATATTCTAGCCTCCCACAGGTGGGAGCGCCATGGAGGGTCCGGTTACACCCCGAAAATTGGCTGGCCGCTACGAGGTCCGGCAGGTCCTGGGCCACGGCGGAATGGGTCTGGTTTACCAGGCCTACGATACCGTTATTCGGCGCGAAGTCGCGGTTAAGACCATCCTCGATATTCCCGATCCTGCTTCCCTGCAATTGTTCTACAAAGAATGCGATGTGCTTGCCTCCATGAGCCATCCCAACATCGTTGAGATTTTCGATATTGGCGAGTTTGAGGAGGAGGGCAAGCGGAAACCTTATTTCGTCATGCCGCTCCTGCCCGGCACCACGTTGGAAGCCTTCATCCGTAACGCCAGCCACCGCCTGACCGTGGAGCGCACGATTGAAATCATTTCCCAGACCTGCCGGGGCCTGCAAGCGGCTCACGAACGCGGCTTGGTGCACCGCGATCTGAAGCCCAGCAATATCTTCGTGATGGAAGACGACTCGGTCAAGATCATCGATTTCGGCATCGCCCACATGACTGACACTCATTCCACGCGTGGCCAGAAGGGAACGCTGCTCTATATGTCTCCGGAGCAGGTGGAGATGAAGCCGCTGTCCCCGCTTTCCGACATCTTCTCCCTGAGCGTGGTGTGTTACGAGGCTCTCACCGGGCGCCAGCCTTTTGCGCGCGCCCGCGCCGACGAAGTGGTGGACGCGATTCGCCGCCAGATTCCCCCTCCAGCCTCAGAGATCAATCCGGCGGTGAGTCAAGCCATCGGCCGCGTAGTTCACAAGGGTATGGCGAAGCAGCCCTGGCACCGTTTCTCCAGCGCACGCGAGCTGAGTGAGGCGCTCAACAAGGCATTGCGCAATGAACCGATTGAATTCTTCGATCCCTCTCGCACCCGGCCCCGGCTGGAGCGGGCGAACAAGGCGCTCGAAACCGGCGACTATCAGTATGCAGGGGAAATCCTGGGAGAGTTAGAGGCGGAAGGTCATATGGACACTTCCATCAGCTCTCTGCGCCATCAACTCGACACCACGGTCCGGCGAAAGACTATCGCGCAGTTGCTGGACGCCGCTAAGGCCCGCTTCGAGGAAGAAGAAGATCCCATGGCCCTGCAGAAGCTTCAGGAAGCGCTGCAGATGGAGCCGGACAATGCGCAGGCCTTGTCCTTGAAGAGCAAGATCGAAAACCGGCGCAGTGAGAAACAGATCGAAAACTGGTACCGCCTGGCGCGCCAGCACATCGACAATCATGCTTACCCTCATGCTCGCGAAGCTTTGCAGAATGTTTTGCAGCTTCGACCCAAAGAGGCACGCGCGCTGCAGTTGATCGCGGAGGTCGACCGACAGGAACAGGAATACAACAAACTGCGTCAGGAGAAGGCTCAAATCCATCGCGCCGCGATGGAGGCCTGGCAAAAAGGCGACGTCAGCAGCGCTCTCACTAAGCTGGCGGTGGTTCTGGATCTGGATCGGCGTGCGCCGGATGTTTCCAGCCCCGAGCATAGCGGCAGTTACCAGAGCTTCTACAACGAAGTTCGCTCCGAGCATGACGCCATGAACACGTCGTACGCGGAGGCCCGCAAGCATCTGACGGATCGCAACTTCAACAAGGCGCTCACGATCTGTGATACCTATCTCACCAGGTATCCCAACAACGCAATTTTTCAGGCCCTCAAGTACGACGTTGAGGAGCAGCAAAGGCAGGAACTTTCCGCCTTTGTGGCCTCGATTGACCGGCAAGTAGAGGCTGAACCCGACCTGGACAAACGGGTGAACATCCTCCGAGAGGCGCTCGATCTGCACCCCGGGGAAACGCACTTTGAACGGGCGCTGCGGCTGGTAAAGGACAAACGCGACCTGGTGAATTCGATTGTGGCCAGAGCCCATGCCCGCGAAGAGCAGGGAGCGTTCAGCGATGCCCTGAACGACTGGGAAATCCTGCGCACCATTTACAGCCAGTATCCGGGGTTGAAGTTTGAGGTCGAGCGGCTGCAAAAGCGCCGCGAGCAGCAAACTCGCATCGAATCCAAGACCCACCTGGTGGAGCAGATTGACGCTTGTTTGCACTCCAGCGATTACGGTCGCGCGCTCGATCTCCTGCAAAAAGCAGCATCGGAATTTCCTAACGATGATGAACTGGGCGAACTCGAGAAACTCGCGAATGATGGAGTGCAGCGACTAGCGGAAGCGCACCGCTTGATGACAGAAGGCCAGGACTTGTGCGCGCAGGATAAGTTCGCGGACGGAGTCAAACTGTTACGCGAAGCCTACGAACTGGATGAGAACAATACTCTAACCCGCGCGGTTTTTGCGAATGCCTTAGTCGAGCAGGCTCGCATCGTAGCTGAAAGCAACTGGCAGGAAGCGGAGCAACTGGCGCAACAAGCTCTCGAACTGAACCCTGGCCACCCCCTGGCCAAGACCATTCGAACCCTGATTCTGGATCAAAAGCGGGAGCAAATCGTCGGGGAATGCCTCTCCCAGGCGCGCAAACTGCAAGCCGCGGGCGATCTGGCAGGAGCGTTGTCTCGCATCGAGGAAGGGATTGAGGCTTATCCCCGCGAACCCAGGCTGATTCAGATCCAGGAAACCGTGCAAAGGGAGCTGCAATCCCAGCGCCGCCAGATGCGCCGCCGCGACCTCGAGGAATTGCGGCGCATGGAGCGCGAGGCGGAGACCATTAGCGATCCCAAGGTGAAGCAGGTTTTTGGTGAGCGTGTGCAGGTTCTAGCCGAAAAATATGTGGATGATGAGGAACTTCTTTCCGTGGCCAATGCGCTACTGGAGCGTGTGAACATGGCCCCTGTCCGTGGGGGAGATCCGAGTCAAATCGCTGGAGGGGAGAAATTCGGTAAAGCGGCAGTCGGTGGGGTCGCGGTTGCATCTGGCGAAGGAAGCGGTGCGACGATGTCTGTCTATTCGCCGGCCACCATGGACGCCCCGGCGTCGTCGGCCGAGTCTACAGGCGCTTCCCAGCCTTCTCTGGATGCCACTGCCGCACTTGCCCCGTCTCCGGTACCGCAGGCGAAGCTGTCGTCACCAGCCTCCCGAGCCAAGCCTTCCGCATCCCGTACCGGCGGAAGTTTCTCATTGCCCAATCTCAGTTCACTCAAGGGTTTTGTGCAGACCGCTGGAGCCAAAGTGATTGTGGCCTCGGCTGCCGGCGCTGTGCTGCTTTTGGCTTTCACGTTGCTTCTGGTGAGACGCAGTCATCGGCCAAGCGCTGCCCCGCCGGTTGCTAAGTTCACTGTGCAAATTCACACCACGCCCCCGGGAGCGACGGTGCGGATTAACAATGAAGTGCGTGGGCTGTCCGATCTTCAAGTGGAATTGCCAGAAGGGACCTATCAGGTCGACGCTCAATTAGACGGTTACGCGCCCAAGACCACTTCGCTTGATGCAAAACCGGGCTCCCCCAACTCTCTTGAACTCGCCCTCGATCCGGCGCTTCCTGTTGTGAAACTGTCTTCCGACACCGGCACCGGAAAAATATCGTTTGATGAGCAACCCGCAGGGGAACTCGAGGGAGCACAGTGGACGCTCGACAAAATCTCGCCCGGGGAGCACAGCCTGAAGTTTGATGGACCGCAAGGCGGCGCATCTTTCAGTTTCTCAGCGGATGCCGCTGCGCTGCCCGTCATCAAGGGGCCTATTGTTGCGAAGGGCGTGCTGGCCGTAATTGTGGGTAGCGTCGGTGGCCGCCTCCGTGTGTATTGCAGCGAGTCGGGGGCGAAGATCAGCCTCGATGGGCAAACTCCTGCCGACGTGAGCCAGGACGGGGTGGAACTCCCCGAAGTGTCGCCCGGCGCTCATGAACTGACGTTGAGCCACGGCAACGATCAATACAAGCTGGATGTCGATGTCGGGCCGATGCCCACACTCTCCACTTTCCTGGAATCCGGGCAGAACATCGGAACTCTTGTGGTGGCGACCGGTGAGGACAGGGTGCGAGTTTTTCTCAACGGCCAGCTGCAGAAAGACACTACCCAGGGCGGTCAGCTACGCATTCCGAATCTTGAACCGAAAGATTATGCGGTCAAAGTGGCCAAGAGCGGGTTTCAGGAACTCCCAGAGCAAAGAGTCCGCATTCGCAAGGGCGAGCAAAGCAGGCTGACTTTTAACTTGCAACCCATTCCACACCTCGCCTCTCTATCAATTCAAGGCGGACCCGCGGGAGCGCAGGTTCTGATCGACCAGGCTGCACTTGGAACCGTGCAGGCGGATGGGACTTTCAGCGTTGCAAGCATTAATCCCGGGGATCACATCGTTGAACTGCGGAGAGAACACTTCAAGCCAAAGCGGCTTCAGAAGCACTTCGTCGCAGGTTTGACCGTTGCTCTGACCGCAGCAGACACGGCGCTGGAGGCAGCAACTGGTGATTTACGAATCACCTTCTCGCCTCCCGACGCAACCGTGAATCTCGCCAAAACCGGGGAAACTCCCATCAAGGTGACCAGTGGCAGCACGTTGAACCTGTTGCCGGGATCGTACATTCTTACGGCCAAGACCGCAGAAAATCTGACCCGCACCACTACGGTAGAAGTCGTGGCTGGACAGTCCAAGAGTCTCGATTTGCCTTTGGCTCCGAGCGGGATGTCAAAGTGGGACGACCCGGCAGGCTGGAAACAGGAGAAGGGATCGTTTGTTCACAAGGGTGGAGATTTTGTGTTGTACAATGCTTCGCCTGCGTCCGGCACCTTTGTTTTCTCGGCGATGCTTCTCAAGGGCCATCGGCTGCAGTGGGTGCTCAATTGCACCGATGCCAACAATTACGTTCTGTTCCAGATGGACGAAAACAATTTCTACCGCACTGTGGTCCACAACGGACAGAAGTCGGACGAATTCAAGGTTCCGCACAAGACGGACAAGAAGAGTTTCCGGACCATGCAGATTCACGTCACCCCTTCGGAGATCGTTCACCAAGTGCGGGAGGGAGACGCTTGGGTGGTCTGGGACAAGTGGAGCGTGGCAGGAACGAATCTCAGCTCCGGCAGGTTTGGTTTCTACATTCCCGGCAATGATCAGGTCGCACTCTCAAACTTCAGTCACTATGCCGATTTGAGTACTCAACACTAAGACTCGAATCCAAGATTCTCTACACCGGCGCAATCGTCGCTCAGGCTGACCATCGAAATTGGACATTTATCCCTGCACTGAAAGCAGGAATGGCTGCTCGAAGGCCTCCGCGATCCAGCGCAGGAAGCGCGCGGCGTCAGCCCCATCAATCAGCCTGTGGTCATAGGATAAAGACAGGGGCAGCACCAAACGAGGCTCGAACTTTCCGTTGATCCACACCGGCTCCATGCTCGAGCGGGACAGGCCGAGTATGGCGACTTCCGGGTAGTTGACAATTGGCGAAAATCCCGTCCCGCCGATGCCGCCGAGGTTCGTAATCGTAAACGTTCCGCCTTCCATCTCGGCAGGGGTCAACTTTTTGTCGCGTGCTTTCTTGGAAAGCTGGGTGAGTTCCGTCGCAAGCTCTACGATATTTTTCTTATCGACTTCACGAATCACAGGTACCAGCAAGCCGCGATCCGTATCCACGGCCACCCCGATGGTGATGTACTGCTTGTAAATGATCTCCTCTTTCGCCAGGTCGATGCTGGCGTTGAACTGCGGAAAAATCTTCAGCGCCGAAGCGCACACCTTCAGCGCAATCGCCGTTACCGTCATCTTGCCGCCGGCCTCCTCGGCCTTGGGAGCGAAACGGGCGCGTAACTGCTCCAGTTCTGTGATGTCCGCCTTGTCGTTCTGCGTGACATGCGGGACGGTGTGCCACGCTTCCCAAAGATGTTCGGCGGTTTTGCGTCGCACGCCTCGAATGGAGACGCGCTCAATTTTTCCCCACTTGGCGAAATCCGGCAGCTGCGGCTGAGCGAAATGAGTTTCGCGGGGCAACTGTGCAGCCAAAGCAGCTGAGGCCAGCAACGCTTTCGAGTAGGCTTTCACATCATCTTCGCTGATGCGTCCGCCCGGACCAGTTCCTTGCACTTCATGAATGTCTACGCCGAGCTCCCGCGCCAGTCGCCGAACGTGCGGGGCGGCAGGTACAGGTTCACCATGATCAGTGCCCGCCACCTTGCCCAATTGTGCCGGCATGGTGAAAGACGGCGGCAGTGGCTGGGGCTGATCGGGGGGAAGAGCCTGCTCTTCGGTTTTCCCCTCAGCCTGGATGGCAGCCTGGAAAGCAAGGCGCGCTCCGGTTTGCCCTGATACATGCTCCACTGGAAGGTGCTTAGCCCGCTCAGGCTGCGGAGCTGCGCCACCCTCCAGCGTGAAGATCACCTGGCCCACCTTGACCTTGTCCCCCTGCTTTACTCGAATCTCTTTGACAACGCCGCTCACCGAAGAGGGAACTTCGACCACAGCCTTGTCGGTCTCCAACTCCATCACCGGCTGACCTTCGGAGACCTTAGTGCCCGGAGAGATCATGAGCTGCACCAGATCGCCTTCGGAGATGTTCTCTCCGAGTTCGGGTAGCTTGAATTCGGTCGCACCAGGGGAAGCCTGAGATGCCGCAACCGGAACAGGCGCCAGCAGCGAAGCAGGACGAGCTTCGGCAGGAGTCTCCGGCTTCTGCGACGGCCTCGTCGATGACGTTCCTGAGGAAGTGATCGAAGCAGAGGCAGCAGCAGCTTTGGTCTCTTTGGGAGGTTTGAAATCGGAGGCCTGTGCTTTTGCTCCCGCGCCGTTGTCCACGGTGAAGATCACTTGGCCGACCTTGATCTTCTCGCCTTCCTTGACGCGAATCTCCTGCACCACGCCGCTCACCGACGAGGGCACCTCGACCACTGCTTTGTCGGTTTCCAATTCCATCACCGGCTGGCCTTCGGTGATGCTGGCGCCGGGAGAGATCATCAGCCGGACCAGATCGCCCTGATCAATGTTCTCGCCGAGTTCCGGTAATTTGAATTCAGTCACTAATGCTTTCTCCGTTATGGTCAGCTTTCAGAAAACCACCTGTCATCCCGAGCGGAGTAGCTGCTTCGCAGAGCGAAGCAGCTACAAAGTCGACAGGTCAGTATCCAGCACCACAGCGTGAGGGAGTTCTCCGCACCAAGTACGAAACATCGCTGTGAAAACGCCTTGCCGCTGTCATCTCAGCGCAAGTCTCTCAGGGTCCTTCGACTCCATGGCTGCTACGCTTCGCGCGGCAGCCACTCCGCTCAGGATGACACTTTTCATAGCCTCGATCTCAAGGCTTGCTAACTCACTGCCGGGTTCGCCTTCTCCGGATTGATTCCCAGATCCTTGATTGCCTTCCCCACATCGTCCAGCTGAATCTCCCTGTCCCTCGCCAAAGCATTCAAAGTCGCCAGCACAATGTGTTTCGCGTCCACCTCGAAAAAGTCGCGCAGCGAGGGTCGGTTTTCGCTGCGACCAAACCCATCCGTTCCCAGAGCCACCAGCGGACGCGGCACCCATCGCGCGATCGACTCCGGCAACACCTTCATGTAATCCGATGCCGCCACGAAGACTCCAGGTGCATCCTTCAGACATCGCGTTACAAACGGCACCCGCGGCGTTTCTCCCGGGTGCAGCATATTCCAACGCTCGCAATCATTGCCATCGCGATAAAGCCGCTTATAGCTGGTCACGCTCCACACATCTGGTGCGACATTGTATTTTTCTTCCAGGATTTTCTGCGCCTTGAGCACCTCGTACATGATCGTGCCGCTGCCGAAGAGTTGGGCACGCAGCCTTGCGTCTTTTTTCTCCGAGGCCTTGAAGCGATACAGACCCTTCAGAATGCCGTCCCGAACCTCCTTACCTTCCGGCATTTCCGGCATCGGCAACGGCTCATTGGTGACGGTCAAATAATAGAAGATGGATTCCTGATCCACGTACATGCGTTTGATGCCGTCCTGGATGATTACGGCAATCTCATACGCGAATGCCGGATCGTAGGCAAGAAGATTGGGCACGGAAAGCGCCAGCACATGACTGTGTCCGTCCTGGTGCTGCAAGCCCTCGCCCGCCAGTGTAGTTCGTCCTGCCGTGCCTCCGATCAGAAAGCCGCGAGTGCGCATGTCGGCGGCCGCCCAGATCAGGTCGCCAATACGCTGGAAGCCGAACATGGAGTAATAAATGAAGAAGGGAATGGTGTTGATCCCGTGATTGGCATAAGCCGTTCCCGCCGCGATGAAGGAGCACACCGACCCAGCCTCGGTGATTCCTTCCTCCAGAATCTGACCGTTCTTGGCCTCCTTGTAGTAGAGCAAGGTGTCCATATCCACCGGCTCGTAGAGTTGGCCGACGCTGGAATAAATGCCCACCTGCCGGAACAGCGCTTCCATGCCGAAAGTGCGTGCTTCATCCGGAATGATGGGCACAATCAACTTCCCGATCTCCGGATCGCGCAGCAACTTCGCCAGCAGGCGTACGAACACCATAGTCGTCGAAGCTTCCCGGCCTTCCGTACCTTTGTAAAACTCCTCGAAGTGAGATTCCGAGACCGGATGGATCGGTGCGGAGCGTACCTTGCGCTCCGGCAGGTAGCCGCCAAGCTGCTTGCGCCGCTCCTGCATGTAGGTGATCTCGGCGCTATCGTCAGCAGGACGATAAAATGGCGCCTCGTGGAGTTCGTCATCCGGGATGGGTATTCCAAAACGCGAGCGAAACATCTGCAGCTCGTCCTCGTTCAGCTTCTTCTGCTGGTGGGTGATGTTCTTGCCTTCACCGGCCTCGCCCAGGCCATAGCCCTTGATGGTTTTCGCCAGAATGATCGTCGGCGAACCCTGGTGATCAACGGCCGCCTTGTACGCGGCATGAACCTTGATGGGATCGTGGCCACCCAGCCGCATGCGCGCAAGCTGCTCGTCGGAGAGGTGTTCGACCATCTTGAGCAGGCGCGGGTCAGTGCCGAAGAAGTTGTGGCGGAAATAGGCCCCGCTCTCGACGAAGTATTTCTGATACTGGCCGTCGCTGATCTCGCCCATGCGCCTGACCAGCAATCCGTCGCGATCGCTCCGGATGAGGCTGTCCCAGTCGCCTCCCCAGATCACCTTGATCACGTTCCAGCCCGCGCCGCGGAAAATTGCCTCCAACTCCTGGATGATTTTCCCATTTCCCCGCACTGGGCCATCCAGCCGCTGCAGGTTGCAGTTCACCACAAAAATCAGGTTGTCGAGCCGCTCCCGTGAAGCCAGGGTGATCGAGCCCAGCGATTCCGGTTCGTCCATTTCGCCGTCGCCCAGAAAAGCCCAGACTTTGCCTCCGCGCGACTCCTTCAGGCCACGATTTTCGAGATAGCGGATAAAACGCGCCTGGTAAATCGCCTGGATTGGGCCCAGCCCCATGGAAACCGTCGGGAACTCCCAAAAGTCCGGCATCAGCCAGGGGTGAGGATAGGACGAAAGCCCACCGCCCGGCTTCAGTTCACGGCGGAAGTTCTCCAGTTTTTGCCGCGGGATGCGGCCTTCGAGATATGCCCGGGCATACATGCCCGGCGCCGCATGCCCTTGGAAATACACAATATCGCGGTCGCCACCTTCGGTCCGGGCCCGCAAAAAGTGGTTGAAGGCGACTTCGTAAAGAGTGGCCGCTGACGCGTAAGTCGAAATGTGCCCGCCAATGCCCTCCTGAATTTTATTGGCACGCACCACCATGGCTAACGCATTCCACCGCACCAGGCTCTTGATGCGGCGCTCCATCTCTTGACTGCCCGGAAAGGGTGGCTGCTGCACCGAGGGGATAGTGTTCTGATAGGGAGTCGTCGCGGTGAACGGCAGATTGACGCCCGCCGCCCGCCGGGCATGCAGGGAAAGCTGCTGAAGCAGCCGGCCGGCGCGCTCCGGACCACCTTTGGCTAGCACGTAATCGAGGGAATCCAGCCATTCTCGCGTTTCCAGGACTTCCAATCCATCCGTCTGGGTCTCAGCCACGTCTGCCTTCTCCATCCTCTGGTGGGAATAATTCCATGATAGACAATCGCGGGGAATTTTGCTGGCGGAGAGCCGGGCGAAGCTGGTACGAGTCTACATTTTGTGCCCCAACGGGAATCCCGCTGCCATTTGGAGTCATCCATAAGAGTGAACACGACCAGACCGTCGGGCCCGGATTTCGCTGTTCAATTGCGAACTACTCCGGCGCGAAATCAGAGACACCGTGCATCCAAATCAGTGCAGAATGAAACAAAAGCCTTGAATTCGAGATCAAACAGGAGAACTCCCATGCCGAAAAAAAATGCCTCGGGCAATCATTCCAAGCTTAATGCCCAACCACGCATTCACCAAAGAGCGCGCGAGATTCAAGAGTATGGCACGGTCACCCATGCGCTCCCGTTAGAACTGGAAGAGCCAGTCCGCCTGGAGATGACGGAGAAACTCAACCAGCTTCTGGCCGATACGATGACCCTCCGCGATCTCTACAAAAAATCGCATTGGCAGGTCGCCGGACCGACCTTCTATCAACTCCACTTGCTTTTCGATAAGCATTTCAATGAGCAGTCGGAACTGGTGGACACGATCGCCGAGCGCATTCAGTTGCTCGGCGGGTTAAGCATTGCCATGGCCCACGATGTGGCGGAGACGACTCAGATCGAGCGCCCGCCGAAAGGCAGGGAAGAAGTTCCGGTGCAACTCTCCCGCCTGCTGGATGCGCATCAGATCATCGTCGGCCAATGTCGTGAACTCGCGAAGCGCGCTTCTGCGCTGGGCGACGATGGCACCAACGATCTCGCGGTCAGCGATGTACTGCGAACCAACGAATTGCAGGTGTGGTTCATCAGCGAGCATCTTGTGAACATGCCTTTGGTAGAGGCGATTGATACCGCTGCAGCAGCGGATTGAAGGTTGCAGCGATACCCAGGTGTTGAGGGCTGGGTTGCACCCAGCCCTCGTGACCCATGCCTCCTCGGTCCGCGTCCCCAGCTTCGCTCGTCAGCTTGACGGCCACTCGAGTCCACCACGCCTTTCCAAGTCATCTGCCGGTTCAGGACCCCCAGAAATCGGTTTTCGTAACGCGCGCGGAACTGATCGTTGCTCATTTCCAGCGGGCTGCAGTTTTCAGGATACGGGATCCTATTCTTGATGTAACCCTCACATTCAGACTGGCATTGAGCGTTTGCCACTGGCGTTCCCCGTTCTGGTCGGGTCAGCACCGGGTGCAAACATGTCGACCCTCCACTGGGCGTAAGGTGCCTGTCGGAGTGCATGGCAGCGAGGATGCAGGCAGGTCCAGACACGCTTGTTGTTACGAATTCCGAACAGCCGGATAGTGGTTCTGGGCATGACCTTTCCGGCCAGCCGGCTTGAGCATAGAACTTAACGACAATAAAGTACGATTCTTCGCCCCAAATACCCCTTCCAGGGGCTATGATTACAGTTATTTTCTGGTAAGGTGGGGGAGGGGGCAAAATGTACCCAGGCGGGCAGAATCTGCGAGTATTGCGCGAACAACTTGGCTTGACCATGAGGGATGTCGAGAACGCCAGCGCACGCATCGCGCAGAAACACCGTAATGAGGAATTCTTCATTCCTCCCAGCCGGCTTTCCGACGTTGAAACCAAGGGCGTCATTCCGAGCATCTATCGCCTGTATTCCCTGGCCGTGATTTATCGCCGCGATATCCGCGAACTCCTTTCCTGGTTCAACGTCGATCTGAACGCGATGGCGGCTGATCTGGATCTGGTATTCCCGCCGAAGTCGCACGTTTCGGAAGCTCTGGCCAATCTCTCCAGCATTCAAATTCCGGTCCGGCTGGATCCCAGTTTCGATCCCCGGCGCACCGTGAACTTTGGGCGAATGGTGGAACAGTGGGGATTGGTTCCTCTGGCGTACCTGGCCCAGTTTTCGTCGTGCCAATACACCTACGGCTACATTGGAAGTGAAGACTTGACCATGTATCCGATTTTGCCGCCGGGAAGTTTCGTGCAGGTGGACGAGGCCCGGAGCAAGGTGGTTGAAGGCGGCTGGAGGTCGGAATACGAGCGGCCCATCTATTTCGTGGAAACGCGAGGCGGCCACACCTGTTGCTGGTGCACAGTTGCACGGGAAGAGATTATTCTGCAGCCCCATCCGCTCTCGCCCGTCGCCCCCCGCGTCCTGCGCTACCCGCAAGAGGCCGAAGTGATCGGTCAGGTGGTCGGGGTGGCCATCAAACTGGGGGATTGGCGTCCCGTTTGTGACTCTTCATTAAGCTCGAAAGCGCATGAAGCACTGAATTGAGATGGCGGGCGGACCCTGCTCCCGGTCCGGGCGGCAGCAGACCAGAACTGGCAGCCGACAAGCGTTCTACATAATCGTTCGGTGAAACTCCCGCCATTTGACTGGATTGATGGACATCTTCCACCAGACTGCGGATGGGTGTAGCCAGGATCTTTGCCAGCAAGGAGCGATGCGCCTGCGCCAGCGCCCGCCCGGCGGCCAGATCACCGTAAACACGCGCCAGACCCCAGTGCGCATACCCCCCCGCTTGATTCCGTAAACCCGAAAGATACTCCAACCTCCGGAGCCTTCCCTCGATCGCCTTCAGGGTCGTGCCTTGCAGATCTTCGAGTGCAGAAATTAGCGGCATTTCGTTACATTTTCCGTAATTCGAAATTACTTTGGTTACCTAGGCAAAAGGCTTTCCGCCAGCACATTATCACGGTGCAGTCCACCTTGAAAAGGAGCTTACACCGTGAAAAAATGCCTGCTTTGGCTTGCTGCCGCGCTGCTTCTGACCACCATTTCTGCAACCCCGTTGATGGCCGATGGAAACCCGTACTGCGCGCCCAGCGGCTGCGGAGGAATCACTCAGTTCTCCGTGCCCATGCGATGAGATGATTTTGCCTTGTGGGCTGCTGCGATAAGGTGTATATTGCAGCGCGGTAGCCCATGATTCCGATCCTCTATTACTATTTGTGGGTCGCCCCTCATGTTCTGTTAGGGGGTGTTTTGTTTCTCATGGTCCGCCGTCAAGTGCATCGGCAGTTTCCCATGTTCTTTCTTTACGCGACGTGGGAGATTTCGCAGTTCGCTGTACTTTTTGCGATACATCTATCCAACTTCCACTTCGGTGCGGGCTACCAGCGTGCGTACCTGGTCGGACTGGCGCTGAGTACCGCCATCCGTTTTGAGGTCATTTATGAGCTGTTCCGGCATTTTTTTCACCGCTACCCCGCACTTACCGGTCCCGGAAGGTTCTTGTTCCGTGGAACGACAGTGCTGCTTCTCGTGATCGCGGTGGGGCTGGCCATCTCTGCGCCGGGTAGTGCCGCAGACCAGATCTCTCATGCGACTACATACTCCTCGCTGAAGGCTACGACATTCGCATTAGATCGAGCTGTCACCATCCTGCAGTGTGGTCTCCTAATGTCACTTTTCGTGTTCTCGCGGTACTTCGCATTGTCGTGGCGGAGTAATGCCTTTGGCATCGCTTTGGGCTTGGGAGCTTTCGCCAGCGTAGAATTAGCCACGTCGGCCATGCGCCTTTACTTCTCTAGTAATACATTTAATACATTCTTCGATTTCTCTAACATGGCGACCTACCACTTCTGTGTCCTGGTTTGGATGTTCTATCTTTTGGCGCCGGAGCGGAAACCACATTACGCTTTGCAACCGTTGCCCGAAGACGATTTGGAAATTTGGAACCGGGAACTGCAGCGCTTAATACAACAATGACTATCACTCTCATACTCGTCTGTGTCGCACTTCTAGCACTGGTGTTGCTGCTGAGTCTGGCAAAGGGACAGGCCTCCAGCCCCAAAGTTCTGGAAAACCCAAGGGAGCACATCCGCTCGGTGGACGTGGAGGCCTTTCGCAACCTCATGGACCCGGATGAGAAGGAGTTTCTGCGTACTCGTTTGCGGCCGGCGGAATTCCGGAAGATCCAGCGGGAGCGGCTGCGCGCCGCGGCAGATTACGTATCGTGCGCCGCTGGTAATGCCGCGGTCTTGCTCCGCTTGGGGGAAGCCGCTCGACGCAGTCCCGATCCGGCAACGGTCGCGGCAGCTGACAAACTAGTTGATAACGCCATTCGCTTGCGCTTCTATGCCTTCCAGGCCTTGGCAAGACTTTATGTCGGCATGCTCTTGCCCGGCGTGCGCGTATCCCCGGTTCGCATCGCGGAAAGTTACGAGCAGATGACGCGCTTAGTCGTGTTGCTCGGGTGTTTGCAGTATCCCACCCGTGGTGTCTCGGCTGCCCTCTTGGCAGACTAGGGACAAGTCCAGACGCTTTGCGGGGCATCGGCGCTTCTCTCCCGACCTTTGCCTTTCAGGCTTTGACCGCCGCTGCGCCCGCGGCGGGCACGCCAAACCTCTCAGGATTATTCCTCAAACTTAGGGAAGGCACTAGGCTTTCCAGGCGATCATCATGCCAAGAACCACCGGCAAATAGATCACAGAAGCATGGACCACGCGGCTGGCCAGGACTTTCGAAGCCGATCTCGCCAGTTTCGTGACGTGATAGAGCAAAAACGCTCCCGCCCCCAGCATCGCAACCGGATAAACAGTCCCCCCGCGAGCGACCACCGGCAGCATCGTGGTAGCGATCAGAATCACGGTGAAGCCGACAATCTCGGCGCGGGTGAAACGGGAGTCCAGATCAAAATGGGGCAACATGCGGTAGCCCGCCCGGGCATAGTCATCACGGTACATCAAGGCGATGGCCAGAAAATGGGGAAACTGCCAAAGGAACAGGATAGCGAAGAGGAACCACGCCTGCCGGTCGATGTGGGCAGAGGCGCCCGCCCATCCGATCAAAGTTGGCATCGCGCCCGGGAAAGCGCCCAGCAGTGTGCATAACGGCGTCTTTCGCTTCAACGGGGTGTAGACGAGAAGATACGATAGTAGAGTCGAAATCGCCAGCAGTGCGGACAGCCGGTTAACCGCAACCGCGAGATATGCCCCTCCGGCCACGCTGAGCAGAATCCCAAACAGAAGCGCTTCCCGCGCGCTCAGCCTGCCCGCAGGCAGAGGCCGCGAAGCCGTGCGGCGCATCTGGCCATCCCAAACCCGTTCCATCCATTGGTTGAGGGTCGCCGTGCCGCTCGCTACCAGCAGAGTGCCCGCCAGCGTGTTCACCAAACCGGCGATTCTGAGGGGTCCGCGGCAAGCCAGGTAATAACCCGCTGACGTAGTCATGAGAATCAGCAGGTTTACCTCGGGCTTGGTCAGCGTGTAAAAGTCCCGGAGCTTCGATGTCAGTCTCTGCAGAGAGGTCGGATTCGCCATCACGTTAGTGGTCGCCATTTTACCAGTCTTGGCCCGATCCACTCGGGTCGTCGGGGCGTTTAAACTGATTGCGCTTGCGATGAACAATAAAAATCATGCCGATGGATCCGAGCGTAGGAGGAATGATCAATACCAGAATGCCACTTTTCAAAGCCTGAATCATCCTCGCCCCGGCGGAAGCGGCTTGAGTATAGCAGAGAGCACAGCTTTGCGAAAAAGCCGGCAAAGGCGCAAGCAGCAGGATCAGTCCTGCCAGGGCGATGCCGCCGAGCTGGATTGATCTCTGAAGTCTCATATTTCCGTCTTTCCGGCGCGAGGTGTCGCCGTCCATCGCTATTTTGCCCAGGGCACGCCTCCCGACATCCGGAAACTGTCGGTCCACCCATATTGCATCGCCAACAGCACAAAGCCCGTGAAGATCACGACAAACCACAGCAATCCACGATTTTCCGACAGATGCATGAAGAACAAAAGCGCCAGCCCAGCCTCGAGGACAGCGACGATCAGCATGCGCACGAACATCTGCGATCCGTCAATACTTTGATAGGCAATGACGAACTGCAAGCCAGCCAGGGCCAGTATGCAAAGATAGACGACCACGTCTTTCCCGATTCCACTACTCTTGTGCTCTTCGGCGGTAGCCATAGTTGTTCGCTCCTACTTCTTCGCTGTCAGTGAGAAAGATTCAAAAGATAGACCAGCGGAACAACGAACATCCAAACCATATCCACGAAGTGCCAATACAAGCCGAGGATTTCGAGGTCATCGGCATTGTAACGGCCGCCCTTGTAGCGGATTCCCACCACAATCAGGGCGATCACCCCCCCCGTGACGTGCGTAAGGTGCAGGCCGGTGATGCTGAAAAATGCTGCGCCAAACAGCCCGGTGCCCCAGGGATTCTGGAAGAGGGTCATTCCTTCGTTGATCAGTGCCAGCCATTCGCGAATATGCAGCAGGGCAAAAAGAATGCCAGCGGCGGCGGTAATGAACGTCCAGCGCAGAGCTCTCGATTTGTCGCCCGTTCTTGCCGCGCGGACTCCTATTAGCATCGTCAAGCTGCTGGTCACGAGGATGAATGTCATCAGCGCCACGTTGGCTATGCTGTGGAACGGCCTGGGCCAGGCGGGAGTGGCGTTGCGGATAAATCCATAGGCTACAAGGCACCCGGCAAAAGTTGCAGTGTCGGCGATGATGAACAGCCACATCGCCATCTTCTTAGCGGGAACCGAGAACGTCGGCTTCTCCATCAAGCCTGCATGTCCCCCCATCGTATCGGCGTGGCTCACGGTGTCTCCTATCGATTAAGCAGGCTAGAGCTTGATCCACAACAACAACAGCAGGTACACCCAAAGCACGTCCATAAAGTGCCAATAGCGCGAAGTCGCATCCAGCGTGCTTTTCCGCAGGATGGAACCGTTTAACCGGTGAATGACACGGACCAGCCCTCCCAGACCACCCAGCACATGCAGTGCGTGCATTGCCGTCAGGACGTAAAAGAATGAGCTGTTGGGATCCGTCGCCAGATACAGTCCCTGGGAGCGCAACTGCAGCCAGGCCGCATACTGCCCGGCTACAAACAACAAACCCAGAAACAGCGTGATGTAGAGCCAGCGAGCAGGGTTAGCGATCCGATCTTTTGCCCCGCCCATGAAAGCGCCAACCTGGCGGCGTGCCACTTCCAGCGCAATGCTGCTGGCGAGCAACACCAGAGTGTTGAGATAGAGAATTCGCGGCAGAGTAAGATGCCGCCAGTCCAGCGCGGACCCTTCACGAACGATCAATGCGCTGGTGAAGGCCGCAAAGGTCATCGTGATGGATGCCAGCACGACCCAGATTCCGGTTGAAGCCGGTGGCGGCGCGTAGTCCTTGACCGCACGCAAGTCGCCATCAGCCGGAACCAGGTTTCGCCAGCCACCCTTGCCGGAATCGATCCTCAGCTGCGACGGATCACGACGTTCATCGATTTTTGGCGGTTCATGGACCGTGGTCGCCATAAACTTCTCCCATCCCATCTCTGTCCGATCACGCCTCGTCGCGTTCTGACTTCACTTTTTCGGGTGAGGCTTGCATCACATAATCGCCGACCGAGCTCTCCACTCCGTACTGATACGGATCGTGGTAAACCACTGGCAGCTTATCGCCAAAATTGTTATGAGGCGGAGGTGTAGTCGGCGTGCTCCACTCCAGCGAAGTGGCCTCCCATGGATTGTCGGACGCTGGTTTTCCCCAGAACCGGCTGTGAATCAGGTTGTACAAGAAAATGAGCTGTACCGCGCCGGTTACCAACGCAGCCACAGTAATAAACTGGTGTAACGGAATGAGGCGTTGCATGTAATCGGGCGAAAACGCCTGGTAGCGGCGCACATTGCCTGCCATGCCCAGGTAATGGAACGGCATGAAGATGCAATACGTGCCGACGAAGCTGAGCCAGAAGTGAACCCTGCCCAAAGTTTCGTTCATCATGCGGCCAAACATCTTCGGGAACCAGAAGTAAGTGCCGGCGAAAATCCCGAACATGGCCGCCACGCCCATCACCATGTGGAAGTGCCCGACTACGAAATAGGTGGCATGCAGCATGATGTCGATCGAGGGCTGCGCCAGGAAGAAGCCGCTTACCCCTCCGCTGATAAACATCGAGATAAAGCCCAAGGCAAAAAGCGAAGCCGTATTAATCCGTAACTTCGCGCCGTAAAGGCTGCCCAGCCAGATCAGCACAATAATTGTTGAAGGAATCGTGATGATCAGCGTGGGGAAGGAGAAAGCCAGCGACGAAACGGGATTCATCCCGCTGACGAACATGTGATGCCCGTAGACCATGTAACTGAGGACGGCCAAAGCGCCCATGGAGTAAATCAAGACTCGATGGCTGAGCATCGGCTTGCGCATGTTGGTGATCAGAACATGCGAGACGATCCCCATCCCGGGCACGATCGCGATATACACCTCAGGGTGTCCGAAGAACCAGAACAGGTGCTGCCACAGCAGAGTCGATCCGCCGGCATGCGGTTGCAGTTGGTCGTTGATCACCAGGTTAGCCGGCACGAAAAAGCTGGTTCCCGCGACGTGGTCCAGGATGAGCAGGATGCAGGCCGGCATCAACACGGCGAACGCCGTCAGCCCCATGCACGAAGTAATGAACCAGCCCCATGCGCTGAGCGGCAGGCGCCACAGGCTCATGCCCCGGGTCCGCATGTCGAGCGTAGTGGTGATGAAGTTCAACGATCCAAGCAGTTGGCCCACGCAGAAGATGGCAATGGAGGCTGCCCACAGAACCACGCCCGTGCCCTGGCCGGGGCCGGAAACCTTCCCCACTGCGCTCAGCGGCGCGTACTGGGTCCAACCGCCGAGGGTGGGTCCGTCGCTCACGAAGAACGACGAGACCAGAACCAGGAAGGCTACGAACGTGACCCAGAACGACATCATGTTGAAATGAGGGAAGGGCATGTCCTCCGCGCCGACCTGGATGGGCAAAAAGTAATTGCCGAAAGCCGCGAACGGAGCCGTGGTGAGTACGAAGAAGACCATGATTGTCGCGTGCATGGTCATGAGCTGCAGGTAGAACTCCGGCGTCATCACATTGCCGGGAGCACCATTGCTGGTAAGCAAGTGCAGGCCGGGAATGGCGTAGTTCGTCCATCCCAAGTGGATGCGCATCAGCCAGGAAAGGAACATTCCCACCAGGACCGCCACCAGGGCCAACCCGTAATACTGTTTACCGATGACTTTGTGGTCCAGGCTGAAGATGTGCTTGCGAATAAAGCTCGTCGGCGGCACGTGCTGCGCTACGTGGGCATGCGCTGACATGTCGTGCATGGGCTCACCTCGAAAGAGATCTTTCCGAGCAACAGAGTGCGGCTGGTCATCCCTCACTGCATAGCCGCTTCCTTCTTTAGCCAGTCGTCAAAGTCCTGCTGGGACACCACGCTCAGGTACGCCTTCATGTTGTAATGGCCCAAACCGCAAAGCTGCGTGCACACAATCTCATATCGCCCAATCTTGGTTGCCGTGAAATGCAAAGAAAGATCCAGGCCGGGAACAAAATCCTGCTGCACCCGCAACTCCGGCACAAAGAACGAGTGGCCGACATCTTTGGAGTGCATCAGCAGGTGAATCTCGCGGTTCACCGGGATGGCCATTTCTGCGGTCACGATATCGTCCTTCGCATCCGGATCGTGGTCGGTATCCAAACCGTAAAAGTTCTGGTTGGCTTCGCTTATGAGGTCGGGGTGAATGGCGCCAAACATTCCATCCGGGCCTGGATAGCGGAAATAAAACGCGAACTGCCCAGCCTGGACTTGCACCGGCATGGCGTTCGCCGAGGGCGGGGTGAAATATATATTGGCCCAAGCCTTTACACCGAACACGCCCAAGGCAAGGACCTCACCCCCAACCAGCAGAATCGCCGCCCACACCATGCCCTTGGCGCCTCCGGGAAAATTCTTGACCTTCTCGGCGGGACGTGGGTTCGAGAATCTCCAGATAAAGAAGGCCAGGATAATCTGCGAGGCCAAGAAGGAGATGCCTGCCTCCGCCATGGTTTCCGACATCTGCTCATCGATCGGCGCGCCGTGCGTGGAAATGTCCTCTGCCATCCACCACGTGTGCCGCAGGATAGGGATCGCGGAGAGAATCGCAATCACAATGATGGTCACTGCAACGAATTTCCCCATATCTCCCTCGCATTGTGCGGGTTCGGTTCCGGCCTTTTGAGCACGCCTAAAGGCCGCCGTGGTGCCACGGTCTCGAGCCTGATTCGGCCTCTCACTTCGCCTTGAACGTGAAATCGGCTGTGACCGGCTTGCCGGCGGCCACTGTCAGCTTCTGCGTTTGAGTTCCGTAGTCTTCTTGCCAGGCGGTCACTGTGTAGGTTCCGGGCGCGACGTTGAGGGTGAAAGAGCCCTTATCATCGCTGAGAGTTGTAGGGCCCTTTACAACCGCCATCCAGCCGTGCATCCAGGGATGGATGTTGCATTTGATTGGGATGGCCACTTCCTCACCTGTCCACGACACATCAAACGGTGGAGCTCCCGTCGGCTGCGACTTGTTCCATTCATGATTGGGTCCCCCCAGTTTGGGCATGGGGTGGATGTTGTGCGACGTAGGATCGCTGTTAACCACCTTGAAATGCTGGTTAACGTCGAGCGCCAGCACGTGCGGAATATACTGGCAGCCCTTTTGGTCCCAGGTCGGGGTTTCTGAGGGCACTGCACTCGCCTCGTTTCCCGTCAGCCCTTCGGAGATGTAGAGCACGACGTTCCGCAGGCTTCCGTCGGCTCCGGCAACCACATTCTCCATCTTGACCGGGTCACTCGCATGTAACTTTGCGCAATAGGGCTCCTTGGACATATCAATCGGCTTCATATGCGGGGGTGTGCCGCTTAACTTGATCGTTCCGGTGATCTTTCCTTCTGCTGCAGCATTGACGCTGTTTCCCGAATACAAGAACCCGAAGGCGAGGAAGAGTAAGGCCAAAACCGTTACTGCGATTTTGTATCGACTTTTCATGGAATCCCTCTCCTGTTGACACTGGCTTCAGCCGGTGCAGCTCACTGCTGAGGAGCTGCCGCTGGCGGAGGTGCATTTGGATCAATCGGCTTCAGACCGAGTTGTCTTGCAATCTCCTTTTCTTTGCTGTGCATGGGCTGGAGGGTACGCAAGTAGAACACCAAATCCCAAGCCTCGTCCGGCTTAACGTTGTCGGCGAACGACGGCATGGGCGTGCCATCGAGGCCGGTCATAAATACCTTGTAGATATCCTGGTCCGTGCTACCGCACTTGAACCGGACCCCATCGTGAAAGTTGAAAGGTTTGATCGACCGGTTCTGATCGTCGGTGAGCGTGTCCGCGGAAGGACCGTCAGCCCGGCCTTCCACCCCATGGCACTTCCAACACTCCAGCTTGCGGAACACCTCCTGCCCCGCCTTGATTCTGTCGGCCGTAACTTCAGGCGCGGAAGGAATTTGGATCGGTGTTCCAGGCTTTTCCGTTTGCCACCTGGCCGAGAAGTGCTTGACATAGGCGACCAGGTCCGCGCGCTGCTGCTTGGTAAACGTATTCCACGGCGGCATCACCGAAGTGTCCAAACCCCGGGCGATGGTGTTGAACAGATCTTCGTCCATGGGCAGAGTTCCGGTCGGCGTGGATCGGCACTTGAACTGCGCCAAAGTGAAATTGCGAGGCTTGGGGTCGAGCCAGGGAGCGTTCTCGCCCTCCCCATCGCCCAGTTCGCCATGGCAACCCACACAATACCTCCGGTAATCTTCGCGGGCGTTCTTGGCGTGGCCGGTCAGTTTGCCGATGTGACTGACCGCTCCCTCCATCCACTGATTCTCTTGGTATGCCGTGTTCTGCGCCCCGGAGACGGCCGTCAGCGAGAGAACCAACACTACGCTCAGCAACAGCGACCAATTGAGTAGATGTGTGCGCATCGCTTTCCCCTAAAAGTCGAAGTCAAATCCTGACATCAAGCTGCTGCTGGTCAAATCAGTCCCCGAGACCGGTGATCCTCCCACCGTACGTAGCCACGAATATTCGTTGTGCCAGGCAAATCCAGCACGGCTCGTCATGATGGGATACCAGCGGAATCCGAACGTGTACATGTCAGTATTCCCCAGGTTGGAGGGTAAACCTGTGTCTGCCTGCTGCGACACGCGTTCCCATTCGGAACGCTGGATGAAGATAATCTGGGGATTGTACACATAGTGGGTTTCCACCAGGAACCCGTTCCAACTGGGAGCTCGCGCTGTAGCGGGAAGTGTACACGTCCCGGGGACGCAATTGAGGCCAGTCCCGCTCGGCGTTCCATTGGAGGGGGCAATCGCATTGCCATAACCCTGTCCAAACCATGCGCTGTCGGAGCCGTGTTGGGTCACAACCAGGAAGTCCAGCTTGCCGAGATAGAACAGCCCGACAAAGCCCTCCCGGCTGAAGCCCTTGGTGCTTGTTCCCGTGCCAGGAATTGGCACGCCTCCGCTGGTGAGAAACGAAATCGGGGCTTCGCCCAACATCGCATAGAACCCCACGCGCTGCACTCCGAGTTTGCCGGCGTCGAATGCCTGGCTGGCGGTAAAGAATCCAGTGTAGGAGTTGGTGCCGGAAGCCAAGTTCACATTGCCATCACTGGTGCTCAGGAGGGCGGCAGAAACCCTGGTGCGATCATTGTAGGAGTGGCCCATGTACTCCAAGCCGAGTTGATTGTCTCCGATCTGCCCGTAAATGTTGGCATCGTTCGGCGGCAGGAAGTGGTATGTCTGGTAGGTGCCCGAGATCGGAGTTAGCGTTAGGATTCTCTTCTCTGAAACCAGATTGTCGAGTTCGAACTTACCCAGCTTCAGGTTGAACCAAGAGCTCCCAAAGAGATTATCCAAGCGGGCCATCGCGGTCTCAAAGTGGAACGAGCCCGTGGGATCGGAAGAAGGCAGCACGTAGAAGGAGATGTTTTTTTCCAGCGTGCCACCGGTATGGAAGTCTAGACCGGTGAGGTCAAAGCCATGAGACGTGACTTGGTGTTCGACCGGTGCGCTATTCGGGTTTCCAGTCACGGAGTCAACCAGCACTTTGTCGGTGCTCTCCCGGTGCCAGTACGGCGTGATTCGGAAGGTAACCGGCCAGTACGACGGGTTCTGCCAGATCGGGGCATCCCGGTCGTTCATCAGCTGGTAGCCGTTATCCTTGAATTTTTGGCCGAAGTAATTGAGCATCGGCCAAGCTTCGTGGCAGGCCGAGCAGCGCAAGCCATACTTGCGCGCAAAGGCAGGTAATGCGTTAGCTTTTGGAAACAACCCAACCAGGAAAAACGCGAGCAACAACCAGCCGGTAAAATGCCTCCGGGGCCAGGTCATTTAGTCCTCCTGATGCGAAATCAAAGGCAAGAAAAGCGTTGGTTGCGTGGAAGCCGCGCTCAAGTTCATGGGAACGTCCTCCGTTGCGTAAAGACGACGGCTGCCCTACAGACTTCAACGAAAACCATTCAGCATGGGGGTAAACCCCACCGGGCAGAGCATTAGTTCGCCGGATTGCGAAATCCAGACAACTAAAAACCCCACTCATCTCCCACAAGTGCGCGTGGACGCACTTACTATCACGTTCACTAGAAGGGTGTCAAGAAAAAATCAGCAACTGTCATTGTAAAGATAAGTAAAGTGGATCAAACGGCTACAGGTTACGAATCAGCATAGTCGCAATCGAGGTTGCCATTTTCTTGGCCCCCAGACGGTCGTGCCCAAAAACTGCCGGGCCCAAAAAGCCAAAACCGAAACCCAGCACTTCAATCAGCCGCGCCAAGGTCTCAACCTCTTCATCGCGCAGGCGCTGGCACTCGCGGAACCTCTTCAGGCGCTCGATTACGGCCAATTCATGCCGGGATGCCCCCGTTCCTCCCAGGACTTTACCGATCGTCGGATCTAGGAGGGCGCGGGGTACGATCATCTTGAGAAAATCCCGGTCTTCCCACATGCGTTCCACTTCCCATTCGACCAGCCGGAGAAAGTCATCTTCGAACTTCGCCGCCACGGGTGGACGGCCGTTCCGATCCGTGGCCTCCCACGAAACACGACTCTGGATGAGAGCTGAGAACAGGCCGGCCTTGCCCTTGAAATAACGGTGGATTAGGCCTTCCGCACAACCCGCACAGGCCGCGATCTCGCGGGTAGTCGTCGCTTCGTATCCGCGGTGAGCAAACAGCTTCGCAGCTGCCAGCATTAGGGCCTGCTGTTTGCCGGTTCGGTCTCGCATCCGCTTGGGTTGTACCGGGCGAGAAGCCGGAGCGAACCTCGTCAACGGAACCGCGTACCTTTCACGCTTGGGATTGGTGTATTCCATGCCAGTGTGGTCCAAGTCGCGACTGCCTCGCACGCTATCACTCCCCAAGATTCGAATGTCAAGAATTCTTGTTCATTTTGTAAAAAATTTGTCACGATTGAAGATGGAGTCCAAGCCACGCGGGATCAGGAGACGGGCCCCGTGCAGGTAGCCATGACCAGTGTGGCGGGGATCAGCGGTCCAGCAGTTCCGCGCCCTGGGGGGTTGACAGAGTCCTCAGCCAGTAGTAAGAGACCCTATAATTACGAAATCGTTGTTATCCGCTACCAACAGTCTCGTAGCCTGGCCGCAGTTGGATTACATGCAGAATATCGCTAGAAAAATGGGAATCCGCAGCTTCTACGAAACCGCGAGTCAAAGATTGCCCGCTCAGAGGCGTCGCGTTTCCAGGCGCCGTCTTGCAATAGCCACTTTTTTCGCTTTGTTGCTCGCCTGGGTCGTTCTTCCGCTTCACGGTCGGGAACATAAGAGGAGGAAAGAAGACTACGGCCTCGGCTTTTCGACCGAAATCCAGGTGCCTGAGGGCGAAGTGCTGCAAGCCGTGGAGGCTGTCGTCAACGACGGAATTATCCAGGGCAGCAAGGAATACAACAAAGACAAATACATCGAAGGCGCAACGCCGGCGGCCTCCTCAGCCTTATTCCCCGAATGGAAAGAGCCAGGCAAGGTTTATTACAAGGTGCGCGCCAATGCGCTCGATCCGCACGGTTTTTACGAGAGCAACGACGTCGGGACGCTGGCGGTACGCTACGTGGTGCAAAGCAAGGATGCTGCAAAGACGGTTTTGCGGATTAATGCCGTTTTCGTCGAAGATTTTCGCCACACCGTCCACCCCTCCGATGGCAGTGTAGAAGACGCCGAGTACGCCGACATTCAGGATCACATTGACGCTCTCGAACTTCAGAAAAAGCAGGCCGCTGAGGGCGAGCAGCACCGCCAGGAAGAGATCGCGCGGCAGGCGCTTGAACACAAGCGCGAAGAGGATGAAGCTTTGGCCTTGGCCACCGCGCAATCCTCCGCCCAAAGTTTGGAGCAGCATGTAGAGGATCTCCGTCGAAGGGTGGAACGCGTAATTAAAGCGCCTGGCGCTCCGCTCAAATCTGCTCCCTTCCACAGCGCCAGCAATCTGAAATCCCTGGAAACCGGCACGGAGGTTGTAATTCTGATTGCGACCCCCTACTGGTACGGCGTGGAAACTGAGGATGGTCAGCACGGCTGGATTCATCGAGAGCAATTGGAGCCGCTGCCATGACTTCCAGGAAAGCAACCGTACGGTTCACCGAAAAGGTCTTCCTCACGCTTTGCGGCGTGATCTTGCTGCTGGCGGAATCCGGCGTGGCTCAGAGCGCCCCGTACGAGCGCACCTTTGCACAACCCAAGGCCACAGTAGAAAAAGCTCTGAAGGAACTCCAACCTTCCTCCGCTGGACGCCTTCCAGTTCTGGACGGTTTCACGGCCTCGGGCGACCGCCCTTTGGATCGCTTCCAGCGAGGCTACTATCAGTGCACGGTCCGGCTTAGTAGCACACCTTCCGGCGGATCTGTGGTGCGGGTCAGCGCGAAAATTACGGCCTGGTACGCCGATCCGGTTTCATCGAAGTCGGGTTACCAGGTGCTGCCTTCCAATGGCCGCTTGGAAAACGATTTCCTTGATCGGCTGGAAGAAAAATTGGGCGGCAAGGACTTGTCTTCCGCCGCGAATGTTCCCGCCGCTTTGGCGCCTTCCCGGACAAAAAACAAAGCGGATGCTTCAGTTCCTGCCATCTCCGCTCCGATGCTGGGCAGCGCGGCCCCCTCCGCACCGTCGGCACCATCCAAGTCTTCCGGAGCGCCGGCCATCTCCCCGTTCAAATTGGCGAGTCCGGCCAGCGAAAACCAGGTCGCCTCGTTGGCCACTCAGAGAGCCGTCGCGGACAAACACGTGGAGGAGCTGACAAAACAGGCGAAAAACCTGGAGGAAATTCTCCACAATCAGGCACAACCGAACAATCTGGCTGCGGTCAGGAAGTCGGGCACTGCGGTCCTGGTGAGCCCGAGCGAGGGCGCCAAAGTTCTCTTTCTCGCCACGGCCGAAGATGAGTTCGAGATTCTGGATATGACTGCGAGCTGGGTGCACGTACGAATTTCCGGCCTTTCGCGGGGATGGATCCTGCGTTCAAGCCTGGAGATGCCCGGAGCCGCCACGTCCGCCACGCAGGCTGTGGCGACGCCAGGCACGGAAAGATCGGATTCGGCGAACAGGCCGGGATCGGCGAACGCCAAGCCATTTCAAGTGGAAAACGAACAGATCGCATCTTTCCCCGGGAGCTGGGAACCGCTGCGCGGAAGGACTGTGAAAATCGTTTCGCTGCAAAAGACCGGCGGCAATGCGTCGAATTCTGATTCACACGCGAAGCTGGACTTCGTGAAATCCTTGTTCGACCGCGAGTACACCGAGCTGGCGCGGTCTTCTACCAGCGCTGCCGGAGTGGTGTTGATCTTCGATTCCGAAGATGGCGGAATGGTGGCAACGACTTTGCCAGTTCTCCAGGAGTGGAAGGCAGGAAGTCTATCGGACGAAGGCTTGTGGCGCCGCTGCCTGTTTGATCCTCCGGAAATGTTCGCTCCTTCCGCCAGCCGGTAACCCGGCGCGCTGAGGCAGGTGCGAAACATCAAAGTGTTCCACGTGGAACGCTTTGTACTGGTCTATTTGTATTTACTAAGGTATACATAGATTCTAAATGAAACGAAAACCTGGAGTTAAGAGGGGTCGTAAGATTCCGAGAGGCGGGGCTGCCAGAGGGAGAATTGCCCGCCTGAAGGCTTCTGCGGATGAGTCGAAACGCTCGCAGGATCTGATTGGAGAGCTCGGGAGTCTGTACCGGCCGATCAAAAAGCCGGTCACACTGCGTCTGGACGCGGATGTGCTGGCCTGGTTCAAAAAGCCCGGGCCCGGCTACCAAACTCGCATCAATCGAGCGCTGCGCAGCCTGATGAGGAAGGCAGGAAAAGAATCGAGGGAGTGAAGCCGGATGTCATGGGCGCGGGCCTTGGATCGAGAACTGCAGATCCCTCGCAAGCTCGGGATGACAACAAATTCGGGATGACCACTAGAAAGACCGGGTCTTTTCAACCAGGCCTAAAATGCTGAGCCCGAACCCAGCAGGCTGAACAGCAGGATCACCAGCACGATCGCGGTGAAGATCACGTACATGCGATCATGCTCTTCCGCGAATCCCCATATGGCGAACGCGACCCGGGCAACGGGAGTGGCGATCAGCAACAGCAATCCCAACTGGATGATGCCTCGACCGTGAAATTCGAAGGTGCTGTGGACGATGCCGCTTAGGCTTCTCAGTTCGGAGGGTTCGCCGCGGAACACGCGGTAGTCCGCGGGCTGGCGACCGTGCCGGATCAGGTAAATGAAGGCGCCAAACAAAACCACGCAAGCGGAAGTCAATACGCCCGTGCGCAGAAGATTGCCGAGAATGTTTTCAATTCGCTGATCGGTCCAGCCGCGGTCTGTCGCAGTGCGCGTCTCGATCATTTCAGATTCTCCCTATCAGCCCTTTGTAAACCATCTGCAAGCCGAGCACGACAATCACGAGGCTGAACACCAGCCGCAGCACCTTGGTTTCCGCCTTCATCAAAATGCGGACACCAAGCAGCGATCCGGCGAGAACGCCCAGCATCACCGGCATAGCGAGTCCCGGATCGACGTAGCCGCGATTGAGATAAACGCCGGCGCTAGCGGCGGCGGTGACGCCGATCATGAAGTTGCTGGTCGTAGTCGAGACCTTGAAAGGAATTTTCATGGCCTGGTCCATGGCGAGAACCTTCACCGCTCCCGAGCCGATGCCGAGCAGCCCCGAAAGAGCGCCGGCCCCGAACATGAGTCCGAAACCGGCGGGCACCTTCTGCACGTTGTAGTTTCGGATGCCTTCTTCCGAAGGGAAGCTGCCGTTCATCCTCAGCTCGGTGGCGAGGGGATCCGGCGGAAGATTGCGCTCTTCCGGCGATCGGGGTTTGCGGGAAAGATAGGCCGAATAGAGCAGCATGACACCGAAGATGATCGCGATGGCTCGAGTCGAAACGACCGCTGCCAGGAATGCCCCGAACAGCGCGCCCAAAGTGGTCGCAATTTCCAGGAACATTCCGATTCTGATGTTGCTGAATCCCTCTTTCACGTATGCCGCTGCGGCGCCCGAAGAGGTGGCAATCACGGAAACCAGCGACGCTCCAATTGCGTAGCGAATATCGACTTTGAAAAAGAGAGTGAGCAGAGGGACGAGCACCACCCCGCCACCGAGACCCGTGAGCGACCCCAACAGGCCAGCCACAAACGATCCGGCCGCGACCAGGATCGTAAACTCAAAAATATTCATCGCACCCCCGAACAAAGAGTTTGCCACATTTCTTGGCGAGCCATGAGGAAAGCTCCAGGCTTGCCCGGAACAGACGAGAGCCAGACGTAAGCCGAGCCGAAGGGACGGCCGCATCCGTCTCGAACCTTGGCAAACGCCTCTCAAGCGACTGGCAAAGTGAAGTAGAACACCGATCCGTGGCCCAGTTGACTGGTTACTCCGATCTGGCCGCCGTGGGCTTCCACAATCGCTTTGGCGATGGCCAGGCCCATGCCGGTGCCCTGCACTTGCAGCCGCTGATTTCGTCCCCGGTAGAACTTCTCAAAAATCAAGGACTGTTCGAAATCGTCAATGCCCGGCCCGCGGTCCGCGACACTCGTCATCAGCATCCGGTTCCTGACTTCTCCGGTGATGTGAATCGGAGATTCCGGAGGGGAATATTTGGCGGCGTTCTCCAGCAATTGCGATATGACCTCCGAGATGCGATCACCATCCATTCGGACGAGCGGTAAGTTGTCGGGAAGCCGAACCTCGACGGGATGATGGGCCAGCACGGTTTTCGATTTCTCAATCGCATCCTCGACGGCTTCCTGAATCCGGTGCGACCCCAATTGAAGCTCGACTTTGTTGGCGTCGAGCTGGGCCATCTCAGCGGCCTCACCCACCAGGCGATTCAAGCGGTCGCTTTCCTCATTGATCACGGTAAGCAATTCCTGACGCTGGGCGGCATCGAGGGCCGGATTGGAAAGCAGCGAAGTGGCGGAAGCCTTGATGGCAGTCAGAGGCGTGCGAAATTCGTGGGTGACCGAATCGAGCAAAGCGGAGCGCAGTTGCTCGCCTTCGCGAGCGGCCTCGGCACGGCTGAGTTTCTCGACCGCTCCCGCGCGCTCAATCGCAATGGCGATCAAGCTGCTCATGGCCTCGGTAGTTTCTCGGGAGAGCAGCGCACCGGAAATGCCCATACTGCCCACTACGCGCACACCCATCCGCAGAGGCAGGAACGCTACTCGTTTCGCAAGGTCGATTTTGGGTTCGCCACGCATGCAGACCAACTGGAGATCATGGAGTTCCAACTCGTGGATCGCAGAACTCGAGCGGTAGACATCGGGCCGGTTGGGCAAAGAGATGGCTGCGGCCTTCACTCCGAAACCCTCCACGATGTACCTGGGAATCGCGTTCAGGAGTTCGGCTACGTTATCGCTGGAAAGCAGTTGCTGGCTGAATTTGTAAAGACGTTCGGTTTCGCTACGCCGCTCAATGGCGCTCTGCGCCTCGCGGCGAGCCCGCTCCGCCAGTTGGCTGGCAATGATCGCTGTGATCAGAAAGGCAAAGAGCGCCACCCAGTTCTGCGGGTCTGCGATGGTTAACGTTCCCACCGGGGGCAAGAAATAATAGTTGAAAGCCAGAGTGGCAATCAAAGCCATGAACACTGCGGGCTGCAGGCCCCAGTTTGCAGACACGACCAGCACGCCGATGAGAAAGGTGAGCGCGACCGTAGTCGGGTTCACCGTAATCACGACGTGGTAGACGAAAACGATCGCAGCCACAGCAACCGCGGTCGCGACATAGCGCAGCACCGATCTTGTGATCAGTTGGTTCACGCCGCCGATTGTAGCTGATCGTCCTCCCGAAAACATGGTGCCGAAGGCGTTCGACATTTTCCGCCCGCTCAACGACAATAGCCGCGATGCCCAAAACTCCCGAGCAATGGCTGGAAGAGACTACCCCGACAAAAAAGGGTGGGGTCTTCAAGCTCTTCTTGGGCTACGCCCCTGGCGTCGGCAAGACATACAGCATGTTGAGCGAAGCCATTCGCCGCCACAGCCGTGGCGAGGACGTTGTCATTGGTGTGATTGAATCCCACGGACGCAAAGCGACCGCTGACTTGGCCGCGCAGCTCGAAGCCGTAACCCGGAAGAAGCTGGAGTACAAAGGCACAGTCTTCGAGGAAATGGATGTTGACGCGATTCTGGCGCGAAATGCGCGGGTCGCGTTGGTCGACGAGCTGGCGCATACCAACGTCGAGGGCAGCAAACACCGCAAACGCTACCAGGACGTGTTGGAGCTGCTCGATGCCGGCATTGATGTGCTCTCCACCATGAACATCCAGCACCTCGAGAGTGTAACCCCTACGGTGCAGAGCCTGACCGGCATCACGGTGCGCGAGACAGTTCCGGACTGGGTGCTCAAGCGGGTGGATGAAGTGGTCATGTCGGATTTGACTCCCGAGGCGCTACAGAACCGCATGCGGCGCGGAGACATTTACCCGCTGGAGCGGGTGGGGCGCGCCTTGGGCAATTTTTTCCGTCCGGGAAATCTCATCGCATTGCGCGAACTGGCGCTGCGGCAAGTCGCGCAGGCGGTGGACCGCAGTCTCGAGTCGTATCGCGAGAAAGACGAATCCAGCGGGATGGTTGCGGTTCGGGAACGAATTGCGGTTTGCATCAGTTCCAATCCCGCAGCTCAATACCTGATTGCCCGCGGCGCGCGCATGGCCCAAGCCATGGACGGAGAACTCCATGTGGTTTACGTGGATATGGGCCAGGACATTACCGAGCAAAACCAGAAAACCCTGGGGGCGAACCTGCAGTTTGCCGAAAACGTTGGCGCGGAGATCACAAGGCTGAGGGGGAGCAGCGTGGCGGGGGCGGTGGCTGACTTCGTGCGCGAAAAACACATCACGCAGGTGGTATTTGGACGCTCGGCCACTGCCAGTTGGAGAAAATACCTCTACCTTTCCGCCATCCACAAGTTCCTGCGGGATGCGCCTCCGGTGGACGTGCATATCGTTACGCAGGAACCTTCCTGATCCGCCATGAGCGAGCATCGCCGCATTCTCGTAGTCGATGACGAACCCCAAATCACGCGGGTGCTGCGCACCAGCCTCTCCAGCCAGGGCTACGACATTCGCGTTGCCAACGATGGCGAGACCGCGCTGGAGATCATGAAAGATTGGTCGCCTGACCTCGTGATCACCGACCTTTCTATGCCCAACATGGATGGCCTGGAACTGTGCCGGAGATTGCGACCGTCCACGCAGGTTCCCATCATCGTGCTCTCGGTGCGGGGCGAGGAGCGGACCAAAGTGCAAGCGCTCGACGCCGGCGCCGATGACTATGTCACAAAACCGTTCGGAATTGAGGAATTGTTGGCGCGAGTACGAGCCAATCTGCGTCGCGCGCCTGCCAGCGATGGCGAGCAAGTCTCCCGCATTGAGATCGGCGACTTCCGCATTGATCTGGCAGCCCACAAGGTTACGGCGCGCCGCCGGGAAGTACACCTCACTCCCAAAGAGTTCGACTTGCTCGTCTATTTGGCTCGTCATCCCGGCAAAGTAGTGACCCATCGCGCGCTTCTGAGCGCAATCTGGGGTGGCCAGAGCGCAGAGCAGGTCGAGTATCTGCGCGTGTTCGTCGGCCAACTGCGCAAGAAACTGGAAACGGAAGCCACCTCACCGCGCTACATCGTCACCGAACCATGGGTGGGCTACCGGTTCGAGCCAGGCGCTTAGGAACTGAATCCTGCCTTCAGTAACTGACGTAACGTGCCTATCGCGAGACTGCTGATATACTTTTGGGGCTCGCACACTGGCTCGCGAGATTGCGGAATGGAGCTACTGCTCAATATTTTCTGGTTGCTGTTGGTGCTGCCCGCCTACATGTTATGGCGGCGCAACCGGGACTTTAATGCGCTGCGAGGCATGCTAACGCTGGCGTGCATCCTGGTTGTGCTATTCCCGGTGATTTCAGCGACCGACGACTTGTATGCGGCGCAGCAGGTGATGGAGGAATCGAGTCCGAGCCGTCGCACGCTGCAGCATGCCGGGATTCAGAAAGCGCCAGCGTACAACTGTTGCAGCGCCCCTCCGGCGCAGTTAACGTCGATTCGCCTGTTGACCTCCGCGCACAAGACTTGCGGGTATGTGTTAGCCGAGAGGAGATGCCCGCCCGCTCCCGTTGTAATGCGGACCCAAGCCAGTCGAGCCCCTCCAGCTTTCCTCGGGCGCATAATTTAGCCTGCCGCGACGTCCGCGGCATGACATTCCCGACATTTTGACAGTAACGCACGCAAACGACAGTAGTCGCGCGGTGCGTAATGCGATTTGCGCGTGACCTGCATTCAGGCAGCAAAACGCGTGGAGTCACTCATGCAGAAGGTGTTTTGGTTGTGCTGTGCAGTACTGGTGCTGCTTTCTGCCCGTGCGTCGGCTCAAACGCCGACGCCCTGGGACTGGGAGCAGGTGCGCCAGCGCTTTGAACAGAACAATCCGACACTACTGGCGGACAAGATGAGTATCGATGAATCGAAGGCTCAGGAGATCACCGCGTTTCTGCGCCCCAACCCGGACTTCACTCTCACGGCGGACGGGACCCAAATCGCTCCTGATAGAGGGGTCTGGCGACCATTCGCCGGCACTTTTGAGTCGCCCGGTATCAGCTATCTGCACGAGCGCCGGCACAAGCGGGAGTTGCGGCTGGAAAGTGCGAAAAAGGGGACCTTGGTTGCCGAGTTCAGCCATGCCGACTTGGAGCGGACTCTGATCTTTAACCTGCGCGGCGCATTTGTGGCAACCTTGCAGGCAAAAGCGGTGCTCCAGTTGGCAAAAGACAACCTTGCCTACTACGACCACGTGCTCCAGATCAGTAGAGATCGCTTCAACGCCGGCGACATCGCACAAATCGATCTCGATCGATTGGAACTGCAGCGGGTGCAGTACGAATCAGATTTGCAATCTGCCGTGGAGAACCTGGAAACCGCAAAGATCCAACTGCTCACAATGCTGAACGATCGAACTCCGATGGAACAATTCGACGTAGCCGGTCCATTCGATTTCAACGACCAACTCCTGCCTCGGGACGAGTTCCGGAAAATCGCGCTAGAGACGCGGCCCGACTTGAAGGCAGCCGTCGAAGCCGTGGAGAAAGCGCACACCGATCACAAACTCGCGGTTGCCAACGGCTCAACCGATCCAACTTTCAGCGCATGGTACACCCACAACTCATCCAACAATAACCCTTTTGGCATAAATACGCTCGGCGTCAGTGTCAGCATCCCATTGCGTATTTTCGACCGCAACCAGGGAGAGAAGCTGCGCACGCAGCTCGATATCACACGCAATGAGAGGCTGCGCGACGCGGCCGAAGCAGCGGTGCTGAGCGACGTCGATTCCGGCTACGCCACGCTCGAAAGCAACCTGATTCTGCTGCGGCCTTACAAGGCCAAGTATCTGCAGCAGTCTGTCCGCGTGCGGGACACGATTTTCTTTTCTTATCAACACGGCGGTGCCTCGTTGCTGGATTTCCTGAACGCAGAGGCGGAGTACCGCAGTGTGCAGTTGAATTACGTGAACCTGGTTGGCTCTTATTTGACGGCAGCGGCTCAGTTGAATCAGGCCGTGGGCCGGGAGGTGATCCCATGAGAAGCATCCTTTCTTTCCTGGCAAGAGTTCCCGCCGTTCTCGTACTGGAAGCGGCTTTGTGTCTAGGACTCGGCCTTTCTCTGATTGCTTGCGGTGAAAGTAAGGCCGACCCCAAGGCCGAGGCTCCGCCCCCGGCAAGCGTCGAGCCTGACCTGGACGCCAGCAACTTTAAGGTGGATCACCCGGAACAATTTCCGCTGGTGGCAGCCATTGAGCATAAAGCCGCACCTGCCTTGAATGTGACCGGCGTGGTGCAGCCGGATATAGCTCGCGCCGTGCCTGTGATTTCGTTGGCCGCAGGACGAGTGGTTGAAATTAAGGCCAGGCTTGGCGACGTTGTTGAAAAAGGCCAGTTGTTGCTGAGGGTTCGCAGCAACGACGTGTCCGGAGCTTACCAGACGTATCTAAAGGCCGAGAACGATGAACGCTTGGCGCGTCAGCAGCTGCAACGGGCGCAGATTCTCTACGACAAGGGCGCCATCGCGAAGAGCGCTCTTGAACAAGCCGAAGACACTGAACAGGACGCCAAAGTCGATCTGGATACCGCAACCGAACAGTTGCGGCTTCTCGGTGTGGACAAGGACCATCCTTCGGGGGTCGTCGACGTTACCGCTCCCATATCAGGTGTAATCACTGACCAACAAGTTACCAACGCAGCGGGCGTCCAAGGGCTTTCTGGACCGAATCCCTTCACCATCTCTGATCTTTCTTACGTCTGGATTATCTGTGACGTTTACGAAAATGATCTCGACGCGGTGCACGTCGGCGAATACGCGGACATCCGGCTGAACGCCTACCCCGGCAAGGTCTTGAAAGGCCGGATCGACAATATCTTGCCGATTCTGGATCCCAACATCCGCACCGCGAAGGTTCGGCTCGAAGTCCCCAATTCAGAGAGCGTGATGCGCATCGGCATGTTCGTTACTGCCACCTTCTACGGGAAGCAACCCGAAACGCGAGCAGCTGTTCCGGCAACCGCTATTCTGCACCTGCATGATCGGGAGTGGGTTTACGCGCCGGTGAGCGCGGGACATTTCAAGCGGCTGGAAGTGGTGACGGGAAACATGCTTCCCGGCAACTTGCAAGAGGTTGTTTCAGGGATCAAGCCCGGAGATCAAGTGGTTTCGAATGCTCTGGTACTGCAAAACACCGTGGAGCAATAAATGATTCGACGAATCGTTGACTTTGCTCTAAGCAATCGGCTGTTGGTGCTGGGTTTCGCACTACTGTTTTTCGCCGGCGGCATAGTTGCCTTCCATGACCTTCCCATTGAGGCCTATCCCGACGTAGCCGACAACTACGTCGAGATCATTACGCAATGGCCGGGAATTTCGGCGGAACA
>Ga0209415_10000699_pt1 | contig 62710 bp, 55 predicted proteins | sample PeaSoiSIISIP2007_FD_187696 | JGI IMG/M metagenome (GOLD analysis project Ga0209415, IMG submission 187696) | Peat soil microbial communities from Weissenstadt, Germany - SII-SIP-2007 (SPAdes) (version 2) | ecosystem: Environmental > Terrestrial > Soil > Wetlands > Peat | place: Germany...
AGCTGTTGTTGATCGTGGTGCCGGTGAAGTCTTCCGAAATGACGTTCTGCGCCAGGGACAGGGCGGGCATGATCGCCACGAAGGCCGCCAGGGTATGCATGCGGCCGAGATTCCCGATTCGAACCATCACTCGTTTCATGTCCTTCTCCAATTCGCTGCCCAAATCTTTCCCACCCATGCCGCGGGCGGCCTAACAAGGCTTCGAAACACAACGGGTCCCACTCTTTATGGAATACACACTTTGCAAAACTGCGAGTGCGTTCGCGTTGCCGCCGTACCCGAGCGTGGTGACCTGGTACAGCGTCGCGTTGCCGGCCGGATCCGGCCCCAGGTAGGCGACCGCGTACTGGGGGGCCGCGTAATACGTGCTCACCAGGGCCCCGGCCGTGCTCACCTGAGCCGCGGCCTCGCCGCCGGTCGCCGAGACTGCGATCTGCTGGGCCGGGGCGTACGGCGCGCCGAAACTGCTGGGCGATCCCGTGTTCCAGGGCGTGGTCGCGAACACCTCGGCCGATAACGAGTTGCTGCAGATCTGGAACGCGTTCGCGCCCAGCGTCGTCGGTATCGCACAAGGCGTTCCCTGGCCGCCACTGCTTGCGAGCAGCTGCTCCTCCGCGTACTGCATCGCGCTTTGCGCCGCATAAAAGGCGTGCTCCTTTTCCCGCGTATTGCCGGTGATGAGCTCTTCCAGGCCGAGGCTGCGGAACATGCCGATGGACATCAGGGTCAACATCAATAAGATGATCATTGCTGCAATGAGCACGAATCCGCGCTCGCTGCGGCTTGCAAGCGCTATCGGCCGCCGATCGAAGTAGGGAATAGGTGCGGACCTCATATCTGGCTCATCAGGTCGATGGTTCGGGTGAGCTGGAAGGTGGCGGGTCCCGTGACGCCGGTCGCGCCGGTAGCCGGGTTGGCAAAGGTGAGCGTCACCTGCACGGAAATAACGGACTTCCAGTTCGCCGCGGCCATGGTCGATGCGGGGATGTATTGGTCGACCGAACCGTCTCCGTTCGTATCCACGCCATAAAGGATGGTCATGCTGGTCACGCCGCTCACCAGCGGCTGCGTCGTGGTAGTGCCGTTTTCCGTGACTTGGCAAACCAACTGGCTGGCGCCGCCGACGTTGGCAACGTAGAAGGTGTTCACGTCGGTCTGCGGCCCGGCGGTGGCATTGGTCTGTCCGCTGCAATCCATCACGCCGTCGCTCGTGCCGGCGACGTAGCGCACCCAGATCTGGTCGCCGGTTATGCCGTATACGGACTGGCCTGCCGCTGCGAAATTGCCGCCGTTCACGGTGGCGATCGGCAGCGCCTGGGCAGAGGTCTTCGTGGTCGGATTCGAAAAATACCCGGCGGTCTGGATGATGTTGGTGAGCACCGTCATCGCCAGGCGTTCGTTGTCCTGCAGCTGGGCGAGCTGGTTTTGCGCCACGAAGCTCTGGCGTGTTCCGTACACGGTCGCAAACAGGCCCGCGAGCATGAGTAGCGAGATCACGATCACGACCAGCAGCTCGATCAGGCCCAGGCCGGCCTGCGTCTGCGGTCTCGGGATCGCGCACGGGTCCGTGCGTGGGCGTGGGACCGGCTTCATGGCTGCACCAGCAGGGCGTAATAGAGCTGTGTCGGCGCCTGGTTCGTGTACTGGGTGCTGGCGTTCATGCCGACGGTCGTCTCCTGCCAGTTCACGGTGATGGTGCAGGACACCGATGCACCGGAACAGGTCACCGTCCCGGTGCTGGTGGGCATCACGGCCTGTAATCCGAGACCCCAACAGCTAAGGTCGTACGCGGCCATCGGTGCGCCCACCCAGGGGGGGGCGGGGTTGGTTCCGGGCGTCGCACAATTGGGCACCCCGGCTGCCGTCAGCGAGGCGTCCGTCGAGGCGGTGATGGCGCTTCCACTTACGGTGGTGCTGAAGTTCGCCGCCGCAGATGCGGCCCCTTGCCAGTAGGCGCGGTTGGCATGCATCGCCGAGGCCAGGCTCGCGGCTTCGATCGCGATCAGGGAACGCATGCTCGAGACGCGCGTGCTCGCCATTGCCAGGGCCTGCATCTTGGCGATTCCCAGCAGGCCGACCGAAATGACGATGAGCGCTATCAGCACCTCGATCAGGGTGACGCCTTTGCTGTGTGCCGGCGCGTTCATCAGCAGTTCCCCGCCAAAGGCGCCGGTAACGCAGCGCCGCTCGCCAGAACGCTGATCTGTCCGATCTGGCTGATCACGACGCAGCTTTCCAGGCCCGTCGTTCTGGCCTGATCCCACACCGTCACAACCACCGCCGCGGTCAGACTGGTAAAGCCGTTCCATGAGGCCGCCGACGGCACGCCGGCGAAACCGTCGCGATTGAAGGAAATCGACGTGACCGTGGGCGCGGGAGCTGCGGTGTCCGTTCCAGAAAAAGGCGCCGCCATGCGCAATACGGAACCTGCGTTCGCCACCGGATCAAGCGGATTCACCAGTACGATGCGACCGGTGCTCCACGTCGTCGCGCCGGAACAGGTCAGGTTGTCGGCCGTTACGCACACCGTTACCGGGATGCCCTGCTTGATGGCCTCGGAGCGGGCGTATTGCAGGTCGCCGACCAGGCCGTTGACCTCGGTCGAGATCCGGTATTTCGTCACGCTCGACTGGTACGAGGGCACGGCAATCGAGAGCAGGATCGCGGCGATCGAAACCACAACGATCAGCTCGACCAAGGTGAAGCCGCTGCATGGCAGCGCGCTGCGGCCGTTGGCCGTGGATCTGCGCTCGTCGCGCCTGTCGTATTCGGTCATCAACACTGTCGATACCTCTCGAAGAAAAGAGCCGGCGTCGCTAGGCGCGGCGCCGGTCCGGGTCCTGGTTCGCGCCGCCGACCACGCCCTTGACGGGATTTCGACTGCCCCGGCGCAGGCTTGAATTCGCAGCGATCAACGGCCGTTTCGGCCGGATCAGCGGCAAAACGCCACCGCAAATCCGGCCGCAGGCGCATAAAGCGCGCCCGGACGTTCGTCTGCGACTGCGGCAAAGCGCCTTGGCTAGGGACGGCCGATGCATGTTGGGGATGCGCGGAAGCTTGCGGACTCAAACCCGGTGCGCAACGCCCACCTGAGCCAGCTCCTGCAGCAGGCGTGCTGCGATTTCTCTGACCGGCAACACCTCGTTCACCGCGCCAGTGGCAATCGCCTCCCGCGGCATGCCGAAGACAACGCAGCTGGCCTCGTCCTGGGCGATATTGAAGCTGCCTGCATTGCGCATCTCGAGCATCGCCTTGGCCCCGTCGCGACCCATGCCAGTTAGCATGACGCCAAGCGCGTTGCGCCCGGCGATGGCGGCGACAGAGTGAAACAGCACTTCCACCGATGGGCGATGGCGGTTGACGGGCGCCGTCTCGTCGACCGCGATCACATAATTGGAGCCGCTTTTGTCCAGGCGCATATGCCGGTCGCCAGGGGCAATGTAGGCATGTCCGGGCAGGACGCGTTCGCCATCGGCAGCCTCGCTGACCGCGATCCGGCACAAGGTGTTCAAGCGCGCGGCAAAGCTGCGGGTGAATCCCGGCGGCATATGTTGGGTAATCAACACTGCGGGGCAATCGGCAGGCAGCCGGACCAAAACCTCGCGGATCGCCTCGGTGCCGCCGGTCGATGCGCCGATGGCAATTAGCTTTTCCGTGGACATGCGCGAATACCGCGCGGGCGCGGCCTTGTCGACGGTCGGTCCGTCCGCGACGGGCTGGTGCGAAGCCAAGCGTCGATGCAGCCGTGCCTTGGCCGCCACCCGGATCTTGTCGCAGATATCGGTACCCAGTTGCTGCATGCCATCGGCAATGCCCAGCTTGGGTTTGGCGACGAAATCGATGGCCCCCAGTTCCAGGGCGCGTAACGTGACTTCGGCGCCCCGCTCGGTGAGCGTGGATACCATGACCACCGGCATCGGCCGCAGGCGCATCAGCTTCTCGAGAAAATCCAGACCGTCCATCCGTGGCATCTCGACGTCCAAGGTCAGGACATCCGGGTTGAGGGCACGGACCATGTCGCGCGCGACCAACGGATCGGGGGCAGCGCCAACAACCTCCAGATCGGCTTGCTTGCCGATGATCTCCGACAGCAAACTGCGAATCAGCGCGGAATCGTCAATAATTAGAACGCGGGTCTTCGCCATGCTCCACTCTTTCTGCTCTCCCGCAGGCGACTCGACAACGGTCCGCGGGCGCGATAAGCACATCGATCAGAACAGCTCAATGTCACCGGAGACCTCCGTCGTGTTGATCTTGGCGGTGTATTGCTGTTCGGCGGTAACCAGGGAACTATCGGTTTGGGTCAACTTCTTGCAAAGCGCGCGGCCCGTGGACGGGAAAAACGCCACGCGCCGCGGGTGCACGTCAAGCAGATCCTGCGACACGACCCGAATTCCTTCGGTCTTGAGGAATTCGAGTACGAAGGCCGCATTGCGCTCGCCAACGTTGAGCGTCGAAAAGTTGCGCAGGACCGCTCCACCCCCGAAAACCTTCGCTTCCATATTCGATTTGCGTGCACTGCGTTTCATCAACTCGTTGATGAGCTGCTCCATGGCAAACACGCCGTAGCGCCCCGAAGCGGTAGTCAGGTCTCCGCCACTGGATTCGCCGCCCGGGAGCATGAAGTGGTTCATGCCACCGACCTTCGCCGTTCGGTCCCAGACGCACGCCGAAACACAGGAGCCAAGCACGGTCGATATGACGACATCGTCGCTGGCCACGAAGAATTCGCCGGGCATCACCTTTACCGCGTTGCGACCGAAGTCACGCTCGAAGTAAAACGTTTGCGCCTCGCCAAGGATCCCGGATGAAACGGGCCTGGGAAGCGACGGCGGATCGACCGGCGGCACGTCATTTCCTCTGGTAGACGGTCTTGCCGCGCAAAGATAGGGAGTCATGGAAGTCGGTGAAGTTCTCGGAGTGCCCGACAAACAGCAATCCGCCGGGCCGTAGTACCTGCACGATTCGATGCAAGATTTCCTTTTGCGTCTTGCGATCGAAATAGATCATGACGTTGCGACAAAATACGGCGTCCAGCTGCGGGGAAAAACTTCGCACCAGCGGCCATCCCTCGTCGAGGAGATTGAGCTGCGCGAACTTGACCAGGACCGCCAGCTCTGGGCGAACGCGGACCATGCCCTCGTTGGCACCCGTGCCCCGCAGGAAAAAGCGGTGCAAGCGTCTTTCTCCGCACGCTTGCGCCTCGTCCAATCGATACGTTGCCCGCTTGGCGCTGGCAAGAACGTTCGTATCGATATCGGTGGCAAGCAGGAATCCGGCCGGTCTGCCGCCCGCGGCCTCGGTCATCGAGATAGCGATCGAGTACGGTTCCTCGCCGGTCGATGCGGCAGCACACCAGATCCTGGGCGGCTTCGTCGCTTGCGAATTGTGGAGAAACTCCTGCAGCACGGTGAAATGATGTGCTTCGCGAAAAAACGAGGTCAAATTGGTGGTCAGCGCATTGACGAATTCCTGCTCCTCCGCGACGGCAAACTGGGGCTCGGATTCGAATCGGTCGAGGTATTCCCCGAACGATCGCATCTCGCGGACCCGCAACCGGCGTGACAGTCGGCTGTAGACCATGTTCTGCTTGTGATCGCTCAGATTGATACCGGCGCGCTGGTAGATCAGCCGACGCACGCGTTCGAAGTCCCTGGGCAGGAACTCGTACTCGCGAACATCGTCGACGCTGTTGGCGGCGGTCGGCAACGCAACGGGTAGGAGAGGATCTCGTGCGCCCATGAAGTTCGCTTATCGCAGGATGCCCGGGACGCGCGCAGCGCACCGGAGCGTCGCGCTTAGGCTGCCGCCAGCGCCTCGTCCTCGGCAACGATCCCCATTTCCGGGCTGGTCATCAGTTTCTCGATATCGAGCAGGATCAGCATGCGCGACTGGTCCTCCGTACCGACCGTCCCCAAACCGGTGATGTAACTGGAGTCGAGCAGGGAATTGAACTCGGGCGCGGCGCGTATCTGTTCCTCGTTGAGTTCCAGAACGTCGCTTACCGAGTCCACCACGGCGCCGACGATCCGGCCGGCAACGTTGAGAATGATTACGACCGTGAACTCGTCGTATTTGATGTCGCCCAGTTGGAACTTCAGGCGCAAGTCAACGATCGGTACGATCACTCCGCGCAGATTGATGACCCCCTTGAGAAAATCGGGGGCGCCGGCAACGCGGGTGACCGCGTCATAGCCGCGGATCTCCTGCACTTTCAATATGTCGATGCCGTATTCCTCGTTGGCGAGGCGAAACGTAAGGTATTCGCGCGGCGCAATCTGCACCTCGGTAAATTTCTCCGCCATTCCCATCACAACTCCCGCAACGATCGGGTGCCGTCGATTTCGACCGCACCGCTATCACCAAACCCGGGCGCAGATCTGCCGCCCGCTCATTAAGACCGCTTTGCGTTCATTGGCGCTCAGTGACGCGCCCGCTTCACCAGACTGGAAACGTCGATGATCAGCGCCACGCGTCCATCGCCAAGGATGGTCGCGCCGGAAATGTCGCGCACGCGGCGATAGTTGGACTCGAGGTTTTTCACCACGACCTGGTGCTGACCAAGCAATTCATCGACGATCGCCGCCAGGCGCTTGCCGTCGGCCTCGACGATCACCAGGATTTCTGGTCCGTCCTTGCCGCCTTGGTCGGCTGCCAGCCGCGGCACCCGAAATTCGTCGGCCAGCGCCACAACTGGCATGTATTCATTGCGCACCTTGACAACTCGGCCGTTAGAGCCGACCGTCTGGACCATTCCCGGCTCGATCTGGAACGATTCGATGACCGACGCCAGCGGCAGAATGTAGGTTTCGTCACCCACGCCGATCGACATCCCGTCCATGATCGCCAGGGTCAGCGGCAGACGGACGCAGACGCGCATTCCCAGACCCTCGGCCGAGTCCAGTTCCACGGTCCCGCCCAATTCCGTGATGTTTCGGCGTACGACGTCCATGCCGACGCCGCGCCCGGACACATCGCTGAGCTGGTCGGCAGTGGAAAAACCGGCCTCCCATATCAGTGCCCAGACTTCCGCGTCCGTCATGTCGTCGCGAACGGGGAAGCCGCGCTCGCGCGCCTTCGCCAGGATGCGGTCGCGCCGTAGTCCCTGACCGTCGTCGCGCACCTCGATGAGTATCGATCCACCCTGGTGCGAAGCCAAGAGCGTGATCGTTCCCGTTTCGGACTTGCCCGCGGCCAGTCGCTTATCGGGGGTCTCCAGCCCATGGTCGGCGCTGTTGCGCACCAGGTGGGTGAGTGGATCGATGATCTTTTCGATCAGCCCCTTGTCGAGCTCGGTCGCCTCACCGACCATCTTCAACTCGATTTTCTTGTCGAGCTTGACGGCCAGGTCGCGGATCATGCGCGGGAACCGATTGAACACGAACGACATCGGAATCATCCGGATCGACATCACCGCTTCTTGCAGGTGGCGCGTGTTGCGCTCCAGATCGGTGACGCCCGTCAACAGGGGACGAAACTGCGCGGGGTCGAGGTCCTTGACCTGTTGCGTCAGCATCGCCTGGGTGATCACCAATTCCCCGACCAGATTGATCAGCTGATCGACCCGCTCGACCGACACCCGCAGCGTATTGGAATCCAGGTTGCCTGCCCCGGTCTTTTCCGATCGCGCCTTGGGCTCGGGCACCTTGCCGCTTGCCCCGGCCCGGTTCGCGGCGGCTGCGGCCGCGCGCGCGGCGGCCGGCCGCAGGGTCCTCGGATCGACAAAAAATCCGAAGCCGTTGGCGTCGTCGCGGGCATCGGCGGCGGCGGCCATCGCAGCTGCGACGGCGGCAGCGGATGGTTCTGCGCTGGCCGCGTCCGGCTCGATCAGGATCTGGTCGCGCGCAACGTGGAAGGAAAACAGCTCGACCAGTTCCGAGTCCGGCGATGTCGTGGTCACGAGAAAGCGCCGGTAACCGTCGGCGCCCAGGGCACCGCCGTCGCTCGCCTCTATGGTCCCTAGCGAAGGTATATCGCGAAACAGTTCTGCCAAATCGTCGGCAACCGATTCCTCCTTCAACGGGCCTACACGGACCCGCAGGCGCCGCGTTCCCACGGGCAGCGCAGCCACCGCCTCGGTGGCGGTCGCGGCAACGGGCTCGAGCGCGGCGCCGCTGGCCAAGATCCTGATGCGGCCGATCAACTCGCTGGTCTCCGGGATTTCACTGCTGCGCCCCTGGTGTCGCGCTAGCTGCGCCCGGACAACATCTCCGGCCTCGAGCAGGACGTCGACCATTCCGCTGTCGAGCGCCAATTCACGCCGGCGAACCCGTTCGAGCAGCGTTTCGAGCTCATGGGTCAGGGTGGTGACATCGGCAAAGCCGAAGGTCGCAGCTCCACCCTTGATCGAATGGGCGACGCGGAACACCGCGTTGAGGTCCTCATCGCTGGGTTGCCCCAAGTCGATTTCGAGCAACAGTGATTCCATGTTCGCGAGGTTTTCGCCAGCCTCCTCAAAGAACACGGAGTAGAACTGCGTAAGGTCGAATTCTCCCTGCTGCAGCCCCTGATTGGTCACTTCTCCCATGATCGCCGTCCGCCTTGTAAGGTTGCGCTCCGTCGCATCTGGCCGTGGGTGCCGCTTGCCCGGTCTAGTTCTTATGCATCACGCTCGTCGCCCGGTGGCTGTGCTCAGCGGATGACCTTGCGGACCACGTCGAGCAGCTTGCTGGGATCAAAGGGCTTGACCAGCCAGCCGGTGGCACCCGCGGCCTTGCCCTTGGCTTTCATTTCGGCGCTCGACTCGGTGGTCAGAATCAATATGGGCGTCGCGGCGTAGGTGGCCAGGGTCCGCAGGTTCTGGACCAAGGTGATGCCATCCATGCGAGGCATGTTCTGGTCGGTCAGAACGAGGTCGACGCTCTCTTGCCTGGCCTTGTCCAGGGCCTCCTGGCCATCGGCGGCCTCGATCACGTTGTACCCGGCGCCCTTTAGCGTGAACGCGACCATCTGCCGCATTGACGCCGAGTCATCCACCGCAAGAATCGAATGCATTTCCAACTCCCTTGCCTACCCGGGCCGCTAGCTAAAAGAGATCTACGGAACCGGAATTCATTTCCGCCTGCCGGACCGGCTGCGGATGCTCCGCCAGATCCCGGTCGGATGTATCGCCATACAGGGACCGAAGACAGACTTCCAATGCCGCCAGTCGCCTTTGGGCATGGCCGGTAAGCTGCGTCGCCATGTCCTGGAACTGCAGTGCAGTCACCGCCGTCCCGATCGCCAACTCGATCCGCTGGCGCTCCTCGAGGTTGCGGCTGGTTTGCTGCTCCAGCCTGGCAAATTCGTTAAAGCTACCAAGCAGGCGGCCCGCGGCGTCGTTGACCAGTGTTTTCAGGCGCTCCAGGTCGGCCTCGATCGCCGCGCACTCCTGCGCCGCGTTACGGCCTGCTTGCGGCAGCATTGATTCGCTAGAATGGTTCGTTTTCATGATTGTTTCGGATCCCGGCATTTGGGATTCCTGCATTGGCTAGTTTCCGTGACGAGCCCCTCACTCGATTGGGAAAAAAGGTACCAATTTGGTGTGCAGTTCGCCGGCGCCCGGGACGGACCAAAATGCGCCAAAATGCGAGCGCCGATGCCTTCCACCTTGGACAATCCGCCGATACAGCTTCTGGTCGTCGAAGACTCGGAGCTTGACTACGACCTGCTGCTCGCGCTTCTTGCCCGCGGCGGTCGCCCGGTGCGCGCCCGGCGGGTTGAGGATGAGGCGGGAATGCGTGCGGTCTTCCAGGACGGTCCGGTGGACGTGGTCGTGACCGATCACAGCCTGCCGCAATTTGACTCGCTTGCGGCGCTCGCGGTCGCAAAGTCTCACGATCCCGACTTGCCGGTCATCGTCGTGTCGGGAGAAATGTCAGAGGAATTGGCTGTGTCGGTGCTCCATGCGGGGGCCGACGATTTCATCCTGAAGTCCCGTCTGTTTCGCGTCGGTCCGGCGTTGACCCGCAGTCTGCAGGCAGCGCGGGAGCGACGCGCAGGACGCGAAGCGGCCGCGGCGCTGGAACAAAGCGAGACTCGCCTGCGCGCGCTCACCCGCCACCTGGAAACGATCAAGGAGGAGGAGCGTCATCGGATCGCCCGGGAGATCCATGACGACATCGGAGCAACGCTGACCGCGTTGCGGTTTGAACTGGTCGGGCTGGCACGCCAGGGACAAACGCAGCCGGCGCAGGCGCCGCGCCTCGCGGCTATGCTGGGTCTGCTCGAACAGGCGGTTGCCGCAAGCCACCGAATTCAGCATAACCTGCGGCCACCGGTGCTCGACGCCGGCCTGGTCGCGGCGTTGCAATGGCTGGTCCGCAGCTTCGCGTCGCGCACCTCCATGGTTGCCACCTTCGAAACCAACCGCGAGGATCTGCCCCTGCCTGCGGAATGCGCGGCCGCGATGTACCGGGTGGCGCAGGAATCGCTATCGAACATCTCCAAGTACGCCCAGGCGCAGCATGTGTCCGTCCAACTGTTCGCCGCTACCGGCGAGGTGACCCTGGAGATCAGCGACGACGGGGTCGGCTTCGATCCGGGCATGCTTCAGGCAACGCCGGGCTTTGGTCTTCGTGGCCTCATTGAGCGGGCCCGTGGTTTCGGCGGCTGGGCGGAAATCAGCTCGGCACCCGGCCGCGGCACGACCGTGATGTTTTCCGTGCCGACCGGCCCCGGCGATAAGGCGCATGCCCCACAACGGCACGAAGGTGCCGCGACCTCCACCAAGTAAGTAGCTGGCAGACCACCACCATGGCACTCAAGACCATTGTCGTAGATGACCACGCCATCGTGCGCCGTGGAATCGTCCAGATCCTTTCCGAGCACTCCGATATTGAAGTGGCCGGGGAGGCGGGCGACTACGGACAGTTGCGGACCTTGCTGCGACGCGTCGGAGAAATCGACCTGCTGGTCATGGACGTCAACCTGCCGGGAAAGGACGGGATCGACATTCTCAAGACCTTGTTGGGCGAGATGCCGCGACTCAAGGTTCTGGTCGTGAGCATGTATCCCGAGGAGCAATATGCGGTGCGCGCCTTTCGCGCGGGCGCCGCAGGCTATCTGAACAAAGCCGGCGCACCAGAAAAGCTGCTCGAGGCGGTCGAGCAGATTGTCGCAGGCCGAAAATATGTCACTCCGGAGATTGCCCAGGCGCTCATCGAAAATTTACACGCGCCGGAACAGGGTTTGCCCCACGAGCGCCTGTCGGATCGCGAATTCCAGACGCTCAAGCTGATCGCGACAGGCCACCGCCTCTCGGATATCGCCGAGGCGCTGGCCTTGAGTCCCAAGACCGTCAGCGTCTACCGAGCGCGCATCTTGGAGAAAATGAGCATGGGCAACAATGCCGAGCTGACGCATTACGCGATAAAGCACAGCCTCGTGGAGTAGGAAGCGCGCAATATCTTGCTGCGCACTGCGGCTACGGCCGGCTCGCGCGCTCCGGTGGTGGGCCGCTCATTCGGTAGCGATCACGACGTTGTTCTTGCCGGCACGCTTGGCCTCGTACATGGCCGCGTCGGCGCGCCGCAGGATCTGCGGCAGGGATTCGCCCGCGCGCCATGCGGCTGCGCCCCCCGAAAAGGTCATTGCGCGGGACTCGCCTTCGTACTGGAACTCGCTGCGCGCCAGCTCGCGCTGCAAGCGCCGTATCGCGTCGACCGACTCTGCTATCCCGGTGGCCGGGAAAACCACCACAAATTCCTCCCCGCCGGTGCGCGCGATCAGCTCCATCGAACGCAGACTTGCCTGCGCGGTCGTGACGAAATGGACCAGCGCGCGGTCGCCGGCAGCATGTCCAAGACTGTCGTTGATCGACTTGAAGTCATCCAGGTCGATCATTACCAGTGTCAGCGGCACCCGATACCGCGAGGAGCGGGACGCCTCTATGCGAAAAACCTCGTCCAGACCACGCCGGTTCAACGCATGCGTAAGCGGATCGTTTTGCACCATGCGCGCGGTCTGTGCCAACGCGTGCTCCAGGTTACGCACGCGCAATTCGTAGGATTCGACCTTGCGGTGCGCCTCGGCCAGATCGTGCTGTGATCTGTGGATCTCCTGCGATACCGCTTTGGTTTCGGCCAGGAGGCCGACGACCACGCGCGTGACAACTTCGGGTTCCGGCTGCCCGGCGAGTACATCGCGGTACGCGCCGACCCGCTGTTGAAACCACGCCGTGCTGGCGCCAACGGTTCCTAGCCGGTCGACCAGGATGCTCAGCATGTCCTTGAGGGACGAACGAGCATCCTGCAGTTTTTGCTGCATCTCCAGCTGCTGGCTGACAAGCGTGGCGATTCGCGCATCGACCTCGTTCAACCGTTCCGGCGTAAGACGCCCAGCAAGAATCGAGCGGATCAAGTCAAAGCCCTCGATAAATCCCAGGTCATTGACTGCAAGTCTTGGCAATGCGTCGCAAAGGCGCAGTACCAGCCGCAGCAGGCCGGCGGTTATTACCCCGTTGTCGGCCGCTTGCTCGGGCGACATCGTGCGGTCGGCCGTTTCGGCGGCAGCCACGGGCACCGACCCGGCGCCATTCTCGCGCATCGATGGCACTTCGGTGCGCCGCGCCAGTCCCTTTGCGACATACGTGCGCACCGTTGCCCAGTCGTGGTCGCGCAATGCCCGGTCGATGCGGCTTGCCTCATCGAGCTGGATGCGCTTTTGCCGAAGCAGATCGCGCGCCAATTCTCGGATGAGCGTGGCCGGCCCATGACCAGCCCCGGACGCGGCCAGCGCATCGGCCGCTTCGCTCACCGGCTTCTCATTCGGCCCGCCCAGCCTCATCAGCGCCTCCGTACCGGGGCCACCGTGAGCGGATCGGGAACCGCAAGCGTCGGCGTTGTGCCGCTGACCGCTGCGGGCAACTTTTCCGCCGGCGCCGGTTCGCGCGCAGACGAGCGCCATTGCATTCGCAGGCTATCCGCGTTCGCGACCAGACGCGCGAACTCCTCCGGCGGCAGCGGTCGGGAAAAGAGAAAGCCCTGCATGAGGGTGCAGCCGTAACCACTCAAGGCCAGCATCTGGGCGCGGGTCTCGACGCCCTCGGCGATCGTGCGCAATTTGAGCGCGTTGGCCATGGCGATGATCGCCGCAACGATCGTCGCGCTGTCGGAATTTACCTCCAGCTCCATCACGAAGGAGCGATCGATCTTGATCGTGTCGATCGGCAGCCGCCGCAGATATGCCAGTGACGAGTAGCCGGTGCCGAAGTCGTCGATCGAAATGGATACCCCGAGCCGTTTTAGCTCGTCGAGCAATGGCAAAGCAACATCCAGATCCCGCATCAGCACGGTTTCGGTAAGTTCGACTTCTAGCAGCTGCGCGGCCACGCCGTTGCGCGCTAGCGACTCCTGAACCGGCGCGGCGAGATTGCCGCGCTGGAAGTGGCCGCTAGAAATGTTGACGGCGACCGGCAAGGGCGCCAAACCCTGGCGCCGCCACTCGCTGATCTGCCAGCAGACCTGGGCAATGGCCCACTCCGTGATGGGCACGATGAGTCCCGATTCCTCTGCCGCACTGATGAACTCGCCCGGCACGATAAGGTTGCCGTTGCGAACCCAGCGCATCAGCGCTTCGGCACCGACGATCCTTCCCGTCGTGATATCGATTTTTGGCTGGTAATGCAACACGAGTTCCTTGCGCTCCAGGGCGTGGTGCAGACCGGCCTCGAGGTGCCAGCGCGCGGCCACCGCGACGTTCATCGATTCTTCAAACGTGCGCCAGGAATTGCCCCCCTTGGCCTTGGCCGCATACATGGCCAGGTCGGCCTTGCGCAGCAAGCCGTCGACATCCTCGCCGTCGCGCGGGAACAGCGCCACGCCGATGGACGCCGTAACGTGCACCTCGTGGCCGAAGCAGTCGATCGGCACACGAATCCCATCGACCACGCGCTGCAGGATGCCGCTGACCTCGTCCGGGCCCCCGACGTTGGTCAACAGCACCGTGAATTCGTCCCCGCCGAGCCGCGCCACCCGACTGTCGCTCCGCACGCTGGACTCCAATGTCGCGGACCGTTGCCCATTCGCCCGGTGTTCCTGCCGGGACAGCCGGGCAACCGTGTCGGATTCGCGGACGGTTGAATGCAAGCGCCAGGCGACCTCGCGCAGAACCTGGTCGCCGACCTCATGACCGAGCGTGTCGTTGATGTGCTTGAAGCGGTCGATGTCGACAAAGAGCAGCGCCAGCAGGCTGTCGGCCCCACTGGCACGCTCGATCGTTGCGCCAAACTCCTCGCGCAGGAAGCGCCGGTTTGGCAGGCCCGTGAGGCTATCGTAGTTGGCAAGGCGACGGATCTGGTCTTCGGCCTGGCGCCTCTCGGTTACATCTTGAATGACCCCGTGCATGGCCACGGCAGCCCGATTTTCATCGCGCTCGAACTCCGCCTCCACGCGCACGATCCGCGCGCGTCCATCGGTGTGCATTACGCTGGACTCGAAAGTGAGCGACAAACCGGAGTCCCGGGTGTCGCGAAATAGCCTTTCGATGCGCCCGCGATCTTCCGGTGCGACCCGCGACCAGGCGTGCCACTCCGGAACGTCGCCATCGGTGACGGAAAGTCCGACAATTGAGCGGCATTCGTCGGAGACGCGGATTCTGCGAGTACGAAAATCCCACTCCCAACTGCCGAGCCGTGCGATGCGTTGTGCCTTGTTCAGCTTCTCCTGGCTGGTAAGCAGTTCCTCCCGCATGTGCGCTGCGCGTAGCATGTAACGCAGACGCTCCGAAAGCAGCGTCCACTGTCCACTGGTCTTGACGAAGAAATCCGTCGCGCCGACTTCATACGCCCGAGCTATCGAGTGTTCGTCGTCCAGTCCCGTCAACATCAGCACGGGCACGTGTTCACCGCCGGGAAGCTTGCGCAGCCTCTCGCAGGTTTCAAAGCCGTCGGGGGCAGGCATCATCGCGTCAAGCACGATTACCTGGGGACGCTCGCGCACAAAGATCTCCAGCGCTTCGGCTCCCCCACTGGCCTCCACGACCCGCCAGCCGCGCTCGGACAGTGCGGCGACCGTCAACAGCCGGACCACCGGATCATCGTCGATAAGCAACACACAGTCGCCGTCCCGGGCCGAGCCCCCAGCCGCCTTGTCTTCGAGATCCATGCGAATCGGCATCGCTTAGCGTTCAATTTCCGCAAGCCAGCTACCGACGCCATGGCCAGGTCCCCGGCGCAGGGTGTTCAACGCACGCAGGACGGTCTCGTAGTCGGCGCGCAAGGCCTGCCAACGCTTCTTGGCATCGGCCAAAAGCCGCTGGCGCACCAACGCCTCGACTTCGTTGCATGCGCGGGAAAACCGCAGCGCACCCATATTCGCGCTCGAAGACTTCAATGTGTGCAGCGCCTGGACAACCATAGCGGGATCGTCGCGTGCAAAGCCCTGATCGGCAGTCTGGACGAGCGACTCCGACGAGCGTTCGTAGGTTGCGATGAGCCGACGCAGCAGGTCCCTGGCGCCGTTGCGCTCCATGGTGGCGATCTCCTCCAGCACTCGCAGCTCGAGCACGTCGTGCTCGTCGGCGGCCGTAGCCGGCGCAGCCGCGGGCGCGACGATGACCGGCAGCTCGACCAGCGCAGGCACGTTCGCCGCTGGCGAAGGCGCCTTGGCATCTTTTCCAGCCACCACGCTGCGATTGCCAGTAGCGGTCCAGCGCAGCAGGACCTCGCCAAGATCGCGCTGGCGGAACGGCTTTGCGAGGTAGTCGGAGAATCCGGCGGCACGGCAGCGCTCGGCATCCCCGGACAGCGCATTCGCAGTAAGGGCAATTACGGGAGTCAGGCGAGCGCGCGCCAGGTCGTGTTGCTGATAGTCCGGATCGCGCAGTCGGCGCATTGCCTCGAAGCCATCCATGGTCGGCATTTGGCAGTCCATCAGCACGACGTCAAAGTCTTCCCGCTCCAGTAGGCTCAATGCCGCCAGACCGTCTTCCGCGAGTCTCGATTCGCAACCGAAACCGGCAAGCATGGCGCTCACGACTTCCTGGTTTACCAGGTTGTCCTCGACGACCAGAACGCGGCGACCGGCCAAGCCGACCAGGCGGTCCGACTCGGGCTCCGGGATCGGCTCCAAGGGCTGCAACTCCAGGACGGCTGAAAGACTGGCGATCAGGTCCTGCTGTCGGACCGGCTTCGACAAATACGCATCGACGCCTATGGCATGCGCGCGGCGCGCATCGTCGCGGCCCGTGATCGACGTCAGCATCACCAGGGGCAAGTCGCGCAACGCGGCGTCGGCACGAACTTTTGCGGCCAACGCCATCCCATCCATGATGGGCATCTTCATATCGACCACTGCCACGTCGAACGGCATAGCCGAGCGCGCGGCGATGCGCAGCATCTGCAGCGCCTGACGGCCGTTTTCTGCCAGTGCACAGTCCATGTCGAGCGAGCGCAATTGCTCGCTCAGGATGCGTCGATTGGTGGGGTTGTCCTCGGCAACCAATACCCGCTTTCCGGCCAGTGATCCCGTGCTGGGCGCCCTGGGCAAGACGGCCGAGGAATCACCGTGCTGCAACGGCATTTCCACCTGGAACACCGATCCCTCGCCGATGTGACTGGTGGCAGAAATGCTCCCGGACATCAATTCCGTCAGCTGGCGGCAGATTGCGAGACCGAGCCCGGTACCGCCATAGCGGCGCGACGACGACTGATCGGCCTGCATGAAGACGGAGAACAGGCGTTCGACTGCCTCCGGGCGCATGCCGATCCCGGTATCGCGCACCACAAAGCGGACGCGCGTCGCCCGAGCCACATTGGCATTCGCGGGATCATCGGCGAGGGCCTCCACGGTCAATACGACTTCCCCGCGTTCGGTGAACTTGATCGCGTTGCCGATGATGTTGATCAGCACCTGGCGCAGCCGCGTCGGGTCGCCGCGCACGGTGGCCGGCAAGCCGGCAGACAGCTTGTAGGCAAGCTCAATGCGCTTCTCATGCGCGCGCGGTGCCAGCAATTCGACCAGATCCTCTACCAGGGTGCGCAGGTCAAAGTCGATCGATTCCAACTCCAGCTTTCCGGCTTCGATCTTGGAGAAGTCGAGTATGTCGTTGATGATGTCCAGGAGTGCCACTCCGGAACGGTAGAGCGATTCGATAAAGCGGCGCTGGCGCTCATCGAGTTCGGTCCCCAGCAGCAGTTCGGCCATGCCGAGCACCCCGTTCATCGGCGTGCGTATCTCGTGGCTCATGTTGGCGAGGAATTGCGATTTCGACTGGCTTGCCTGGTTGGCACACTCCAGTGCGTCGCTTAGGGCCATTTGCGTGGCCCGTTCGCGCGTAATGTCGCGCACGATGACGAAAGACCCAGCCGCCGCAGTCCCGCGGGCGGGCATGGGCTCGATCTCCAGTTCGTACCATTTGGTATCGGCATTCTTGGCCTGGGCCGGAAGCACCAATCCGGTAACACGCTCGCCCGACTCGAGCTGCCGCTTGAATTCGGCCGCGGCGGGCGGATCGGAGCCGAACAGCAGGCTCGTGACGTCCTTGCCGATCGATTGCGTTGCGGGGAATCCCACAAGCCTGGTCAGCCCCGTATTGACCCATTCGACACGGCCGCTGGCCCCGGTGACGGCGATCGCACCTTCCATGCACTCCGCGATCAATGCCAACCGGTGAGCATGCATGTCGGCCGCACGCAACGAGGACTCCGACTGGTAGCGGTTGGCTGTAGACCATAGCTCGACGCTGATGGCTTCGACCAGTTCGAGCATCTCCGCGCTGGCTTCGATGCGATGATCCGAGAAGAACGCGACGAACGCGGTCACGTCCTGTTCGGCGGCGATCGGGATGACGAACCCGGTGCGCAGACCGCAGGCCAGCGCCGCCTCGCGCCCAGGCCAATCGTCCAGGCGCCCCAGGTCGGAAATCCAATGCGTTAATTTGCTTTGCCGGGCGCGGCCAATCAGCCCTGCGCCGTCGACTTCCACGGACGCGTCGTCGGAGGCCTCGAGGAAGGCGGCAAAACGTTCTCGGTCCGGTGCGTACCAGTGCGACCGCGCGCTTCCAGGCTTCGCCCCGGCCTTGCCGGCCACAAGGACGAGGCGCCCGACAGGCCAGTCCAGATAGCTGCCAATTTCCGCCAGTGAGTTCTGCAGCGCGTGTTCCAGTGAATCGCAATCGTTGGCCGCCGAGGCCAGGTTGCGCAGCATCTGCATAAGCGCATATTGGCGCTGCAGATCAAGGCTGTTTTGGACCTCCGCCAGGTACATTTGCCGCGAATTGCCTGCGTCCGTCAGCACCGCGGTGGTCATGGCATTGAAGGAATTCGCCAATGCCGCCAGTTCGCAACGGCTTCTGACGGGGATTTCACCGCAATGGCGCATGGCCAGCAGGTCCGCCCGCGAGGTGATCTGGCGTATCGGCTGCAACAGGCTTCGGGCCTGGCGTATCGCATACCAGGCGCCCAGCGCCACCAGCGCAAGCACCACCGCCGAGCCGGTCAAAAGGTCTGCGCCCTGCCTGGCAAGCTGGTAACACGCCAGTGCGGAGACGATAGCGGGAATGGACATCAACAGCGTGATCCGCCAGGAGAGCGGAATGCCGGGTCCGGCAAGCGCCGGAACGGGCGGCTCAACGGCGTAGGCGCCGGCTGGCTCCGGTGCCGCCGGCATGGTTGCGCGCTGCTGCGCTGGCAGCCCGACCGCACGCTCGGCGCCCGAATTGGGTCCGTCCTTGCGTAGATCCGTGTCTTGCTTTGCCATTGGCCTTCTTTCGCCCATGCCGGCGCCCGGCCGCATGCCGCCATACGTGTTTTCGACGTTGTATCGCCGAACTTGACCTGGCGAATGCCGAGAAAAACACGTCCGTGTCCCATTGCTCCCGGCACTGCATTGAGAAATTTGCCCCTGCGCAGGACTGTCGCCGACTGGCACAATGCGGCCTTTGCCGTCATCGGCCTCCTCGACGGCTTTCTCGCGTACGGAAATGCCGGGTGTCCTGTCTTCCGGCGCCTCTGGCGCGGGCTTTGGACGGTGCAGAGAATGCGTGCTTTGCCAATCGGATCGCGTCCAAGCACAAATCCGGGTGACCCCTTCCGACTATGACCGAGATCTATTTGGGTGTACTCGGCGGCGTGCTCTCGACGTTGCTGCTGCTGCTCTTTTTGTTGCATCGCCGCAATGGCCGCGAATTGCTGGTTCTGCGCCGCGCCCTGGCAGCGTCCGCGCTGTGGTGGTGGCAGGCCGATGACAATTCGCGCGTCGTTTGGGCACAAGCGGGACGGCGCCAGCCCCCGTGGCTGGATAAGAATCAACTTATCGGTCTTGATTTTTGGCGGGTACCCGGCGCAACGGACGCCGCTGCGCCAACGCCCATCCAGGATGCGGTAGCCGCGCGCCAGCCGTTTTTTGACGTGCCGATAACGGCGATGCTTGCGGGCACCGGCGAGATCGTTGTCTGGCTCAGCGCTGTGCCGTGCTACACCAGCGCTGGCCGCTATTGCGGTTATGCCGGCACGGTGGCCCTGCACGAGAGCCAAGCGGCAGCGTCCACGGTACCGGCCGCGATACAGGAGCGCGTTGCGCAGCTCGAACAAGAGCAGATGGAACGGGCTCGCCAGTTCGAGATAACCGTCCGGGAAATGGAAAGCTTTTCGTACTCGGTGTCCCACGACCTGCGCTCGCCGCTGCGCGTCGTCGCTGGCTTTGCCAGCATCATCCTCGAGGACTACGGTCCCCGGCTCGATGAGCTCGGCCGCGAACACGTCAAGCGCATTGCTGCCGCGGCGAGCCGCATGAACGCCATGATCGAAGCCCTGCTTGCGATGTCCCGCAGAACCGGGCGCGAGCTGGAGATCGAGCAGTTCGATTTATCCCGGGCGGTACACGAACTTGCCGATGAGCTGCGTGCGAGCGACGTCAGCCGCACGGTCGAGTTTCGCATCGAGCCAGACCTGCGGGCCGATGGCGATCCGGTACTGCTGCGCCTGGTGCTGCAAAACCTACTCGGCAACGCGTTCAAGTTCAGCGCACACGCGCCGGAGGCCCTGATCGAATTCGGCCACCATGTCGTGGACGGCACCGACGTTTTCTTCGTACGCGACAATGGCGCCGGATTCGACATGCGCTTTGCCGAACGCCTGTTCGGACTGTTTCAGCGGTTTCACTCGCAAAACGAGTTTCCCGGCACCGGCGTTGGTCTCGCAACGGTGCAGCGCATTGTCCGCAAGCACGGAGGACGCGTTTGGGCCGAGTCAGAACCGGGCAGGGGCGCCTGCTTCTATTTCACGTTGCAGCCCGTTCCCAGCGGCGTGGGAACCATCAACGCATAGCAGCACGTCGAAAAGCCACCGCATTGACGATCTTCGATTTGCGATGCACGAGGTGGTGCGTGGCGCACTGGCACCGGCCGAGTGGGCCACGCGGCACCATCAGCTGCGCGGGATCGAGTTCAGCCGATTTGCAGCTTCGACCATGCTGGTCGCCAATGCCTCGATGCTGGCCCCTTCCATTCGGGCCTGATTGCGCAGAGCATCGAGCGCGTGGTCGTAGTCGAGCCGAAGTCGTTCCATCAATATCCCGACCGCGACCTGTTCGTCCCGCTGACCGCGCCCAAAACCTGCCGCGACCGGCAGCGCGTCGGCATCTGCGGTCTGGGCCAGGGCAGCGTGTACCGCCGGAACGATCTGCTTGACGTCCAGCGGTTTGACCAGATACCCCAGGGCACCCAAGCGGTTGGCCTCTTCGATGGTCTCGGAATCATTGAACGCGGACAGGAACATGAACCCGGTACGGGTGTTGGCCGCCAGGTAGCGGGCCACGTCCATCCCCGATTTGCCCTGCATGCGCATGTCCAGAATCGCCAGTTGCGGCTTGTGGCGTCGCGCCAGGAGTATTGCCTCATCGCCGTTGTCGGCCTCGATCACTTCTATGCCCGCTTGGCGCAGCCCCGCACACAAGGTCGCCAGCACCAGACGATCATCGTCCACCACCAAGACCAACGGCGTCTGATCCGTCATCATCGACCTTCCGACAGCAATGGCATCGCCATCCAGGGGCCGCCTTGCCGCGCGTTCATTCCAGTTCCTCGCGGATAGCCGGCCCGCCGAGTTCGAGCGTGGTTCGCACCAATGACCCGAGCTGCTCGATCCGCAATTTTGCACCCCGCCGCGGCAGCAGCGCCTTGATGAGCGAGAGCCCGGTTACGCCGGAGACCACCCGTGCCAAATCAAAGCCTGGCGGCAGGTGCCCGGCGTTGTCGATCAACAAGGCAATGCCGTCGTGTCGGGTTTCGATTCGTACCTCGATTGCCAACTCGCGGCTGGAGCGATATTTAATCGCGTTGGTTCCCAATTCGTTGATGACCAGGGCCAGCGGAACCGCTTCGTTCTCCGGCAAGCCCCACCGCCACAGCGCCGGTGCGTCGGACTCAAACCGCACGTCGGCGCCAAACATTGCGCCGAGATTGGAAAATATTCCCTGCGCCACCCCCAGCACCGGCAAGGTTCCGCCGCTGCCGATCTGCAAACCGTGAACCTGGGCGATCGCCTGGATTTGACCGGCGACCTCGTTAAGCGTCGACGCAACCTCCGGCTTGGCGCTGGCCATCTGCTGCAGCAAACCGGCTACGCCTTGCAGATTGTTCTTGATCCGATGATGCACCTCCCGGACCAGCACGTCGCGCTGCGTGACCGCTTCTTCTAGGCGCTGCTCTTCCGCGGCCTTGCGCTCGGTCACGTCATCGGCGATGCCGAACACGCGAATCGAACCGTCGTGGATGCGGGCCGGGTTCAGGCGGATGTTGAGCAGGCGAACGCCACGCGTTGGGTGATTGATGCGCACCGAAAACTCGGTCCGGCGCAGGCGCCGCAGGTTCGCGACCAAGCGCGGCAACTGGCGCTGGAGGCCGGCAACGTCGTCGGGGTGGACGTACTGGCGAGCCGAGCTCGAATCGGCGAGCAACTCCGAAGGAGGGGCGCCCACCTGCTGCGCGTAACGGTCATTGACGTAGTACACCTGGGTCAGGTCCGCATTGGCGATGAACACCATCTGATCGATGTTCTCCGCAAACTGGCGAAACCGCGTCTCCGTTTCGCGCAGTGCGGTCTCCGCCAGCACCTCCCCGGTCAAATCATCGATGATCGACATCACGTATTGCGCCGCACCATGACCACGGCCCTCCTGCTTATCATCGAATATCGGAACCACGCGCTGATTGACGGTCAAGGTCCGACCGTCGGCGCGCAGCATTACGTCGCGCGGCCGCTCGATCTGGTGCGCATCGGCAATTGCTTTGCGGTCCATCTCCGCATACAGATCCGCGAACTGGCGCCCATAGATCTCGTGCCAGGTCCGGCCGATTACCTGCTGGCGCGACAAGCCGGTCATCACCTCGCCAGCACGATTCATGCTCACGAAGTGACCGCTCTCGGCCTCGCGCACGGAAACCAGGACCGGCAGGCTCTCGATGACAAGGTCGAGGTGGTTGCGAACGCGGCGCAGCTCGTCCTCGGATCGCCGCCGCACGTCGACATCGGTCAGTGCAACGATCATCCCGCGTTCCGGCGCGCCGGGCTCGATCGGGCGCACATTGCCGGCGCACCAGAAAGTGCTGCCGTCGGCACGGCGCATGGGAAGTTCGAAACTGGCGCTGGCGCCGCCTGCGCCAGCGACCGCCCCGGCTCCGCACTGTCCCTGGACCCTTTGCCAGGCACCGGGATCGACAAACAGCGATCCGAACAGCACCTCGCTCAGATCGGCGGCACCGAAACCGAAGAGCCGTTCGCCGGCCGCGTTCGCCTTGATCACCAGATCATTGGCAACGTAGACGATGGCTACCAGCGCATTGTCGAAGATCAGCTGCAATTCGTTGAGCGTGGCACGCAATTCCCGATCCGAGCGCTTGCGTTGGTCGATATTCACAAAGGCAAAGATGTGGCCAAGCTCGGGATGCTCCGGGTTAACTGCCCGCCCCTGCACGGCAACCCAGATCGGATCGCCGCGCCGGCGGTACATGTACATCTCGAATTCGCAGGCCCCTTCGGCGCGGATATCGTCGAAGCGTTCACTCAGACCAGCCAGCAACAGTCGGTCGGACGGATGGGCAAACAGCTGGATCTGTTCGACCAGGGTCCCGGGTTCACATCCCAGCAATTCTTCCATCGCTGAGTTAACGCGCAGCACGCGATCGTCGCGCAGGAAAAGCAGGCCCACCAGCGCGGTGTCGAAAATCAGGCGGCTTTCGGCAAGCAGCCTTTGCAGGCGTTCCTCGTAGCGCTTCCTTTCGGTGAAGTTCTCCAGCACCAGCAGGTATTCCCGTTCGCCGTCTGCGGCACCGAGGGCGCGCCAAACCAGATTGACCCAGACTGCGTTGCCCTCCAGGTCAAGCAGGCGCCGATCCTCCTCGGTGACCGAGCCGCCGGCAACTGCCAGGCGCTCGCGCTCGCGCATGCTGGCATCCCGATCCTCCGGATGCAGCAGGCTCGCCGGATCGCGTCCGAGCAGTTCCAGCTCCCTTTGTCCAAGCAAGGAGCAGGCCGCGCGATTGACTCTGCGGATATGGAAGCGGCCATCCAGCAGCAAAATGCCCACCGGGCTTTCATTGAATATCGTCGACAGCCGCTCGCCATTTTCGGCCAGGGAGACCTCGAAGCGCTTGCGGTCCGAAATATCGCGCACCAGCAGGAATATGAATTCCCGCTCTCCATGTTCCACACGCTGCAAGACCACGTCGACGGCGAACTCCGACCCCATCCGAGTGCGGTAGCGCGTTTCGCCCTGAAAGCCGCCGTGCGCCATCAGCGCTTCGAGAATCTCGGCGAAACGCTCTTCGCTCAGGTTCGCATCGATCGCGCTCAAGCGCAGGCCGGTCAGTTGTTCACGGCTGTATCCCAACCAGGCGAGCGCCGTTTCGTTCGCATCAACGATGCCGCCGTCCCGGCGAATTTCCAAGACCATTTCGCCGGCCCGCTCCAGCGCATGGCGCAGCGCGGCGAGCGAGGTCTCGGCGAATCGTTCCCGATCCAGTCGCTCGATGGTGACGAATACCCCGTTGAACTCACCCTGGGCATTGAGCAGCGGCGTGCGCCGCTCGCGAATCCAGGGGAACTCGCCGCCGCAAAACTGGTATTCGACCTGATGCGGGACGCGCAAATCATTGTCGCGCATTCGAATCAGGGACCGCATGACATCGGGTTGGCCGCTCAAATCGAAGGCCTCGTCGAGGCGCCGGCCGAGCAACTGCCGCGTCTCGACGCCGAGCATTTGCACCAGGTACGTGTTGCACCGTACGTAACGCAGGTCGCGATCGAGCACCGCCATGCCGGTGCGGGCGCTCGACATCAGGGTCGAGACCAGCGCATCGGCCGTGCGCGTGGCGCGCAGTGCGCTGCGCGGAACCGTGATGTCCCGGGCAATGGCCGTGACATGCGAGGCCTCGCCGGCGCCGTTGCGCTCGACGTACAAACGCACGTCAAAGCTTTTCGCACCGGTGGGATACGGATAGGTGAACTTGAACGAGCGGCCCTCGAGGGAATCGAAGACCGCGCTCAGTTTTGCTTCCCACAAGGGCGCAAATTCCTGGAATTGTTCGACTTCGCGCAACTGGCGGCCGATGAAATCCTGCCAGGCAACCGCGGTAGCCTGCACCATCGCCGGGTTGGCATACACGATCACCAGCCTGCGATCGAAACGCCAAACGCCGTCCGGCAGCTCATCGAACAAAAACGCAGGCGGCCGCGCCGGGGCAAGACCGGGCACCGGGCCGGGCGCCGGCAGCGGATGTCGCGGCATGGGGTCGCCGGCGGCCGCCACGGGCGCAAGCGGGCCCGACCCGCGATCGAAAGTCATCGAATCCGCCACGCTCTAGCGTCCCGTGTGCTCGCCTTGCGTTCATGATGCGTGCCGGCGGCAGTGCCGGCCGCAGACGAAGAATACCGGAAGCTTGGGATTACGAGCTACGGTATGTAGTTAAACAGCGAGAGCTTGGATATTGAGGCATAGCTCTGCAGGGCGGCCTGGTATTGCGTTTGCTGCTGCGAGAGCTGTGATGCGCCCTGGGCGTAATTCAGGTCGACGATCGAGGACATCTGCGTCTGGTCCTGCAGGGTCTGGTCGCTATTGACGGTGCCGTAGGTATTGAGCTCGGACAATTGCGCGCCCATCGACGCTTGTGTCGTGGAGAGACTGGTAATGGCCTGTTGCGTGCCGCCCAGGGCGGTGCTGATCGCCGCGCTGCTCTGGGCGGCTGCCGCAGCCGAGGTTGTCGGTGTTTGCAATGCCGCAATCGCCGCGGCGATCGTGCTGAAAATCGACTGGTTGGTGGACGGCGTGATCGTGAACGTGTCCCCCACGCTTGGCGTACCGCCGATGCTCACCTGCATGCCATCAAATGCCAGGGTGGTCGGGTTGCCGGGCGTGGTTGTAACGCCCGAGACGGTCGTGTTCTTGGTGTTATCCACGACCGTGTAGCTACCGCCGCCGTTACTGGTAATCGTGTAGCTATCCCCGGTAAGCGAACCGGGCGAAATGACCGTGCCCGCGCTGATCGTTCCGGTGCCGGTGTTGCCGCTCGCGGCCGCGGTGGCGAAGGTGCCATTGCCGCTGGGTACGCTCATGAACACCGCAGCGCCGGAGTATTTCACCTGCTCGCTGCGCGTTTGGGAAATCTGCACGCCCGGGACAATGTTGTCCCCAACGTAGCTCACGTTGTTGCCATTCTGAACGAAGGGTGGGGTGGAGTTGACCGAGCCGCCGAAGAGGTACCCGCCTTGCCCGTCACTGGTATTGGCCAGCCCGACGAGCTGGTTCAGGTCCTGCTGCAGCTGCGCCGCCAAGGCGCTGCGGTCCGTGTCGTTAAGGGTCGCGTTGCCCGCCTGCACCAGGGTGGTATTCACGGACTGCATGACGTTGACGGCCTGGGTCAGGGTCGACGACGCGCTGTTGAGCAAATGCGTGGCCTGCGCTTGGTTGCTCGAGTATTGCCCCAGTTGGGCCAGGTCGCTTTGCAGCAACGCGGCCTGCGCCGCGCCAACAGGGTTGTCGGCAGGGGAATTGATCTGTTTCCCGCTGGCGAGTTCGGCCTCCGTGCTCATCAATGCAGACTGATCCGCGTTGATTCCCTGCTCGCCGTTCAGGTACAGATTGGCGGTTGCGACCCGGATCATGATTTTTTCCTAGGAGTCCGTAGTGCGTTGCATCATGGAACTGCGTTCAAGTCTGTGATGAGCGCGTTGAATACCGTGTTCGCAGCCTGGATCATTTGCGCCGCGGCCTGGTACTGCTGCTGATACTGCAGCAACTTGGAAGCCTCCTCATCCAGGTTCACGCCCGAAACCGAAGCTTCGGCGGTGGTGGCACTCTTGAGTATGGCGTCCTTGGAGGTCTGGTCGGTGGTCGCCGTTGAGGCAAGTGCGCCAACATCGGCGACGACGGACGAATAGGCCGCGTCCAGCGTCGAGCCACCCACAATCGGCTGACCCTGAAGCTGCGTCATCTGCAGCGCGTTGCGGTTGTCTCCGCTGGCGCTTACGGTACCGGTTCCCGTTACAGTCACCGCGTCACCATTGGCCGGCGTGCCGTTGAGCGTCAGTGACCAACCATTGATGTTGATCGCCTGGCCGGGCGTGTACGTCTGGGCGGCAGAAGTGAAGGAAGGCGGTCCGCTCGCCGGCGTATAGGTATAGGTGTACTGCGTGGGACTCGAGAAAGTAAGTGTCACCGGTTGCAGCAGGTTGGCGTTGGGATTCACCGGCACGGTCAGCGCCTGTGGGGCGAGGTTCCCGACTGTCAGCGAACCAGCATTCGTGGACGGAACACTTGCCTGCAAAGGGCTGGCGGCGGCAATCTGGGCGCCTTGACTGAGCGCGACGCTCAGATTTGCGGCGCCGAGCTGCACTGGCGCTATCGTGAATACATCCCCATTGGCCGGGGTTGCGCTGAAATTCAAGGTCATACCGTCGGCAGTGACGGGGGTTGTCGCCAGCGACGCCGACGACCCTTGGGCTACCGTTTTTCCGTCGGCAAGACGCGTGAGCGTGTAATTGCCGCCTTGCACGCTCAACTGGTAATTGGAAGCCTGCAGCTGCGTGACATCGCTGTAGCTCGCGGTCAGCGCGAGGGAGCCGACATCGGTATTGGCAGATGCGGCCGTGACCGCGATGGTCGGCGAGGAGAAGAAATTGGTCCCCGGGTTGCCGTTTTGATCTACACCCTGCGCCTGCAGCGCGTTGAACTGCGAAGAAAGCGTGACAGCGAGCTGGCCGATCTGGTTTTCGACGCTGGGAATGGTTTGTGTCTGGAACTGCAGCAATGCGCCGATAGCTCCCCCGCCGCTGTTGTTCGGGTCGAGCGCCACGATCGTGCCCCCGTCGCTCGTCCCGACGACGACGTTCTTCGGGTTGACTGGGTCCATGCCTGTAGTGAGCGCATACGTCTGCTCGCCGACCAACAAGGGCTGCCCGTTTGCCAGGTACACGTTTATCGACCCATTGCTTTGCGCGGTCGTCGTGACACCGATCGCCTGGTTCAAGGTCAGGATGTCCTGGTTGCGCTGATCGAGCAGCGAGTTCGGACTTCCGCCGCTGGCCGTGGCAAGGGAAATCTGGCCGTTCAGGCTCGCGATTTGCGCCACCGCCGAGTTGACGGTCGAGACCTCCTGGCCGATCTGCTGCTGCGCGCTCTGGCTCATCGACTGCAACTGCGCGTAATAATTGTTGAATTGCCCGGACATCTGCTGTGCGGACGAGAGCGCCGTCTGCCGCGTTGCCGCACTCCCCGGCTGAGCTGACAGCGCCTGGATCTGGGTGAAAAAGTTATCGACCGCGGCGCCGAGCCCGGTCGTAGTGTCGGAAAACAGGCTGTTGATCTGCCCGGTCAGCTGTGCGGTCGTGTCGGCCTGGCTTGCCATTGCCTGCGCCTGGTTGGTCTGCTGCCCCAGAAAGTCGTCGTACACGCGGGAAATGGCATCGACCGCGACGCCGCTTCCCATGTACATGCCGCCGATGCTCGTTTGGACCTGGGGCGAGAAGCTTGTGATCTCGCGCGAATACCCCGGCGTGCTGACGTTGGCAATATTGTTGCCAGTAGTCTGCAGCGCCGTGAACGCGGCGTTCAGTGCGCTAGCTCCGATCGATAGCAGTCCGTTGGACATTTTCCATTTTCCTCGCCGTTACCGGGATACGGCAGTTGCAGCCGGATCTTGAGTCATTTCTTGTCCCGGGCTCGCGTTCGTCCGATCGCCGTACCATCGTGGCACCGGCCCGGATGGCAGCGCCGGGCTGCTCATTTGTCATTTGGCGGCCCGCACGGCGGCAGCATCGCGTAAGGTCTGCAGCAATCCGGTCGATGACGCCGTGCCGCCGGGAGCGACGGGTACAGCGGGAGCCGGTGCCGCCCCTGCACCCGTCGCAGCGGTTCCGCTCCTCGCCGGTGCCTGCGGAAGATTGTGGCTGAGCTGCCGGGCGATCACTTCGGCAAGGCCGGTGCCACCGGAGGCGATCTTTTGCGCCAGTTGCTCATCGAGCATGCTTGTGTACGTCTGCTGCTCGGACGAGTCGAGCAGGCCGGACTTGGGCGTCGCATCGCGCATGCTCTTCAGCACCATCTGCATGAACAATGCCTCGAATTGCGTTGCAACCTGCTTGATGGCCTTGGCGGGGTCCTTGTTGGCGAGCTGCCGGAGCTGATCGAGCGAACGCGAGTCCGCGGCCACTCCGTTGAAGGCCGTCGCGGCTTGCGCATCCATTGTCGGCGTCGCCATGGCCAATCGATCAGATGACTTCGAGCTCGGCGCGCAGGGCGCCCGATGCCTTGAGCGCCTGCAGGATCGCGACCAGGTCGCCCGGGTTGGCCCCAAGCGAATTGAGCGCCTTCACCAGATCGGCGAGGTTTGCAGCCGCCGGGACCTTAATCAAGCTTCCCCCCTCCTGCTTGACGGAGATGTCGGTCTTCTCGGTCACGATCGTCTGGCCACTGGAAAACGGACCCGGCTGGGACACGACCGGGGTCGCGGTGATGGTCACCGAAAGGTTGCCGTGGGCCACCGCCGCGGGCTCCAGAGTCACGGTGCGATTCATGACGATCGAGCCGGTGCGTGCGTTGATCACGACGCGCGCAGCCGGCTCGATGACCGCGACATCGATGTTCTCCAGCTCGCCGACGAATCGAACCCGGTCGTTGGCCCCCGGGGGCACTTTGACTTCGATCACGCGACCGTCGCGCGCCGACGCGGTCCCCTCGCCGAGCTTGGCATTGATCGCGTCCGTGACCGCCCCGGCAGTCGAGAAATCGCTGGCGTTGAGCTCCAGCCGGATCCGATCGCCCAGCTGAAAGGGCGTGGGAATGCCGCGCTCGACGATTGCCCCATCGGGCACCCGGCCCGCAGCCAGGGAATTGATTTGCACCTTGGAGCCGCCTTGCGAGGCACCTGCGCCACCGACCAGGATGTTGCCCTGGGCCATTGCGTAGGTCAGTCCGTCCGTTCCCTTTAGTGGCGTCATCAGCAGGGTTCCACCACGCAGGCTCTTGGCATTACCCAGCGAGGATACGGTGACATCCAGGGGTTGGCCAGGCTGGGCAAACGGCGGCAGGACCGCCGTGACCATCACGGCGGCAACGTTGCGCAGTTGCGGAGCGGTGCCGGGCGGCAGCGTGACGCCGAGTTGCTGCAGCATGGTCTCCAGGGTTTGGATCGTAAAGGGGGTCTGGGTCGTCTGGTCGCCGCTGCCGTCCAGGCCGACCACCAGGCCATAACCGATGAGCTGATTGGTGCGCACACCCTGGATCGCCGCCAGATCGCGCACACGCTCGGCGCGTGCCACCGGCAACAAGAGCATGGCGCCCAGCGCGAACAGCAAAGCCAGGCTCCGTGCGCCAAGACGCCCACCTCGTGCGCAACCACCGGCGGATCCTCGATTCATTGCCGCCTTGATGATCAGAAAGGCCACCAGGAATTGAAAAACCGGCCCAGCCAACCCTGGATCTGCGCTTCCTCGATGTTGCCGCCGCCGCGATAGTCCAGCCGCGCATCGGCAACCTGGGTCGAGCTGATGATGTTGCCGGGTTGAATGAAGGTTGGGTCGACCACCCCGGTAAAGCGCAGGGAATCCGAGTTCTGGCGTATCCCGATCTGCTTTTCCCCGGCGACGACCAGATTGCCATTGGCCAGAACCTCGGTGACGGTCACCTCGATCGTGCCGGTGAAGACGCCGGTCGTGGCAGTCTGGCCGGTACCGTTGTAGGCGTTGTCGGCCGCCGAGTTGAAATTCAGGCCGTTTATCCCATGGCCGCCCGGAAGGCCGCTTATTGCAGGAAAGGTCGCGGTGAGGTTGGTCTTTTTCTCCGTGCTCGAGTTGGCGCTCTGGCTGGCATTGGTATTCTCGTTGATCAGGATCGTAAGCAGGTCGCCCACGACACGCGGCTTGCGATCCTCGAACAGGTAGATATTGTTATTGGGACGGAAGATGGATCCCGTCGGCGCGGCGGCAAGCGGGTCGTAGGGTTGCGCCCGCGCCGTTATCGGCGCATTCATCGCCACCGGCGCGCGCGGCGCCGCGCAGGCAGACATAAGCACCGCCAGGGCGAGGATCGCGGCGCCCCGGTAACGGCGGCGCATCGATTGCATAACCGCGTCCATCTCATTCCTATAGATCACTCAGCTTGCTCAGCATCTGGTCCGCGGTCTGGATCGACTTCGAATTCATCTCATACGCCCGCTGCGTCTGGATCATGTTTACCAGTTCGGAAACGACGTTGACGTTGCTGGTCTCGATGAAGCCCTGCTGCACCGTGCCAAGGCCGTTTGTTCCGGGGGTATTCGCGCTGGGCGTGCCCGATGCCGCGGTCTCCAAAAAAAGATTCTGGCCGTTTGCTTGCAGTCCCGGCGGATTGATGAAACTTGCGAGCTGCAGCGTGCCCACGGTTGTTGGCGAAGATTTGCCCTGCAAGGTCACCGTGACGGTGCCGTCCTGGCCGATGGTCACGGACTGCGTCGCGGCCGGTATCGTGATCGCCGGGATCACCGGGAAGCCTGCGGCGGTGACCAGCTGTCCGGTCGCATTGATTTGAAAGGATCCATCGCGCGTGTATGCGGTTGATCCGTCGGGCATTTGAACCTGAAAGAAGCCGTTGCCGTTGATGGCCAGATCGAACTGGTTGCTCGTCTGCTGCAGATTCCCCTGGTCGAACATGACCTCGGTTGCGACCGGAACGACCCCGGTGCCGACCTGCAGGCCGGTGGGCAAGAGCGTGTCCTGGGTCGAATTTGCCCCGGACTGCCGCAGGTTCTGGTACAAAAGGTCCTCGAACGCCACCCGGGCGTGCTTGAATCCGGTGGTGCCCACGTTTGCCAGGTTGTTCGAGATTACGTCCAGCTGTGTTTGCTGGGCATCCATCCCGGTCTTTGCGATCCATAGACTTCTGATCATGACGTTCTCCGCGGCACCTGCCGGATGGGATCCGGCGAACAGCTGCCGCCAAATTTGATCGTTGGTCGGAACAAAACTCCGATCAGGTGCCCAGGACGGTCCCGGCCTTCTGTTCGTTTTGTTCCGCAGTACTCAGCATCTTCATCTGCAATTCAAACTGCCGTGCAGCGCCGATCATTCCGACCATGGACTCGACGACGTTGACGTTGCTGCCTTCGAGCGTGCCGCCGGCCACGCGAACTTTGGCATCGGCGTCGGCCACGTCGCCGCTCTTCAGGCGAAACATGCCGTCGAGCCCCTTTTGCAGGTCCGACAGGGAGGGATTGACCAGCTTGAGCTGACCTATCGTCGTCGGCAGCATCGAGCTTGCGCTCTTGACCGTTAAGGTCCCGTCCACGCCTACGAGTACCGACTGGGCGTCGTTGGGCATCGTGATGGGGCCGCCGGTGCCCTGGACCTGCATACCGTTGGACAGTTGCAGGGTCCCGTCCGGCCCGACCTGAAGGCTGCCCGCGCGGGTGTACGCCTCATTGCCGTCCGTGCCCTGCACGGCGAGCCAGCCTTGGCCTTGAATCGCGACATCCAGATTGCGGCTGGTGGAAATCATCGGCCCGGGCGCAAAATCCGACCCGGTTGTGGTTTCAACGGTGAACACCCTGGTTCCGGCCTGCTGGCCCGTCGTGGGCACCGCGCGCAAGCCGACGGTGTCGGCGCGAAAGCCGGTAGTGCTGGCGTTGGCCAGGTTGTGCGCCAGCGTAGCCTGGCGCTCGAGCAGGTACTTGGCGCCTGTCATCGCGGTGTAGATCAATCGGTCCACTGGCTAACTCCAGAACGATGTTGCGGCGTACCGGATTCAGGGTCTAACGCAAGTTCATCAGGGTTTGCTGCACCTGATCCTCGGTCTTGACGGTCTCCGCGTTCGCCTGGTAGACGCGTTGCGCGGTAATCATGTTTACCAGCTCCGTTGTGATGTCCACCGTGGAATTTTCCAGCGCACCCGATTGCACTGACCCGAGCGAACCCGACCCCGGAGCACCGACAATCGGCGCTCCGGATGTCGCGCTCTGCGCAAACTGGTTGCCGCCCATGGCGATCAGGCCCTGCGGGTTGGTGAAATTGGCCAGCGCGATCTGGCCCAGGTCAAGGGTCTGACCGTTGGTGTACTGGCCGGTAATCACGCCGTTCTGGCCGATGGAGTATCCGGAAAGCTGCCCGGTGGTATAGCCGTTCTGGGTATTGGAATTCACCGCGAAGGCCACCCCGTACTGGCTCGTCGAGGCGTCCGGGAAGGTGGTCGTGAAATTCAATGGGTTCGTGGCACCGTTGGTCAGCGGCATCGACAGGTTCATCGTAACGTTTGCACCCCCGGCCAAGGTTCCCGCCGTGTTGAAGTTCAGGGCGCCGACCGCCGCCCCCCCGTTGAGCGTCGCTCCGTCACCGGTAGCGTAGACACTCCAGGCATTGGCGGCCGTGTTCACGAAGTACAGCGAAAGCGTGTGCGCATTGCCCTGCGAGTCGTACACGGTCATCGATGTGGACGAGTTGTACGAGGCGGAGTTCGCCGGGTTAAACGGCGTGCCTACCGGAATCGGGGTCGAATTCGCATCCAAGTTCAGCGAAACGTTGGAAGTGGTCGTTGCCGCAGGCGGAACCGGCGCCTGGGAAAGGCTCAGGGGAACCGGGGGGCCGGCGGAGATCGTGCCGGCCGCATTGGCCGGGTACCCGAGAAGCTGCAGCCCGGCCGTGTTCACGATATTGCCGTTGGCATCGGTCGAGAACTCGCCGTCGCGCGAGTAGGTCACGATACCATTGTTCATCTCCTGGAAGAATCCGGAACCATTTATCGCCACATTGAGCGGATTGCCGGTAGTCGTGATGGTCCCCTGCGTGAACTGGGGCGTGACCGCGGCGACGTCGACGCCGAGCCCGATCTGCAATGTGCTTCCGCCCCCAAGGGTGTTCGCATAGACATCGGCAAATTGCGTAGTTGCATCCTTGTAGCCGATGGTCGAGGCATTGGCGATGTTGTTGCCGATGACGTCGAGATTTTGCGACGCTGCCTGCAGACCCGACAATGCTTGTTCGAAACCCATTCGCTTCTCCTGTTGTTGCTGCTTGGTGTACCTACCGCCGCGCTGCGCTCAGCGGCCGCGGCATCGCGGCCCTAGATCAAATAATCTGCTCGATTGCACTGTATGGAACCTGGGTGCCGTTGTTCAGCATCAGTTGTGTCGAGCCGTTTGACTGCGGCACCGAACCGACCACCGTCATCAGGTTGTATGCCGTAGCCGTGACTGCCGCTCCCGTGGCCGAGGTGGCCGCCACCGTGAACTGGTAGTTGCCCGCTGCGGCGGTCGTGCCCGCATTGGTCGTCCCGTCCCACGTGAAATCCTGGAAGCCGGCACTCTGCGTGCCTAGCTGCATGGTCCGCACGGTTGCCCCCGAAGAATCGGTGATGGTGACGGTCACGTTCTGGGCGGCGCCGCCCAGGTTGTAGCCACCGACGGCGCTTACGCCGGAGCCACTGCTCGAATTGGCCGACAGGGCAAGACCCGAGCCGGCGATCATCACGGAGTGCCCTGTCAGCTGGGCCGACTGGATCGTCTCGCTCTGCTGCAGTTGCGTCAACAAGCTCGAGATGCTGGAGTTCAGATTGTTGATCCCCGTGACCGTACTGATCTGCGCCATCTGCGTCGTCAATTCCGAGTTGTCGACCGGATCGAGCGGATTCTGGTTGTTCATTTGCGCAACCAACAGGGTAAGGAAGGTCTGCGCCAAGTCCTGCGAAGCGCTGGCACTGCCGGCGCCGGTGCCGCTCGCGGCGCCGGCTAACGTGGCGCTCGAGAGCAGGCTGCTCAGCGAGTTCGTGTTGGTAACGCTTGTCATGGTCATTCCCGGGCCTCCCTATGAGCCCAGCTGCAGAACCTTCTGCAGCAGTGTCTTTGCCGTATTCATTACGTCAACATTGGTCTGATAGCCGCGCGACGCCGAGATCATGTTGACCATTTCCTCGACCGGATTCACGTTGGGCAAGGTGACGTAACCATCCGTATCGGCGGCAGGGTTCTGCGGGTCATGCACCTTGCGCGGCGCGGCGTTGTCTTCGACCACCTGCGAGACCGCTACACCGGCCGAAGCCGGATCGGCACCGAACATCTGCGTCTGGAATACGACCTGGCGCGCCTTGTACGGCTTGCCGTCCGGGCCGGCAACGGATTCGGCATTGGCAAGATTGCTGGCAACGACGTTCAGCCGCTGGCTCTGCGCCGAGATCGCCGACGCCGATACGTCGAACACTTTGAATAGCGACATCGAATGCCCCTTACTGTCCGTTGATCGCGGTCATCATCTCTTTGATCTGGCCGTTGAGAAAGCGCAGCGTCGCTTCGTAGCGCACCGAGTTCTCGGCAAAATTCGCGCGCTCGACATCCAGGTCCACCGTATTGCCGTCCACCGCACTTTGCAGGGGTGCGCGGTACAACAACGGCGGGCTGATGTCGGTACCGCCGGGGCCGGCAAGGTGCGCCGCGTTGGTTCGTACCGGCTTGACGGCAGCCTTTGCGCTCGCCCCGCCGTTGGCGGTCGCCACCGCCAGGGCCTTTTGAAAGTCGAAGTCGCGCGCCTTGTAGTTGGGGGTGTCCGCATTGGCGATGTTCGACGCGAGAACCCGGCCGCGCTCGGCCTGCAGTTGCAGCGCCTGTGCCTGAAAATCGATGGAGCCGATTACGCCGTTCGTCATGATGGGTCCCGTGTGGAGCCGAAGCACTCCTAAAGTTTTGCCCTGTGCTGCCGATTATTGATTCGGGAAGCAATGTCGATCGGCCGATAAGCTTGGCACGTGCGCGCCTTCTTTATGGATTGCGCCGTCCGGCTTCGCCTACCCTTGCGGCCATGAAACGATGGCGCTTCTTCCTTTTTCTGTTGTGCGGCAGCAGCGCTGCCCAGGCGCTGCAATCCGAGCACGCCCCGGCCGCACCGAACGACCCGATCGAGCTCGTGCGCCGATTTGTCCAAACCGACCTGGCCCGCTCTTTTCCCAAGCTCCGTGCCGAGATCTCGATTGGGGATATTGACCCGCGTCTGCGCTTGGCTCCCTGTGAGCGGACCGAGGCGTTCCTGCGCCCGGGCGCTCGTCTTTGGGGTCGCAGTTTTGTCGGTCTGCGCTGCCTGCAGCATCCGGGTTGGTCAATATCCGTTCCCGTGACGGTCCGGCTGTATGGCCCGGCGCAGGTCGCCGCCCAGCCCCTGCCAGCGCTGCGGGCGATCTCCGCCAGCGACGTACGCCCGGAGGAGGTCGAGGTCACGCGCGAGCCCGGCGGCGTCGTGGTCGCGGCCGAGCAGCTCGCGGACCGTATATGTACGCGATCGTTGGAAGAGGGCCAGGCGATCCCGCTGAACTGCCTGCGCACGGTCCCTGCCATTGGTCAAGGCGATCCCGTCAAGCTCGTGGGTGTAGGCAGTGGCTTTTCCATCAGCACGGATGGCATTGCATTGGCCACGGTCGCCGCGGGAGAATTGGTACGGGTCCGTACGGATTCGGGCCGGACGCTTTCTGGAATTGCCCGCAAGGGTCGTGTGGTCGAGGTCAGCTTTTAGTCACCGACGGGCGATCGCAAAGCCCAATTGGTGTCGCTTCGGATTACTGTAAATTGCATAACCGGCCTAAAGTTTGCCTCCCAAAGGCCGATTCGATGTCAGAATGCAGCAATTGGTCCAGGAGACGGTCAGCATGAAGATCACGAACAATTCGTCAGCGCCCAAACCCGCGCCAGCATCGAGCGCGTCGGGCTCCGCGCGCGCCGGCGCAACAAGCCGACAAGGCTCGGCCCAGGGATCGAGTACCGGATCGGTCTCCATCGACCCGGCAGCACGCCTGAGCCAACTCGAAGCGCAGCTCTCGCAGTCGGACTTCAGCGCCTCCAAGGTCAGTGAAATCAGCTCGGCCATTGCGGCTGGGAGCTACCAGGTCAACGCCAGCGCGATTGCCGATAAGTTACTGGCAAGTACCGCTGCGCTCGCGAGCAGGCCCGGCGGAACGGCCTGAGCGGCGGAGCCTGCGGGTTCGGCCGACGCACCGGCGTACATTTGCCTGGGCAAGCCATGACATCCAACAACCCGGCCGCCGCCAGCAGCCTGGAGCCGCTGATCGAATGCCTGGAGGCCGAGTACAGCGCCCTGCTTGCAGAAGATCACGAGCGCTTGGAGGCAGTACTGGCGCGTAAAGAGCAGCTGCTCGCGCAACTGGCGACGCTACCTGCCGTCGCAGTGGGCCAGCCGCAAAGCGATCGGGCACGGGCGCAGACGCCATGGAAACAAGCGATCGCGCGCGTGCGGGATCTGAACCGCCGCAACTCGGTCGTCCTGGCGCCGCGCGCGGCTGGCAACAGCGCGCGCCTGCGCTTTTTGCAGTCGGCACTGGGTCGCGATGCCCTGTACGGGGCGGACGGTTCGGTAGCGCCGGGGCGAATCCGCGCCTTGCAACCCCGAAGCGTCTGATTTTGCGGCGCTTGCGCGGCCGGCCGTGCGGTCGTGGCCTGCAACGCCGCGGCCAGGGCGCCGACGCGCCCGGCGGCAAATAGCCCGGAAATTCTCTGCCGTATCGCGCCGGCTAATGCCGCGCGCGCTGGCGCGTCTTAGAACTCTTCCCAGTCATCGCCGCCCTTGGGCTTGGGGGCCTCCGGATTGGCCGGCGGTGCCTTGACCGCGCTTGGCGGCTTGGGCGTGCTCGAGGCCTTGCGCGCCGCGGGCGCACTCTCGGTCCCCGCGGCCGCAGCGCGCGGCGTTGGCGCAACGGCAACGCGGTCGCGCGACGTGGCTTGCGCAGCGGCGATTGCCTTGCGGGACTCGTGCTGGCCGAGCTTGAAGATTGCGACGGCCTGGGCCAGTTGTCCGGCCTGTTCGCGCAGGCTCGAGGCGGCGGCCGCGCTTTGCTCCACCAGCGCGGCATTTTGTTGCGTCATCTGGTCGAGTTGATTGACCGCGTTGTTGACCAGCCCGATCCCGGAGTTTTGCTCCAGGGTGGCCGACGCGATCTCACCCAAGAGGTCGGTTACGCGCCGAACCTGGTCGACCAGGTCTCTCATGGTCTTGCCGGCCTCGGTGACCTGGCGCGAACCGCTTTCGACCTTGTCGACCGAGTCGGCGATCAGGCTCTTGATCTCGCGTGCCGCCTGGGCACTGCGTTGCGCCAAGTTGCGCACTTCCCCGGCAACCACGGCAAAACCTCGTCCCTGCTCCCCGGCGCGCGCCGCCTCGACCGCAGCGTTCAGGGCCAGGATGTTCGTCTGAAAGGCGATCCCGTCGATTACACCGATGATCTCTGCGATCTTGCGGCTGCTCGCCTGGATTTCGCCCATGGTATCGACCACCTGCCCGACCGCGTGACCACCGCGCCCGGCGACCTCGGACGCTGCGGCCGCGAGCTGGTTTGCCTGGCGCGCCGACTCCGTGTTCTGCTTGACGGTGCTCGAAAGTTGCTCCATCGACGCTGCGGTCTGTTCGAGGTTGCTCGCCTGCTGCTCCGTGCGCGTTGAAAGATCCTGGTTGCCAGAGGCGATTTCCCCGGACGCCACGGCAACGGAGTCGATTCCGACCCGCACCGTGGTGACGACCTTGCGCAGGCTCAGCACCATGTCCTGCAGCGCCTGCTGCAGTTGTGTCATTTCGTCCGCACCCTCGGGAACGAGCTCGGTAGTAAGGTCCCCGCGTGCGACCGCGTCGGCGATCTTGATCGACGTCGCCAGCGGACGGCCGATCGAACGGGCAATCAGGAATCCCATGAGAATCGCAACCGTCATGCCCGCAATGGTGAGCACCACCACGATGGTCGTACTGGAATGAAATACCAGCTCGGTGTCGTCCGCATTTTCCTTGGAGTTGGAGACCTTCCATTCCACCATAGCGTGAATTGCGGTCCCCACGGGCGCAAGCGAATCCGCAAATGGTCCAAAGAGTGTAGCCACCGAACGGCCGTGATCGCCGATCTTTTCATGCTCGACGATATTGGCCAGCTCGGTAAACGCGCTGGCGTACTGCTCGAACATCGTAGAGGCCAGGCCGGATAGGCCACGGCCCTGCTCGTTATCGAACAGCGGCATGGCCTTGTCCAGGTTCACCTTGGCCTCGGTGTGGTACCGGCGGGCATCGGCGAGCAAGTCGACGCGCGTCTTCTCGTCCGGCGCCAGCATGGCCTCCTCGAGGGCACGACCAGAATAGACCACGTCGGCCTCGGCCCGCGCGGCGAACTTTAGGCCCGTAAGATCCTGGTCGTAGGTTAATTGCGCCCGCTTATTCATGCGCGCAGTACTAAACACCCCGACCGAACCGATTGCCGCACCGATGAGTGCAAGCAAGATGAAGGCGCCGATCAAGCGCTTGTATATTGAGATTCGATTCATCATGGTCTCGTCCTAATTCGACTCTGTCCCCAGGCCCCGCGCCCCTATGTGGCAACCTTGTCGATAAGCGCGATGTCCGCACTCGACATCAGCCTGTCGATATCGATCAGTATCAGCATGCGAGCATCTTCTCCCGTGCCGACGCTGCCCAGCCCGGTGATGTAATTGGTGTCGAGCATGGAGCGAAACTCCGGCGCATCCTTGATCTGCGACGGATTGAGCTCGAGCACGTCGCTCACGGAGTCGACCACCGCGCCGACCACGCGTCCTGCCAGATTCAGGATGATCGCCACGGTAAAGGCGTCGCATTTGGCCTCGCCGAGGTTGAATTTCATGCGCAGGTCGACGATCGGCACGATGACGCCGCGCAGATTGATGACGCCCTTGATGAAGGGCGGCGCACCGGAGATCTTCGTAACGTTGTCATACCCGCGAATTTCCTGCACCTTCAGGATGTCGATACCGTATTCCTCGGTGTCGAGACGGAAAGTGAGGTATTCGTTCGCGTGGACCGGACGCGCCGTCTCAAACCGTTCCATCACACCCATCTTGATGCTCCCAATAGGCCGTGCACGCTTCGGCAAAATGCGATTCGTTTCGGTATTACGGCAATTTTCGCGCGCATTCGATGAGGATCATTCGTCGAATTTCCACGGTTTTCCCTCGGCAATCCTCGCATAGCTGCCCGCGGGCGCCGCACGCACGTCGACTACCAGCTTTTGAGTTTGGCCCGCAGTCGCGATACGGCCTGACTGTGCAGCTGGCAGACGCGCGACTCGGTAACTCCCATCACTGCGCCGATTTCCCGCAGATTCATGTCCTGCTCGTAGTACATGCTCATGAGCAGCTTTTCTCGTTCCGGGAGCTCCTCGATGGCAGCCACAAGCGCCGTCCGGAAACGCTTATCGCGCAGGACCTCGAGGGGTTCGCCGCCGGTCTGGGCAACATGCCGCTCCAGGTAGTCATCACCGTCAATGCCGCCACCCAGGTCATCGAAATACACGAGTTGTGCGCCACGTGCGTCGCCAAGAAGTTCCTGGTAATCGTGCACCGAGAGCTTCAATTCCTGCGCGATCTCCCCTTCCTGGGGTGCGCGCTGCAGACGCTGTTCCAAGCGGTGAATGGCGTTTTCGATGTCGCGCTGACTCTTGCGCGCCGAGCGCGGCAGCCAATCGCCGGCGCGCAGTTCGTCGAGCATCGAGCCGCGGATTCGACTGGCCGCGTACACCTCGAACTGGGTTCCTTGGGCTTCCTCGAATCGATTGACCGCATCCATGAGGCCGATCATGCCGGCCTGGATCATGTCGTCGAGTTCGACATTTGCCGGCAACTTCGCAATCATCTGGTGCGCAATGCGGCGCACAAGCGGCGCGTATTGCTTTGCGTAATCCTGCTGCCGCTCGAGCGTGCCGCGCGCGTTGTAGACGAAAGCGTCGTTGTTCAAAACACACTCTCCACCGATCGATCGCGGATGCTGGCACCGGCCGACGCAATTTCCGTATCCGGCACCGGCTTCGCGGCGATCAATGTCGCACCGAAGTGGCGATGCGCGATCGCCGCCATCCCCGACAGCAGCCTACCCGCAGCCGCATCCCCCATACCCAGAAAAAGAAGGTGAAAAGTATCGATCTCCGCATCGCTCATCGCCCGGCGCACGGCCGTCAATACCGCCGTACTCGCATCGGCGCCGCGGCTCACCGGAATCAGGGCCTGGCGCTCGCGCACGATCTCGGGGAAATGCCGTACCCAGGAAACGCGCGCCGCCGGCAAGATGAGCATTGCCTGGCGCATCTCGCGCGCGATCGATTGGAGCGCGGATGCGACAGGCTCGGCCCGGCGTTCATCGGCGAAGGCCGCGTCGAGCGCGCGCGCCGCCGGCAGCACCCAAAGCGAATTGCCGGCCGCAACGCATGCATCGCCCAAATCACAGTCTCCTGCCAAGGCGTGCTCGAGGTCGTAGCGCAGCCGCAATCCCAGGGCTAGGGCCACTTGAGAGCGGGCGGCATCGATTACGAGCGTAGGGCCCGCGTGCGTGGCCCACTGTCGGGCGCGGCCGGCCAGCGCGTCCGCTTGGTTGTCGGAACGCATCGATGGCTGCAGGACCAGGGACCAGCGTACGGGGAGCTGGTCGAAAATCCGGCGCAGGCCGCTCGCCTGGTCCGCTTCGGCACCCAGGCCCACTTTTCGTTTTTTGAGTTCAGGCAAGAAGCGCTCCCGAGCTGGAAAGCGCCTGAATCTCCCGGCTATCCAGACAAAAAGCGGAGCCGAAAGGCTTCAGCGCGATGTGCGCAAGCAGTGGCGGATTGCCCGGATGCCAGTCTTCCGGCACACGCTGTCCATTGGTCAGGCCCAGCAAGGCGGTGTGATACCGCATCATGGCGTCGAGGGCGCCGCCGATGCGCGCAGCCTCGTCGATTTTCGTCAGGACCGCGCCATGCACGCTCTCGACGCGCCATGCGCGAGCCACTTCGTCGAGCGTTTCTGCATGCGAGGCCGCGTTGATCAGCAAGACACGCTGGATTTCGCGGTCAGCGAAACGCACCGAATCGAGCATTGCCAGCATCTCGGTCAGCCGCTGATCACGCTGCGACATCCCGCAGGTATCGATCAGCACCTGGCGCTTGCCGTGCAAGGAGTTGAGCAGATCGCGCAGGCTGGCGGCATCGTGGGCGCTGTGAACCGGAACGCCCAGAATGCGGCCGTAGCTGCGCAGCTGTTCATGCGCACCGATGCGATAGGAGTCCAGCGTGACCAGGCCCAGGGACCCGGCACCGTGGTGCACGACAAAGCGCGCAGCGAGCTTGGCAATCGTGGTCGTCTTGCCTACCCCTGTGGGTCCGACCAGTGCGGCCGCACCTGGCGCCATGATGGGGTTTTCTGCATCAGCTGGGCAGCGAATCCGCTGCGCGATAATGCCCTGCAGCCACGCGTCGGTTTCCTTGGGATCGAGCGTCGCGGGCACGGCTTCGCTCACCCGGCGCGCCAGCTGCGGCGAGAAACCGGACATGAGTAGCCGGGTCATTGCCTGCCGTGCGAGCGCAGGGAGGCCGGGATCGGCGGCGGTTTGCTTTGCTGGCGTTGCCTTCGAAGCAAGCTTCGTTTCCAGGTTCGAAATCCGATCCGACAGGACCGAACGAAGAGACTGCAGTTCGGCCATAACGCGAGCATCGGGCAGGACCGCGGCCGATGCCGGTCCCGGCTCCGGTTTCGGGGGCTCGACTTTCGGCGCCGCCGGCGGCTTGGGGTTCACTGCCGGTTCCACCGTGATCGGCTCGGACGCCGGTGCACGGGCCCTGGCGGCTGCAGGCTGCGATCCATTATCGGCGTTGGTCTCGGCGGCCCGGGGTGCAACGGCTTTGGCCGCCTTGGTCGCCTCCGCCACCGGCACTTCGACCAATTGCTCTGCCGGCCTCGTCGCCTCACGAAGAGCCGAAGGCAAATAGTTCGACGACGGCAAGCTCGCAACGGCGTGCCGGGTGGCCAGCGTTTCGGGCATGGCAACCACCCGGGACTGCGGCTCCAACTGTCGCGACGGACGTCGGCGAAAGACGGCCGGTGCCGAGGCTTCGCGTCCCGCAACCGGGGGCTTGGTCTGGCCCGCCAACGGCAGCTTTTCGGCGATCGGCCCCAGACCGCCCTCCTGGGCGACGGCGTTATACATCGCCACTCCCTCGATCCGCGCCGACGGAAGCGTGGACTGGCGACGAATGAATTCCTGGAAGGACTCGGGCGCCGCCCGGCGCGCGGCCGTTGTACTGGTCCGTTCACTTGCCGGCCGTTTCGCCGGCGAAGCGTGGTCGTGCGCATCCACCGGCTCGAACTCGTCCACCAAAGCGCGCATCTCCCCCGGGGCCGCGGCGATGATTTCCACCCTGCCCGTACCGGCGCGCCGGTTCGACAGGATCACCGCTTCCGGTCCGAGTTCCTTGCGAATTCTTTCCAGCGCCTCGCGGGCGCTGGGGGCGACGTATCGTCTGAATCCCATGGTCATCTCCTTGCCTTCACCTCATTGACACGCGGCAGTAACCTCGTAAGCTCCCGCGGTCATCGCCGGCGCGTTACGCACCTGCCCCCAGGACGTTGCTAACTCGGATCGACCTTGTCTCCGGAATCTCAGCGTGCCCGAGCACCCGCAATCGAGGCGCGGCCCGCTTGAGCAACTTCGCTAAGGGCACACGCAGACGATCCGGCACCAGCAGGGTGGGCGTCAGGCCCGAATCCTCCTGGCGTTTCGCTGCGATCGCCGCACCGCGCTGCAGCAGATCCACCAGGCCAGGCTCGAAAGCCGCGGCTTCGCCGGGGCCGCCAAGGGACTGCGTCAGGACCTTTTCCAAGCCCTGGTCGAGCGCGATGACCGGCAGATCGCGGGCCGAACCGAAAAGTGTCTGCGCAATCGATGCGCGCAGCGCCGAACGCACCAGCGCGGTCAGATCCACCGCGTCCGTCGTTTTGCTTGTCCCGTCGGCAAGCGTCTCGATAATGGTCCGCATATCGCGGATATGCACGCCTTCGTCGAGCAAGTTCGCCAGAACTTTCTGCAAGGTCGCCAGCGGAATCAACTTGGGCACCAGGTCGTCGATCAGCTTGGGCTGATAGCGACCAAAATGATCGATCAACGCCTGCGTCTCCGCACGCCCCAGCAGTTGACCGGCATGCGTTAACAGCAGGTGGTTGATGTGCGTCGCAACTACCGTCGCGCAGTCCACGACCGTGTACCCAAGGACCTGCGCCGATTCGCGCTGACGTGCATCGATCCAGATGGCAGGCAGACCGAATGCCGGGTCCTTGGTCGCCGTCCCCGGAATGGTCTGTGTTACACCGCCGGGATTGATTGCCAGCCACATGCCCGTGAATGCCTCGCCCTCCCCGATAGCAACACCCTTTAGCAGCACCCGGTATTGACTGGGCTTGAGTTCGAGGTTGTCGCGAATGTGCACGGAGGGCGGAAGAAAGCCAATTTCCTGTGCAAACTTCTTGCGAATGGCCTTGATGCGCTTGAGCAACTCGCCGTCGGCGCCGGCGTCCACCAGCGGTATGAGCCGGTACCCGACTTCCAATCCCAGCACGTCGACCGGAACGATGTCTTCCCAGCTCGCTTCCAGCGGCGCCGCCGGCGGCGGCGCAGCCGCCGCTGCCGCCGCTTTCTCCCGTTCGCGCTCGTCGCGCTGCAGGAGCATCCAGGCGAGATACCCGCAGGCGGCCGCCAGCAGGAGAAACACCACCGAGGGCATGCCGGGAATGATCCCCAGCAGGAATAGGATTACGGCGGTAATTGCCAGTGCACGCGGCGTCGAGAACATCTGGTGGACGATCTGCGAGCCGACATCATTTTCGTCTTTGCCGACGCGCGACACGATCAGGCCGGCGGCGATGGAGATCACTAGTGCCGGGATCTGTGCCACGAGACCGTCGCCGATCGTCAGCAATACATAGTTGTCGATCGCCGTTGAGATGTCCAGATCGTGCTGCAACACGCCAATTGCAAGGCCGCCGATGACGTTGATGAAGAGAACGAGTATTCCGGCCACGGCATCGCCGCGTACAAACTTGCTGGCGCCATCCATGGCGCCGTAGAAGTCCGCCTCCAGCGCAATATCGGTACGACGGCGCCGAGCCTCCTTGTCATCGATCAGGCCAGCGTTCATATCGGCGTCTATCGCCATCTGCTTGCCCGGCATGGCATCGAGGGTAAAGCGCGCCGCAACTTCTGCAATGCGTCCGGCACCTTTGGTGACAACCATGAAGTTGATCACAACGAGAATGGCGAAGACGATCAATCCCACGGCAAAGTTGCCACCGATGACAAAGTGACCAAAGGATTCGATCACCTTGCCCGCGGCAGCGGAGCCGGTATGCCCCGACGTCAGGACTACGCGCGTCGACGCCACGTTCAGCGACAGCCGCATCAAGGTCGTCAGCAACAAGACCGTGGGAAATGCCGCAAAGTCCAGCGGCCGTTTGGTGTAGGCCGACACCATCAGAACGATCAGTGCCAGGGCAATATTGAAAGTAAACAACAGGTCCAGCGCGAATGCGGGCAATGGCAACACCATCATTGCCAATATGAGAAAGACGATTATCGGCACGGCCAAGGAGCGCCAGGGGATGGCGCGCACCAGCGGATGAGCGAAAATTGCGTTCATGAATTTCGTCGCCGTTTGCTGATCAATTTACGATCCTGCGAGTCCGTCTCTTCAGGCGCTTGCCAACGGCGCCAGCGGATCCATGCCATCCGGTACCTCGATGTTCGTCGGTTCGACCGGGCGCGGCGCCTGGCCCTGGGAATAGCGCTTGAGCTGGAAGATATAGGCCAGGACCTGCGCCACGGCGGTGTAGAGGGCAGCAGGAATTTCAGCGCCGATCTCCACATGCTGGTATAGGGCCCGCGCCAGCGGGGGCGCCTCGAGCTCGGGCACGCCCGCGTCGCGCGCCAGTTCGCGAATGCGCAGCGCCACAGCATCCATGCCCTTGGCGACAACCACCGGCGCGCGGTGCCGGTCCTCCAAGTACTTGAGGGCAACGGCAAAGTGGCGCGGATTGGTAACCACGACGTCGGCTTTGGGCACTGCCGCCATCATGCGTCGCCGCGCCATTTCCCGTTGCACCTTGCGCACCTGCTGTTTAAGGCGAGGATCACCCTGCAACTCGCGTTGTTCCTCGCGCACTTCTTGCACCGTCATCCTCAGTCGATTGCGGAACTGGATGATCTGGTACGGAACGTCGATTGCCGCCATTGCCGCAAGAGTGATGGTCAACAGGGCAAATGCGCTCAACACCAGGGTGAAGAGCTGACTCAACGCCGAGGGCAGCGAATCCGACGCCAAGGCGGCAAATTGCTGGACGTGCCCGACTATGTAGGTCCCGCCAACCACCGCAAGCAGTATCGACAGCAGCATGGTCTTACCCAAACCCACCGCCGATCGCAGCGAAAGCAGCCGCTGAAGGCCGGCAACCGGATCCAGGCGCTCGAGCTTCGGCAAAATGACGGTGGGAACGAACAACCAGCCGCCGATCAGCAGCGGCGCAGCGATCGCCGCGATCAGCATCACTGCAAAGACGGGCGCGATCGCCATCAGTGCGCCGCTCACCAGTTCACCGAGTCGCTCGGCCATTCGGGCCGGCTCCATAGCCGTTGACGAATCAAAGCGCAAACCGCGGCTCAGTAGAGCCCGGCTTGCCGTCGCAACCGAATCGCCCGCCAAGGCCAGCACCGCCACCGAAGACCCGACAACAAAAAAATGCGCCAGGTCGCGCGACCTGGGAACCTGACCGTCCTTGCGCGCGTCGCTATAGCGCTTGTCGGTCGGGTCTAAGGTCCGGTCTTGTCCGCTTTCGGATTCGGCCATCGAAGTGGAGGCGGCGCAGATGGGAGCGCGCACGCATTTGTGGGATCACTTCGATTATTCGGCCGTAGCGTTCGCCGAAAGGGTTGAATATCGGCAGGACAACGGCGTACTTTAGGGTTGCCAGAAAAAAAAGCCGCCCTGTGTCAAAAAATCGAGCTGCGCCTTTTGCGTCCGCAGCCTTCAGTTGTGCCTACTGCTGCCGAATAGTACAGACGGAGAGCTCGTAATCCGCGGGCACAGCGCACGGGACCCAGCAATGACTCGAATGGCACTATTCCGGCAATTGGTAGATGACGCGACCAGGCCCTTGCACGGCTTCGATTCTCCGCCGCTGCTACCCGCGCCGGAAGTGCAAAACGACGAGGCGCGCGACTTTTTCATCTGGTTTGAAGATACCTCCGAGCGGCAGCGCGAATGGCAACGCGGAATCGCGGGTCTCCCCGAATCCCTGTTACCGGTGGCACACGGGATGCGGGTGATCGAGCGGCGCTACGCGCTTGGCCACCCGCACTTGTTGACGGCGCTACGAGTGCGCTGCCACGATCGGGCATCCGAGCGCATTGCCGCAATCTATACCGCGGCCCTGGCGGTGGGCACGGTCGCCTGGATCGGAACCGGCATCCAGTACGAGATGGCCTGGAATGCCTTGTACTCGTCGGAGCTGGGCGAGGACGATTGCACCTGAAATCGCCGTTCGGCGCACGCGCTATCCCGACCTTGTATTGCCCAGCGCCTTGCGCTGTTCTGCCTCCACGCGATTGACATAGCGCTGAAGCATCATTCGTGCCTGCGGCGCCAGGTCGACGAACTGGCAGCCGCAACGGCGCCCCTGCGCGTCGTCTTCGCTGTCATAAACGTTCACCACCCGGAAGGCAACGTTGACCGGGCCGATTCCCGGCAGGTCGAGAAAGCAATTCCGGATCGTCTCGCCCAGTGGCAGGTCGAAGTTATGGGGGTAACTCAACACCGCGAGTCCGCCGATGCTGATATTGAGCACTTGCAGCGACTCGTATTTCGAGGCTCCGCTTTCCTGCGGCACCAGGCAGCTCGCCTGTCCCATCAGCGGCGTGCGCACCCGGAAATATTCGCGCCGCTGCAAGCGCAGCATCTGCGTCGGCAAGCGAACGCGAAAGGCCGCGCGTCCCTCGAAGGTCGTCGCCTGCGCGATCTGCGCCCGAAACTGGACTTTGACATTTTCAAAGAAGATCACGAAAACAAGGTCGCTTGCCGCCAACACGCGTGCCTGCGCCTCGGGATTGACCGGCATGTCGAAAGTCGCTTCGTCGAAGTCCGGGTCGACATTCAGGATCATCGAAACCGAGAACTCCCCATCGCCGGTGTAGATGGTCACCAGGGTCCGCTCCCGCCCGATACGTTGCAAGATCGCCACGATTTCGCCGCGCGAGTAGAGCATGTAGTGCTCGAGCTCGGGAGCATCGGGTTCCGGGAACGGGTGCAGTTGCATTCGCGTTGAGGACTCGTCTGGTTAGGGAAATTGCCACAGGACCGGTCCATCGGACCATGACACTGCAGTCGCGCTGCTACGCAAGTTCACCATAAATCGCGGCGTTCGCACGACAAAAACAGCAGCGCGAACCGGCCGCAATTCGACCAAATGGCCCCGTGGCGGCGCATCTACATTGACCCACTGCACAGCGGCACCGTGCGGTCGAGGCGCAGTGCACCCGGCCGTCGGCCGCACGCACCGTGCTTGGCCGGCCACCGCACTGCTTCGTGAACACGGCATCAGCCGGCAACCGAAGGCTACCAAAGAGAATCGATGCAAAGCGCCCAAGCCTCACCGGATGTAAGCCATCGGCCCGCCGTTGCGCGAGCACGCAGCCGCGATCCCCGCGCCGAGGCCGAGTACCAGCGCGGCCTCGATCTGGTCAAGCGCGAGGGCTGGGCGCAGGCTGCCGAAGCCTTCCGCCAGGCCACCAATCACAACCCGGATGATGCCGTCTTCTGGCTGAACCTGGCGCACGCGCGCGTCAAGCTCGGCGATCTGGAGCAGGCGGTGGTTGCCGCCCGGCGCGCTGCCGCAATCGACCCGCATTCGGAGCTGGCGGTTTCGATTGCCACCCAGTGCCTGGCCGCGGCGAACCGTCACGAGGAGATGCTTGAACTGCTACAGGGGCTGGACCTCGATAGGGTTGCGAACCCCGAGCCGCTTTTTTCCCTGGGCGAGGCCCTTAGCGCCCTCAACCGGCATCAAGAGGCGGTGACTGCCTATCTTGCGGCGTTGCGGCGAAAACCGGATTTCATGCCTGCCCACGTCCATCTGGGCAACGCGTTCGAGCGCATGAAGTTGCACCAGGAAGCGCGCGAATGCTTCCGGACGGCGATCGCCGTCGGCGGCAACCGCGCAGAACTGCTTTCGGCGATGGCCTACCAGTCTCAGCATGCCTGCCGCTGGGATCTGTTCGCGCAGGACCGCGCCGATCTGCAGCGCGTCTTGGACGAGGGCTTGCGCCAGTGCGCCCCGCTCCCGCTCCAGTTCATCACCATGGCCTCGAGCCGAAGCCAACAACTGGCCACAGGACAGGCGCATTGGAACGACCGCTGCGGCACGATCGAACCACTGCCCAGGCCGGTCGCACGGGACCCCAATGCCCGGATCCGGATCGGGTACGCGACCAGCGACTTGTTCCGCCACGCAACCGCGTACCTGATTGCCGAGGTCCTCGAGCGCCATGATCGAACGCGTTTCGACGTATACGTCTATTCCTACGGCCACGATGACGGCTCCGAAATCCGCAAGCGCATCGTCACGGCTGCCGGCGAGCGTTTCGTCGATGTTGGCCACATGTCCGATCGCGCGATGGCCGAGCACATTCGGCGCGACGACATCGATATTCTGATCGACCTCAAGGGCTACACCTTGGGCTCTCGCATTCGCGTGTTCGCCTTTCACCCCGCGCGCATCCAGGTAAATTACCTCGGCTACCCGGGCACCCTTGGGGCACCGTGTTACGAGTATGTCGTCGGCGATCGGATCGTCACCCCGCTCGAGCACGCAGATGGCTATAGCGAAAAGATCGCGCAGATGCCGCATTGCTATCAGCCCAACGATCGGCAGCGCGAGATTGGCCCGCGCCCGACCCGTGCCGGGTGCGGACTGCCCGACTCGGCATTCGTGTTTTGTTCCTTCAATAATTGTTACAAGATTACCGCTGCCGTCTTCGACCGCTGGTGCCGCCTGCTGCACGAGATCAAAGGAAGCGTGCTGTGGCTGTACGAGGCAAATCCCCAGGCGCGGCGCAACCTGTTGATCGAGGCGCAGCGGCGCGGTATTGCTCCCGAGCGCCTCATCTGGGCTCCCCACCTGCCCTTAAAAGCCCACCTCGGACGCCTGCAGCTGGCTGACCTGGCACTCGATACGCTGCCGGTCAACGCACACACGACGGCGAGCGATGCGCTCTGGGCCGGCGTGCCGATGATCACGACTGCCGGCGACAGCTTTGTTTCCCGCGTTGCAAGCAGTGTGCTGCAGGCCTGCGAGCTGCCCGAACTCGTGGCTGCAGACGGCGATGGCTACGAGCGCCTGGCTCTGGAACTGGCGCGAACACCGGAGCGTCTGGGCGAGATTCGCAACCGGCTCGCCGGACAACGGGGCCGCTGCGCGCTGTTCGACAGCCAAACCTATACGCGCGACCTGGAGGCGCTGTTCGCAAGGATGCTTGCGGCCTGGGTACGGGGCGACTCGCCTGAACATCTGCCGGCAGCGGCCTGATCATGGTTGCGCTGAAACATGCGCCCCGAAACGGCGCAACTGGGCGCGCGGTGGCTCGCAAGCCCAGGGCCGCATCCGGCGACCCATATCGCCGAGGCTTGGCGTACGCCGGCGAAGGCAAATGGGCCGAGGCAGCCGCTGCCTACGAGGCAGCTGCTTCGACCACGCCGCGGGACGCCGTCCTGTGGCTAAACCTCGCCCACGCCCGGCTCAAGCTCAATGACTACGATCGCGGCGCCGAGGCGGCGTGCCGGGCGGTGGCATTGGAGCCGAGGTCCAAGCTCGGACTGAACATCGCGGCCTCGTGCCTCGAGCGCGCAGGTCGCCAACGCGACCTGGTCCAGCTTTTTCGTTCAATCGACATGCAAGCCATCGACGACGCGGGCCTGCACATGCAACTGGGCATTGCGCTCTACCGATTGGGACGCTACGAGGAAGCCGTCAAGGCGCTGCTCGAGGTCTTGAAACACGACCCGCGGTCCGCCCAAGCCTTTGCGCAGCTGGGCAACGTGTTTCAGCTTCTGAAGATGCCCGAGGAAGCACGGGAGAGCTTCCGCAATGCCTTGGCACTGGGCCGCGCTCCTGTCGAGATGGGAGCGGCCATCGCGTTCGTCTCGTTTGAAGCCTCGAGCTGGAGCACCATCGCCGAGGACCTTGCCGAACTAAACGCGCTTGTGGCGGCAGGGCAGGGACAGCCCGTGCCGTTTTTTTGCCTGACGTTTTCCTGGACGCGACAGCAGCAGCTTGCCGCGTCCCGCGTGCACGCCGACCGCTTGTTCCAGGGCATTGTTCCCCTCCCCGCCCCCACCGCACGTCCTGCAGGCGCCCCGATCCGGGTCGGGTATGTTTCCAGTGATTTGCATGAGCACGCGACGGCGTACCTGATTGCCGAATTGTTCGAACGCCATGACCGTAACCATTTCGAAATCCATGCGTACTCCTACGGCGAGAACGATGGATCGCCGATGCGCCGGCGCATCGAGGCGGCAATCGGAGAAAACTTCGTCGACGCAAGGGAGATGGCAACGACGGCGCTCGCCGACCGGATCCGGGGCGATGCGATCGACGTTTTGATCGACCTCAAGGGCTATACCCTGTATTCGCGCAACGACGTGTTTGCCTACCGCGCCGCCCCGATCCAGGTCAATTTCCTCGGGTTCCCAGGCTCCCTGGGATCACGGAACTACGACTACGTCATCGGCGACCCGATCGTCACGCCGCTCGAGCATGCAGACGGTTTTACCGAAAAAATCGCGCAGCTGGCTAATTGTTACCAACCCAACGACCGGCGGCGACCCGTTGTCGCACCCTCCGATCGCGCGCGCTGGGGGCTGCCGCAAGACGCGTTCGTATTCTGCTGCTTTAATTCCAATTACAAGATCACCCCACAGATCTTCGACCGGTGGTGCTCCCTGCTACGTCAGGTCGACGACACCGTGCTTTGGCTGTTCGTGGCAAATCCGCAGGCGCGCAAGAACATCCTTGCCGAAGCGCAGCTTCGGGGAATTGATCCTGGCCGTCTGTTCTGGGCCAGCGGATTGCCGCTCGCGGACCACCTGGCGCGCATCCAGGCCGCCGATCTTTTCCTCGATACCCTGCCGGTGAACGCGCATACCACCGCGAGTGACGCTCTCTGGGCCGGGCTACCCGTGCTTACGGTCCTGGGCGAGAGCTTCGCCTCGCGCGTCGCCGCCAGCCTGCTTATTGCTGCGGGGCTTCCGGAGCTGGTGGCCGCGGACCTGGACAACTATGAGCGCATCGCGCTGGAACTGGCTCGCGAGCGGGGCCGCCTGCTCGAACTGCGCGAGCGTCTTGCAGCAAGCCGTGAAACCTGCGCACTGTTCGACAGCGCCCGTTACACACGGGACTTCGAAGCACTGATTGCGCGCATGGTTGAACGCCATGACCTGCGGCTGCGCCCCGAGCATCTCCTCTCGGTTACACCCGGATTGCCGGCGCTGCGCTGAGCGCGCAATCCGACGCGGATCAAGCCACGAAGTGGCCCGATAGCGGTTCGCTTATCCCGCAAACCGAAGGCGCGCTCGCCGCTACAGTTTGGAGCACTTTGACCGAAGGCCTCCCGAGATGACCCCTCTCGCCCAGCGATCCGTCCATTTATGCGTAGTCCAGCCCGCCGGATACGTCCACTCGATGGGTCTACTGGATGCCGCCCTGTACTTCCGGCACCAGTTTGCGCAGCTCGGTGGAGATGTAAGCATCGCCAAAAACCGTCTGCGGCACGACGCCCCGAACTTGGTCTTCGGTGCCCATCTCGGTTTTGACCCGGCCCTGACGCGCACTTTTTGCTGCATCTTCGTCAACCTGGAGCAACTCGGCCCCGACGGCAGTCGCTTGCCACCGGCATACCTGGATCTGTTGCGGAGATCCCGCGTGATCGACTACGACGCAGGCAATCCCCGAGCCTACGAACAGCGCGGAGACGACGTGCCGCTGGTCTCCTTCGGCTATGCGCCTTACCTCGGACCCGTCAAGTCCGCTGCGCCATTGGACAAGCGGCCATTCGACTTGCTGTTCTTCGGCTCTATGAACGCGCGTCGCAGCCAGCTGATCGAGCGGATCGAGCGGACCGGGCGAACGGTCGTGACCTTCGACGCGCCGGTATATGGTCCGGAGCGCGATGCCTTCATCGTTCAGGCGCGCGCCGTGCTGAACTGCCATCATTACGACAGCGCCCTCTTCGAGCAGGTACGCGCCTTTCAGGTTCTTTCACTGGGCACGCCACTGGTTTCCGAGCGCGCCCAACGCACGCGCCCCGGCAACTCGTACCAAGCCAGCGTCAGTTGGTTCTCCAATGACACCCTCGAGGCATTTTTCACCAAGGAATACCCCAGCCCCGATTTCGCGGCTCGAGCCGCAAGTCAACTGCAGGTCTTCCAAGGCCTCAACCCCACGCACGAGTACGCACACGCGCTCGAATTCGCTCGCTCCGCGTTCGGCGCCGCCCGCAGCATCAGCCAAACGCCGCCGAACCCTCAGCGCCTGCTGCATATTGGCTCCGGCAAGGATTACCGACCGGGGTGGCTCAACGTCGACATCCTGGAAAGTGCGCAACCCGACATTCGCATCGATCTCAGTCAACCGCAGGTCTGGCCGTCAACCTTTCTGTCGCCCTTTTGGGGGACCGTCCAATTAAGAGCCGGCGAAAGCGAACTCATCTACGCCAACAATGTCCTCGAGCACGTCTCGGATCTGCCGACGCTAATGGGGAATTGCCTGACATTGCTGCGCGTCGGCGGTCTAATGGTCATCGAGGTCCCGCACGAGGCAAGCCTCGGTGCCTGGCAGGATCCGACCCACGTGCGCGCGATGAATGAGAATTCGTGGATCTATTACACGGACTGGTTCTGGTACCTGGGATGGCTCGATCATCGGTTCAAGATTCGCCAGTTCAAATGGCTCGACAGCAAGCTCGCGCAATGCGAAAAATCCGCCGCGGCGTTCATGAGCGTGACGCTGGAAAAGGTTCCCACCACCGTAGCCGAGCGCATGACGGCGCGCACGATGCGGCCGGATTTCGGCGGCTTGCTGGATCCGATACCCGTGCCGTGCCAGACGGCCCCCTTGCCAGCACCCGATCTCGCCCAATCGCAAAATCCAAATCCGGTGTCGACAGCACATGCGCACGCTCGGATTTCCGCGAACTGAGAGCGTTGCAATCCGCGGCCGTCCGTGTCCGGGCGCTCAGACCAAAAATCGCCTGCGAGCCACTGGACGCGAAGCGCCAGCGTGGCCAAGCAGTTTGTGCGACGTGTTATGCGGCTTGCGTCGATGGTCTCCCCAATCCTGCGAGCGCTTACGCTAGATGGGAAGACCGGTCCGGACCTATCAAATAGGTCCAGCAAACGCCATCGTGATCAATTCGGGCTTGGTGCGTCCGGGCGTTTTGCGCCTCTGAGCCTTTGATTCAATTCACTTAATACCTGAACACTTGGGCTTGAAGACAATACCTTCGCAAAAATGTGACCAAATGGAAAAGTCGTTGCCCAATCCATCCTGGCCATAGGTAAACCGCCCAATATTGATTTTGCTATTACCAATTACTGTCTCTATTTCCTGCGTGCTTGGCATGCTGGCCTCAACTCGGACTTTGACCGTCAGACTTGCTGGAATTTTGCGGCCGCTCTAAATCTTGATCCACTTTCGCGAACTGATTTCACCGTTGAACTGTGTGCGAGCCGCGCCAATATTCGATCAACGGGCTTCAATTGGTCCGCCAAATATCAGGACAAATCAACCCCAGACGTCGCAGGGCCCTCATCGGCAAGGCGAGTCTGAAGTCATCTCTCGTCAGTGAATTTGCGGACCCCCGTCCCATGCGAAGGTCGCAACGAGGCCAATCCGCAAGAAGCAAGCGCGGAACTAGCCGATAAAGTCGCTGTTTCTGGGTCGACCGGGTCAAACCGCCCGTGCCTAGTATCGACAGGTAGCAATGAAGCTCCCATGGAGTCCAGCGCGGCGGCGCGATACATAAGCGAATACCGGCCCCGGGCGTCGCTGAGACGGCGACCCGGCGGTCAAACCGCCTTGCGTTCCTTGCCTCTTTATCCTCGCTGTGCCTGCCAAATAAGCTCTGCCCCACGTTGCGAGAGATGAGGCAGTTTCTGGGTGAGCAGAACGTCGCTCTGCCCAACGTTTGGAGTTGGAATGAACCATATCGCCCGCCTTGCCGAGCTTTATCTCAACCTGATGGAGCGCGTGCTGCTTGGCGTCATCTACGAAGATCCGCCGATTGACCAGTGGTCGGGGGGCGTTTACAACCCAGTCCTTCGCGCAAAAGACAGGGATTGGCCGGCCAAGGCCCACACCATGATCGGCTTCGAGCGCTTGCGAAATCTGCGTGTGCTGATGAGCCATGTGATCGGCGACCAGGTACCAGGAGATTTTGTCGAGACTGGCGTATGGCGTGGTGGCGCCTGCATCTACATGCGTGCGATGCTAAAGGCGCTTGGCATCGTCGACAGAAAAATCTGGGTCGCTGATTCGTTTGCCGGCTTACCCACGCCCGATTCTGTACGCTACCCGTCGCAGGATCAGGGCGATCTTCACCACACCTTCAAGGCGTTGGCGGTTTCTCTGGAGACGGTGCAAGAGAATTTCCGGAAATACGATTTGCTCGACGAGCAGGTTAGGTTCTTGAAGGGTTGGTTCAAGGACACCTTGCCCGATGCGCCCATTGACCGCATCGCGATTCTGCGCCTGGATGGCGACATGTACTCTTCAACCATGGATGCCCTGCAAGCCCTGGGGCACAAAGTAAGTCCGGGGGGGTTCATCATCGTCGATGATTTCGGTGCCGTTGAAGGCTGTCGCAGGGCAATTCAGGACTACCGCAGAGAAAAAGGCATCGACGAGCCCATGCAGGATATTGACGGCATCGGTGCCTTTTGGCGCGTATCGGCATCGGCGTGTTCATCGTCGCATGGCGTTGGGATAAATCTTGACGCTCAGCTGCCCGGGCAGGTTCCACGAAGAAGCGTCGAAGGCGAACAAGCTGCGGCGTAAGCAATGGCCGGCGGTGCGACGCGAATTTCGCCGGACACCTCGCCGCCGCTGGCGGGAACCGGGCGGTCGTGCGCGATATCGGAGCCGTCACCGGCGGCTGCAATATGCGCTGGCCGTTCCTGCTGTTCTCAATGACGCACGACGGCTAGCTGCGGTGATCTGAGGCTGCCTTGTCGGCCGCGGCGCCCCTGTTTCGCGGTCTTCGTACCAACAGCGTGAATTACGCCTTCGCCAGGCGCGCCGAGCGGCGCGAACGCGCCGGTTATGCTGGGGTGGTGAATCCGACTTCGGACGGTCGCGCAGATCTCTAGCCCCGCCGCTGCTCCTCGAGTCTGCGGAAAACGTCCGCCGTCTCCCGGTTGCCTAACAAATCATGCAACACGGCCAGGTTGTGCGCGGCGAGGAAGCTACCGCGCCCCTGCACGGAACCCTCGATCTGCGGCGCCTCGCCAAGCTCCAAGCAACGCATCCAGTAGGCCTCCATCATCGGCAGAAACTGCTCAGCCCGCATCGGTTCGAAAAGCGCGAAATCGAGGAGCAGATCGCCGCAGGCAAAGTGAAAGTCCGGCGAATGATGCCAGAACGCGCTCTCGGCCTGTGATTGCGTCAACGCAGCTTCGAACTGCCGCGACCGCTTCAGGCAGTAGATATGGCGCACGACAAGGTCATGCAGCCACGAATATCTCGCCTGCAGCTTGATGGCTGCCGCCGGAGCGCCAGGCGGCCAATGCAGCAGATTCCGGGCGCTCTGGTATGCCGCGCAGGCATCCGCGAACCGACCTTGAATTTCCAGATCCTTGCCCAACTGGAAGTGCAAATACGCATTGCCCGGACTTTCCTGCAGGCGCATGCGCAGCAGCCGTTCATTGCGACCGGCCTTGCCGTCTTGCTGCACACGTCGATAGCCGTCGTGGCCGACAGTGAGCGGCAGGCGGCGGACCGGTAGTCGGTGCGCCACCTGTTCGTGAATTCTTCCTTCGTAGGTAAGCCCCCGCGGCAGAAACCGCGAGATCCAGCTCGGCGCATAACGCACGGCGTCGCCGTCATCGAAGGCGCTCCGGATATTGACCTCCCCGACAAACGACCCGCCCACCTGGTCAGCGACTTCGCGCAGACACGGGCCGCCACTCTCGATCCACTCATCGGCGTCGAGAACCAGACGCCAATCGGCACGGGTTTGCGTCAGCGCGTAGTTGCGCGCGGCCGAGAAATCGTCCTGCCAGGAAAACATTGCAATGCGTGCGCCGCAGGCGACGGCGATTTCCCGGGTGTCGTCCGTCGAACCGGTATCCACCACCAGCATTTCATCAACGAACGGCGCCGCGCTCTTCAGGCAGCGGGCGAGACAGCGGGACTCGTTGCGCGCGATCAAGGTCAGGCAAATCATCGACTCTCGCCGAATCACGACTGCCCACGGGCCGCGGTGCCGACAAGCGCGGGAGCCATTTTCTGCTCCATGCGATAAACCCAAGTGAGCACCTCCGCAACGCCGACATACAGTGCTGGCGGAATGCGCTGGTCGAGATCGAAATTCATGAGAGCCGCCACCAACTCGCGCGACTCGTGCACCGGAATGCCGAATTCGCGTGCACGCGCGATGATTGCCTCGGCGACGGCGCCCTGCCCGTTGGCGACAACCCGGGGCGCTAATCCGCCGAGGGCGTCGCGTTCGTCGTACGAAAGCGCAACCGCTCGCGCCGGGCGCTCCTCGGCTTCGAAACTTTCGGCCATCATTCGGCTCCTGTGTCGGGCGTTGAGGCGGCAAGTTGTGCCGCGTTCAGGCCCCGCGCGCATAGGGCGCTTGCCAGCCGCGGCAGATCCGATCCGAGCGCGGATGCCTGTTCCGACTCGAACCGCACGCCAACGGTATTCTCCATTACGCGTATGCGCGCGCGTAGCCAACCCAGATTGGGTAGGTGCAAGGTTAGCGTGGCCATGAAAAGGCCAGTGGCGTCCCCTACGTTGGCCGCCTCGCGATGGCGCTCCCGATCGCGTTCAATCTCAATTTGAATCGGCTGCCCCGCCCATGCCTGACCGGTCACGGTGATGGCCTGGCGCTGTAGGGCGTCCACCTGCCTGGCGCCACGACGGTCGGACGATTCGGCATCCCCGGAAGGCACATCGAGCGGCAAGCGCTGCGTCTCCTCCTCGATTTGCCGAAGCGAGCGCTCGCCCTTAAGCCACTGCGCAAGGTGTGCCTCCAGAAACAGTCCACTCGAATCGATCGCACCTGCCAGGCTCTTTCCGGCGTCGTCGCTGTTCGGGTCCGCCATCAGCGGCGCGGAAAGGACCGTTGCCGGGTGGCGGCTGTCTGCATCTACCAGTGTCGCTTGCGTTGTACCGGCAAGCGAACGCGATTCCTGGACTTGTGCATCGACCACCGCGACGCGTGCGGCAGTGGAAGAATCGAACACACCGGCAGCGCCGGAGCCAGCAGCCCTACTGCTACGGTCCATCGACGAGCCCGGCCCCTGACCTAGCAGGGTCAAAACCGAATCTCGTGCTGCACCAGTTAGCGAGACCCGCCGCCCGTCAACCAAAATCTGCAACAAACCCCGGTCCGCTGCCAGCAACACCTCGGCGCTCGCGCGCGCCGCGGCCAGACCGCGCAGCGCGCCCAGCAGCGCGATCGGAACCGGCAGATCTTCGAGGGCGCGCAACAGCCTGTCGGCAGGCAGCTGGTACCGGGCCATGGGGGCGCTCGTTCCCCAATCCGGGCGTGCCAATCGGTCGGTCTGTAGGGTCGGGATTTCGATCGCCATGATCGTCCGGTCAAGGCATAGGCTTTTGTGCCTGCGGCGCCGATCGAAGGAAATCCTCGAGATCGCGCAGCCAGGGCTCTGCACGCACGCGAATCTGCGCATCGTCGTTAAGGATCGACCGCAGCAGTGCTATGCGGCGCCTTTGCTCCCGATCGCCGAGCGCGTCCCTGGGGGACGCAAGCTTGAGCGCTGCAATCATTTGCTGGCAACGCTCCTCGATCTCCTTGACCTGGCACCAATCGCCCCGATGCGCCGCATCGAGCATGCTGCGACTGGCCGTTGCAATCTCTTCATACTGATGAATCAGGCCGGAGGAATATCCATCGGCCTGCTCCTCCTCACAATGGTTTTTTTTGAAAGCCATTTACGCGGCGCTCCGGTCGAACCGCTCATGCCCCGTAGGCGTGCAACGCTCTCGGGCCGGCGGGCGCCGCGCTACTGTGCGCGGCCCGCTCCTCATATGCACTGGAGCCGTTCGCCCCTGCGGCAGCCGACGGTTCGATCTTGACCCAGGCATCGCGCAAGCCGGAGAGCAGGCCGGCCGCCTCTTCCAGTGCCTTGACATCGTTGCGCAGGTTGGCCTGCAGAAGGCGCATCGTGATGTAGTTGTAGAGGGCAACGAGACGACCCGCGAACGCGGGGTCATGGGACGGATCGACGCTGACCCGCAAGCCCCCGTCGACGATCCGGATTGCCTGGTCAAGAGCTGAACACTTTTCCGCGACGCGTCGTTCCGCAAGAAACCCCTTGGCGCGCTGGACCGCGAGCAGCGCGCCGTCGAATAGGATCAGCACCAGCCGATGCGGATCCGCATTGAGGACATCCGTTTCCAAACTCAGTTTGCTGTAGGCCTTTGCACCGAACCCGCTCAAGTTCTGCTCCCGTTTGCTGCACCGAAGTCTCCAGGAATATCGGCATGGGTGAAAGGAGGTTGAGCGCGCTCAAGGCCGGAATTGCGGCGCCGCCACTCCCCTCAACCCGGCAGCGATGCGAGTTCGTTGGTCAGCGATGCCTGCTGTGCCGTTGCACTTGCCACCTCGGCGTTGAGCGCGCTGTATTCCTGTGTCAAGCTCGCCTGTGTCTGGGCTAGCTGCGCCTGCATCAGGGTTTGCTGATTGTTCATATAGGTGATCTGCGACTGCAGCCCCTGTTCGGCAGATCCCAGCGCCCCCGTGGCACCGAGCATTTGCTGCGCGGCATTGTCGACCTGCACGGCAAAACCCTGCTGTGAGCCGGTTCCCGTCGCGCTGGTGAACATCGCCGCAACGGCAGTCGGATTCGCGCTCAGTGCCGACTGGAACTGGGTTGCGTTCAGCGCCAGGGTACCGTCGGCATTCACCGAGACGCCGACCTCCGCCAACCAGGAATTGCTCGAATTTGTGCCCGCCGCGCTCGTTTGGCTGCCCATGATGGACTGGAGCGCACCGGTCATGTCAAAGGTTGTGGGATCGCCGGTCAGCACCGAAGCGGTATTCGTACTCGCGTTGTAGCTCGTCAGGCTGTTGGTCAGCGAGATCAGCGAGTTGTAGGCGGAAATGAAGCTGTTGACGGAGCCGGTGATAGCAGTGGGGTCGGTAGCAATCGAGATCTGCGACTGCAATGGCGCCGCCCCGGACGCCGGCGCCTGTATTAGATTGAGCGTGACGCCGTTGATCGCTGTCGTCACGGAGTTCGATGCGGAAGTCAGCGCCAGTCCGTTGACACTAAAATTGGCGTCGGTCGCGGCCTGCGTTTGCGTCATTGCCTGGCCGCCGGCGGCCGTCGGATCGAAGCCAAACTGGGAAAGTCCCGAGCTTGCCGCAACGCTAAAGCCGTTGGCGGCGCCGGTGTTGCTGGAGCTGAGCACCAGCTGGCTGGTTCCATTTGCATCCGTCACGACCGATGCGTTGACGGCCCCGTTGGCAGCACCGTTGATCGCCGAGGCAATCCCGTTGAGCGTGTTGTCGGTCGAGTCGATGGTGACCGTGATCGGGTTCGATCCCGATTGGGCGGTAAAGCTGTTGCCAGCAGAGTTGTACGTACCCATCTGAATGGTCAGCGTACCCGTGCCGAGGGTAGCCGTTGCGCTGGAGACCGGGGCAGAGGCAATTGACTGGGCTTGCGCGAGGTTCGATACCGTAACCGAGTAGCTTGCATTCGCAGGCGTGCCCGTGACGGTGGCCGACACGCCGGTCCCTGTCACGGTAGCACTGGAGGCCTGGAATGCCGAGGGCAGCGCGAGTGCGGCGGCGGCGCTCTGCAAGGAGGAGAGCGCGCTTTGCTCCTGGCCGTATGCGCTCAGGGTCGATTTAACGCTCGCCTCCTGATTCTGCAGCTGCGTCAGGGGCTGGGACTGTATGGTCATCAGCTCGGAAACGAGCTGGCTGACGTTGAGCTGCCCGGTGGTGATCAGTGGCCCAGAGTTCGATCCGGAGGACGACGTCGAGCTGTTATTCGTCAGGCCCGATAACAGGCTTGAGAGCGCAGAGTTCGTCGTGGAGGAGGTGGTCATCTCGTGCTTTTCTCTTGGTAACGTTATGCCTTCGTGTCGACCAGCGTACCGCTGCTCGATGGTCCAGCGAGCGCGCGCGTTGCGGCAGATTCGGCTTCGGGCAGAACCGGTCGCATGACCTTTTGGGTCTCTATGTCAAGCATTTTGATGCTCATGGCGTGTGTCTGATCGTCGAATACGAGCACCATTTGCGTTCCAATCGGGTTCAGTGCCGGTTCAGTGCGCGGCACCGTCGCCGTGACCTGGCCCCTTGCCTCTGGTGCTGCCGGCGTCTCGCCGCCACTCGCGGCTTTGGCAGCGCTCGCCGCCGTCTTGACCTGTCCCCGGCCCAGCGCGAGCCCATCGCCGCCGCTCCCGCCCGGGGTCGGGGCGGCGACGCCCAAGCCTGCGGCTGCGTTGCCCGAGACGCCTGGAATGACCCCGGATAATTGCACACTCGCCATGTTCGCCTCCCTGCGGAAACCCCGCACTTCCCGGATCTCCGGCATACGAAGGGAATAACGGCAGAATGTGGTCCGACTTTAGCGGATTCGCGGATCCGCTCCCCGATGTGCGACGCATGAAAAAAACGGGGTCCAGTGGTCTGCGCCACCGGACCCCGTCGGGGTGGATCGCGAACTACGATAGAGCGTCCAATTACGGGAGCTTGCTCAACAGCGTCAACACGTTCTGTGGAATCATGTTCGCCTGCGAAAGCATCGCGGTACCGGCCTGCTGGACAATCTCCGCCTGGGTGAGGTTTGAAGTCGCCTGGGCGTAGTTCGTATCCATAATCTGCGACTCGGCGGCGGCCGTGTTCTGCGAATTGACCTGCATCGTGGACACGACCTGCTGGAACCGGATTTCATTGGCACCATTGTTCGCGCGTGTCGTATTGACCAGGCTCAGTGCGGTATCAATAGCCGTCATCGCAGTGGTAGCGGCGCTCGCGGTGGTCAGGGCACCGAGATCCGTAGTAGTTAAGACCGCGTTGGTAGCTATGTTCATCCCGGCGACCCCGATCACGTCGGTCGTGTTGGCACCGACCTGGTAGGTCACGGTCCCAGCTTGCGAAAAGATCGATTGGCCGTTGAACTGCGTGTTCGCGAGTGTCTGGCTAATTTGCGTAGCCAGCTGCTGGTATTCCGCGTCCAGATCGGCGTCGCTGGCGGTGCTGTTGGTACCGTTGGCCGCTTCCACGGCCAGGGTACGCATCTGCTGCAGCATGTTGCTGACGGACCCGAGGGCACCGTCCGCGACTTGCGACAGCGAGATCGCGGCGTTGGCGTTGATAACGCCCTGGTTCATGCCGTTCACCTGAGACTGCATGGCCGTGCCGATCGCCAGGCCCGCGGGATCGTCCATGGCGCTATTGATGCGAAGACCGGACGACAGTTGCTCTACAGCAGTGTTCAGCTTGTTGTTCGTGTTCGCCAGATTGGTCTGTGCAATCAGCGACAGAACGTTGGTATTTACGACCATCGACATTTTCGTTTCCTTTCGATTTCTCTATGAGTGGCAGCCAACATTCGAGGCTGGTTCAAGCTATTACCCAAGTGGCTGCCGTGATTCAGAAAGGCGCCTACCGGTTTCTTCGCGCTTCGCATCTACATCACCGCCTTTGCTGCGGCGTTGCGCTTCGCGTTGCGTTAGATCGCTTATCGGTGCATCCGGCGTCGAACTTTAGGGAGACTCGAACTTCGGCTTAGTTTTGCGTGCACAGTAATCGCCGTAATACCGCAGACATTTGTGTGCAATTCCTTATTTAGTAGGCGAGCCTGTTACGACGAGCGCGTTCGTCTTGTAAACGCCGATGACATCGCCTCCCTGCATGCCTTCGTCGCGCACGCCGCAGGCGTCGGCGCGGTGCAGTCGGCGGTGTGACGCATTCGCGCTATCAAGATTTCGCTACCTACACCTTAGTGATAGCCGAATTGGTTTTGACATCGGCGCTGCCCGCACCGAAGTCAACGCGCCGAACAGCTATTTAGATATTCGGGGTCTTCTGCAATTCGAGTGGGTGATTTTCGGTGAGTTTAGATCTCTGGGAGCATGCAAGCACAGATGCGTACGCGGCGAAGCTTGCGGTCGTAGATGCCGTGCGCCAACGTGTCGCAGACCCCGCAGCGGGCTTTTTCTCCCC